>Ga0209415_10009138_pt1 | contig 17062 bp, 12 predicted proteins | sample PeaSoiSIISIP2007_FD_187696 | JGI IMG/M metagenome (GOLD analysis project Ga0209415, IMG submission 187696) | Peat soil microbial communities from Weissenstadt, Germany - SII-SIP-2007 (SPAdes) (version 2) | ecosystem: Environmental > Terrestrial > Soil > Wetlands > Peat | place: Germany... | reverse complement strand
ACGTCGCCCGCCACGCCGGCCGGCGTGCCGCGCACGATGAAGGGGTTGAAGCTGTCGAAGGTGCCGACGGCGCCCAGCGCCACCTCGCCGCCCTTCGGCGCGTCTGGGTTGACGTAAGGGAAATTCTTGAAGTCCGGCGGCAGTTGCGGCTCGCCGATGATCGAGATGCCATGTGTGCGCTTGACCCCGCCCTCGGCCAGGGCGGCGCCGCCCGCGAAAGCCAGACACGCCAGTATGGCGAACAGCAGTTTCAACACTCGCTCCATCCTGCAATGCGGCCGTCGCCGCCGATCCTACCGGCGCAGTTCCTACTGGCGCAGCAGCGCGACCGCCTGTTCGAGCAGCGCGGGATCGCCGACCGCGAGCGCGCGACCGTCGCCGTCGGCGCGCAGTTGGCGGCCCTCCCAATCGGTCAGCCGTCCGCCCGCGCCCTCGATGATCGGTTGCAGCGCCACCCAGTCCCATACCTTGAGGTCGGCCTCGGCGATGATGTCAATGTGGCCGAGCGTTACAAGGCCGTAAGCGTAGCAATCGCCGCCGAAGGTGATCCGCTTCACCGCGCCGGCGAGCCGTTGCCAGCGCGGCATGTCGCCGCCGAGCATCTGCGGGCTGGTGCAGGAAAGTTCCGCCTCGGCGAGCGTCGCGCAGCGCCGGCTGCCGGCGCGACCGCCCAGCGGGCTGGAGAAGCGCGTCGGCGTCCCGTTCAAGCCGATCCAGCGTTCGCCCGTCACCGGCTGGTCGATGATGCCGAGGATCGGCGTCGCCCCATGCAGCAGGCCGATCAGCGTGCCGAACAGCGGCCGGCCGGTGATGAAGGCGCGGGTGCCGTCGATCGGATCGAGCACCCAGCGCAACGACGCCTGAGGCCGGTCGAGCCCGAACTCCTCGCCCAGAACGCCATGATCGGGAAAACGCTCGGCGAGCACCGCCCGCATCGCCTGTTCGGCGGTGCGGTCGGCGATGGTGACGGGGCTGCGGTCGCTCTTGTCGGCGGCATCGACGCCGGCGCGGAAGAACGGACGGATCACCGCCCCCGCGACATCGGCCGCCGCCACCGCGCCGGCGAGCAGCCGGTCGAGTTCCGCCGCCGCCAGCGCGTTCATAATCGGCCGCTTCAGCCGTTCGGCAGCGGCTCCGGGTTGGGCGACAGCGTGTGCAGATAGTCGATCACGTTGGCCCGCTCCTGGTCGCTGCCGATGCCGGGAAAGGACATCTTCGTGCCGGGCGCATAGGCGGCCGGCTTGGTCAGCCAGGCGTTGAGTTCGTCATAGGTCCATGGACCCGTCTTGGACTTGAGCGCGTTGGAGTAGCCGTAGCCCTCCATATGGCCGTGCGGCGCGCCAAGGATTCCGTACAGGTTGGGTCCGACCCCCGCCTTGCCGCCGTCGGCGAAGGTGTGGCAGGCGCCGCACAGCTTCTTGGCCGTCGCCTCGCCGGCGCCGACATCGGCCTTGGCGAGCAATGGCCCGATCGGCGCCGGGGCCGGCGGCGCCTCCTTGGCGGCGGCGGCGGCGGCGGCCGGCGCGGGCGTCTCGCCCTGCACCTGGATCACCGGCTGCGCCGGCCGGTACGACTTGACAAGAATGTCTCCCATGAAGCCGGTCAGCATGAAGATGATGCCGATCGTCAGAACGGATGCGACAGTCTTGTTGACTTCCATACTATCCATGCGGCGGAGGGTCCTCGGGGCCAGGAGCGAGCGTGTCATGCGGCAGCGGCAACGCGGGCGCCGCGCGGCGTTGCGCGGGGCCTGAGCCCTACCTATCGTGCGCGCACCTTAAGGAAACCCCGCTTGACGAGCAACCGCCCCGAGCGTCTGCCGGACCGTCCGTGACACCCATGGGGACACCCATCGGCATCGCGTCGCCACACGACACTCTGGTCGTCATTCCGGCGCGCATGGCGGCGCGCCGGCTGCCGGGCAAGCCGCTTGCCGACATCAACGGCCGTCCGATGATCGCGCATGTGCTCGCCCGCGCCGCGGCGGCGGCGATCGGCCCGGTGATCGTCGCATGCGCCGAGCCGGAGATCGCGGCGGCCGCGGCGCGGGCGGGCGCGCGGGCGGTGCTCACCGATCCGGCGCTGCCCTCGGGGTCGGACCGCGTGCACGCCGCGGTCGCGGCCATCGACCCCGAGCGGCGGTATCGGATCGTGGTCAACGTGCAGGGCGATTTCCCGACCATCGCGCCGGCGGCGCTGCGCGCCGTGCTCGCGCCGCTGGCCGATCCGGAGGTGGAGATCGCGACGCTCGTCTGCCCGGTCACGTCGGACGCGGAGGCGGCGCTATCGTCGGTCGTCAAGGCGGTCTGCGCCTTTCCCGACACGTCCGGGATCGGCCGGGCGCTGTATTTCTCCCGCCTGCCGGTGCCCTGGGGCGACGGGCCGCGCTGGCACCATATCGGCGTCTATGCGTACCGCCGCGGGGCGCTGGAGCGGTTCGTCGCGCTGCCGCCATCGGCCCTGGAGCTGCGCGAGAAGCTGGAGCAGCTGCGCGCACTCGAGGCCGGAATCTGCATCGGCTGCGCCCGCGTTGACGCGGCGCCGTTCGGCGTCGATACGCCGGAAGATCTGGCCCGCGCCAGATCGCTGCTCAGCCCCGACCGGACATCCGCATGACCGACCGCACCCCGCAGCCCAGCCGCATCGCCTTCCAGGGCCGCCCCGGCGCCTATTCCGACCTCGCCTGCCGCCAGGCGTTTCCCGCCATGCAAACGCTGCCCTGCGACACCTTCGAGGCGGCGATCGAGGCGGTGCACGAAGGCGTCGCGGTGCTCGCGATGCTGCCCTGCGAGAACACGCTCGCCGGCCGGGTGCCGGACATCCACCACCTGCTCCCCGAAAGCCGCCTCGCCATCATCGGCGAGCATTTCCAGCGCATCGAGCACTGCCTGATGGCACCGGAGGGCGCGACGCTCGCCGGGCTGAAGCGGGTGCACTCGCACGCCGTCGCGTTGGGGCAGGTGCGCAAGGTAGTGCGCGAACTCGGCGTCACGGCGGTGGTCGAGGCCGACACGGCCGGTTCGGCGCAGCTCGTCGCGGAATGGAACCGCCAGGAGGACGGCGCCATCGCCTCGGCGCTCGCGGCCGAGATCTACGGCCTCGACGTGCTGCGCGCGAACGTCGAGGACGCGACCCACAACACCACCCGCTTCTATATCTGCGCCCCGCGCCCGACAGCGCCGCCGATCGACACGCCGCACCTGATGACGACGTTCGTGTTCCGTGTAAGGAACGTACCCGCCGCCCTCTATAAGGCCCTCGGCGGCTTTGCCACCAACGGCGTCAACATGACGAAGCTGGAAAGCTATATGCTCAACGGCCACTTCACCGCGACGCAGTTCCTCTGCGACGTCGAGGGCCATCCCGAGCAGGGACCGCTGCGCCGCGCGCTCGAGGAACTGCAGTTCTTCTCCAACGAGCTGAAGATCCTCGGCGTCTACAAGGCCGCCAAGTTCAGGCTCGACCAGGACCCCGGCGAATAGGCGGCGACACCGCTAACCGGTCATCCGCCAGGCCGCCGCGAGTTCCGCGTCGAGCCAACCCAGCCCACTTCCGCCGGGAAACCATGCCGCATGCGCCGCGGCGACGTCGGCCTCGTCGCGGGCGAACTCCAGGCCCTCCGGCAGTCGGGCCCTGAGCGCCACCGCCCGGCAGCGCGGATAGTCGCGCACCCGCAACGCCGGATCGTGCGTCGGAAAGAAGGCGAGGCAGGGCACATCGAAGGCGTCGGCGAGATGAACGATCGCCGTGTCGGTCGAGACGACGAGCCGTGCGTGCGCGACGAGGCCGCAGAGCGCGTCGAGCGTCTCAACGGGCCGCAGGCCGACCACGCCCGTCTGATCTGAAGCGGCCGCGCCCTGCGTCGCGACCGGCGCGATCTCGCGCAGCCGCGCGACCACGTAAGCATGGATGTCGTCCGGCATGTCGCGCATCGGCATCGACGATTTCGGCGCCACGAGCACGTAGCCCGGCGCGATGTCCGGCCGGACCGGCCTGACGCGCGGTGCCAGCCAGGCATTGCGCCGCAGCGCCGGCGACACCGCGGCGGGATCGAGACCAAGAGCGGCGAGAAAGTAATCGATCATCGCGACGCCGCGGAAATTCGGATCGAAGGCGAAGTCGCGGATGTCGATGCACCCGGCGAACCGGCCGGCATCGGGAAAATCCTGCTCGCGCAGCGCGAACCGCCACGGCAGGTCGCGGATGTCGCAGAAATCGGCCGCCGCCCGATGCGTCGCCTCGACCAGCGGGGCAAACCCCGAGAGCCGGTAGAGCACCGGCATCGGCGCCAGGGCGCCGAGCGTCAGCGCCGCGTGCAGCGCCTGCAGACCGATGACACTGTCGCCGATCGTGCGGCCGAAGCCGTTGAGGATCGCGACCCGCTGCAGGTCGGCCGTCGCGGCGACGGCCGGCCCCGCGCGGTCCGGGCTCAATACACCAGATACGTGAACGGCGGGACGTAGGCCTGCAGCATCACAAGCAGTCCGACCAGGATGGCGAGCGCGATGCTGTGCAGGAAGACGTAGCGCAGGATCTCTCCTTCATGGCCGTACCAGCGCGTCGCCGTCGTAGCGACGACAATGCTTTGCGCATCGATCATCTTGCCCATCACGCCGCCGGAACTGTTTGCCGCGGCCATCAGGATCGCCGGCAGCCCGATCTGCGTCGCGGTGATCTTCTGCAGGCTGCCGAACAGCGCGTTCGATGCTGCGTCGGTGCCGGTAAGCGCGGTGCCGAGCCAGCCGAGCAAGGTGCCGAACAGCGGGTAGAGCCAGCCGGCATGGGCGAAGGCGAGGCCGAGCGTTGCATCGGTGCCGGAATAGCGGGTGATGAAGCCGAGACCCAGCATCGCCATGATCGTCAGCAGCGAAAAGCGCACCAGCTTCAGTGTGCGCCAATACATCGCCACCATCTCGCCGGGTCGATAGCCGAGGAACAGCCCCGACAGCACCGCCGCCACCAGCACGCCGGTGCCCGGCACCGACAGCCAGTTGAAGCGGAAGATCGCCGCCTCGGCCGTCGGCTGAAGAACGACCGGCGGCACCCGCTGGACGAGGTTGTGCAGTCCGGGGATCTCGATGAGGTAGAGGGCGAAACTGTCGAACGTCCGCTTCACCGACGGCATGCCCCAGACGAACACGACGACCATCAGGATCAGCCAGGGCATCCAGGCGCGGATGATCTCGGCGCGCCGCGTCGGCGCGACGGCGGCGCCCACCGAGCGGGCGGCCATCGCGACGGGCTCGGCGTCCCACGGTACGGACGGCCGCCAGACCCGCAGGAAGGCCGCGAGCGCGACGGTCGACGCAATCGCCGAGACCACGTCGACCAGGGTCGGGCCGTGGAAATTGGACATGATGAACTGGAACACGGCGAATGTCGCGCCGGCGACGAGGATCGCCGGCCAGACCTCGAACATGCGGCGGAAGCCGCAGAACGCCACCACGAGCCAGAACGGCACGAGCAACGAAAAGAAAGGCAGCTGCCGGCCGACCATGCCCGACAACTGCATCAGATCGAGGCCGGTCACGCCTTGCAAGGTGAAGATCGGGGTGCCGAGGCCGCCATAAGCGACCGGCGCGGTGTTGGCGATCAGCGACAGCGCGGACGCCTTCAGCGGCGAGAATCCGAGCCCGATCAGGAGCGCGCCGGTAACCGCGACGGGCGTGCCGCCGCCGGCGGCGCCCTCGAAGAAGGCGCCGAAACAGAATGCGATCAGCAGCAGTTGCAGGCGCTTGTCGCGGGTGATGCCGCTGATGCTGTCCTGCAGCACCGCGAAATGACCCCGCTCGGTGGTCATCTGATAAAGAAAGATGACGTTCGTAATGATCCAGCAGATCGCCAGCGCGCCGAAGCACATGCCGAAGACACCGGCGCCGACGGCCATGCCGACCGGCATTCCGAACACGATCGTCGCGATCAGGAATGCCGCCAGCAGGCCATAAAGGGCGGCGAAGTGGGCGCGAACCTGGAATATCGCCAGCGACCCGAGCAGGATCACCACGGGCGCCGCCGCGATCAGGGTCGACAGTATCGGATTGCCCAGCGGATCGTATTGCTGCGCCCACATCTTGATGATTTCCCCCGGTTCTTGCCACCGAGGCTAGACGACGATCGCTCGCGGCCGCAAGCGGGCCGCCGGTCTAACGCAAGCGCGTCACCCGAAGGCGCCGACATCGTGGGTGAGCGCCGTGCTGATTTCGCGGATGTTGGCGAACAGCCGGCGCATCGGCTCGAAAATCTCCGCGTGCTCGGCGGCATAGGATGAGGCCGAGCGCGGCGCGACCGGCTCGGAGAAGGCGCGGTCCGCCGAGGCGTCGGCGCTGACCGGGAATATTTCGGCAAGAGCCGCCAACGCTCCCGGAACGTCGAGTTGCAGGATGCGGGCCTGGAGGATCTGGCGGGTCAGCCCCTGGCGCGGCGCGAAGTCGGGGATAGACGATTCCAGGAACCAGATGCGGTGGATCAGCGACAGGCGCAGCGCGTGCAGCAGGACCTCGCGCGCACCCATGCGTGGCGCATCGGCCCAGATCGCGCGCAACGCCAGGTGATCGGCCTGGATCCGGCGGAACATCGCCGCCGTCGGCGAACCGAGGCCAAGCTGTTCCAGCGCCCGGGCGATGGAGATGAGTTCCTCGCGCCGACCCGGACGTCGCGTGTGTCCCGCCCGATCCAGCCACGATCCCGGATCGAGCGTCGCGACGACGGCGCGCAGCACGTCGATATCGGAATGGCCGAGCGCGTGGCGGGCGAAGTCGAGCGCGTTGCGGAAACGGGCACTGGACTCGGCGAGTTCGGCGAACTGCTCCGGCCGCCGCGCCGCTGCCTGGCCGAGACCCTGCAACGTATTGGCGCACCAGCCGAGTTGTTGCAGGATCGCGTTGTTTGGGATCGCCCGCAGCTCGCGCGGGTGGCGGATGCGGGCGGGACCGCCGACGCCGTCGCTCTGCCGCGCCGAGGGGCGCGAGCCGGTGGCGTCCAGCAGCATCGGGCCGAAGGCGCCGAGCAGGGCCGCGTAACCAGGGTCCTCGACCAGCTCGGCCATGCCCGCGTTGACGCTGGCGAAGAAATCGGCCGCGAAGTCCGGCTCGGTGTAGACGGCGTCGCCCGCCGCCGTGTCGGGCGGCGCGAGGGTGTGCTCGGCGATGCGGGTGACCGTGGCGAGCGCCATTTCAGGGGTGCCGAACAGCAGGTAGCCGTCGCCGCCCTGGAAACTCGATTCCAGGCGGTAGCGGATGCCGGCTGCGCTGTAGGCAACGCGGGTCGCGGGCGGGGCGAGATAGGTCAGTCGATCGGCCAGCGAGCCGGGATGCGCGCCGCGGCCGATGCTTTCGCCATGGGTGTCGAAATGGATCACCTCGACATCGGCAAGGCCGTAGCGCTTCAGCACCTCGGCAAGCTTCAGCTTCAGCCGCTCGATCAGGTAGCTGGCGGCGAGCTGTCCGACATATCGGCCGGAATCGGAATAGCCAAACTGCAACGCCATCCGGCCGGTGCGTTGCAGATAGGCCCGGTAATGCGGACTGCGCAGCGCCTCCTCGACGATGCGGGCGCCGTTCTCGAGCGCCTCGGCGGTCTCGAACAGCGGGCTGAGCTCGACATGGTCCTCGACGCCGAACAGCCGGGCGAGCCAGAGCGCGCCGAGCAGCGTGTACCCGGTCTCGGTCTCGGCGATGAGGAAACGGATCGGCGCCGAGGCGTCGATATGCTTGACGATCTGGGCGATCGTCATCATCAGCCGGCAGGCGGAGGCCTGCTCGGCGAGCAGGGCGCCGAAATCGACCGGCGTCGGCTGCACCTGGTCCAGCGCGGCATTGATCGCGTTGAGCAATGTGCGCCGCCGTGCCGGATTCTCCGGCGGGTCGTGCAGCCCGAGCCGCTGACGCACGGCGTTGTGGATCTGGGTCGAGTTGAGCCGCACATGCGTGTGGGCCAGCGCCAGCCCGTGTCCGACCAGCCCGGCACGGGCGACGCACAGGGCCAGGCGTTCCGGTTCCTCGGCGGCGGCGATGGCGTCGGGGAACAGCGCGACCAGGGGATCGGGCCGCGTCATCGCCACCTCGCGGAAGTCGATCAGCTTTTCGGCGAACGCCGCGACCGATTCCACGTCTCCCCGGCGCGGGCAGGCTTCTATCTGACCCTCGACCGCCGCCAGTGCGGGTTCGAGGCGCGCGAGGATCGGCACCGCCGCCGGCAACGACGACAATTGCGCCGCAAGCCGGGCGAACTGCAGCCGCTTCATTTCGAGCCGCAGCCGCAGCGTATCGTACCAGGCGATGTCGGTTCGCCCATCGGTGTCGTAACCCACCCAGCTCGCCAGGATCACCGGCCGGGGGACAAGGCTCGTCCAGCGATCCGACCAGCAGCCCCTGGCGGCGCCGAGCAGCGCCGCCGCCAGACGGTCCACGGCGTCGCGGCCGTTCGCGATCGCCGCGGCCGCCTGCGCGAACTCCTCGCCTAGCGTGATCGGGGGCGGCCGGTGCGTTGGATGGTGTCCATCCGCCGGACGCCCGGATGCGCGCTCGCCCAGGGCGTGCCCGACCTGGGCGGGCAGCGAGAAGGTCGGATGGGCGGTGAACACGGCGGCGAACCGTGCCCGTTCGACCAGCGCGCGATAATGCGCCAGCGGCACCGGACTGTCCTCGGGGTCCGGCCGGACGACGCGCTCGGCGAGCCTGGCCATCGCGGCATCGTTGCTCGCCGTCCGCGTGCCGCCGACATAGGCGGCGAGCCGATCCGCCCGGTCGTTGAAGCCGGCGTCGCGCAGGAACCGCACCAGCAGATCGAGTTCGTTGGAACTCAGGTCGCCCCGGTCGATGCGACGGGTGATCGCCAGGGAGACCGAGAGCACCGGGTTTCCGAACGGATCCTCGCTCGCGCGCTCGCGCGCGCGCTCCGTCAGCGCAAGAAGATCCCGTGCCAGCGCCGGGATGACGCTCGGATCGGCTGCGCGACTGTCATGCAAATGGTCCATAGCTGCATTGTGCACTGCTTATATCGCGGTGCAACACCGGAGATCTTGCCTCACCGCATTTGGCAGCTCGCCGACCTCGGGCGAGGGGCGCCACGCTGTTCAGGCCGCCGAATGAACGGCGGCATCCGCCGCCGCCGGTTGGTCCGCTTCGCGCAGGCGCGCGAGCGCGCCTTCCAGCACATCGACCTGGCGAACGAGCGGGGTGAGGGTTTCGGGCGGCGGAACGTCCGGCCGGGTCGCCGGCAGCGCCGCCTCCTGCTCCAGCGCGGCCAGCCCGCCCACGATCCACGTCGCCCAGACTCGCCCCTCATCTGGGCCGGTCGCCAGCGCCGGCTCGTGGCTCAGTGCGGCGAGACGGCCCGCCAGACGGCGCAGCGTCGCATCGACCACCATGCTCGCCTCCAGCCGGCGCGCCGGATCGCGGCCGCTGCCGGGTTCGGCGAGCGCGCGGCTGATCGACGCTTCGAGATTGTTGCTTGCTACGCCGGCGGCCCGGCGCGCCTTCGCCTGATCGGCGCCTTGCAGAACCCCGGCGCCGGAGACGGCCGATAGCACCAATGCGGCCCAGTGACGGTGCGCGCCGATCGCGGCCCGAACCTCGCGGCGGAGTCGGTCCGGCTCCCAGCTCGGCCACAGCACCAGGCTGCAGAGGATGGCGAGGAGGCCGCCGAGGAGCGTGTAGCCCACCCGGTAGGCGAGGACGGAGATCTCGTCGCTGCCGGGGCCGCCGATTTCCACCAGCAGCACAATGATCGGCGTCAGCGCGGTGATGAAGGCGCCGAAGCTGACGAGACGGACCGAGAACGCGATCATCGCGAGCGGGAAGATGACGAGTGCCATGGCGACCGGCGTCGTGAAATACATGGCGATGACAGCGCCGATGATGCCGCCGAGCACGGTGCCGCCGATACGTTCCAGCGCCCGCTGCCAGGTGAGGGCGAAGAACGGCTGTAGGGTGAGAACGAGGGTGATGGTGAGCCAATATTCATAGCCGTGATACCAGAGCAGCGTCAGCACCTGTGCCGGTATGGCGGCGAGCGAGGCCCGGAGCGAGTGGCGCAGGATCGCCGAACCCCAGGTGAGGTTGGCGCGCACGGGATCCAGCACCATGGCTTTCGCCGCCCCCGCGCCGGCGGCCGGGATGCCTTCGGGCTTCAGGCCGGCTGCGCTCGACAGCATTGCGGCCGTGCGGACGCCTTCGGTTATCGGCTGCACGATGCGCGTGAGGGAAGGCGAGGCCGCCGCGGCGCGGTGCATGGCCGCCGTCGTGAGGACGAACCGTGCCTCCTCCAGCAGCCGCTCGGTCCGAACCGATGCCGCGAGCAGCACCAGAATTGGCCGCAGCAGGCGCAATACACGGTCGGCGGCAGCATACACCGCGGGATCGTCGTCGCGTTCCAGGAGATCCGTCAGCGCGATCAGCGCGCCGAATATCTGGTCCGCCGCAGCCAGGCGGATGAGCGCCTGCGTCGCTCTCGGGCCAGGCCGGCCGGGGCCGCGGATCGTGTCCACCACGGCCTTCCGGGCCGCCTCGATGGCGTCGCGCACGGCACGCCGGTGGGCCCGTGCATGGGCGTCCCACGCCTCGGCGGAACTGTCGCGCGCCAGAAGTTGGCGCGCGCCGGCGACCAGGGAGGCGAGTTCCTGGTAGCAGTTGGCGACGGCATTGCGCGCCGGACCGAAGGGGTGAATGCGCCACAGCACGAGCGTGAGGAAGGTCGCCCACAGGCTGCCGGCCCACAGGCAGCCAGCCAGCTCGATCTCTGCGCCCAGCGGAACCGGGCGCGAAACGGCGAGTACGAGGACAACGGTCAGCAGGTTGCCGATCTGCATCGCCTGTTGACCCCAGACCCGCGCGAAGGTCGTAGCGAAGATGGCCCCCGCCGTCAGAGGCACCACCACGAGCAGCGGCGCCTCGCGCAGCCAGCCGAATGTCAGTGTGAGCAGCGCGGCGACCACGCCGAATGCCAGCAACCCGGGCAACCGGCGCCTGATCGGGCCGCTCGTATCGCACAGGCAGGTGAACATCGCACCCAGCGCCGCCTCGAGCAGCGGCGGCCAGCCGATCCACTCGTTGAGGGCCACGATGGCGGCGACCGAGAGCGCGGCCCGGACCCCCTCGGCGAGATCGATCGCCCGCAGGTCGAGCTGGATCGGAAGGCGCCCAAGGTCGGCGTCCGGCCGACGTAAAATGTTCAGCGCCATGTCCGACCGTATGGGGCGCGCGATGCGCCGGTGAAAGGGAGCGCCATCCTACCATCGACGCCCAGCGCTGACGCGGTAGGCCGGCGGCGTGGTGCCGCAACTGTCGCAGCGCCGCCATCGTTGCGAGCAATTCGGCACGTCTGAGATACAAGCCTTGCTAGAATCCTGTAGAATGAACCAAGTCGAAGTTAATATGTGATCGTACAAAGCGATCGACCAGAACGCGGAGCGCAGACGTCAGCCTGGATCGACCAGCGCGACGGATTTCTTGCGGCGTCACATCAGATCGGAAAGATCACCTTTTCTTATTACGTTGACATTATCAGCCGCTTGGCGGCGCACGATTCCGGTGCGCTCGCTGCCGCCTCCTTCCCCCAGGTCCAGTCTGTAACGTTCCGGCACGAACCGCCGCCGCCCGCCACCGCCATCACCATCATACCCACGACGGCAGCGAGATGAGATACCAGAGGGACCATGGTTCGATCTGAAATCATCATGCCCTAAGCGGCGCCAGGAGCCCGTCGAATGACGGGTCGCGCCTCAGCCGGTGTTCGACTCCGAACGCCCGTGAGGCGCCGAGGACGCCCGACCGGACACGTCGGATCGCCTTACCCGCGGTCGCTGACCGACAGCTCGATTCGGCGACTGCTGGCATGCGTCGGGTCCGGCGTGTCCAGCGGCCGGCTGTCGCCAAAGCCGCCCGCGGCGATCCGCGCGGGCGGGACCCCTTCGTTGATGAGGAGCTTCGCCACGTTGACCGCGCGCGTCGCTCCGAGGTCCAAATTGCGCGATGCTTTCGCGTCCGCGCCGGTGGCCGGTCGCTCGGCGAGCCCATCGACGCGCAGCACCCAGTCGGCCGATGTATCCTGGCCCGCCTGCTCCTTGATGATCGCCGCGATCTGCTTCAGCGTCTTCTGCCCCGCCGCCGTCAGAATCGACGAACCGGGTGCGAACAGTGTCTCATTCTGGAAGATCACGCGGTCGTCGGCGATCCTGATACCGGCATGGTTGGCCAATGCCTGCCGCAGCTTTTCAGTCAAATCGTCACGGAACTTCGCGACATCGGCCGACTTCGATGCCTGCGCGAACTCGCTTTTGATCGCCGCTAGGTCGGCTTCCGCCTGGGTCCGCGCCGCGACCGCGTCGTCCGCCGCCTTCTTGGCTTCGTCGCGCTTCGGGGCAAGCGCCGCGAGATCGGCGCCGATCGCGGTCTTTTGCTGATTGAGCTGATCGAGGTTGGCCTGCAGATCCGCGACCTTGTGCTCGGCCGCCCCCGCCGCGTCGCCCGCGGCGGCCGAGCGCGCCTCGGCGTCCTGCTGCGCCTTCGCGGCCACCTGCGCCTTCACATCGGCATCGGACAACGCCTGTTCGGCCGCGGTCCGCTTAGCGTCGAGATCGGCGATCGACTGGGTGCGGGCCACGATGTCGTCGTTGAGGTGGGTGGCCTGCTGCGTCAGATCGGCGACCTGCGCCTGCGCCTTCCGCTCATCCTGCTGTGCGCCATCCCGCGCCGCCGTGGCGGTAGCGACCGTGGCTGTTAGCGCCGCGACCCGCTCACGCAAAGCCGACAGTTGCTGCTCCGCCTCGCCGCGCTGTTGCGTCAACCCGTCGAGCTGGGTCCGCACGCCGTCGAGCGCCGATTGGGTGGATGCCAGCGACGCCTCGACTGCAGATTGTTTTGATGTGAGATCGTCTACCGCGCTCGTCCGCGCCGCCACATCCGCGGTAAGCTGGGCCAGCCGTTCTGTCGCGGCGTCAACGTCGCTTTGCTTCGCCTGCAAAACGCCGATCGTCTGATCGCGGTCGACCACGGCCTGATCAAGCGCCATTTTCGTTTCGGCGAACGACTGCTGCGTGGCGCCGAGCGCGGCGTCGGCCGTCTGGCGTTCGCTGCCGATCCGCTCCAGATCCCGCCGCGTTTCGGTGAGCTCCGTCTGCACCGCGGCACTGACGCGCTGCGAGGACTGCAGCACCGCCTCGGCCTCCATCGACGCCGCGAGCAGCGCCGCGTGGGCCTCGTCGACCGCCTGGACCGCCGCCGGGCGGGCAGCCTGAGCCGCTTCCAGCTCACCGGTCGTGGCCGCGACGAATTGCTCGAGGCTCTGCATCCGCTCATGGGCGGCAGCGCGACGATCGGCGATCGCCTGCACTTCGCCCTCCAGACGCGTCCGCTCCGCAGCGATTTCGGCGACGGCGTTCTGTGCCGCGTCGTGCGTGGCCTGGGCGTCCCGCAGCGCCTGCTCCGCCACGGCCACCGGCGTGTTCGCCGCCTCGGCCTTGTCGCGCGCTGCCGCCAATTCGGCTTGCGCTGCCTCCGAAGCTGAAGCGGCATTCGCTTCCGCCGCGCTTTGCGCCTCGTGCAGCCCCTCCGTGGCCGTCGTCAGCTCGGCTTGAGCAGCCTCGACCGCGGTTCCGGCATCCGCCATCGCCGCGTGGCGATGCTGCGCTTCGTTCCCAGCCGCGGCCAGTTTGCGATCGGCATCCGCCAGGGCGGCATCGGCCTCCCGTGCCCGCGTCGCCGCCTCGTCGCGAGCGCTTGTGGCTTCATCCAACGCACCCGCGGCAGCATCGATCCGTGCCTGAACGTCGATCATCTCCGCATCGATACGGCTCGCCAGTTCGGCGGCGCGCTGCTCGAACTGGTCGGCGACCGACGGCGTATCCTGCACGGCGGACCCACCTGATGCGGCCTGATCGCCGGCGACCGGTTCATCACTTGCGGGCGGCTGCTCGCTCGGGGCGGACTCGGCCGGTGGCGCCGTCAGCGCGTGCCCGGCCTCGGTGCGCAATTCGGCCTTGGCGGCCTCCCCGCGTGCCTCGACATCCGCCATCTGCTGGCGCAATTCCGCCAGATCGGCGTCCCTCGCCGCCACCGCCCGGTCGGCGGCATCGAACGCGTCGCGCACCTTGGCGAGCGCCGACGCCGCAGCCTCGCGATCCGCTGTCGCCTGCGCCTGCGCGCCGTCGCCGGATTCCGCCGATGCGCGGGACTGCTCAAGCTCGCTCTGCGCCTCGAGCAGCTTGTGTTCCGCGGCAGCCCGCTGCGCGCCGATTTCGCCTGAATCGATCGCGGCCACCGCCTTCGCCGACGCGGCGTCGGCCGCCAGCGCGCGCTGCTCGGCCGCCTTGACGTCGTCCGCCCGAGCCGAAGCGTCGTCCCGCGCCACCCGCAGCGCTTGCCGGGCCGCCTGCAGCCCGGGTTCGGTCGCGGCCAGCCGCTCGTTCGCCTGGTTGAGGTTGGCTTCCAGCGCGCCCAGTTCCTGCTCGGCGATGCTCCGACGCAACGAATCATCGTCGCGCTCGCCGCGCAGCCGCTCGCTGGTGGCCAGCGCCGCCGACATGCCGCTCTTCGCCTTCTCGATCTGCTCGTCGATGGCCGCGAGACGATGCTGCGCCTGATCGAGGCCGTCGCGCGCTGTGTCGACCGAGGCGCGCACCGCGCTGAGGCGCTGCTCGCTGTCGGCCCCCGCACGAGCCGCCTGATCGAGGCTGTCCTGCATGTCGCGCTTCGCGGTCTCGAGGCGCTGCTCGGCGGCGTCCGCCGCAAGTTTCACCTCGTCACGTTGCGCTTCCAGGGCGGCGAGCTGCTTCGTCACCTCGCCAGTGCGGCCCTGAGCGTCCTTGAGCTCGGTCTCGCTCCGGGCGCGCGCCTCGCCGGCATCGGCGGTCTGGGTCTTGAGCGCCGCGAGCGCCTGCTCGGCGTCGGCGCCATCGTGCTGGAGCTTGTCGTAGGTCGCCTGTGCGTCCTGGACCTTCTTGGCGATTTCGAAGAGGTTGCCGCTCGCCTTCAGCTCCTGTTCGAGCCGGGCGGTGAGCGTTTCGCGGTCGTTCGAGCCCTGCCAGAACGCATACCCGGCAGCGCCCAAGCCGATCACCGCCAGGGCCGACGCGACGACGGGCAGAGTACTTCTCGGCTTGGCGCTCGAATCGCTGGGCACGGTCGACATTCTCCTACTGGTGCGTTGTCACTGGCATGATTTGCGAGGATCGTGAAGGGGCTGAGAGACCTGGACGCGGCTTTACGCCCCGGGAGACGGCGTTTGCCGGCACGGCGGGAACGTTTAGCCGGGCGTCGGGACGGTCACACCGATCATATCGCCCTCTCGCACGATCGCGGCCAGGCGTTCCGCCGACCACGTCTCGGTGCCCGCGGGACGGCGCGGCAGCACCATCCACCGGTAGTCGGCGGTGGAATCCACGACGCGCACCTTCACGTCCGGCGGCAGCTCGGTGCCCCACTCGGCGATCACGCCGCGCGGATCGCGGACCGCGCGCGCCCGGTACGCTGCCGATTTGAACCAGAACGGCGGGTAGCCGAGCACCGCGCGCGGGTAGCAACTGCACAAAGTGCACACCACGAGGTGGTGGACCTCGGCGGTGTTCTCCAGAACGCCGAGCGGCGGCGCGCCGCGCATCGGAATTCCCATGGATTCCGCGGCGCGCGTGCCGTCGCTCAGCATCAGCGCGCGGAATTCCGGCTCGATCCAGGCGCGGGCGACCATTCTCGCACCCTGCCCCGGATTGGCGCGGTCGGTGATCGCGATCCGCTCGGCGATCTCAGCCGGCGTGGCGATACCCTTTGCGGCCAGCACCGAGCGCACGGCGACAAGCAGCCGTTCCCCGTCAGCATCGAGGACCGTCATGGTGCCGCCTCCAGCCAGTGATCGAAGATCTCGACAAGGACATCGTTCGCCGCCCCGTTCCGGTCCGCCTCCTGCCAGATCGCGGCCATGTCGAACCGGACGTGATACAGCGCCCTCACCGCAGCGGGCCGCGCGAAGGCGAGATCCTCCGGGTTGGCGAAATCGCCCAGATGGCGAACGACCTCGCCGGTCAGCCCGCGGACGTAGTGCGGCGTGCGGATATGGGCGGGAGCCCTGAACTCCGGCCAGTCGCTGCGAACCCGGACCCTCGCGCCCGGCGCCAACATCATCCGGCCTCGAGCGCGGCGGCCAATTCCGCCTCCGTGGCCACGCCCCTGCGGATCAGGTTGTCCGCAATCGAGCGGATCCAGCGCTGGTAGTAGCCGAGCCGGTGGTATTCGGCTTCGGGGATCGCCTCGATGCCGCGGCGCAGCTCGTCGACCGTCATGATGCCCTTGAGGCCGAGGATCTGGCGCACCGCGTCGACCTCCTTGTCGAAATCGGTCAGCGCGTGCGTTCCGGTGTCGATCGGTTCGCACATGAACCGCGACACGCCGCCGATGTCGTGGGGCGCGTGCGGCTTCTCGTCGGCAAGATCAGGGTCCATAGCCTCAGTCTATCCGACCGATTCGTCGTGCGTCGACACTTGCGATCGCGCGGGGAGCACGCCGAGCAGTGCCGGCACGAAGATGAACGTCACCAGCAGCGTACAGCCGAGACTGAGCAACAGCAGTTCCCCCATGCTCGCGGTGCCGGGGTGCATGGACAGCGCCAGGGAACCGAATGCCGTCCCCGTCGTCAGAGTGGAGAACAGGATCGCGCGTGCCGTCGGCGAGCCGAGGAAAGATCGCCGACCTGCCCGCCAGTTCATCACGAAGTAGACGTTGAAGGACACGCCGACCCCCAGCAGCAGCGGCAATGCGATGACGTTGGCGAAGTTCAGCGGCAGCGGCAGCACGACCGCGAACAGCCCCGTCATCAACGCCGACATCAGCAGCGGCGCCAGCACGGCGGCGACGTCCAGCGGCCTGCGCAACGCGATCGCCAGAATCGCCGCGATCGCGGCCAGGGCCCCGAGCGCCGCCGAGCGAAAGGCGCCGATGACGGTCGCGCCGGTCTCGACGATGGTCACCGCCGTTCCGGCGACATCGGGCGCGACGCTCCGCGCCTCGGCGACGAACGCGGCCAGGCCGCGGGCATCGTGGGATTCGGGCTTCGCCAGCACCGAGACCCGCACGCG
>Ga0209415_10009137_pt1 | contig 17062 bp, 17 predicted proteins | sample PeaSoiSIISIP2007_FD_187696 | JGI IMG/M metagenome (GOLD analysis project Ga0209415, IMG submission 187696) | Peat soil microbial communities from Weissenstadt, Germany - SII-SIP-2007 (SPAdes) (version 2) | ecosystem: Environmental > Terrestrial > Soil > Wetlands > Peat | place: Germany... | reverse complement strand
CGGCGCCCCCCCCCGGCTGCCCGCACTGGGTGAACGCCATCCCGCTTCAATGGGGCCGCAGCAATCATGCTGCGGAAGTCTGGTGGCGCCGTGGCGCGTGCCGAGTTGACGCCGAGGGGCTTCAATGAGGCCGCAGCAATCATGCTGCGGAAGTCCTCCATCGTGGCGAGTTTCCACTCCGTCGATCCGCCCAGGCTTCAATGAGGCCGCAGCAATCATGCTGCGGAAGTCGCCTGGCCGGGACAAATCCTCCGAGGGCGCGATCGGGCTTCAATGAGGCCGCAGCAATCATGCTGCGGAAGTCACAAGCTCCCCAGCGCCTACCGCTACCGGGAACCCCGCTTCAATGAGGCCGCAGCAATCATGCTGCGGAAGTCCGCCGGGGGCCGGTCGCGAAAGCGCCGGCAGAGTTGGCGCTTCAATGAGGCCGCAGCAATCATGCTGCGGAAGTCCACTCGATCTCCGTCGGAAACATGAAAGCAATGCTGGCTTCAATGAGGCCGCAGCAATCATGCTGCGGAAGTCCGTCCTGATCCGCGGCGACCTGTCCCATCTCACCCCGGCTTCAATGAGGCCGCAGCAATCATGCTGCCGAAGGCTGCGGGTGTCTGCACCGGGTCAAATCCGAATGGAACCTGCTTCAATGAGGCCGCAGCAATCATGCTGCGGAAGGCACGTGAGCTTGCGACGGCCTCGATCGCCGCGGCGCGCACGCTTCAATGAGGCCGCAGCAGTCATGCTGCGGAAGGCTTAAGACTGTCACGCAATGCAGCGGAACGGGTCTCGGCTTGACACGCGAGTCGAGCAGCAAGTCGCTTCCGACCGTTTCCTGCTCGGCTTTCCATGATCGCGCGCTATCTTGCGCTGGCGCCGCGCGGGGTGGGCTACGACAAGTCGGCCAAGCGCTACGTGGCGGCGGAGGATTTTCGGCCCGTGGTCGGGCGGGCGGATGCGGCGCGCTTCCTCGCCGAGCTGCGCCTGGTCGATGTCGGCATCCTGCCGCTTGCCGAAACAATGCTCGGCGAGGCGCCGCCGTTCGACGCGACGCCGGTGCCGGAGCGGCCGGTCGATCCGTTCGTGCTGCGTGCGGTGTTCCGCGCGATCCGCGAGCGCCGCGCGCTGTCCGCCGTCTACCAGTCGATGAGCCGGCCGGAGCCGGCGCGCCGCGTCGTCGAGCCCCATGCGCTCGCTCATGACGGCTTCCGCTGGCATGCCCGCGCGTTCGACCCGGAGAGCGGCGGCTTTCGCGATTTCGTGCTCGGGCGGCTGTCGAAGGCGAAAGTGGGCGAGGCGGCGGGGTCGGCGCCGCAGGACGATCGCGACTGGCACGATTTCGTCGCGCTCGAGATCGCGCCGCATCCGGGACTGACCCCGGCGCAGTCGCGCGCCATCGCGCACGACTACGGCATCACCGGCCGGTCGATCACGATTCGCGTGCGCCGGGCGCTGCTGTTCTATGCGCTCAAGCGGCTCGGCCTCGACGTCGCGCCCGACAGCCGGCCGCCGCAGGTCCAGCACATCGTGCTGGTCAACCGCGCCGAGGTCGACACGGCCGGGCCGGCGGCGCAGCCGTGACGGGATCGCGTGCGAAGGTCCGCCGCCCCGGCAGGCGGGCAGCACACCCCGAAAGGAGTTTTCATTGAGGGGGGTTGTGTACCCCGATTTCTTGGTGTATTCTGCGCTTGGACGCGGCGGACATCTGCGGGCGCTAGAAACCTGAAGTCGGGCCCGAGCACCTGTAGAAACCTGAAATTGACCCCGAAATTCGCGCTGCGGCGCGACCCTCGTCGCGCGGGTCGAGGGCGCGGCGGCTACAGATGGCGACAGCGCGCCGCGAACCGGGGAGACCCCGACCACCTGTAGGCGGCTTCAGGCGGCCGAACGAACGTTGATCTTCACCTTCAAGCCTGCGCGCGTCGCCAAGGTCATCAGCGTGTCGAGCGAAAACTTGTTGATTTTGCCGTGCAGCAGGTCGTTGAGGCGAGGCTGAGTGATGCCGAGTCGGCGAGCGGCCCTTGCCTGCGTCGTGTTCCACCCGCTCACCTGGTCCTTGATCGCAATCATCACGTTCGATCGCATCGTCATCGTCGCCGCGTCCTCAGGGCTGTCCTCGAGGGCGTCCCAAACGTTGGCGACGGTTCGAGCCTTGGTCATTCCGATCCTCGCTTCAGTTGCCGCAGTCGTGTCGCCGTCGAGGCTGCCACCATTCTCAGGGCTGGGACCCACAGACGCAACGGCTGCACGCGCTTCGAAACAAGCTACCCGAAAAGGACAAGTCCAATCGATCCGTCCGTGCCGCCGTGCTTCTACGGCCCTGTAGATTCCTGAATTCGCCCCCGAAATACGGGCACGCGCGGCTGGGGGACGCTCAGCCTCGGCTCGCCGCGGGGGACGGGGCCTTTGCTTTCGACGTCGACGCGCCGGATCGGGGAGACCCCGACCGCCTGTAGAAACCTGTATTCGACCCCGAAATGCGGGCTTCCACTGTGGTGTGAGGCCACTTCACCTCGCCCCGGACGGCGAGGCACCGCGCGGACGCGATCCCGCGGCATGGCCGCATCCCGGCGCAGGCATTGTTTGTTGTAGCCCGCATGGAGCGCAGCGCAATGCGGGAATGGCGCCTGAAGCGCGGCACCGCCGTTCCCGGATGTCGCTTCGCGCCATCCGGGCTACCGCCCCGTCGCGGCTAATGCGCCCGGCGGATGCAGAAATCCACCGTCTCCACCAGCGCCGCCTTCATCGCCGAATCGGGGAACAGCGCCAGCGCGTCCCGGGCGATGGCGCCGTAGTGCCGCGCCCGCTCGATGGTGTCCTCGAGCGCGCGGTGCCGGGTCATCAGGCCGAGCGCGGTCTCCAGGTCGCGGTCTTCCATCTCGCCCCGCTCCAGGGTGCGCGTCCAGAACGCGCGCTCACTGTCCGAGCCGCGGCGGAACGACAGCACAACCGGCAGCGTGATCTTGCCTTCGCGGAAATCGTCGCCGACGTTCTTGCCGAGCTTCGCCGACTTGCCGCCGTAGTCGAGCGCGTCGTCGACCAGCTGGAACGCGATGCCGAGGTTCATCCCGAACGAGCGGCAGGCGGCCTGCTCGGGCCGCGGCCGCGCCGCGAGCACCGGGCCGACCTCGCAGGCGGCGGCGAACAGCTCGGCGGTCTTGGCGCGGATCACCGCCAGATACTCATCCTCGCTGGTCGCCATGTTCTTGGCCGCGGAGAGCTGCATCACCTCGCCCTCGGCGATGATCGACGCGGTGGTCGACAGGATGTCCAGCGCCCGCAGCGAGCCGACCTCGACCATCATGCGGAACGCCTGGCCGAGCAGGAAGTCGCCGACCAGCACGCTCGCCTCGTTGCCCCACAGCATGCGGGCGGCGAGCTTGCCGCGGCGCATCTCGCTGCCGTCCACCACGTCGTCGTGGAGCAGCGTCGCCGTATGCATGAACTCGACCGCGGCGGCGAGCTTGACGTGGCCGTCGCCGGCGTAGCCGGAGAGCTGCGCCATCGCCACGGTGAGCATCGGGCGCAGACGCTTGCCCCCGGAGTCGATCAGGTGCTTGGCGACCTCCGGGATCAGCGTCACGTCGGAGCCGGTGCGCGACAGGATCGCGGCGTTGACCCGCTGCATGTCGGCGGCGGACAGCTCGAGCAGCCGGTTGATCGACGCCGAGGGGCTCTCGAAGGGGACGACGACGGCCAAGCGGACCTCTCCTGGTGAGACTGAGCATGTTCCGGCGAAGTGTGCGCGGTTCGCCGCCAAGAACATGCGACATTAAAGACCTTTCCTGGTGTGCCGCGGCCGGCCGCCGGAGCCGGCGACAAATCGCAAAAACCAGGGCATTGTCCGGCCCGCAAGGGCGGAACAGGGACGAATTCGAGCATAGAAACCGGATGGTAACGCCACAAGGGCATCAATGACCAGCTGCGACAACGGGGCCGCGGGGACGGCCTCACGTTTCCTTGAAGCGCGCATCGTGTCCCGACCGCCGGGCTCCGTCGGCCCGGGCCGGATGCCGCCGGATCAGTGTGCCCCCCATGGCCATGCCTGATGCAATCGCGGTTGTCGGCGCCGGCAGGGCGCAACCGGCGGCGCCGCGCGTCGCCGTGCTGGTGCCGTGCCACAACGAGGAGGCGGCGATCGCCTCGGTGGTGGAGCAGTTCCGCGCCGCGCTGCCGGACGCCGGCATCTACGTCTACGACAACAACTCGACCGACCGCACCGCCGAGATCGCGCGGGCGGCCGGCGCCGAGGTCCGCCGCGAGATGCACCAGGGCAAGGGCCACGTGGTGCGCCGCATGTTCGCCGACGTCGATGCCGACATCTACCTGCTGGTCGACGGCGACGCCACCTACGACGCGCCCAGCGCCGTGAGGATGATCCGCCGGCTGATCGACGAGCGCCTCGACATGGTGGCGGGCGCCCGCGTCGACCAGGACGAGGCCGCCTGGCGCGCCGGCCACCGCGCCGGCAACCTGCTGCTCACCGGCTTCGTCGCCGCCGTGTTCGGCCGCACCTTCACCGACATGCTGACGGGCTACCGCGTGCTCACGCGCCGGTTCGTCAAATCGTTTCCGGTGCTGTCCGGCGGCTTCGAGATCGAGACCGAGCTCACCGTGCATGCGCTGGAGCTCGGCCTGCCGGTCGCCGAGGTGGCGACGCCGTACTACGCCCGGCCGAAGGGCTCGGCCTCGAAGCTCAACACCTGGCGGGACGGCCTGCGCATCCTGTGGACCATCGCGCGGCTCTACAAGTCGGAGCGGCCGCTCCCGTTCTTCGCCGCCATCGGCGCCGTGCTTCAGCTTACCGCGATCGTGCTGGCGGTCCCGGTCTTCGCCACCTACCTGCGCGATGGAACTGTGCCGCGGCTGCCCACCGCGGTGCTGGCGACCGGGCTCACGCTGCTCGCCTTCCTGTCGCTCACCTGCGGCCTCGTGCTCGGCACCGTCACCCGCGGCCGCCGCGAGATCAAGCTGCTCGCCTACCTGCGCCAGCCGCCGCCGGGGATCCAGGGACCGTAGGGTGGGCGAAAAGGGCGAACGCCCGTCTTCGCGGGCTATGGCGCAGCGTGCCCACCTTCAGGCGCCGGCCGGTGGGCACGTCGCTTCGCTCCTTTGCCCACCCTACGGTCTGCTCTCATGCGTCCCCTCCTGATCCTCGCGCCGGTCGCGATGCTGGGCGGCGGCCTGCTGGCGCTGTGGCTCGGCCAGGACGCGAGCTTCGACCAGCTCAACTATCACTTCTACGGGCCGTGGGCGCTGCTGCACGGGCGGATCCTGCTCGACGTCTTTCCCGCCTTCATCGGGCCGACGTTCCACAATCCGTCCGCCGACGTGCCGTTCTATCTGCTCGCCGTGCATGCGCCGCCGCGGATCACCGGCTTCGTTCTCGGCGCGGTCCACGGCCTCGCCGCGGTGCCGCTCTATCTGATCGCCCGGGCTGTGGTGCCAGGCAGCGGGCTCGTCGGCCTGCTGCTCGTGCTCGCCGGCATGGCGGGCGCGATGTCGATCGCCGAGACCGGCACCACCTTCGGCGACGATCTCACCGCCACGCTGGTGCTCGCCGGCGTCGCCGCCACGATCGTGATGCTGCCGCGGCTCGCATGCTCGAGGCTGCGCCGCGCCGTCGTGCCGGCGTTCGTCGCCGCGGTCCCGGTCGGCGTCGCGGCGGGGCTGAAGCTCACCGCCGCGATCGATGCGGCGGCGTTTGCGCTCGCCTTCCTGGCCATCCGGCGTGCCTGGCCCGAGCGCGGGGCTCTGGTCGCGGCGGCGGCGGCCGGCGCCGGCGCCGGGTTCCTGCTGGCCGGCGGTCCGTGGTTCCTCATCCTGTGGCAGCACACCGGCAATCCGACCTTCCCCTATCTCAACCAGATCTTCCACTCCGCCCTGGCGCTGCCGATCTCCCATCGCGACGACACCTTCGTCCCCGAAGGCGTCATCGACACCGTGCTGTTCCCGTTCCTGGTGGCGCTGGGCCGGCTGTCCGAGGCTGAATTCCCGTTCCGCGACCTCCGCGTTCCGGTGCTCTACGGGCTGGTGCTGCTGTTCGGGCTCGCACGGCTGTTCGGTCGCGGGTCGCGGCTCTCGCCGGCGGCGCGGTTCGTGCTCGCCTTCGCGGCGGCATGCTACGTGCCGTGGCTCGCCACCTTCGCGATCGCCCGCTATCTGCTGCCGATCGAGCTGGTGGCGCCGGCGCTGATCGCGGCGCTGGTCGGCGCGCTCGTTCCCGGCGGGCGATCGCGGGCCGCCATCACGGCGCTCGTGCTCGGCCTCATCGTGGTGACCACCCGGCCGGCCGACTGGGGCCGGATCGCGTGGGGCGAGGAGCTCTACGGCGTGCGCGCCCCGCCGATCGAGCGCGACGGCCTCGTCGTCATGGCGGGCACCGCGCCGACCGCGTTCCTCATCCCGTTCTTTCCGCCCGGCATTCCGTTCATTCGGGCCGACGGATTCTACACCGACCGCCTGAGCCTCGACCACGGCCTCTACCGCATCGGAGCCGATCGCATCCGCCGGCACTCCGGAGCGCTCTATCTGCTCTATCGTGCCGACGAGGAGGCGAGCGCCCGGGACGTGGCGGAGCGGCTCCGTCTCGTCCTGGCGCCGCAGGACTGCGGCGCCGTGGACAACCGGCTCGCGCCGGCCGACGGCCCCCGCGGCGGAATCCTGCTGTGCCGGGTCGGGCGGCGCGATTGACATGACCGGCGGCTTGGTGTCCCCATCGAAGGGCCTCTACGAGGGGAAGACATTTGCGCGAGCTCGTTCGCACCAATGACATGGTGCTGGTCACGGTGATCGAAGCGCTGCTCAACGGCGCCCGGATCAGGCACGTGGTGCTCGACCAGAACATGAGCGTGCTCGAAGGCTCCCTCGGGATCCTGCCGCGCCGCATCCTGGTCTCCGAGGCCGATGCCCGGGTGGCGCGCCGCGTCCTCGCCGATGCCGGGCTCGCTCACGAGCTTCGCCACGATGGCGGATGAGACGGCCGTTCCAGACGATGCGCTCACCGACGATGCGGTGCTCGACGGCCGTGTCCGCCTGCTGCAGCCGCGCCGCGGCCATCGCGTCGGCCACGACGCCATCCTGCTGGCGGCCGCGACCGCCGCGGCGCCGCAGCAGCATGCGGTCGAGCTCGGCGCCGGGGTCGGCGCCGCCGCCATCGCGCTCGCGGCGCGCGTGCCGGGGCTGGCGGTGACGCTGGTCGAGATCGATTCCAGCCTCGCCGGTCTCGCGGCGCGGAACATCCGGCGCAACGATCTCGACGGCCGCCTGCGCGCGGTCGCGCTCGACGTCGCGGCGCCGGCGCGCGCCTTTGCGGCCGCCGGCCTTTCGGCCGGTTGCGCCGCCGCGGTGCTGATGAACCCGCCGTTCAACGACGCGGCCCGGCACAACCGCTCGCCCGATGCCGGCCGCCGGCTCGCCCACGTCGCAAACCACGGGCTCGCGCCGTGGGTCGGCTGCGCGGCCCGGCTGCTGGCGCCGCACGGCGTGCTCACCCTGATCTGGCGCGCCGACGGCCTCGCCGAGGTGATCGGCGCGCTCGGCGCGTTCGGCGCCGTCAGGGTCCTGCCGGTGCATCCGCGCCCCGACGCACCTGCCAATCGCATCCTGGTCGGTGCCGTCAAGGCCAGCCGCACGCCGCTGGCGCTGCTTCCCGGCCTGATCCTCGCCGACGCCGACGGCCGGCCGACGCCGGAGGCCGAGGCCGTGCTGCGTCACGGCGCGGCATTGCGGCTGGCCGACGGTTGACCAGACTGCAGGGTGGGTAAAGGCGCTCTTGCGCCGTGCCCACCGACGCCGCCGAAGGTGGGCACGCTGCGCTCTGCCCACCCTACGGGCTTACGATTTTGCACCGGGAAGCGGTCCGGCGCACCCCCGATCAGAATGATTCCAATCTGTTGTTTGGAATTGCTCCAGTTCCAATCCGCGAATTGTTTGTTTGACCGGCGGGCCGCAGGCCGGCCACTGTCCGTCCGCTACGGCGGGGCCTTGACCCTCGCCCAGGAGGGCATCGATGATCGATTGCGAGCCGGCGCGCGCGCACGCGTGCCTCGCCGCGGTGTTGGCCGGCATCTCGCTGGTGGCGCTCGGCACCTCGAGCCGCGCCGAGGAGGTCAGCGAATCCGTGATGCAGAAGCTCGAGCGCATGGAGAGCCGCATCCGCTCGCTCGAAGCCCAGCTCGCCAAGAAGGACGCCGACGCCGCGGCCCGCAAGCCCGCCGCCACGCCGGCACGCCCAGGCGGCATGGCGCAGGTGGCGGAGACCGCTCCTCCCGCCGCTCCTCCCGCCGGGAAGGACGCCGACGCCGCAAAGAACGCGGACGCCGCGAAAGAAGTGGACGCCGCGGGCCCGAAGCCGGCCGCCGCGCCGGCGCGCCCGAACCGCAGCGGCCCGGCGCCGGCGGCGGGGACCGCGCCTCCCGCCGCAACTGCCGCCGCAACTGCCGCCGCACCTGCCGCCGCGCCGGGGGTCACGGCGATCCCGGGCCTCGTCGACACGCCGGTCGCCGGCCTGAGCATCGGCGCCTACGGCGAGCTCAGGTTCGGCGCCATGCAGAACCCGGCCGCCGGCGGCCAGTGGCAGAACGGTTTCGACGCCGCCCGCATGGTGCTGCTGCCGACCTATCAGATCACCGACAACATCATCTTCAACGCCGAGATCGAGTTCGAGCACGCCGGCTCCGGCTTCGACGCCGACGACAAGCTGCACGGGACCGCCGAGATCGAGCAGGTCTGGGTGGACTTCAAGATCGTCGACCAGTTCAACTGGCGCGCGCCCGGCATCGACCTCATTCCGATCGGCTACATCAATCAGCACCACGAGCCGACCCAGTTCTACAGCGTCCTCCGGCCCGAGCTCTATAACGGCCTGATCCCGTCGACCTGGAAGGCGCCGGCGACCAGCGTCTACGGCCGCATCGCCGAGGGCCTCAGCTACCAGATCCAGGCGAGCTCCAGCGTGGAGGATTTCGGCGGCGATTTCGCCACCCGCACCGCCGCCAATACGGTGCCGCCGTTCCCGGCGCAGTATCCGCCGGGCATCGACGGCCGCACGGCGCTCGAGTTTTCGCTTCCCGTTCGCGGCGGCTTCGCCCAGCTCAATGACGCCGTCGCGATCGCCGGCAAGCTCGACTATTCGCCGCCGCTCGTTCCCGGGCTCTCCGGCAGCACCAGCGTCTACTGGACGCCGAACACCACGCCGCGCGGCGCCTATGCGGTCACCGGCGCCCCCCTCGGCACGTCGAGCCTGACGATGCTCGACAGCGAGTTCCGCTATCGGGTCCCGAAAACCGGTCTCGAGCTGCGCGGCGAAGCGGTCTACGTCACGTTCGGCAATCCGGCCAACCTGCGCGCCAACAACGACGGCGATCCGACCGACAATGTCGGCAAGAGCATGTACGGCTGGTCCGGCGAGGTGGCGTATCACTTCGCGCTCGGCACCATCCTGGGCAGCGAATGGGAGGCGGTGCCGTTCTATCGCTACACCTATCAGAACCTGCAGACCGCGGGATTTGCCGGCGTCGATCCCAACCAGCCGACCGGCGCCGGGCAGACCCAGTTCCACACCCTGGGCGTCGCGGTGTTTCCCTCGCCCAAGCTGGTGCTGAAGGCGACCTACGAGAAGGTGATCAACCGCGACCCCGGCGGCGCCCAGTCGGACTCGATGCTCGGCGGCGTCGGGTTCTTTTTCTAGCAAGTGTGCAGCCCGCCCTGAGGGCGTTTACGCCCGTCCTCGCGGGCTATGGAGCGCAGCGAAATGCGGGAGCAGCGTCTGACATTGCGGCACGGCCGCTTCCCGGATTTCGCTGCGCTTCATCCGGGCTACGAGCCGGAGGACGAGCGATGACCGACTGGATCCGCTGGACCGCCCCGGCCGCCGCGCTGTCGATCGCGGCGCCCGCCTATGCGATGCAATATCTCTCCCTCGCGGAGGCGCAGAAGCTCGCCTTCCCGTCGGCGACGCAGTTCGTCGATGCCGGCGGCGGGCGGGCCTTCAAGGCGGAGGCCGGCGGCAAGGTCATCGGGCTGTTCGTCATCGATCACGTGATCGGCAAGCATCTCTATATCGACTACGCGGTGTCGCTCGATCCCGGCGGCCGCGTGCGGCGCGTCGACATCCTGCAATACCGCGAGTCCTACGGCGGCGAGGTCAGGGAGCCGGGCTGGCTCGCGCAGTTCGTCGGCAAGTCGAGCGGCAGCGCCCTCAAGGTCGGCAGCGACATCCGCAACATCTCGGGCGCCACCCTGTCGTCGCTGCACGTCACCGAAGGCGTCAAGCGGATCCTGGCGACCTACGGCAGCAGCGTCAGATGATCCGCGCGCGGCCGCTGCTCGGCACCTTCGTCGAGATCGCGGTGGACGCTGGTGCCGCCGCCGAGCAAGCCGTCGAGGCGGCCTTCGCGGCGATTGCGACCGTGCACCGGGTGATGAGCTTCCATGAGGAGACGAGCGACGTCAGCCGCCTCAACCGCGCGGCCGCGGCAGGCGCCGTCCCGGTGCACGCCTGGACCTACCGGGTGCTGGCGATGGCGGCCGACCTGCACGCCCGGTCGGCCGGGGCCTTCGACATCACGGTCGCCGATGCGCTGCAGCGCCTCGGCCTGCTGCCGCGCGAGGACGCGGCTGTTCGCTCCCCACGAGGACCGACTCGGCCGGACTCCCTCTCCCCATTTGGGGAGAGCGCCGGGGTGAGGGGGTTACCGATCGTGAACAGACCCGCCCGCCCGGCCGTCGAGCTTCTGCCGCGACATCGCGTCCGCTTCCGCGATCGCGCGGTGCGCATCGATCTCGGCGGCATCGCCAAAGGCTTCGCGGTCGATCGCGCGGTCGAGACGTTGCGCCGGCACGGCGTGCGCTGCGGCATGGTGAATGCCGGCGGCGATCTCGCGGTGTTCGGTCCCGAGAGCCGGGCCATCGACATCCGCGATCCGCGCGACCCGCGGCAATCGATCGCACGGCTGACCTTGCGCGAGGCGGCGCTCGCCTCGTCGGCCGGCCGCTTCGACCCGGCACGATCGATCCGGCCGCAACCGCCCGCCATCGTCGATCCGCGGAATGGCGGCGTCGCACGCGGCGTCCTCGGCGCCACCGTGCGGGCGCCCACCTGCATGGTGGCCGACGCGCTGACCAAGGCCGTCATGCTGGCGCCCGACGCCGCGCCGCTCGCCCACTATCGGGCCGGCGCGCTGCTCGTCACCGCCGACGGCGACGTCCGGGTCACGGCGGATCTCGAGGTCGGCCGTGCGGCTTGATCCGAAAGTCCGCCGGACCGTGTACGCCGTCATGGCGGCGCTCCTGGTCACCGGCGTGGCGTGGATCGTGGCCGACGCGCTCAAGGATTCGGCGCACGGTGAGGCGTGGCAGCAGGTCGCATCGAACCTCCTGATGTGCCACGGCGGCGCCGCCATGATGATGCTGATGCTCCTCGGCGCCCTGGTCCCGCTGCACATCGGGCGCTCGTGGCGCGCCGGCCGCAACCTGACGACCGGCACCGCCATGGCGACCCTCAATGCGACACTCGTCGTCACCGCCTTCGGGCTCTACTATCTCGGGTCGGATGCCACGCGGCCATGGTGGAGCGGCGTGCATATCGGCGTCGGGCTGGCGCTGCCGCTGCTCGTCCTGATCCATGTCTGGTCGGGACGGAGACTCCGTGATGAGCGGCCGCGCAGATGAAGACGCAAGTTTGTATTCGTTCCAAACTGGAGGACTGCATCCAGCACGTGAGCTATCACACTGTAATCATTCTAATGTTCATTCCCAGCATTGACTTCGTCCGATGTTGCCAACAATTGTCGAGGCGAGGGCTCGTCATTGCCGAGCGATGCCAGAACCGGAGGGCGCCATGCGTTTGATCCCGCTCAATGCGGCGGTGGCCGCAGTCGCCATCATGGCGATCGCGGGCGCCGCAGGCGCCAAGGAATATCCGATCGGCAAGCCGAGGACGCAGAACGGGATGGAGGTGGCGGCCGTCTATCTGCAGCCGATCGAGATGGACCCGCCCGGGATGATGCGTGCGGCCGCCGAATCCGACGTTCATCTCGAGGCCGACATCAAGGCCGTGAAGGGCAATGCGAACGGCTTCCCGGAGGGCGACTGGCTGCCCTATCTGGTGGTGCGCTACGAGCTCGCCCGGCCCGATACCGGCTGGACCGCGAAGGGCGATCTGACGCCGATGGTGGCCAACGACGGCCCGCACTACGGCGACAACGTCAAGCTGACGGGGCCCGGCAAGTACAAGCTCACGCTGACCATCCTGCCGCCGAGCGAGAACGCACACGCTCATTTCGGCCGCCACGTCGACAAGGAGACCGGCGTCGGTCCGTGGTTCCAACCGTTCTCGGTCGAGTACGACTTCACGTTCGCCGGAACCGGCAAGAAAGGCGCGTATTGAGTTGAGCGGAATCGGCACCGGGGGCTGCGTCATCAGCGTCGTGCTCGCCGCCATGGTCTGGGCGCCGGGCGCCGTGCTGGTCGCGCCCGCCCGCGCCGACGAGATGCCGGTGGTGGCGATCGAGATGAAGGACGGCGCGATCACGCCGCTGCGGCTCGAGGTCCCGGCCAACCGGACCTTCAAGATCGAGCTGCGCAATTCCGGCACGACGCCGGCCGAGTTCGAGAGCCTCGAGCTGCATCGCGAGAAGGTGCTGGCCCCGCACAGCAGCTCCTTCATCGTGATCAAGTCGCTGGAGCCCGGAGAGTACAAATTCTTCGACGACTTCCACCCCGATGCGCCGCAGGCGGTGCTGGTGGCCAGATGAGCGTGCACGACGTGGTCATGCCGCTGCAGGTGCGCGAGGGCCGCGACAGGCCGGCGCACCGTCCGGTCCGCCGGCTCGACCGGCGCGCGGCGCGCGTCGGCGAGTGGCTGCGCCGCCATCAGGGCGCGGTGCGCGCGACCCAGTGGGGCGTCGTCGCCGTCTATCTGGTGCTGGTCGCCGTGCCGGCCTTCCTGCCGCTGCCCGACCGCGCCGCGCACATCCTCGGCGACCTGACGGTGTTCGCGCAGTTCGCGTTCTGGGGCATCTGGTGGCCGGGCGTGCTGCTGAGCATGGTGATCGTCGGCCGCTCGTGGTGCGGCTTCCTCTGCCCGGAGGGCACGCTCACCGAGTTCGCCGGCCGCCATGGGCAGGGCCGGGCGCTGCCGCGCTGGCTCACCTGGGGCGGCTGGCCGTTCGTGGCGTTCGCCGGCACGACGATCTACGGACAGATGGTGAGCGTCTATCAGTATCCGCGGCCGGTGCTCGTGGTGCTCGGCGGCTCGACCTTCGCGGCGGTCGTCGTCGGCCTGCGCTACGGTCGCAACAAGCGGGTGTGGTGCCGCTATCTGTGCCCGGTCAACGGCGTGTTCGGGTTGCTGTCGAAGCTCGCGCCGCTGCACTACCGGGTCGATGCCGACACCTGGCGCGCCTCGCAGGCGCGTCACGAGCATCCGGCGACGATCAACTGCGCGCCGCTGGTGCCGATCCGCACCATGAAGGGCGCCGGCGACTGCCACATGTGCGGGCGCTGCAGCGGCTTCCGCGGCGCCGTGGCGCTGTCGGTGCGCTCGCCCAACGACGAGATCGTCAACGTCGCCGGTCAGCGCGCCAACCCGTGGGAGACGGTGCTGATCGTGTTCGGCCTGATGGGGATCGCGGTCGGCGCCTTCCATTGGTCGGCGAGCCCGTGGTACGTCACCGCCAAGCAGTTCTTCGCCGAGTGGCTGATCGACCACGGCGTGATGTGGCCGCTGCAGCTCACCGCGCCGTGGTGGGTGCTGACCAACTATCCGGCGCAGAACGACGTGCTCACCCTGCTCGACGGCGCCGTGCTGGTCGGCTACATCGCGGTGACCGCCGTGGTGCTCGGCGGCCTGATCAGCGTGCTGCTGGCGGCGTCGACCCGCGCGCTCGGCGCTTGGTCGTGGCCGCGGTTCCATCACCTGGCGCAGACCCTGGTGCCGCTCGCCGGCTGCGGCGTCTTCCTCGGCCTCTCGGCGCTCAGCGTCACGCTGCTGCGCGCGGAGGGTCTGACGCTGCCCTGGGTCGGTGCGGCGCGGGCGCTGCTGCTGGCGGGCGCCGCGCTGTGGTCGGCGTGGCTCGCCTGGCGGGTGGCCGGACTGTCGGCGCAGGGCGCGGCCCGCGGGCTCGCCACGCTGTGGGTGACGCTGGCCGCCGGCCTCGCGGTCGGCGGCTGGGGGCTGCTGTTCTGGACATGGTAGAGGACAAAACGTGCTGGCGGCCCTGATCGTCGTTTTCCGTGAAGTGTTCGAGGCGGCCCTGATCGCCGGCATCATCCTGGCGGTGACGCGCGGCGTGCCGCGCCGCGGCTGGTGGGTGGCGGGTGGCGTCGCCGGCGGCGCCCTCGGCGCCTGCCTGGTGGCGCTGTTCACCGCACAGCTGTCGCAGGCCTTCGAGGGCGTGGGCCAGGAGCTGTTCAACGCCGCGATCCTCGGCCTCGCCGCCGTGATGCTGACCTGGCACAACGTCTGGATGGCGCGCCACGGCCGCGAGCTCGCGGCCGAGATGCGGGCCGCCGGCGAGGCCGTGGTCTCCGGCGCCAAGTCGCTGCTCGGCCTGACCATCGTGGTCGGGGTCGCGGTGCTGCGCGAGGGTGTCGAGGTCGTGCTGTTTCTCTACGGCATCCTGGCGGCCGACGCCGGAGGCGGCGTGTCGGTCTTCATCGGCGCGCTGGCGGGTCTCGCGCTCGGCGGCGCGGTCGGCGGGCTCGCCTATTTCGGCCTGCTGCGGATCCCGAGCCGCCACCTGTTCGCCGTGACCAGCGTGATGATCGCGTTCCTCGCCGCCGGCATGGCGCTGCAGGCGACCGCCTTTCTCGAGCAGGCCAACGCCGTCACGGCGCTCGGCGCCACCGTGTGGGACACCTCGCGGTATCTCCCCGACTCCAGCATGCTCGGCCGGGCGCTGCGCACCCTCGTCGGCTACAGCGACCGCCCGACCGCCATGGAGCTCGTCGTCTACCTGGTGACGCTCGCCGTGATCTTCGCCCTGATGCGGCTGCTGAGCCCGCCGCCGTCGGTGCGGCCGGCGCGGGCGCATTGACGTTGCGCCGCCGATCAGCGCGGTCTCTCGATCGTGACGGACGAATTCCCCGTTGACCAATGTTCTTGATTTGTTCCAGACCGCGACGGCTTCGTTGTGCCGGGCGGACCGCTCGAGGGGACGCCGGACGTCCTCCTGATCATGCGCACGCGCGATCCGCAGGACATCGCGGCGCGTCCGTCCGGCGATCCATGGAGCTGGCGGAGGGTCACAGCTGCCCGTGCGATCTCAGCACCTGCTGGCACGCCTTGCTGATGTGGGCGGCGTTGGCGACGAGGCAATGCCCCACGCGCTCCTCGCCATCATTCATGATGGCGCGGCAATGCCTGACGACGTCGTGCCGGCACGCCTGCTTCTCCCGCTCGCTCGCCATGTCGGCGAAGGCGGCGGAGGCCGACAGGCCGACGGCGACGAGCGCCAGGACCACATGTGAAGCTCGCGTCATTCGACATCTCCCAAAACGAGTGGATCCGCATTGCGGATCGGCCGGAGACCTCGCGCGCCCCCGCACGGGCATGCGTCGACCTCCACGGATCCGGGTTATCGCATGCCGGCCCCATGAGCGCCAGACCTCAGGATTGGTTGCTGATGTCGTGGCGATCAGCCAATGTGAAGCATCTCACACTGCCGTGATCGATTGCCGACTATCCTCGGCCGGACAGGCAGGGTGCCCGGGGAGGACATGAAATGGCCGATCAGTGGCTCGATCTGGCGCCGCCGCCGCCGCTTCCCGACGGCAAGCGATGGCACGTCTTCCTCAGCTACCGGTCGGTGAACCGTCCCTGGGTGCTGGCGCTGTACGATATCCTGAACGGCCTCGGGTTCAAGGTCTTCCTCGATCAGTACGTGCTGACGGCTGCCGCCTCGCTCGCGATCGAGCTCGGTGACGCGCTCGACGCCAGCGCCGGCGCCGTGATGGTCTGGTCGGGCGCGTTCGAGGATTCTGCATGGTGCAAGCAGGAATTCGCCAAGCTGGAGACCATGCAGAACCAGGGCAGGGGCTTCCGTTATGTGATCGCGCGCATCGACGACTCGGAGATCGCCGGACTGGCCGCCACCAAGCTGTGGGTCGACTTTTCCAATCAGCGCGAGGGGCCGGCCGGCAGCGGCCTGCTCAAGCTGCTGTGCGGGCTCAACAACTGCCCGCTCACGCCGCAGGCCGTGAAACTGACCGCGCAGGTGGATGCGCAGATGACCGACGGATTGCTGAGCATCAGAGCCGCGCGCGAGGCCGGAGACGCCGAGGCGCTGATCGCGCTGGCGGAAACCGGCAACATGGGGTGGACCGGGTCACCGATGCTGCTCTGCTCGGCGGCGGAAGGACTGATCGCGATGAGGAAGGTCCCCGATGCCATCCGGCTGCTGGAGCGCGCCGAGGCGGCGTTCCCGGCGGCGCTGCGTCCGCAGCAGCTGCATGGGCTGGCGTTGGCGCGCGCCGGCGAGACGATGAAGGCGCAGCTGATGCTCGGCAAGCTCTACGCGGCGGGCGAGATCGATCCGGAGACGCTGGGCATCTACGCCAGGACCTGGATGGATCGCTACAATCAGTCGGGAGACCGGCGCTTTCTGCTCAAATCCCGCGATCTCTATCGCCAGGCGTTCGAGGCCTTTCCCAACGACTACTATACCGGGATCAACGCCGCCTCGAAGAGCCTGCTGGCGGGCGAGAAGGAAACCGCCATGCAGCTGGCGGCGCGGGTGCAGAAGATCGTCGGCGACAAGCCGAAGCCCGGCGACTACTGGATGACGGCGACGGTCGCCGAGGTGCAGCTGCTGCAGGGCCGCTACGACGCGGCCGCCGCCCTCTACGAGGCGGCGGTGCTGATCGCGCCGCTGGACGAGGGCAGCCACGAAACATCCTGCAAGCAGGCCAAGCTGCTGCTCGACGCGCTCGGCGCGCCGGACGACAAGAAGGCGCTGATCGCTCACCATTTGTCTCCAGCAACGGTGTGAAGCATTGCCGTCCGCGGCGGTGGCGAATGGCGAGGGGACCGACGATGCGCAACTATGAGCAAGCGATTAATCGG
>Ga0209415_10009136_pt1 | contig 17064 bp, 11 predicted proteins | sample PeaSoiSIISIP2007_FD_187696 | JGI IMG/M metagenome (GOLD analysis project Ga0209415, IMG submission 187696) | Peat soil microbial communities from Weissenstadt, Germany - SII-SIP-2007 (SPAdes) (version 2) | ecosystem: Environmental > Terrestrial > Soil > Wetlands > Peat | place: Germany... | reverse complement strand
GTGGAGCTGCTCGAGGCGCGCAAGGTCGTCAAGCAGGTGTACGTCGACGAGAAGGTGAAGGAGTACATCGTCGAGGTCGTCTTCGCGACGCGCGAGCCGGCCAAGCACGGCCTGAAGGATCTGGCGCCGCTCGTCGAGTTCGGGGCGAGCCCGCGCGCGAGCATCGCGCTCAACCTGGCCGCGCGCGCCCACGCGTTCCTCCGCCACCGCGGCTACGTGACTCCGGAGGACGTGAAGGCCATCGGCCCGGACGTCCTGCGCCATCGGCTCGTCTTGACCTACGAGGCGGACGCCGAGGAGGTGACGAGCGAGCAGATCGTCAAGCGCGTCTTCGAGGTCGTCGAGGTGCCCTGAGCGAGCCGTGATCCCGAAGGAGCTTCTCGCGGCCCTCCGCAAGATCGAGATCCACACCGCGCGGCTCGCCAACGAGCAGCTGTCGGGGACCTACTCGTCCAGCTTCAAGGGGCAGGGGCTCGCCTTCCGCGAGGTGCGCCCGTACCAGCCGGGCGACGACGTCCGGTCGATCGACTGGAACGTCTCGGCGCGGATGCAGGATACCTTCGTCAAGGTCTTCGTCGAAGAGCGCGAGATGACGGTCATGCTCGTGGTCGACCTGTCGGCCAGCGAGCGGTTCGGGACCCGGCGAGCCGCGAAGATGCGCGTCGCCAGCGAGGTCGCCGCGCTGCTCGCGTTCAGCGCGATCCGCAACAACGACCGCGTCGGCCTCATCGTCGCCACCGACAAGGTCGAGCGCATGGTGCCCCCGAAGAAGGGGGAGAAGCACGTGATGCGCGTCGTGCGCGAGATCCTCGGGTTCGAGCAGCCGGGTCCGGCCCCGCACGGCCGCGAGTACGACGATCGAGGCCGGATGCGCCTGGGGGCCGCCACGAACCTGAAGGCGGCGCTCGAGGCGCTCGTGCGCACCTCGCGCAGGCGCAGCATCGCCTTCGTCGTCAGCGACTTCTACGACACGGGCTACGAGCGCACCCTCGCGCTGGCGTCCGCAAAGCACGACGTGGTCCCCGTCGTGCTCGTCGACCCGCGCGACGCCGAGATCCCGGACGTCGGCCTCGCCACGTTCGAGGACCTCGAGAGCGGCGACAGCGTCGTCGTGGACACGAGCGACCCGCGCGTCCGGGCATGGTACGCGGCGGCGATGAAGAAGATCGCCGAGTCTCGCCGCGGGGTCTTCCACAAGCTCGGGCTCGACGCGGTCGAGATCGAGACCGGCGGGTCGTTCGTCCGCCCCTTGCGCGATCTCTTCGCCCGGCGCGCGCGGAGGATCCGGCGATGAGAGAGAGCGTTGAACAGGAAGAGGGGAAGGCGGGAAGGTGAGATGAAAAACTCTCCTCTTCCCGTCTTCCTGTCTTCCTGTTCAATCCTCCTCTCCGTCGCGCGCCCCGCGCGGGCCGAGTGCGTGGAGACCGCGCCGTCGGGGGCGGAGCGGCCGCAGATGGTGGACACGTTCCCCGAGCGCGGGACGAGCGGATTCACGGCGACCCTTCGCGTCGTCGTGTCCCACGGCAAGGGGGAGACCGTCCTGCCGCGCGGGCTCGACCTGCAGAGCGACAGCGACTCGGCACGGGCGCTCAAGGCGGCGGGCTTCGCGATCCCCGATCAGGACGGCGGCGCCGGGGCCGTCCTGTCGAGCGTCGACCTCGATCCGAAGAGCGGCCGCCGCAAGACGACGCTCGACCTGCCGCTCGTAGCGCTGCCGAGCGAGCCCGGTCGCCACGCGCTGACCCTGCCCCCCGTACCCGTGTCGATCGCGCGCGCCAACGGTGACGTCGTCGCCCTCTGCACCAAGCCCCACGCGATCCTCGTGGAGGACCCCACCGCGTCCACGCCGAACGCGCAGCCCAAGCCCAACCCGCCGCCGCGCCGGCAGCGCGAGGAGTGGACCGCGCTCGAGCACGGGCTCTCGTGGGCGGCCGCCGGCGTCGCCGCCGGCCTCGTCGTCGCGTGGCTGGTCTACCGGTGGCTCAGGCGCCCGAAGCCGGTCGTCCCGCCGCCGCCGCCCCGCCCGCCGTGGGAGGTCGCCTTCGAGCGGCTCGACGAGGCCCGGCACGCGGGGCTCCTCGAGACGCATCGCTTCGGAGAGTTCTTCGATCGCGTCAACGACGCCGTGCGCCAGTACCTCGGCTCGCGCTTCGGCTTCGACGGGCTGGAGTCGACGACCGACGAGACGCTGGCGTCGCTCAAGAAGGTCCCGCACTTCGAGATCCCGATGCCCGAGATCACGGGATTCTTGCACGACTGCGACCTCGTGAAGTTCGCCGACGTGACACCGACGCTCGAGGAGTGCGAGCGCGTGCTCGGCGCGGCGGAGCGAATGGTGCGCGCGACGATGCCCCCGGTGGCCGCCCCGCTGCCGTTCAAGGAGGGGCGGCCGTGAGGCCCCCGCCGGCTCGCTGGGTGCGCGCGACGCTCGTCGGGCTGTCGACGGTCGCCGCCCTCGCGCTCGCGTGCGTGTGGCCGGCGCTGGCCCGCGGCGAGGCCTGGCGGAGCGCGCAGTGGGCGGCGTGGCCCGGGCCGCTCGGCGCGCACCCGTCGACCGCGGACGCCCTCTCGTGGGTGCTGCGCGCCGGCGGGTTTCTCGCGCTCGGCGCCGGCCTCCTGGTCGTCCCGCTCATCGTCTGGCGGATGACGCTGGGGGCGGATTCGCGCGTGCCGAGGCTCGGCGTTCCGGCCATCGCCCCGATCGTCCTCGGTCCCCGCGGATGGCGCGCCTCGCTGCGGGACGCGCCGGGCGTCCTGCGCGGCGCGGCCCTGGTCCTCGCCGTGCTCGCGCTCGGCCGGCCGCAGAGCGTCCTGCGGGGGGAGACGAACGAGGAGAGCGGCATCGACATCATCCTCGTCCTCGATCTCTCCGGCTCGATGTCGGCCGTCATGGACGCGCCCGCCGAGGACCTCGCCCGCGGCCCGGGCGAGCGCGGGCCGCACCATCGCCCCACCCGGATCGACGTCGCGAAGGACGTGCTCATCGACTTCGTGCGGCGCAGAAAGACCGACCGCATCGGGGTCGTGGTCTTCGCGAAGCAGGCCTTCGTCCTGTCGCCGCCGACGCTCGACTATGCGCTCATCGCCTCGCTCGTCTCGAAGATCGAGCTCGGCGTCATCGACAGCAGCAAGACGGCCATCGGCGACGCCGTCGGCACCGCCGTGGCGCGCATGCGGCGCAGCAACGCGCGAAGCAAGGCCGTCGTCCTCCTCACCGACGGCGACTCGAACGAGGGCGTCATCGCCCCGGAGTATGCCGCTCACCTCGCCCAGACCGAGGGAGTGCGCGTCTACACGGTGCAGATCGGCAACGGCGACGACGTCGACGTGCAGACCGGGACCGACCTTTTCGGCCAGCCGGTCTACGCGCGCAAGCGCTTCCCGGTGAACCCGGAGCTGCTGCGCAAGATGGCGCACGAGACCGACGCGGAGGCGTTCATCGCGACCGACAAGAACGGCCTGAAGAACAGCATGCACTCGATCCTCGATCACCTCGAGAAGACCAAGTTCGAGGCGCAGGCGGCGACGATGGAGGACCTCTTCCCGTTCCTGCTCGTCCCGGCGGTCGTGCTGCTCGCCCTCGAGGCGCTCGTGCGCCTCTTGCTCGTCCGGAGGTTCCCGTGAAGTGGGGGCACGACTTCGGGTCGCTCGCGGGGCTCCTCGTCGCAGCGTTCTGCGCCGTCGCGTTCCTCGGCTACGCCGGCGCCATCGTCTCCGCCGGGGTGCGGCAGGCGAGGGCGACCAGGAGCTTCGGGGACCCCGGGCTCCTCGCTCACCTGGTGAGCCACGACTCGACCGCGCGGCGCGCCGTGAAGGCCGTGCTGCTCGTGGTCGCGCTGCTCTTCGCGTTCATCGCGCTGGCGCGGCCCAAGTTCGGCAGCGGCACGCGGATCGTCCCCGCCACCAACCTCGATGTCGTCGTCGTGCTCGACTACTCCAAGAGCATGTACGCGCGCGACATCGTGCCCAGCAGGATCGCGCGCGCGAAGGCCGAGGTGGCCCGCCTCATCCAGGATCTGCCCGGGGCGCGGTTCGGCGCCGTGGCCTTCGCGGGGGAGCCGATGAGCTTCCCCCTCACGAGCGACGGCGCGGCCATCGCCCAGTTCTTCCGCCAGCTCGACCCCAACGACATGCCCGTGGGAGGCACCGCCACGGCGCGAGCTCTCGAGGCCGGACGCGCGGTGTTCGCGCGGGACCCCAAGTCCAGGGATCACATGCGCGTCATGGTGCTCGTGACCGACGGGGAAGACCTGGAGGGCGATCCGGTGAGCGTCGCCGAGGGCTGCGCGGCCGAAGGCACGCGGATCGACGTCGTGCAGATCGGCGGACGCGCTCCGGAGGTCATCCCCGACGTGGGCCCCAACGGGAAGGTCGGCGGCATCCGTCACGACGAGGACGGCAAGCCGCTGACGACCCAGCTCTCGGCGGAGGGCGAGGCGCAGCTCGCCCGCGTCGCGCAGGCGGCGGGCGGGACGATCGTGCGGGCGGAGCACGGAGACACGGGGATCGACACGGTCGCCAGGAGTCTGCGCAAGATCATGCGCGAGGAGCTGAGCGAGAAGGTCGAGACGGTCTACGCGGAGGAGTACGCGTGGCCGCTGGGGATCGCCGTGCTGCTCTTGCTCGCGGACGCGCTCGTCGGCGAGGCGCCGCGCCGGCGACGTGAAGGCTTGGCCGAGGTGAAGGGATGACCCGGCGAAAGGGCACCTGGCTCCTCCTCGTCCTCCTCCCCGTCTCCTGCGGATGGGATCCTTCGCGCCCGTTCGACAGGGACTCCCCCGTCGTCAACGGGGCTCTGGGCGACCTCGACGCGGGCGACGCATCGTCTGCTGCGGCAAGGCTGGAGGATTATCTCTCCACGGGCACCTGCAAGGACGGGAGCATCGGCACGCCCGACATCCTCCGGCGGCGGCCCGACGGCACCTTCGACCTCGGCGTCGCGCTCTTCCGCGTCGGCGAACATTTCGGCCGGCGCTTCGGCGAGGAGGAGGTCGATTCGGGGGTCTCCGCCGACGCCCGCGACCAGCGGCACGCGCAGGTGGAGTGCGCGCGCCGCCTGGTGCAGGCCATCGGGGACGGCGCCGGCTTGCCCGCCGAGATGCGCGCCCGCGCCCGGTACCTCGAGGGGAACCTCGCGTTCCTCGACGGCGCGTACGAGGACGCCGTTCGCGCCTACGATCGCGCGCTCGTGCTCGCGCCCGGCATGGCCGACGGGGGAGACCCGGTCGGCCGGGACGCCGCCTGGAATCGATCCATTGCCCTGAGGCGCATCGAGGACAGAAAGGACGCCGGCAACGACGCGTCGCAGGACGCCAGTCAGGACGCGCCCGCGGACGCCTCGCAGGACTCCGGAAACTCGCGCCAGGACGGCGGCGACGGCGCGAAGGACGGCGGTCAGGACGGCCCGAGCGGGGGCCCGGACGCAGGGCACGACGCGGGACCGCCGCCCCAGGAGCCGGACGCCGGCTCCGACTCGCGCGATGCGGGCGCGCAGCCCCCCCCGCCGAGCACGAACGAAGACCAGCGCATGCTGGACCAGCTCGAGAACGCCCCCACCCTGCAGCAGGAGGAGGCCAAGCGTCTCGGCAAGAAGCACGTGCGCGGCATGGCGGACAAATGAAGCCCGCAGCTTTCTCCGTTCTCCTGGTCTCGATCGCCCTCTTCTTCTCGTCTCTTCCGGCCGGGGCCCAGCAAAGTCCCCAGATCCAGCTCCAGCTCGATGCCGACACGGTGGGCGTCGGGGACACCGTGCACCTGCAGATGAGCGCCACGAGCGCCGACGCCATGCCGAGCGATCCGCAGATAGGGGCGACGCCCGGGTTCGTCGTCCGCCACCAGAGCGCGTCGCCCTCGCAGACGCACATCAGCATCAACGGCACGCGGACGGACCGTTACACGCTCACGGTGGACTTCGCGCTGGAGGCCCGGCACATCGGCACGTTCAACGTCGGACCGCCGAGCGTGGTCGTCGGCGGTACCCGCTTCGCGCCGCACGCCGTCACCCTGCACGTGGTCCCGGCCGGGCAGGCGCCGGCGCGCCGCCAGCAGGCTCCGTCGCCGCAGATGCCCTTCGGGTTCTCGCCGTTCGATCCGTGGAGGGGGCTCTTCCCCGGATTCGACGCGAGCGGCCGCGGCCCGGACTCGCAGCCCCCGGTGACGATCGATCCGAAGCTGTCGCTCGATGCGCCCCGCGGCTCGCTCTACTTTCTGCACGCCACGACGGACAAGACGAGCGCCGTCGTGGGAGAGCAGGTGACCTACAGCGTCTACGAGTACATCGACGCGGGGGCGTCGAACATCGAGGTCGACGAGGAGGACGTCCATGATGCCCAGGCGGCCGATTTCCTCAAGCGGCCGCTCTTGCGCGAAGACCAGGAAGCGATCCTCGCCGGATACGCGTCGGTGGGCGGGCGAACGTGGACCGTGAAGCTCGTGAGGCGCTGGGCGCTCTTCCCGCTGCACCCGGGAGACGCGGTCATCGGCTCGATGAGCGTGGGCCTCCTCCGGCCGCGCACGGCCGCGGGGACGAGGCGATCGACCGAGACGTTTCACGTCGCGGTGAGCGAGCCGCCCGTCGCGGGCCGCCCGCCCGGATACGCGGTCGGCGACGTGGGCCGCTTCGCGCTCTCCGCGCAGGTGCAGCCTCGCCAGGTCGAGCAAGGCGGAGCCGTCGGCGTGCAGGTCGAGCTCTCGGGGAAAGGGAGCCTGCCGAGCGCCCTCGGCGCTCCTGCGCGGGAGGGGGTCGAGTGGCTGGCGCCCGAGGTGCACGACGACGTCGGGCCCATCGGGCACGATGCGTTCGGCGGCAAGCGGCGCTTCGACTTCGTCGTGCGCATCAGGCGGGCCGGAGATGTCGACCTCGGCGACGTCGCCCTGCCGTTCTGGGACCCCGACGAGAAGAGGTACGACGTCGCGCGCGCGCGGCTGGGGGCGGTGCGCGTCACGCCGTCGACGACGGCGGACGCGCCGAACCCGGACTCGCCCCAGGAGCTCTTGCCGGGGTTGCCGTCGCCTCGCGACTCTCTCTCGCGGCAGGTCTCGCCCCGGCGGCACCTCGATGATTCGCCGCTGTTCTGGATCGCCGGCGTCGCCGCGTGGCCGTTCGCCTTCGGCTTCGCGGTCTCGGGGCGCGCGGCCGGCCGGCGTGCGCTCGCCGCGTGGCACGACCGGCGCCGGTCGCCCGCGGCAGCCCTCAGGGAGCGCGTCGCCGCGGCTCACGCGGCCTGCGCGGCCAAGGACGCGCGGACGGCGGACGCCGCGATCATCCGCGCGCTCGAGGCCGCCGCCGTGGTGCACGCCGGCGTGAGCGTGCGGGATGCCGTGGGCGAGGCGGTCGTCGAGCGGCTCGAGCGCGCCGGAGTGCCTCCCCAGGCCGCGTCGAGCATCGCCGATCTCCTGCGGGAATGCGAAGCCGCCCGCTTCGCCCCCGACGCCGGGGACGTCGTCACCGCCCGCGATCGATGGGTCCGGGCGCAGGGGGCCATCCGGAGCCTGGGGCAGCGAGCATGAGACGGTATGGGCCGAGGAGAAGGGACCGGGCGATCTTCGGCGCCGGTCTCCTCCTCGTCGTCCTCTCCGCGCTCGCGTTCGCCGCGCCTGCGCACGCCGAAGAAGACACCGGCACGCTCTTCGCCGCCGCCGTCAAGGCGCTGCGCGACGGGCGCGCGGGAGACGCGATCGACGGGCTCGAAGCGCTCGCGGATCGTGGCGTGGTCGATCCGGTCGCGAGCCTCGACCGCGGCCTGGCGTATGCGATGCGTGTGCGGATCGGCGCGGAGGTCCCCGGCGATCTGGGGCGGGCGGTGCACGGGTTCGAGGAGGCGCGCGACCTGTCGCAGGATCCCGGGCTGGTCGAGGACGCGTTGCGCGCGCTGGGCCTGGTCCGAAGCGAGGTGGCGAAGCGACGCGCGCGGGCGGGTGACCCCGCGGCGGTCGACCCGGGACGCTCGCTCGGCCGCGCCCTGGCGGGTTTGCTCCTCGAGGACACGTGGGCGATCCTGGCTTCGGTCGCGTCGGCGGCGCTGTCGCTGGGCCTGTTCGTGCGCTGGCTCGCCCGCGCGCGCCGCGTGCGGGTGACCGGCGGCGTCACGGCGGGGGTCGCGGCGCCGGTGCTCGCCGCGGCGCTGGCGATGACGCTTGCGGCGCGCCACGATCGGGCGACGCTGCGCGAGGCGATCGTCGTGGTCCCGAGCGCGCGGCCCGCCGACGACCGGGGGATCACCATGGCCGGCGCGACGCCTCTCCCGGAGGGCGCGCGGGTCGAGGTGGTGGAGGTCCGCGGAGCGTGGTCGCGCGTGCGCTTCGGCACGATCGACGCGTGGGTGTCCTCCGGCACCCTGCGCGAGCTCGCGCGCCGCGGGTGACGAGGTGCTCCAAGGCGTCAGTTCTGGACGAGCTTCATGCCGTTCTTGATGAGCGGCGAGACGGGCGAGATGTCGCTGACGGGGGTATCGGCGATGTAGAGAAACTTGAGCGTCCTGAGCTCCGAGATCGGCGCGAGGCTCTTGACCTGCGTCTTCTTGATGCTCAAGCGCTCGAGCTTCTTGAGGTTCGCGATGGGCGTCAGGTCCGAGATGTTGTCCTCGTCGAGCGTCAACTCCGTCACGTTCACGAGCGAGCCCACGGACTTCAGCGACGTGTCGGTCACGAGCGTGTGCGACAGATCGAGCCTGTCGAGGCGCTTCAGCCCCTCGATGGCGTGCAGGTCGCTCACCTGGCTCAGCGACGCGCGCAGCGCCTCCAGGTTCGTGAGCTTCTGGATGGGCGTCAGATCGTCGAACTCACCGGGGCCGAGGAACAGATCCTTGAGCGACGTGAACAGCGGGAAGATGCACGGGTCGACCTGGTGAGTCGGCGCGCTGGCGAGGTTGATGGACTTGATCTGCGCCAGATCGGACGGGGTGAGGCTGCCCGCATCCTTGCCGGCCTTACGCCTCACCTCGTTCTCGAGCGCCCTGTCATCCCCGAAGTCGACCGTGGCGGGGTGAGGCTTGCAGTCGGCGAGGCTCTTCTTCTTGAACGTGGCGCTCGCCGAGGGTGCCGGGGCCGATGTCGCGGACGCCGACGGGACGGCTGCGGGCACGCTCGGCGCGGCGGCCTCGGCGACCGGTTTGGGCTGTTCGGTCTTCGGCTCGTCGCACGCGATAACGCACAGGAGAAGCGCCCCGATAGTCGTCGTCGTCTTCATGGGGTGCGAAGCTTACCGCCCCCGAGCGCCCGCAAGCTACGGAGACGATGCCCCGTCCACCTCCGCCAGCACGCCCGCGACTTCGGGAGGGACGAGCCCGTACGCCTCGGCGGCCGCGAGCAGCCCGGAGTTCGGGGCGAGCTCGGCGAGAAATGGCCGCGCGTACGCGGTCCCGCCGAGCCCTCGCACACGCGTCATCAGCCTCGGGACCCCCCGAACGATCGCTTCCCGGGCCTCCTCGAGCCTCCCGAGATCGACGCACGCGTCGTGCAGGGCGAGGTACACCGGTGCCTCGTTGAGCAGGCTCGGCGACCCCTCGTCGAGCAGCGTGGCGGCCTCGCTCGCGAGCGCCCGCGCCTGCTCGGCGCCCCTGCAGCGCCGCTCCGCTTCGGCCCACAGCCCCAGCGCGACGGGGAGCACGTCGAGCATCTTCGTCGCACGGTAGCCCTGCGCCGCGGCGCGCAGCAGGGCGCGCGCGTCACCCTCTCGCCCGTCGGCGCGCAGCATCTCGATGCCCCGGTAAAAGAGGACGCCGAGCGTCGCCCGGTCGTGCGGCACCCAGCCGCCCGTGCGCGCGGCGTCCGCGACGTTGCGGGCGTCGGCCAGGGGCGCGTCCAGCGAGTCGTCGCTCCCGAAGGTGGCCGCCCAGCACAAGAGGATCATCTTGCCGTGCCGCTCGACTCCGGGCGATCCGATCGCCTGGGCCAGCGCGATGCCGCTCTCGATCGCGAGCCTGGCCTGGCCTCGCGCGCCCACGGTCGTCAGCGCGAACCCGACGTTTATGGTCAGCGTGGCCTCGCGCGCTTTCAGGCCAGCGGCGCTGGCAGCGCGCGCGGCGCTGCGGCGGGCCTCGAGAGCCGCGCCGACCTCGCCGCGCGCCTGACGCACGACGGCCAGCGTCTGCCACGCGTCGACCGCGGCCCCCGGGATCCCGTGGGCCAGCGACAGCGTGAGCAGGCCGTCCGCCACTTCCTCGGCCTCGTCGAGTCGCCCCGCGTACGCGCACCGGGCCGCCAGCGCTGCCGCGCAGCGCGCCTCTTCGTCGGGCAGCCTCGCGTCTCTGGCAGCCCTTCGAACGTCGTCGAGGCGCGCCGCCGTCTCCGCGTCGCCCCCGCAGGCATCCTCGTAGCGCACCCGGGCGCCACGGGCCCGAACGCTGCTCGCGGTATCGTACGCGGCTTCCTCCATCGCGCGCACGGCCGTGTCTCGCTCGCCGGCGCGGGCGTCGAGGCGGCCGTAGGCCTCGTCGAGGAGCTGCGCGCGGGCAAACTGAGTTGGTTTGTCCTCCGCAAACGCGAGCGCCTTCTCGGCGAAGGCCATCGCTTGCGGCAGCGCGTGCGCGGCGAGCGCCCGCCGCCCGGCCTTCTCGAGGTACGCGGCGGCGGCCGCGGCGTCGCCGCCGTGCTCGAGGTGCCACGCCACGAGCGCGTCGTCCTCGCCCATCGTGCCGAGCCACCGTCCCGCGCGGGCGTGGCTCTCCTTGAGCGCTGCGTCGCCGAGCGACGCGTAGGCCACGTCGCGCATCAGCGCGTGCTTGAACGCAAACTCGCGGGTGCCGGCGAATCGCGAGTGGGCCTGCTCGACGAGGACCTCCGCCGCGGCGAGATCGCGCAGCGCCTCGCCGGCGTTGGCCACGCCGATCACCTCGAGCCCCGCGTCCCACCCCACCTGACCGAATACGGAGAGCCTCGCCGCCGCGTCGCGACTGGAGTCGTCGAGCGCGTCGAGGTGCACCTGCACGGCGGCCTCGATGGTGGGGGCGTCAGACGCGTCGCGCCCCGCCGCGGCGATCCGCGCGAGCTCCTCGGCGAAGAGCGGGAGCCCGGCGCACTTTTGCGCGATCGAGTCGACGAGCGTCGCGCCCTCGTCGCTGCTTGCGCGTACGCCGAGAATGGCCGACGCGATCGTCCGGGCCTGCCTGCGCGAGAGAGGGCGCAGCTCGATGCGCACGTGGTCGCGCCCCGCGAGGCGGGTCGGGTCGTCTCGCCAGAGCGCGGGACGCGCCGCCGCGATGACGAACACGGCGCACCCGGAGGCGCGCGCGAGGAGGTGGTCGATCCACGCGAGGCTCTCGGCGTCGGCCCACTGGGCGTCCTCCAGGACGATGACGAGCGGCTCTCGCCGTGCGATGCCGAGGGTCATGTCGGTGAGCCCGAGCCAGAGCGCGTCGCGCGCGCCGCGGGCGTCGTCGAGCTCGGGCAGCGGCAAGTTGGCCGAGAGTCGCGCCAGGGCCTCGCGCGAGGAGTCCGAGCAGGGGACGTCGCTCACGGCGATGAGCACGTTGATCGCGTCGAGCGCCTCCTGGAGCGTGGCCCCCTTGGCGACGCCCGCCAGGCTGCGCGCGACGTCGGCCACGACGCCGAGCGCGTGCCCCTTGGAGAACGACTCCGTGCGTGCCACAAGGACCCTGGGCCCCGTCGCGTGGCTGGCGATTCGCGACAGGGCCTCGCCCTTCAGCCGCGTCTTGCCGATGCCCGGCGCGCCGGTCACGGTCACGACGATGGGCGTCCTGTCGTCGGCGCACCGCTCGAAGGCGCCGACGATCTGGGCGAGCTCCGCCTCCCGTCCCACGAAGGGCGCTCCGCCCATGATCTCGCGCCGGCCCCTCAGCGGCGCGCCCACGACGGCGCCCCCGCCACCGCGCAGCTGAAGCTCGAAGCGCCCTCGTGCGAGCTCCGCCGTCGTCGTGTCGGTCAGCACCTGCGCCGGCCCTGCGTCGCGCGCGAGGGCGGCCGCGCGGTCCACTACCTCGCCGGTCGGACGCGCCCTGTCCACGCGGGTGCGCCCCGTCGCGATGCCCACTGCCGCGTTGAGCTTGGCGACGCGCAGGCCGAGATCGAGCGCCCGCGCGGCCTCGTCGCCGAGCGCCTTCTGCACCCCTAGGTGGCACACGATGGCGTCCCCTCCGAACTCCGTCGCGTCGGCGCCGCGCGCACGCAGGTGCGCGAGCAGCCGCTTGCGGGGAGCCCCCTTTGGGACCTGGGTGGCGACGATGGTCGTCACCAGCCGCGTGCCGCCGCCCTTGTCCGTCGTCGTCCCCAGGCTCGCCGGTACCGCGCCGAAGGCGCCGCTGCGTTGCAGATGGGTCTGCGAGTCAGCCCCGAGATCCGCAGCGATCTCCCGCAGCGCCCTCGCCACCGCCGCCGCCGAAGCCGGGCGCTCCTTCGGCGATGTGGCGAGCAGCTGGGCCAGCGCCTCGTCGAGCCGCGCCGGCGCGTCCTCGAACACGTCCGCGAGGCGAGGGGCCGCGGTCGTCACGAGGCGCGCGAGGATCGCGATCGGCGTGGGCCCCACGTGCGGAGGACGCCCCGTGATCATCTCGAAGAGCGTGGCTCCGAGCGCGTACAGGTCAGCCCGCCCGTCGACCTCCGAGTCGCCGCGTGCCTGCTCCGGAGCCATGTATGCGGGCGTGCCCACGATGGCGCCCGTGCGGGTCAGCTTCGTGTCCTCGGCCGCGGCGACGCCGAAGTCGACCAGCTTGACCCGGAAGGAGTCGCCTCTACCCGGTCCGCTGCCCGCGAGGATGACGTTCGAAGGCTTGACGTCGCGGTGCACGATTCCCGCCGCATGAGCGGCGGCCAGCGCTTCCGCGACGTCGGCGGCCACCATCAAGCACGCGGCGAGCGGCAGCGGCGATCGCCTCTGGCGCTGGGCGATGTCTTCGCCCTCCAGCCACTCCATCGCGACGTACGGCTGTCCTTCGTCGAGCTGGCCGAACGCCACGACGCGCACGATGCCCGGGTGGCTCAGCCCGGCCAGCACCCGTCCCTCGCGGCGGAAGCGCGCTTCCTCGCGCGCGTCGACGCCCGGCAACGCGATTACCTTCAGCGCGACGGGGTCCCCGCTCATCTCGTCGCGCGCCCGGTAGACGATGCCCACGCCGCCCCGGCCGACCTCGCGCTCGATTACGAAGCGCGCCGCGAGCGGGTGTCCGTGCGCGGCGATCACGCGCGCTTCCCCGAGCCGACGACGAATATCTCCATGCTCACCGCGCGCGTGCCCTGCGGACGGATGAGCCGCTCGCCCTCGTAGTGGCGCCTCACCTCGGCCCTGGCGGAGGGCAGGTCTTGGCTCATGAATATCTTGCCGACGAACGATCCGCCTTTTTTCCCTAGGGCCGCCGCGACGGCGAGAGCGCGCATGAAGAGCTCGAAGCTGCGCGTCTGGTCGGTCACGCGGCTGCCGATGGTCTCGGGCGCCATGTCGCTCAGCACGACATCGTAAGGCGCGAAGCGCGCGAGGTCGTCGTTCGAGAGCGAGAACGCGTCGCCCTGGGAGAAGGCTGCCTGAGGTGGGAGGGTCGTCGCGAGGGGCTCGAGGTCGAGGGCGAGGAGCTTTCCTCTTTGCCCGATCTTCCGGGCCGCATACATGGCCCAGCTGCCTGGTGCCGCGCCGAGATCGAGGACGTGCATTCCTCCCCGCAAGAGCCCCATTCGCCGGTCGATATCCTCGAGCTTGAAGACGCTGCGCGCGGGGAAGCCCGCCTTCTTCGCAGCTAGCGCGAAGTGGTCCGGCTTGCCGTAGGGGTTCTTTCGCGCGGCCATCTCGGCGACGATGAAGGTACCGCGTTCCGAGGGCCGCATGGCGTGGGCCGGGCTGTCTTGGTAGATCACGGGTTCGGATATCTTAATGTTCGCGGCCCGCGAGGAGCCTTCGCGATGCACGCACGTGCAGTCTTTCGTCCCCATCGAGCTCTAGCGACCCTCTGCCTCGTCTCGGCTGCGCTGGCGGCCGGCCTGGGGTGCTCGGCGAGCAGCAAGTCCACGGCTGCTCTGGCCGACGCGGGCACGGGGAATACGCCGGGCCCCGCGGGCTCGTCGAGCGGTGGTGGCCAATCGTTCGTGGCCGAGATGGACGCGGCGCCAGCCGTGGACGCCTCGGACTCGGGGCCGAGTTGCACCGGTGACGGTGGCCGGGAGACCTTCACCTGCACGGGCAGCCTGTCGGTGGCGAGGGACGTCCCTGCAGGGGCCCGGCTTCCGGATGGCACGGTCCTCGTCGCCGGCGGGTGGAATGACACGAGTGGCGTGCTCACCTCCGCGGAGATCTACGATCCGGAGACCGGCGTCTTCACCCCCACCGGCGGCATGGCGGGCGGTCACCTCTGGGGAGGGTGGGGAGCCTCGTTGCCGGTGCTGCCGGACGGCAAGGTGCTCGTGGCCGGGGGGCTCGATGCCGCAGGGAAACTGTCCTCGGCGGCCGAGCTCTACAATCCGGTCACCCGGACGTTCTCGATCACCGGCGGGATGCAAGTCGGGACGATATCGATGTCTCCCGTCGTCCTCGACGACGGCAGCGTGCTCTTCATCGGCGGATGGGACTCGGTCACGCCGCAGACGGCGTCCGAGCTTCCCGGCTGGTCGTACACGGGAAGCGGCACGGCCCTGGTGGAGCGGTATTATCCGGCGTCCGGCCTCTTCCAGAGCGCGGGCAGCCTCGCCGAGGACAGGCTCTTCGGTTGCAACGTGCGACTGCCGACGGGAAACGTGCTGGCCATCGCAGGCGCGCAGGGACCGAACACGATCGAGCACAACGTCGAGCAGTACGACGTGACGGGCGGGCTGTGGACCACGGTCGCGAGCTTCACCGGGGCGCCGTTCTGCGGCGCCGCGTTCATGCTGCCCAACGGACGGGTGCTCCTGACGGGCACCGGTGGTCTGACCGGCGCCACGCCCGTCCCGGGTGTTCTCCTGTTCGATCCCGCCACGAACGCGATCGGCCCGACGACCAACGCTCTGGCGACCTTCAGCCCCGCGTTCGTGCAGCTCGCGGACGGCGACGTCCTGGCGTTCGGGGGCACCCTGAACGGCGCGCCGACGGTCACCGCCCAGGTCTACGGGGCTCAAACGAACACGTGGAAGACCGTGGGCAGTCTGAATCAGCCCCGGGGACCGGCCCTCGGCGCCTTCTTGCTCGCCTCTGGCGAGGTCCTCGTCGTCGGCGGCACCGACGCGAACGGCATCCCGCTCGCCACCGCCGAAATCTACCATCCGTAGGTCGGCGCGCGCGCAGTGCCGGGAGCGGCGGCCCGGCTACCGCGGCCCCATCGCTTGTTGCAGTCCGTAGATGTATTGCGCCCCGACGGGCACCGTGAGGCTCGACAAAGCCAGGTCGTTGCCGATCGGCTGGTACGGGCCGCCCAGGCACTGCGCGAGGAAGATCTCAGCGAGCGCGCCGAAGCTCAACCGGTCCGGCGTCCGGGCCAGAGTACGCCCCTCGTCCGGGTAAACGGCGTAGGTCACCGGGACTCTCGCCGATTTCAGGGCTTCCACGAGCTGCGCGCTCTCGGCCTCCTTGACGCGCTGGTCGGTCTTGCCTTGCTCGACGAGCAGCGGATTCTTGATCGCGCCGAGGTGCGTCACGGGAGATCGATCCGCGAGGAGCTTCTTGCCGTCGTCCGTCCGCCAGTCGCCGACCCGTCTCGCGAGGCCCTCGAGGTGCGGTTGCCAGTAAGGCGGGACGCTCTGCAGGAACGTGAGCAGGTTCGAGGGGCCGCCGACGTCGATCCCGCACGCGAACAGCTCCGGGCCTGCCGTCATGCCGACGAGGGTCGCGTAGCCTCCGTAGCCGGTGCCCATGATGGCGACCTTGGCGGGGTCGGCGATCTTCTGGTCGATCGCCCACTTCGCCGCGTCGATCAGATCGTCCTGCATCCGGGCACCCCACTGGAGGTTTGCCGCTTCGACGAGCGTCTTGCCGAACCCCGTCGACCCTCGGTAGTTCACGCCCAGGACCGCGTAGCCGCGGCTGGCGAGCCACTGATGCTCCGGATTGTATTCCCCTGTGGCCCGAGACCATGGCCCGTCGTGGACAAGGAGAACCATCGGAAGCGGCTGCTTGGGCCGCCCTTCCTCGCGGGGGTCCTGGTCGTAGGGCAGGGTCAGGTAGCTCAAGAGGTCGAGCCCGTCGCGTGCCTTGATGACGACGGGCTTCATCGCGGAGAGCTTGGCGTGCTCGAGATCGTCCTGGCTCCCGAAGAGGAGCGTCGCCTTGCCCGGGTTGCCCGGGACGTCGGGGTCCCGGTCGTAACGGTAGTAGAGGGTCGGGCCGTCGGCGTAAGCGTACGCGACGATCCACTTCTGCTCGTCGAGCGAGCGGCTCGTCACCAGAAGGGTTCCGTCACCCCCGAACCTCTGGAGGTAAAAAAGGTCGCCCTCGACCGACGCGTCGACGACGTTCCAGGTCCGCTTGTCGTAGTCGAACGACACGGCCTCGACGGTCTTCGCAGTGGGGTGAACGAGCACCTGCCCGACGTCGGCATGCGGGTCCTGCGCGACGACGGAGGTCCTGCCCGTCTTCGTGTCGAGCGCGACGAGGGCGCTCGTGTCGCGGCCTCTGCTGTCCCTGACGTAGAGGGTGTTGCCGCTCTTGTCGAAGTCGACGCCTGAAACCGTGAGCGCGTCCTCCACCGGCACGTGCAAGAGCGGCGTCGGCGGCTCCTTGCCGCGGGCGGGCTGGACGAAATCCATGCTGGCGTCGGTGTTCGTACGCTCGCCGTAACGCACGCGCAGATCGTCGTCCGACAGCCAGCCCGCGTAGCCGCCGTCGTTCTGCTGGACTAGCTTCCGGGTGCCCGTCGTGAGATCGACGAGGTAGACGTCCTCGAATTTCTTGTCGCGGTCGTTGAGGCCGACGAGCGCCTCGCGCGGGCGCTTCGGGCTCAATCCCACGAGCTCCGCGTGAACGCCGTCGATGGGCGTCAGGTCCTTCGGCTCCTTCTTGGTGAGGTCGACCGCGTACAGGTGCCAGTTCTCGTCGCCACCCTTGTCGCGAGCGAAGAGCACTCGATCGCTGCCGTACGCCCACCACCACGACCGGACGTCGCTCGTCGTCTCCTGCGTGACCGGCTGCGCCTTCTTGACGTCGTCGGCGGGTCC
>Ga0209415_10009135_pt1 | contig 17065 bp, 13 predicted proteins | sample PeaSoiSIISIP2007_FD_187696 | JGI IMG/M metagenome (GOLD analysis project Ga0209415, IMG submission 187696) | Peat soil microbial communities from Weissenstadt, Germany - SII-SIP-2007 (SPAdes) (version 2) | ecosystem: Environmental > Terrestrial > Soil > Wetlands > Peat | place: Germany... | reverse complement strand
ACGTTGATTCGCGCCGTCTGATTGAGTTCCAGTGCGAACGGTGGATGCACCGCGGTCTGGAACCCCGGCGCGGTCACCTTGACGGCATAACTTCCAATCGGGAGGCGCAGCAGGTTGTAGGATCCCGTGTCATTCGTTTGCGCCGTCCATACCGTTCCGCGATCCGTGTCGGTCGCCGCGACCGTGGCACCCTTGACCGGAGCCCCGCTCGGATCCGTTACTGTGCCCACGATGGACGCGGTTACTTCCTGACCCCAAGCCGGCGTCAGCGTCACCGCGAGCCCCACCAGTGCCAGCGAAACCAGAAACCAACTCACCAGATTTTTCATCGCACAGCCTCCTGAGAGCACTTCCCCACCTGGGCGTCATTAAATAGGCCCTAATACAATCGCATTATGCTATATAGCACACGATGGTTGATGGTCAAGAAAAAAATGCAGGGCTGGCAAAATATTTTGCGTGATGCAGTTGCTCCGCTCTATATCGGCTCTGCCATCATGAGAATTGAACTGGGAACGGCAGACACTGGCCGCTACGCCAGTCAGAAGAAGAAATAGTGAGATATCGTAGCGATAATCCAGATTTCATAGGGTTCGGGGGACTTCCATCCCACTGAAACCGCGCTGGACACGGATGCCGGACGGATTCCGCTCTATAGCAATTACCATCCCGGAAGGCACCGGCAGTTGCCGATCCGTGGAATTTAGCTTTACAGAATGCTTTCGATACGCTATATAGCACAGTGGCAGTCGAAAAACGTGCTTGCTTCGGGAACAGGCACAGTCCCCGAAGGCTTGGCGGCCATCGACGCCGGGTCCATGGCAGTCTGGGGAATCGTTTATGCCTGGAAATCACCATAGCGGAACTCCCGTCTACAAGCGAATCCAGAACGCCGTCCGCAAGCGTATCGAAGCGGCTGAGCTCAAGCCGGGGGACGCGGTTGCGTCCGAGCGCGAACTGGCCAAGACCCACAAGGTGAGCCTGATGACGGCTCGCCACGCCCTGGCCGGCCTGGAGCGCGAAGGCATTGTCGAACGCCGCCCGGGCGCCGGAACCTTTGTCGCTGCTCCGAAAATTCATTTCAACAAGCTGATGAGCTACACCGAGCACATGGCCAGCCGCGGACTGGAACCGCGCTCCCGCATACTGGTGGCCAAGGTGATCGAGGACGAGCAGGAAATCGCCGCCCGCCTCGGTCTGCCCGCGGCCAGCCGCATGGTTAAGATTGCGCGTCTCCGCCTGACTGGGGAGGAACCATTCGCCCTGGAGACCTGCTATCTTCCCGCGGCCGAATATTCCGGCCTCGTAGCTGCTCCCCTGGGGCGAAGCTCCCTGTTCGCCGCATTGCGCCACGACTACGGCGTGGAACTGGCCTACGCTGACGAGGAAATCGACGCCACCGCTGCCGACGTCAGTCTCGCCGAAATGCTTGGGCTGCCCAAAGGCGCCGCCATTCTGCGAATTCGTCAGGTCATTTACTCAACCAAGGGCAAAGCGACCATCTACGTAGTTGGTTATTACCGCTCCGAGCGCCACACCCTATTCATCCGGCGCTTTCGCTAGTCACGAAGCTCAGGTTGAAACGTGCCGCTCCTCCGCACCGAGAAAGATTCAGTTCCAAATTGCTTTGCCGTAGTATTCTCGCGAGGAATTACTTTCTGTTTCTCTTATCAGTGAAAGGACCGGCCACTGTGGCACAAGACGAAAAAGCTGGTTACAACCGCTTCCTGCTGCTGGTGGCAGGACTTGGCGGCCTGCTCTACGGAGTGGATGTCGGCATCATCGCCGGCGCGCTGCCGTACCTGGAAGCCACTTCTGGTTTGAATGCAGGCCAGCTTTCGACCGTGGTTGCCGCCGTCCTGCTCGGCAGTGTGATCTCAACTTTGTTTGCTGGCATGCTGGCAGACTGGATCGGACGCAAACTTCTGATGACGCTCAGCGGCGTGCTGTTTGTCATCAGCATTCCGATGATTGCGCTCTCACACGGTTATGAGCCTTTGATTCTTGGCCGCCTTTTACAGGGAATCAGCGCCGGCTTGATCGGCGTAGTGGTCCCGCTGTATCTGGCGGAGTGTCTGTCAGCATCGAGTCGGGGCAAGGGTACAGGCATCTTCCAATGGCTGCTCACGCTCGGCATCACAGCGGCCGCCTTTGTTGGTATGTATTTCAGTTTTCGTGTCGCCGAAGTGGCAAAACTCGGCGACGCCGCGAGGCTCATTGCGTTCAAAGACACCGCCTGGCGCAGCATCTTTTGGGTTTCGCTGCCACCCGGCATTCTCTTCGTGATCGGCAGCTTAATGGTCGCGGAGTCTCCGCGCTGGCTGTTTCGCGGCGGCAAACGCGAAGCCGCCCACTCTGCGCTCCTTCGCTCTCGCACCAGGGAGCAGGCGGATCTCGAACTTAAGGAAATGGAACAAGCTGCCGCCGCAGAGCAGGCCCAGACCTCAACCGGGATTAAGGTGAAGGAATCGCTGTTGCGCCGAAAATACGTGATCCCATTTGTGCTCGCCTGCGTGATTCTTGCGTGCAACCAGGCCACCGGCATCAACTCCATCATCGGCTATAACACCAACATTCTTTTGCAAAGCGGCCTTTCCGATGTTCAGGCTCATTGGGGCTACGTTCTTTTCACTATCGTGAACTTCCTCGTGACCATCGGCGGCGTCATGCTGGTGGATCGCAAAGGACGGAAGTTCCTGCTGTCTGTAGGAACAGCAGGAATTATCGTTTCGCTTGTCTGCACCGGCCTGCTCTTCCGCCGGACGGAACGACTGCGTTTGGATTCCCGAAACCAAGTTCAGTCCATGGTCGAGTCGGACCAGAAGATCACACTCACCTATGACCAGAAGCTGGCCACGACGCTGCTAAGCGCGGGGGGAGACGCCGCCCAGCGACTTGGCAGCCGCCCTACCTCTTTGGTCGTCATCTATTCCTATGGGGACTTCCACGCCGCCACCAAGGCCGCGCGCTCCGACGATACCGCAGCGACACCGATCGTTATTACGCGCGAGAGCTGTGTGCCGGCCAACAAGGTGGTGGCGTTCTTTTCCAATCCCTTCGGCGACCTTGATGCCGCGCGCCAGGCTCCGTTGAGAATCGACAATGCACTGATCACTCCCTTGCCCAGCCAACGCAGCGGATGGAAGGTCGCCATTACTCTTTTCGTATTCATGGCGTTCTATGCTGTCGGCCCGGGGGTCTGCGTGTGGCTGGCCCTTTCCGAACTGATGCCGACCCGCATTCGCTCCAACGGCATGAGCATCGCCCTTCTGCTCAACCAGGCTGTTTCCACGGGCATCGCGGCCGTATTTCTGCCCACGGTCGGCAAGTATGGCTACTCCACCATGTTTTGGGGATTCGCGGCGTGCACCGTAATCTACTTCATCACAGCCGCCGTGTTCCTGCCAGAGACAAAAGGGAAGACACTGGAAGAGATCGAAGCTCACTTTGAGGGCGCAAGAAAAAAACCTGGTCTGGCAACTGCCTGAATTTCGCAACTACACGCGCTGTGTGCCTGTTCCTACATCCGCGCCTGCCGTTCGCTGTTGGGCTTCGAACCGCTCAGCGCAAAGAACAGGATGTAGAGGTAGCAGATCACGGGAAGAAAGAAAGCGTGGTGAATTCCGATCCGGTCTGCGATCGCACCCTGAACTAAAGGCAGAATTGCTCCACCCACAATCGCCATAATCATTACTCCGGAGCCATCCCCCGTAAGCGGCCCAAGTTCTGCCACACCCAAAGTGAAAATGCTCGGGAACATGATGGAATTGAAGAACCCCACCAGGATGATGCTCCACATGGCGAAGTGTCCCGTGCTGATCATGGAAATTGTCACGAGGCCGGCGGCGCACACCGCGCAAATGCCAAGCAGTCGTCCGGTCTTCATCTTTTGCAATAGCCCGGATCCGATGAAACGCCCGACCATGGCTCCGCCCCAGTAAAACGCAACGAAACTCGCTGCAACTTTCTCCGTGAGTCCGCCGATGTCCGGCTGGCTGAAGTAGTTCACCAGAAAGCTCCCGATGGAAACCTCGGCGCCGACGTATACAAAGATTCCGATCGCGCCAAGAATCAGATTCCGATGCTTCCAGATTGAGTCGTTCACCTTCTCACCGATCTGATGCTGAGCCTGCGGGATTTTCGGCAACTTGAAACTGCCGATCGCGATTGCCAGCAGCACTAACGCGAGGCCCAACCCCACATACGGCGTCTTGACGGTGGCTGCCTCGTGCAAGCGATAGGCACGCAAGGCGTCAGGCGCCAGCGCCCGTATTTCTTCCATGGTCTTTGGTGCTGCACTCAGAATTAAAAGACCGCCGAAGAAAGGAGCCAGAAAGGTTCCCAGCGAGTTGAACGCCTGTGTAAGGTTCAATCGGCTCGACGCCGTCGCAGGGTTACCCAGCACGGTCACGTACGGATTAGCCGCCACCTGAAGGCAGGTGATGCCGGCTGCGAGGACAATCAGTGCGATCAGGAACAACGGGTACGATGGCACGCTGGCCGCCGGCACAAAAAGGAACGCGCCCACGCCCATGGTCAGCAAACCCACCACCATCGACCGCTGGTAGCCGATCCAGTCGATGATCTTGGCCGAAGGTATGGAGAAAAGAAAATATGCTCCAAAAAAGGCAAACTGAATGAGCATGACCTCTTTGTAATTCAGGTCGAAAATCGGTTTCAGGTGAGGGACAAGAATGTCATTGAGACAAGTCAGAAAGCCCCACATGAAAAATAAAGTAGTCACTACCGCCAGGGGCACGGTATAGGACGTCGACCCTTCGGAAGCCGACGTAGCGGTGGAACTGCCGGGAGCAACGATTGCCATAGCTTGGTATCCGCCCGCGATCAGGGATTTCAGGCCTTGTCGCCAACCGATCATAGCATCGCAGCCTGCCCTCCTGTAATTGCCGTCGAAGGACAGCGTTACTCGCAGAATACTATTGTCTAAGGGGAATTCAGGTTCTATGCGTTACTGCTGAACCTCGAGCTTGACCAGCCAGTTCGCCGGTTCCGGGAGGATGGCGAATGTTGGGAGCTTGCCGCGCACCATGGCAACTTCGTCGCAGTTGTGAAACCTGGGACAGACGTGGCAGTCCTTGTAAATCTTATCGGGAAGATCTTCACGGCGCGCCATCTCGAATCCCTGACGCGCAAAGAATTCCGGAGCTCGCGTGAACAGGCAGATGCAATCCACGCGATGCCGTTCCGCTTCGGCCAGCAAAGCCTTCATCAGCCGGCTGCCCCCGCCTTGTCCTTGCGCCCGGGGTCCTACCGTGATCGAACGAATCTCCGCCAGGTGTGTGCCGTAAAGATGCAGCGCGCCGCATCCAATGATGCGGCCTTCATTTTCCAGAACCACAAAATCTCTTACGTTCTCGCAAATCTCCGCCAGCGTACGCGGCAGCAAAGTGCCATCGCCCGAATAGGCCGAAATCAGATCGTGGATGTGCTTCGCATCCGGCAAAATGGCTTTACGCGTGCGCATGGACCTCCTCGCGCAGGGACTCGATTTTCTTTCTCGCCGCTCCAATCCCCTGCCGCACCCGCGCTGGCGCGGTGCCGCCAGCAACATCATGGATCGCCAACACCGCAGCCAGCTTCAGGCACTCATGAAAATCACGATCAAATACAGGATTCAGAGCACGTAACTCATCCAGCGTTAAATCCTGAAGGTCGCACTGCTTTTCCACGCACAGCTTCACAGCCTTTCCGATCTGCTCGTGCGCGAGCCGCGAAGGAACGCCGCGCTTGACCAGATAAGTCGCCGCTGCCCACGCGTTCATGAATCCCGACTGCGCCGCCTCGTTCATGCGCTCGTGGTCAAACTCGACGGCTTTCATCCACCCGGCGATCAACGGCAACAATCCAAGCGCCGTGTCGGCGGCATCGAACAGCGGCTCCTGTGTTTCCTGCAAGTCCTTGTTGTAAGCCAGAGGTAAGCCTTTCAAAGCTACCAGCAGCGTCATCGCGCTCCCGATGACGCGCCCGGCCTTGCCCCGAACCAGCTCCAGAAGATCTGGATTCTTCTTCTGAGGCAGGGCACTGCTCCCCGTGGAATAAGGCTCAGGCAGTTGCACAAAGCCAAACTCCCGCGAGGAGAAAATAATCATTTCCTCCGCCCACCGGCTCAAGTGCAGCCCGAGCAGCGAAAGCGCGTTGACGAACTCAAGAACGAAATCGCGGTCGCTGGTGGCGTCGATACTGTTCGCCGTCGGACCAGCGAACTCAAGCTCATCCGCCATGAACGAACGATCAAGCGGCAGAGTCGCACCGGCCACCGCGCCCGATCCCAGCGGGCACACATTCAGGCGATTCCGGCAATCGGCAAGCCGGCCCGCATCCCGCAAGAACATTTCGACATAAGCCAGCAGCCAATGCGCCGCCAGCACCGGCTCCGCATGCTGCAAATGCGTGTAGGCGGGCATCGCGGCGCTGCCGGCTTGGTCGGCACGGTCGGTGAAAACGCCGCAGACCTCCGTCAGCTCCTTCCGCAACTCATCAATCGCCGCCCGCACATAGAGACGCAAGTCGGTCGCGATCTGCTCGTTGCGGCTGCGCCCGCTGTGCAACTTGTAGCCCAGTTCGCCGATCCGCGCCACCAACTGTTTCTCGACAAAATGATGCACATCCTCAGCTTCATCGTCTTCAACGAACGCTTTGGACGCAGCGGCCATCTCACCAATCCGCTGCAATCCTTCCAGAATGCTGATGAGTTCGTCCGCGGACAGAGCTCCGACGTTTTTCAAAGCACGAGCATGGGCCCCACTCGCGGCGAGTTCATGACTCAGCAGCCGCCGGTCGAAATCAAACGATCGCTGCCAGCGCTCGAATTGCGGGTCCAGCGCCTGCCGGAACCGCCCCGACCACATCTTCATCGCGCAACCTCCACGCGAGCCCGCGCCCGCGTGCGCGAAGGCAGCCCGAGGATTCGAATGAAGCCCGCCGCATCTTTCTGGTCGTAACCATCGCCCATAGTGAACGACGACAGATCAGTGCGATACAGCGAGTGCTCCGACTGCCGGCTCACCACCGAAACGTTCCCTTTATACAAAGACAGCATCACGTTGCCGGTCATTTCCGTCTGCGTACTGGCAACGAAAGCGTCCAGTGCCTCGCGCAGAGGCGTAAACCACAATCCGAAGTAGACGAGTTCGGCGTACTTCAGCCCTACGTGCTGTTTAAAGTGCGCAACTTCCCGCTCCAGGCAGAGCGCCTCCAGTTCGCGATGCGCCGCAATCAGCAACGTGCCCCCGGGCGTTTCATAACACCCGCGCGATTTGATTCCCACGAAACGGTTCTCCACCAGATCAACCCGTCCAACGGCGTTGCGCGCCCCAATTTCGTTCAGCAACTCGACCAGCGAGACCGGCTCAAGCTTCATGCCGTCGACTGCGACCGGAATCCCTTTCTCGAAGCCGATTGTCACCTGCTCGTTCTGGTCGGGAGCTTCCTGTGGCGAGCGCGTCATCTGCCAAGTTGTCAACAGAGGCGCATTTGCGGCATCTTCCAGTTCTCCGCCTTCATGACTGAGGTGCCAAAGGTTGCGGTCGCGGCTGTGAATTTTCTCGCGGCTCGCCGCCACTGGAATGCCGTGCTGCTCCGCGTAATCCAGGCAATCTTCGCGGGATTTCAGCGACCACTCCCGCCACGGCGCGATCACTTTCAGCTCAGGTGCGAGCGCTTGATAAGTCAGCTCAAAACGAACCTGGTCGTTCCCCTTGCCTGTACAGCCATGCGCCACGGCCGTCGCTCCCTCGCGCAAAGCGACTTCAACTTGATGTTTCGCGATCACCGGCCGCGCCAGCGATGTGCCCAGCAGATATTTATGCTCGTACACCGCACCGGCGCGCAGCGCCGGAAACACATATCCTGTCAGAAACTCTTCGCGGAGATCCTCGACGATCACCTTGCTCGCGCCCGTCGCATAAGCCTTCTCGACGACAGCTTCAATGTCGTCACCTTGGCCCACATCGCCGACCATCGCGATGACGCTGTAGTCGTAGTTCTCTTTGAGCCATGGAATGATGATGGAGGTATCGAGCCCTCCAGAGTAAGCGAGTACAACTTTTTCAGGCATGAGCACTCCTTGCGGGCAGGCGATCACCGCCGCCCAGCAATAAATAAAGAATCGCTTTTTGCGCGTGCAGGCGGTTCTCCGCCTGCTCAAAGACCACCGACTGCTGCGAATCGATCACCTCGTCGGTCACTTCCAAGCCACGGTGCGCCGGCAGGCAATGCATGAACACCGCATGGGGCGCGGCTTCTGCCATGAGTTCTGTATTGACTTGATAAGGCGGAAAGACTTTCGTCCTCTCATTCTCTTCCCGCTCCTGACCCATGCTGGTCCATGCGTCGGTGTAAATCGCATCGGCTCCAAACACCGCCTCGTGAGGATCGGTTAGTAAATTAATCTCGGCGCCCGTCTCCTCGGCAATTTCCCGGGCGGCGACGACGATCTGCGGATTGGGCGCATAGCCTGCCGGGGTTGCTACGCGAATCGACGATCCCAGGCACGCGCAGGTAAGCAGCAACGAGTGTGCCACATTATTGCCATCGCCCACATAAGCCAGGCAACGGTCCTTCACGTCCCCGAACCGCTCCAGAAGCGTCAGGTAGTCAGCCAGCGCTTGGCACGGATGCTCCAGATCGCTGAGCGCGTTAATCACCGGAACCGAAGCGTGTTGCGCCATGCCTTCGATCGTCCGCTGTGAAAAAGTACGTAGTACAATCAGGTCCACCCAGCGCTCTAGATTGTGTGCCACGTCGCTCAACTTTTCGCGCGCATCGAGCCGTTCGTGGGTCTGATCGACAAACATCGCCGTACCGCCCAGGCTCACCATTCCGGCTTCGAACGTCAGCCTGGTCCGCAAAGACGGCTTCTCGAAGAACATGACAATCTGCCTGCCCGTAAGCGCCCTCCGAAAATCAGCGGGATGCGACTTCATGATTCCAGCCAGATGCAAAACTGAATCCACGCCAGCGGGGCCGAGATCGCGAGTCGAAACCAGATCCGGGCACCAAAACGCCTGCGGCACTCGCTCGGGAGCCGCCGCCACTCTACCTTGCACATGCGTATTCAACTTTGACTCCTTCTTGACCTGCGCGCCAGCAGATTGCGATTTGTAACCGCCGGCGATTGATTGACTCATGAAAACGTAACCTCCGTACCACACGACAGCTTGGTCAGATAGAACTGCGGCAAGATCTCTGCCTCGTTTGCCGGCAGAATTCTCACTCGTCCCACTCCTTGCTTCAGCGCCTGTCCGCAGGCTTGCAGCTTGGGCAACATGCCGCCGCTGATGATGGACCCGGCGGCCAGTTCCGCTGCCTGCTTCGTGCTCAACCACGGCATCACGCTTCCCGCAGCATCTCTTACTCCGGGCACGTCGGTGAGAAAGATCAGCGCATTGGCATGACACGCTGCTGCACACGAGGCCGCCATTTCGTCGGCATTCACGTTGTAGTATTCCCCGTCGGCGCCCAGCGCCAGCGAAGCCAGCACCGGAATCCCTCCCTGCTGCCACAGAGCCTCGATCCAGCACGGCTCCGCGAAACAAATCTCACCCACAAATCCCAAATCGCGGCCGTGAACAAACTTCTTCCGCGCGCGGAACGTCATACCGTCTCCGCCGCAGAATCCAATCGCCGGCATCCCAGCTGACTGAATCGCCGCCACCAGCTTCTTGTTAATAATCCCGGCCAATACCATGAGAGCCGTATCCCGAGTCTCCGCATCCGTGATCCGCAACCCGTCTACAAACTCGCTTTTTTTCCCCAGCCGGTTCAACATGCGGGTCAGCGCACTGCCGCCGCCATGAACCACTGCGACGCGGTGGCCGTCCTGCGCCAACTCCGCGATGGACCGCGCGCACTTGCGCAACGTCGCAGCATCCTCGATCGCCGCTCCGCCAATTTTCACCACAATCGTCACTGCAAACCCTCCCGCTCTTCCCACTGATACATCAGATTCATGTTCTGCACGGCCTGTCCTGCCGCGCCTTTCAGCAGATTGTCCACGCAGGAAACCAGCACCAGCCGCCGACCGTCTTCCGCCAGGCAAAATCCAAGGTCGCAGTAGTTCGTGTGCAGCGAAAACTGCAGCTGCGGCAGCTTCGGCGTCGCAAACACCCGCACCCAATGTCTGCCCGAATAAAAATCACGCAGACAGGATTCCACTTCCGCCGGTTTCATCGCCCGCCTCAGGCGCACATAGATAGTCGATAGAATCCCGCGCGGAATCGGCATCAGGTGCGGCGCAAAAGTCAGCTCCGCATCGTCCAGCCCCAACTGTTCCACCATCTCCCCCCAATGCCGGTGATTAAATACCGCGTAAGCGGAGAGATTGTCCGCCACCGAAACGAAATGAGTCCGCGACGTAGGCGCCTTACCGGCTCCCGAAACTCCCGACTTCGAGTCAGAAATAATTCCGCGCTCCCGATCGACTAGCCCCGCCTTGAGCAGAGGCGCCAAAGCCAAGATCACCGAGGTCGCATAACACCCCGGATTCGCCACCAACTGAGCGGCAGAAATGCAATCACGGTTCAACTCCGGCAAGCCATAAACAGCCTTCGCCGTCAATTCCGCGGCCGTGACGGCATTCGCATCCTGAAACGAGTAGATGGCACGATGCCGCGCCTGTTTCAGCCGCCATGCGCCACTGAGATCGATTACGCGCAACCCTTGCGCGACCGCCTCCGGCACCAGAGACCGCGACGCCTCATGCGGCGTAGCCAGAAAAAGCAATTGCACGCCCTGACGTTTCAGTTCCGGCCACGAGAGCGTCCGCAGTGGATAGCCTCCGTTGCCGGACAACTCGGGAAAAACCTCCGCCAAGTCTGTCGCGCCATCCCCTCCGCCCTCACGCCGCAACAGCACAGGCTTCTCCAGCCGCGGATGGCGCTCGAGAATGCGCGTCAGCTCCAGTCCCGAATAGCCGCTCGCTCCCATCACCGCGCTCTTAAGCTTCGCAGACATCAGCCCAGCATCTCCTCGATCCGCACCGCAACTTTCTTGGCAGCATCCTTATCAGGACAAACAATCAGAAGGGCATCGTCCCCGGCAATCGTTCCCACAACTTCCTCCCATTCCTGCTCGTCGAGCGCAGCCGCCACCGGCTGAGCGCTGCCTATAATGGTTTTCACCACCAGCAGGTTCTGCGCCGGCCGCACATCCAGCACGAACTCGCGAACCAGTCGTTGCACCGGCGGCAGAGCCAAACCCGCAGCGCCTTCGCCCTGAGGCAAGGCGTAACCCGCGGCCGTCTTGCTCAGATTCAGGTCGTGAATGTCCCGCGACAGCGTCGCCTGCCCCACCTTGAATCCCCGCTTGCGCAATGCCCGCTGCAATTCTTCCTGGTTGGCTACGGGCCCCTGTTTCAACGCTTCCAGAACGGCTCTCTGTCGCAGGGCTTTATTCATCATGAATATTTATTCAGTTTAGTGAATAAATATTCTCTATCTTACAGACCGGGCTCTCCCTGTCAAGGAAAAACGCCACCCCTCCCATTTTTGGTAATCTGCCCCACAGATCCTTCGCCTGCCGCGGAGAAAGCCCTCCGCGTAACCCCAAAACCGGAGCCCGGCTTCAAATCCTTGCTAGACTACTCGCGGTTGAAAAGCCTCGAGTCGACGCAGGAGCAACGCCGCATGAGCAACAAGCCCACCTTGGCAGCCGAGTTGATTGCCGAGTTCCTCGGAACGTTCGTCTTGATGCTCTTCGGCATAGGAGTCGTCGCCATGGTCGTTCTGTTCCCCTCAAACACTCCGGGCGCCACGGTCCACGGCGGCTACACCAACATCACACTGGGATGGGGATTGGCTGTCACCATGGGTATCTACGTTGCCGGAAAAGTTTCCGGCGGACATCTCAACCCGGCGGTCACGCTAGCCTTGGCGGTGTTCCGCGGTTTTCCCTGGCGCAAGGTCCTGCCTTATTCCGTTGCGCAGACAGCAGGAGCATTTTTCGCCGCAGCCCTGGTGTACCGGAACTACCTACCGGCCTTCCACCAGGTCGACCCTCAACTGGAAAGAACCGCAGGCGTATTTACAACGTTCCCGGCCTTTCCGGAATGGCCTCAAGCAGGATTCCTCGATCAGGTCATCGGCACCGCTCTGCTGCTGCTCCTGGTGCTGGCCATTACCGACGAAATCAACGTCCCTCCCGGAGCCAATCTCGCGCCGGCGATGATCGGCTTGGTCGTAGTAGCCATCGGTATGAGCTTCGGCGGCATGCACGGATACCCAATCAATCCCGCTCGCGATTTCGGCCCGCGCCTGTTCACCGCGGTTGCTGGATTCAAGAACAATGGCCTAACTGATGGCTCTCGGGTGTGGTGGGTGCCAGTGGTTGCGCCGCTGCTGGGCGGGCTGGTGGGCGCCGCGGTCTACGATTTCGGCATTCGACGATTCCTGCGCGCGTCCCGGCCCTCGTCCTAGCCTTGCCAGAAACCGTCGGCAGAAACCAGGAGGCGTCTTGCTTTACATTCTCTCTCTCGATCAGGGCACAACAAGTTCCCGCGCCATCCTTTTTGACCGCAACGGCGCGGTCCGATCCGGGGCGCAGCGCGAGTTCAAGCAGATCTTCCCCGAGCCAGGATGGGTCGAGCACGATCCCGAAGAGATCGCGGCATCACAGATCGCCGTTGCCCTGGAAGCCTTGGCGAAAGCTAATGCACAGCCCCGCGACGTCGCCGCCGTCGGCATCACCAACCAGCGCGAAACCACCATCGTCTGGGACCGCGCCACCGGCAAGCCCATCTACAACGCGATTGTCTGGCAGGATCGCCGCACCTCAGCTTTCTGCAACCAGCTCAAGGCGCAAGGCCACGAAAATCTCATCCAGCAGCGCACGGGCCTGTTGATCGACGCTTACTTCTCCGGCAGCAAGATTTCCTGGATTCTCGATCACGTGCCCAACGCGCGCCCACTCGCCGAAGCCGGCCGCCTCGCATTCGGCACCGTCGATACCTGGCTGGTCTGGAAGTTGACCGGCGGCCGCGTGCACGTCACCGACGCCAGCAACGCATCCCGCACCATGCTTTTCAATCTTCATTCCGGCCGCTGGGATAACGTCCTTCTCGATCTCTTCCGAATCCCAGCTTCGATGTTGCCTGCAGTCCGGCCCTCCAGCGAAGTTTACGGAGAAGTGAGTTCAGTCCCAGGCCTGAATGGCATCGCCATTGCCGGCATCGCCGGCGATCAGCAGGCCGCGCTCTTCGGACAAAGGTGCACCAGCCCCGGCCTCACTAAGAATACCTACGGCACGGGCTGCTTCATGTTGCAAAGCACAGGTATTCGCGCGGTCGCATCCACGAATCGCCTGCTCACAACCGTGGCCTGGAGAATCGCCGACACCACCGACTACGCGCTCGAGGGCAGCGTATTCGTAGGCGGAGCCGTGGTCCAGTGGTTGCGCGACGGCTTAGGAATTATTCGCACATCGTCGGAAGTAGAAGCGCTGGCAAATTCAGTCCCCGACAACGGCGGAGTGTACTTCGTTCCAGCCTTCGTGGGCCTGGGCGCTCCGCACTGGGATTCCTACGCACGCGGCTCCATTTTCGGCCTCACGCGCGGCAGCAAGGCAGGTCACATCGCGCGCGCCGCCCTCGAGAGCATCGCCTACCAGGTCGCCGACCTGATGGACGCAGTCCAAACCGACACGAACACTCCGCTCAAAGAGTTGCGAGTGGATGGCGGCGCATCCGCCAACGACGCTCTCATGCAATTCCAGGCGGACATCCTCGGCGTCCCCGTCGTGCGTCCCGCCATGACGGAGACCACCGCGCTCGGCGCAGCATTCTTAGCAGGTCTGGGCGTCGGCTTTTGGAAGGATGTGCAGACAGTTTATGAAATGCCGCGTGAGGAACGACGGTTTGAACCGCGCCTGCCGCGCTCGAAAGTAGATGCCATGAGGCAGCGCTGGAATGAAGCCATCTCCCGCGCGAAATCATGGGAGCAAGTCCAGAAGGAATAAGTTTCCGATGTTAAATCTATTTCGCAAGCTCGCCGATAAAAACCCCATAGGGCTCCAGAGAAACCTCGTCCCCGCTGGCGCCTGATTCACCAGTCGCCAGCAGGCTCGTGGCTGAAATAAAGCTCTTGCTATTCAACTCGAGCTTAACCTTCTGCGGTGCGTTCGACATATTCAGCGCTACGACAACGCCGCGCTCCTTATACGCGCGCACGTAGGACAGCACGTTCGCATCACTCTCATTTATCGCGGTGTAGCTTCCATCCAGCAGCGCCCTGTTCGTATGCCGCAGCTTGAGCACCTTCGTGTAGAACTCCAGCACCGAATTCGGGTCTTTCGATTCATCCGCCACGTTGTGGGTCTTGTAAGTCGGAGGCACTGGAAGCCACGGCGTCCCCTTGGAAAAGCCGGCGTTATCGCTGTTGTCCCATTGCATGGGAGTGCGCTCGCCGTCGCGGCCTTTCTCCTCCGGCCATCCCGTACGCCCAATCGGATCCTTCACATCCTCCTTGCGCGTCGGCGGTGTGGTCTTCATTCCGATCTCTTCCCCGTAATACATGATCGGAGTGCCGCGCAGCGTAAGATAAAGCGCCGCCATCAGCTTTGCAATCTGGTCGTTGTGCTCGCCATCGCCGTAGCGGTCATAGGAGCGCACAATGTCGTGGTTGCTGATCACAAACGTGGGCCAGCCGGAAGCCCCATCCACCGCCGCAATCTGCTTGCGGAATTCCGCCGGCGACAGCTTGTTCACCATCGTGAAAAGAAAGTCCATGGGCAACTGCAGCTCGTTATTGCCTTCGCCGTAGTACCGGTTGAGTTCAGCGACGTCCGCCGTCCAGGTCTCGCCGATCAACACTGCGTTGCTTTCATCCGCCACTTTCCGCAACCCACGCAATACATCATGCACCTCCGGCAACTTCGTGTTGTATTTGTCCTGTTCGATCGGATCCCCGAAGTGGTTCGTGCCCGGCCGCAGAATCGGGTTGTCGTGCAGTTCTGGATCTTCAAACAGAGTATCCACCGCATCCAGCCGGAACCCGGCCACACCGCGCTTGTACCACCACCGCGTCACATCGAACATCGCATCCTTAACCGCCGGGTTGCGCCAGTTGAGGTCGGGTTGCTCCGCATAGAAATAGTGGTAGTAATACTGATTCGTGGCCGCGTCAAATTTCCACGCCGCTCCTCCAAATATCGAGACCCAGTTATTCGGAGGCTCTCCCGGCCCTTTCCCATCGCGCCAGATATACCAGTCACGATGCGCTGACGTGCGCGACGATTTCGAATCCAGAAACCATTTATGCTGATCGGAGGAATGATTCACGACAAAATCAAGAATGATGCGAATGTCCCGTTTCTTAGCCTCGCTAGCTAGTAAATCGAAATCCGCAAGCGTCCCGTACATCGGATCAATATTCTCGTAATCGGAAACGTCGTAGCCAAAGTCCACTTGCGGCGAAGGAAAGCACGGCGAAATCCAGATCGCATCCACTCCCAGATTCTTCAAGTAGTCGAGTTTCGATGCAATCCCCTTCAGATCACCAACGCCGTCATTGTTGCTGTCAGCAAAGCTGCGGGGATAAATTTCATAAAACACCGCGTGCTGCCACCATGCATGTCCTTCTGTATCCACGGCACGGGAGGATGCCTGCGCGACGGCCATCGACGCTGCCATGCACACGCCAAGCAGAAACGCAGCCAATCGCAATGGAATCTTGTTCATGCCGGAGACCTCCATAAGACCGTTCAACCCAGTGCTTGCAAACCGACGGTTCACTGCATATAAGAATGAGGGGCGAATTCTAGCACGAGCCGAACCGGCCAGGTACCGACCTCTTGTTCCCTTCACGCCGCTTATTCTTGGAGTCTCTAAGCCGGTCCGCGCTGATCCTGTCTCTCGAAAGTGTCTTGGAACTGACTCGTCCGGCGTGGCTGCGCGCTTCCGTCACCGCCGCTCAAAGTGCCATTCACGAAGAAGATTCCTTGCCTTCCAGTCTCGGCGTGAGCTTCCTCAACGTCGCGCGCGAATCCGGCCTGAATGTCAATACCGTCTTCGGTGGAGAACACAAGAACAAATACCTGCTCGAAACCACCGGCTGCGGCATTGCGTTTTACGATTACGACAACGACGGCTGGCTCGACATCTTTATCGTGAACGGCTGGCGTCTGGAGGGTTTTCCCGCGGGCCACGAACCCACGTCGCATCTTTTTCGTAACAACCGCGACGGCACTTTCACCGATGTAACCGCAAAAGCCGGGCTCATCCACTCCGGCTGGGGACAAGGCGTTTGTGTAGGCGACTACGACAACGACGGCTGGGACGATCTGTTCGTCACTTACTACGGCAAGAACGTCCTCTATCACAACAACGGGGACGGCACTTTCGCCGACGTCAGCCAGAAAGCGGGCGTGGCCGGCAAAGGCACACGCTGGAACACAGGCTGCGCCTTCGTCGACTACGACCGCGACGGCCACCTCGATCTCTTCGTCGCCAACTACATCGACATGGATCTCGCCACCGCGCCCCTTCCCGAATCCGGTCCCTGTCTCTACAAAGCCGCGATAGTCGCCTGCGGTCCGCCCGGACTTCAAGGCGGAAAGAATATCCTCTACCACAACAACGGGGACGGCACATTTACTGACGTTTCCGAAGCCGCCGGAATACTCCGTACAAAAAGCACCTACGGCTTGGGTGTACTCAGCGCCGACTTCGACAACGACGGCTGGCCCGACATTTATGTCGCCAATGATTCCACTGCCAGCGCTCTCTATCGCAACAAAAGGAACGGAACTTTCGAAGACGTTGCGATCGAAGCCGGCTGCGCCCTTAGCCCAGACGGGAAACCCCAAGCCGGCATGGGCGTTTCCGCTGGCGACTATGATCTCGACGGGAACCTAGACCTGGTCAAAACCAACTTCGCCGGCGACACTCCCTCGCTCTACCACAATCTGGGTGGCGGCGCCTTTGAAGATGTCACCTTCAACGCCGGCCTCGGTGCACACACGCAGTTTCTCGGCTGGGGTTGCGGCTTCTTCGATTTCGACAACGACGGCTGGCCCGACATCCTCATCTGCAACGGCCACGTCTACCCAGAAG
>Ga0209415_10009133_pt1 | contig 17067 bp, 9 predicted proteins | sample PeaSoiSIISIP2007_FD_187696 | JGI IMG/M metagenome (GOLD analysis project Ga0209415, IMG submission 187696) | Peat soil microbial communities from Weissenstadt, Germany - SII-SIP-2007 (SPAdes) (version 2) | ecosystem: Environmental > Terrestrial > Soil > Wetlands > Peat | place: Germany... | reverse complement strand
ATGCCATGTCGAGGTTATGCGAGACGTATTGGTATCCGGTTTATGCGTTTCTCAGGAGGAACGGGTATGCTCCTGCGGAAGCGGAGGATCTGACCCAGGGGTTCCTTAGCCGGATGGTGCATCAGGATCTGCTGGCAGGGCTGACCAGCGAGGGCGGCAGGTTTCGCTCGTTCCTGCTCGTCGCCTTGAAACGATTCCTGGCCAACGAATGGCATCGCCAGCAGGCGCAGAAGCGGGGCGGTGGCCGGATTATCGTCTCGATCGATGAAACGGCGGAGAACCGCTACCAGAGGGAGCTCGTCGAGCCCACCACCCCCGAGACCTTGTTTGAACGCCATTGGGCCTTCACCGTGCTGAGCCAGGTCTTTGTGCGGCTGCGGGAAGAATACCGCGCGGTGGGCAAGGAGGCCCTGTTTGTCCGCATCGAAAGCTGCCTGCCGGGAACCCAAAACCAGGCCTCCGCCGGGGACGGAGACAGCGAATTGAAGATGAATGAAGCGGCGATCCGCATGGCCGCGCATCGTTTGCGCCGACGCTACGGGCAATTGCTCCGCTCGGAGATCGCCGCGACCGTTTCGAGCCCGGACGAAATCGACGCGGAAATTCGATATCTGATGGAAGTAATCGGCCGGGCCTGAATAAAGTTTGCGCCCGAAAAAGTGTGACAAGGGCGCCTTTTTCCTGAGGTACGCAGATAGACAAGCGTTTATGGGCCAACCGCGCACCCGTGCATTGATAGCGAGCATGAGCAAGTGGGCGAAGCCAGAGGAACAAGCGTCCAGAGGCCAACCGCGCACCTGCCACGAATGCCAGAACGAGCTTCCCTCGGAATCGCTTTCCGGTTTCTGCCCGCGATGCCTGTTTGCGCTGGGGTTGGGGGCTACGGAAGACCCGGGGATGGCCGGAGGAGCCGCGGAAGCGCCTGGTGAGGGCAGTGGCGGGGTGCGTCATTTCGGGGATTATGAGTTGCAGGAGGAAATCGCACGCGGCGGCATGGGCATCGTGTGGCGCGCCCGCCAGATCAGCTTGGACCGGCCGGTGGCGCTGAAACTCATCCTGGCGGGACAAATGGCCAGCGAAGTGGAGGTCCAGCGTTTCCTTCGGGAGGCCCAGGCCGCCGCCAACCTCGACCACCCGAATATCGTGCCGATCTATGAGGTCGGCCAGCATGCCGGACATCATTACTTCTCGATGCGCCTGATCGAAGGCGAGAGCCTGGCCCGGCGGATGGCGGATTACCAGATGGGGGAAAGCGGAAAGCAGAAAGCGGAAAGCAGAAATGCCGGCGTCCTGGGGGAAAGCGGAAAGCGGAAAGCAGAAAGCAGAAATGCCGGCAATCCGGGCCTGGACAAAAAGGGGCTCCAGGAGCGAAAAGCGAGGCTCGTCACGCTGGTTGCCCGAACGGCTCGTGCCGTGCATCATGCGCACCAGCGGGGCATCCTGCACCGGGACCTTAAGCCGGGCAACATTCTTATCGATCGTTGCGGCGAACCGCACGTTACCGATTTTGGCCTAGCCAAGCGCGTGGACTTGCCGGCCGAGGTGACTCGGTCCGAGACGGTGGTGGGCACCCCGAACTACATGTCCCCGGAACAGGCGCGCGGGCGACACAAAGACCTGACGACCGCAACCGACGTATTCAGCCTGGGAGCGGTGCTCTATCACCTGCTGACGGGCCGGCCACCCTTCCAGGCGCCGACGCCGTGGGAAACGCTGAAGCAGGTGGTCGAGCAGGAGCCGATTCGGCCGAGCGTTTTGAATCGCCAGGTGGATGCGGACCTGGAGACGATCTGTCTGAAGTGCCTCGAGAAAGATCCCCACCTGCGCTATGCGTCCGCCGATGCGCTGGCCGAAGACCTTGGGCGGTGGCTTGGCGGGGAGCCGATCCACGCGCGGCCGAGCACGGGCGTTCAGCGGGCGTTGAAATGGGTGCGAAGGAAGCCCGGCGCGACGGCGTTGATCGGACTGGTCATCCTTACGGCGCTGGCAGGTCTGGGCGGGGTGCTTTGGGAATGGCGGCAAGCGGTGGTGGCGCGGGGCGAAGCCGAGCAACATCGGCGGGTGGCGCGCGCGGCGGAGCAGGATGCCCGCGAGAAGTTATGGTCTTCCTACCTGGCTCAAGCGCGCGCGACGCGCTGGAGCGGCCGGCCTGGCCGGCGGTTTGACAGCCTGGCGGCCATTTCAAACGCCGCGGCCATGCGGCCCTCGATGGAATTGCGCAACGAGGCCATCGCTTGCCTGGGTCTGTTCGATGTGCAAGTGCGCCGACGGTGGCGGCTCGAGCCTAAGCCGCCGGCCTTTCAGGGCGTGGTGATGGATGCGGCCTTCGAACGCTATGCCCGCGCATGGCCGAACGGCGACGTGACCCTCCACCGCCTCGAGAACGATGCTGAAATCCTAAGGCTGCCGGGCTCGGGCGAGCGCGAGCTGGCCACGCTCTGCTTTAGCGCCGATGGGCGATCGCTGGCCGAGAAATATGGCAGCCCGAAAACGAATTTCTTCCGCGTTTGGAATCTGGGAGAGCGGACTGCCGTCGTCTGGGTTCCCTACGAAGTCAGCGAGGCGTCCATTGCTTTTGCACCGGACAGCCACATGGTGGCGGCGGCGGAGGTCGGCGCGATTCATCTCCACGATCTGCCGACGGGGCGAGCCTTGACACGGATTCCCGTTGCCTCGGCTCCGTCCGCGCTCAGTTTCGATCCGAGCGGACGGCGGCTGGCAGTCTGTGCTCGAGACCGGGCGGAGGCCGAGGTCTATGACACGCGGTCCGGCCAGCGCTTGCTGGTCCTTGATCACCCCGGGCCGGTGACGTGGGTGGGATGGAGTCCCGACGCGCACTTGCTGGCCTGCTCGTGCGTGGACCAAAAGATTTATCTTTGGAACTCGTTCACCGGCCATCGCGACGTGGTCCTGGCCGGCCACCACGGCGCCGTGATGTCGGTGGCCTTTAATCGAGGCGGGGACCTCATGGTCTCCGATTCCTGGGATGGCTCAACTCGGTTTTGGGATCCGGCCACTGGCGAGAACCTCCTGACTTGTCCTGCGCACGTCATCGCGTTGAGCGGTTTCAGCCCGGACGACCAAAGGGCGGCCTTCCGTGAAACGGATGACCGCGCCGGGGTGTGGGACGTCGCGACGGGGAAGGAATGCCGCCAGTGGCCCGCCCCGCCCACGTTCTCGGCGGCGTTGGATGCGACGGGGCGCATCTTGAGCGCCTGTGGGCGCGACGGCCTCAGGTTTTGGGATGTGGCCAACCGTGAGCTGGTTGGGCTGATTCCGCTGGAGGGCGGCAATTGTGTGGTCCTCCATCCGGACGGCAAGGGCCTGTATGTGAGCAGCGCCAAGGGTCTGAGCCGGCTGGCTTTGAGCCTCGATCCGCCGGGCGGACAGATCCGCGTGGGGGCCGCGGAACCATTGTGGCCGGCCGAGCTCGAGCAGATTTCGTTGAGCCAGGACGGAATGACGCTCGCCGCCTCGGACGCGGCGGAGTCAAGGGTGCTGGTTTTCGACCTGCGGGACCCCACCAAGCCCCGGCCGCTCGGCAGACATGCCGGCGTAAAATTCGTTTCGCTGAGCCCGGATGGCCGGTTGGCAGCGACCGGGTCCTGGTCTGGAACGAGCGTCAAGGTTTGGGAGGTGGGCTCGGGCGAGCTCGTGAAGGAACTTCCGCTCGAGGGGGCGGCGGCGGTGGGGTTCAGTCCCGACGGACAGCGGCTGATCACCGCCAATGGGGCGGTCTGCCGGGTCTGGAAGACCGCTTCCTGGGAAGTGGCGGCGACGCTGCCGCGAGACCAATCCGGGGGCGTGCCCTCGGTGTTTGCCATATCACCCTCCGGACAAATGGCGGCGGTCCTTCGGGGCCGGGAAAGCCAGATCACCTTGCTGGAGCTCGGGTCGGGCCGCGAGTTGGCCACGCTCGATGAGGGCGTGCCGCTCGGTTTCGACGCGGATGGCTCCCATCTGGCGGTGTGCGTTCAGGACCCGCCGAAACTGGTGGTCTGGGACTTGCGGCGAGTGCGGGAAGGCCTGGCAGCTTTGGGGCTGGACTGGGAGATGCCCCCGTTTCCTCCCGCGGCGACATGCCCCGCGCCGACAAAGCTCCACCTCAGCCTGGTCGCGAAACCGTAGCGAAATCCTGTTACGTTTGGGTTGGTTTCCTGAGTAAGGAGTTAGAGACAGCATCCGTTTTTCCAATTGGCTGCCTGCAAAGCGCGTCGGCGGCCATTGGATCAACAAAGCTGGAACTCTGTCGGCACAACTCAGTTATGAAGACCTGACGCGACAGACGCTTGCCCTGACCACCGAGGCGGGCGGGATAACCGCAGCAAGGAGCACTATGAAGCCGCAATCCACAGGCCAGAGACCAGAGGCTACCGGCCCCAGGACACCGTCCACCAGCCGTCACCCGCTCCGAGGCGTGTGCTGGCTGGGTTTTCTGCTGGGCGCCGGGGCGCTTTGGGCCGATGAGTTGGTCCTCGAATCGCCCGGCGTGCAGACGCAGAGATTCAGCTTTGTTTTCAAGGCCCAGACCAACACGACCTACGCCGTTGAGTATGCCACCACGCTGGCGCCGCCGAACTGGGCCACGAGCCTTTTGGTGGTGGGGTCGAACGGGCCGGTGACCTTTATCGACACGAACGGAATCGGCCAGGCCCGGTTCTATCGCGTGGTGCAAGGCGGGCTCACTATCCCCGCCTCCGACGTGCGGGCGGTTGCCAGCGGGCTCTACGATCAAATCCAACTGCAGCAGCCCTTGGACCCGGCCGAGGTATCGCTGTTCTTTTCGGTGTTTGGCATCGCCACCCTCGAGTCCACCAACGACACCGCCTACTTGGCGGCGGTCGCGGCCCAGCAGCCCTTCATGTTCGATTTTCAGGTGCAGGCCATCGCCAGAAAACTCCTCCAGGGCTGGTATGTGTCCTGGGACTCGTTCATCGCCCAAATGGCGGACTTCGGGGCGGTGGACCACTCGGGCCAACCGCTGAGCCGCTCGTACCTGACGGCTCAACTGGCGCCGCTGCTTGCCAAGGACCCTTATGAGTACCGCGAGCTGCTGCCGGCGCTGGTCCTGGCCTTGGGCCAGGAGCGGGCTTCACGGTTTCCGGGCGGCAATGCCGACCCGGTGTTGGGGGATGACCTGATGGATCCGCTCCAGTTCAGCCTGATGGCTTACAGTGGCGCGGTGGGGTCGTTGAAGCCTGGGCCGGGGCTGGCGCCCAAGCGTTCGCCAGCCCCCATCCATCGCCCTTTGGGCAACCCCATCCCCACATTGTTGGGCTGGACGCCCGGGCTGGTACGCTTCTTTGGCATCGGCGCCCTCCTCGGATGGCTGGGCAACCAGATCGGTTTTCCGCTCGGGGGAATGCCTTCTTACCAGGCGGTCGTTTGTACCTCGATTATTCTTTACAGCTACGATGTGCAGGTGACGCCCGACCCCCAGGAGGTCTGGCAGAAAAGCGACCCGCCGAACAACCCCTACCAGAGCCAAATCACCGCCGCGGTGAATTGGAATTTCCGGCAGAACACGGATAGTCTGCCCTCGCAGATTGCCCTTTGGATCGCAGGGTGTGATTTCCCCCAGAACGGGGCGCAGAACAATGTGCCGATCGAATGGGAGATCACCGACGAGTTGCCGCAGCACGGGTCGCTGACGCAGTCAGACACGGTGACCTGGAATGGGGGTCAGGCGAAGGCGACGTATACGGCGATCGATGAACCGGTTCCGCCGGTGTTTCAGGCCATGACCTCTCCCAAGGCGGCGATTGGCTATGTCAAGTTGCGGGTGCTGAATGTCCTGCCGAAATGGCCGGCGCTGGAGACGATCCTGCGGCCGCTCAATCCGAACGCCGCCGCCGGAGACGCCTCGATGACTGTGTTTTACTACAAGTGGCCCCAATTGACCCTCGATTTTGACTCGGACCTAGGCGCCTCACAGGCCGGCATCGACTGCCATATCCTGGCCACCAGCGTCCCGCTCCAACTGGTCACGAGCGGGCAGGGCGTCACGACCAGCTACTCCTACCAGGGCCAGGGGCAGGAGACCTACGCCACTTTTGACATCCCGCTTAAAGGGCAGAACCCGGGCATCACTATCTCCAGCCTGGTCGGCGGCCAGTTTCAAGCGACCATTCTGGTTCAACCAGGCATGGCCGCGGCCGATCTGCAAGTCATGGTCGATGTGGGCAAGCCGCAGGAAAATGTGGTGGTCGTGGCGCCCCAGGTAGCCCTGCCCATTACCTATTATTGGTTCCTCGATCTGTGGGCCATCGCCCACAACGGAGAGCATGTCACGGACACCAGCTCACCCTACGCGGGCCGCTACGCGATCGGCGGCTGGCAGGGCTCAGGCTCGACCCTGACCCGGCAGTATTCCGGTGGCAGCGGTACGGTCACCGAAAACACCAGCTTCAAGCTGGTCGGGACCCCGGGGCAGTAGCCGGAGGTCGAATGCAAAGGGAACCTTCACTCGAATCGAGCCCCGGCGAAAGGGGCTCCCCATGGTACCCCTGGATATGCAACCAACCTCAATGAAAATGCCAGCTAAGACTCGTCTGTCCCTCCTGGTGGTTCGCTGCAAACTCAGGCTAGGCGTTTTGGCGGCCGCGCTCTTAGGCCTGGCGCAGGCGCAGGCCCAGCCAACGCTGCTCTCGAGCGTCCCCGACAGCGGGGCCACGGGTGTTGCCCCGAATGCCTCGGTGGCCTTCACCTTCAGCGAGGCCATGGATACGAACCAGACCACGGCCCAGTTTATGGAGGCCCTCAATCCTCTTGCAGGCTACCTGAACGCGACCGAGACCTGGAGCGCTGACTGCCAGACGCTCACCTGTTCCCCGACTCCGCCATGGCCGCCGGGCCAGATGATCGCTTGGGGTGTCACCGGCGCAGACCAATCCGGCAACGCGTTGCCGGACGACACCAGCGGCCTGTTTTCGACCGGACAGCAAGCCCCGAGCTTCACGGTCGTTCCCGCCGATAAAGCCGTCGGCGTCTCGCCCGGCGCGCCGGTGGTCTTCACGTTCGCGGTGGCGATGAACACCAACGCGACCGAGGCGCTGCTTTACGGTACATTGCCCCCGGTCCTACCCCTGCCGATGATCGAAACTTGGAGCGCGGACCACACGATCCTCACCTGCCAGCCCTCGCCTGCGTTTCCTACCAATAAGTCTATTCTCTGGAGTGTGGCTGGAGCTGACACGGTCGGCAACACGCTGCCGGAAACCGAGGGCACCTTTGTCACCGCGAGCGCTCTGGCCACGGCCGAGGTGGTGTCGCGCGGCGAATGGGTCCAGCAAACCGCATCGAACGTCCTGCAAACCTTCGCCCAGGAGTTCGTGGCGCTGGCCAGCGCCACCCTGACCAACGGTGTCACCGTGACGGCGCCCGCGCCAGGCCAGGCGAACCTGTTGAAGAATACCGGCTGGCCCGACGCGCTCGAATTCGAGGACAGCCGCAGCACGGCGTCGTCGTTTGCGGCCATTTACCCGGCCGGCAACTATCTGCTCACCGTTAGCTCGCCCACCGCTCCGCAAAAGGCTACGCTGAGCCTGGCGGATGGAGCCCTGCCTTCCGCGCCTCACTTCCTTAACTGGCAGAACACGACCAATGTCATTCTGGGCCAGAGCTATCCCTTGCAGTGGGACTTCGCTACCGGGGGCGCAGCGGTGGACTACTTGCGGTTGGAAGTCCAACAAAACGGAAAGGTGGTGTTCGCCACGCCGCTGCCGGGTGGGGCGGGAGCCCTGACGGGCGCATCGAACCTCGTCACCGTGCCGGCCGGCGCCTTCACCAGTGCCGGTCCCGCTCTGATCCGCCTCATGGCCTTCAGTTGGACGGCCAGCGATACCAACTCGATTGCCGGCGCGACGGTGCACTCGGCGCGGCATCGCACCACTACTTTCGCAGCCCAAGTCGTTCAGGGGTCCGCCCCGGTCGGCGTCGCGCAGGTCTATGGCATTTTCCAAGGCCAGGAATTCCAGCAAACGGGCCCAACCCTTTCTCCACTTGCGCCCGCCTATTGGGAATCCTGGGTCCGGGGGTTGCCGTCCGGGCAATTGGATGCCGTCGGAGCATTGACTCCCAAAGGGGCTGCCTGGTCCTTGACGCTGGACGACAAGGGGGCGTCTCTGCGTCAGGATTATACTTCATCGGCAGCGCGAGCGGCTGATTTCCCGGCCGGCCAGTACTCTCTTGACATCACCAATGCGGACGGCTCGAGTTACCAGGTGGCCCTGACTCAACTCGCCGCCGATTACCCGGCGACGCCGGCGCTCTCGGCGGCGGTGGGCGCAGCTCCGATTCGGCCTGGAACCGACCTCGCGCTCGTCTGGCAACCGGATCCGAATGCGCGGCTCCAGGACTACCAGAGGTTGACGGTGATGAACCCAAACAGTTCGCTTCCGCTGCTTAGCACCCCATGGCCCGGCCAGCCAGGCGCCCTGTCCGGCCTCGTCACCAACATGACTGTGCCGGGCAACCTTTTGCATTCGGGCGATCTGCTCTTGGTGACCTTGACCAGGTACCGGATTGCCTCGAGTCAAAGCACGCCCGACGGGAAGGGTCTGGCTTTGGCCGGTTCAGCCGCCAGCATCCTCACCTCTCTGAGCGTGGCCAACCCCTCCCAAAACACGAATGACATCGCCGAATACCGAGTGCTGGCCGGCGAGGTCTTCCTGCAAAATGGGGATTCGCCGCCGCTGGCTGCCACGAACGGCGGGTTTGTTTTCGAGGAGTCTGTCTGGTCCAATGGACAAGTCGATCTGACCAACGTGGTTATTACACCACCGGGTGGCGCTCCGATGGCCCTTCCGAACATCGAAGCCTATGACCTTTGGCAAACCAACCGAACGTTTGACCATGAGGCTGACCTCTGGGCCGCGCTGCCCGCCGGGGCTTATCAGTGGACTTTCTACGGCACCCTGAACGGGCGGCAGACGGCGACCAACACCCTCGCCGCCGGCGCCTGGCCGCTCCCGCTGACGGTCGCCAACTGGACGGACCTCCAAACCCAATCGTTTACCAACGATGTTTCGATTCTCTGGACCCTGCCTGCGGGCGCCTCGGCTGATGACCAGATCGAATTGCTCATCGTCAATGCGGAGCAAGCTGTGGTGTGCCGATTCCCAGACTATACCGGCGGCAACTCGGCGATCCCCGGCACGAATACCTCCTACAGTATCGCGGCAGACACGATGTTCGACGGCGAGGTTTACGAGGCCCGGCTCCGCTATATCAGCGTCAGCCAGGAGGACACCCAGACGCTAAGCGGGGCCACGGGTTTGGCGGGAAGGTATGCTGAAACGCGCTTTGCGCTGGGCACACAAATGCATGCCGTGCTGCGGATCACCCGGTTCAGTCGCTTGCCGGGACAAGTACTCGAGATGGGCCTAACCGCCCAGCCCAACGAAGTGGTCACCGTCCAAAGCTCGCCGGACCTGAAGCAGTGGCAGACGGTGTTGAGCACCAACCTGCCGCCCAATGGGCTTTTCACCTGGACCAACAGCCAGACTCGCGCCGCCTCGTTTTTTCGGGCCTGTCGCGGGAGTCCGTAGCCCTGGCAGAACCTTGCCGCCAACGCGTCGAAGAACAGCCAATTCGACAAAGGCCCCGGCAAGGGCGCCGACAAGGGTCCGGGATGAGCCTGCAAGAGACGGCTCGTGCCCATGTTCTTTTAGGTTGTTCGATGCGGGGACGAAGAAAAGACCGCAGATTGTTTGTTATCTCGCGCCCGCTTTCCTGTTTACATATATGAGGGCGCGTGTCCGGGCCTGGGAAAGGGCGCGTGCATCCTCGGCGAGCTATTATGAACTGGCTATTGACGTTCGGCCGTAATGGCGCGGGCAGCACGCATCCTTGAAGAATCATCAACGTCCCTCACCGCCTGGCTATTATGAAAGGCAACGACGCCTCGCACGCCGGAGAGCCAACCGCCGCCTCACGGCAAGGCCTCGCCAATTCGCCCCGGCGCATCCTCGTCGTCGAGGATGACTTGGACATCGGCCAGCTCTACGCCGAGGTACTGGTCGGGTCCGGCTACGAGGTGGCGCTCGCTGGAGACGGTGCCGCGGGTTGGGAGGCCCTTTGCGCGAGCCATTTCGACCTCTTGATTACCGACCACGAGATGCCGAAATTGACTGGGCTGGAACTGGTCGGGAAAGCGCGTTGCGCGCACCTGACCCTGCCGGTCATCGTTGCCTCCGGAGCGCTGCACACGGAGGAGTTAAAGCGGCGCGCGTGGCTTCACGTGGCCGCCGTCCTGCTCAAGCCTGTCTCGGTTCAGGAATTGCTGGAAACGGTGAAGGAGGTCCTCGCCAATCCCATCCTGGCCACGTCCGGCCCCGAGGTCTGCGACCCTACTCCCGGGAATCTCCCCGGCAATCTCGAACCCTGAAATCCTTGGGGGGAAGAGAGTTGAAGGCCTGGGCCGGTTCCTGTTAGTCTGCGCGAATGGGACGTCAATGGTTGCATGCCAAACGCGCCGTGGCCTCGATGAAGAAGGCGCAGGCGACCGGAAAGCTGGTCCGCGAGATCATGGTGGCCGCGCGGATGGGTGGCCCGGACGCGGAGCTCAACGCGCGTCTGGCGGCGGCGGTCGAGAAGGCGCGGCGGGAGAGCGTCTCGCGGGAGGTGATCGAGCGGGCCACAAAGAAGGGAGCGGGGATCGGCGAGGAAAAAGTGGTCATCGAGCACGTTCTCTTCGAGGGCTACGCGCCACACAAGGTGCCGGTGATCGTGGGGGTTTACACCGATAACGTTAACCGCACCGCGCCGGAAATCCGGACCCTCTTCCGCCAAGGCCAGCTCGGGGCGGCCGGCAGCAACCGGTTCCTGTTCGACCACACCGGCATCGTCGAGGCTCACCATCCCGACCCGAATTCGGACCTCGAGGCGGCCGGGATCGAGGCGGGGGCCAACGAGGTGCAACCCTTGCGCCGGGACGAGAACGACGACATCCCCGAAGGGGCGGCCGGCGCGCGTTTCCTGACCGACCGCTCGGCGGTGCATGCCGTTTCCAAGTGGCTTTCCGGGCACGGGTGGAGCGTGATTACGAGCGAATTGGGGTATATCCCGAAGCATTACCCCGAATTGACGGAGCAGCAGCGGGCCGAAGCAGGCGAATTCCTCCAGGCGCTCGAGGAGCATGAGGACGTTCACCGGGTCTGGGCGGCGTTGAAGTGAATATTGGATTGCAATCTGAGCAGATTCAGGGCATAGGGTAGGTGATTGTGCCGTTAGGAGTCGGATAACTTGGATGTGTTGTTCAAACCACCTATGCTGAATTCGAGGACAGATGAGAAGCGGGCTGGGGCAGAGACGAGGCGGGGGAGCGTTGGAGGGGTCCGGTCCGGGTGGGGGTGGTGCGGAGCGGGGCTTGGGGCGCTCCTGTTGGCGGCCGGCCCAACGCCCTGGGGGACGGCGGCCACTTACGTCGTGTCGAACACGCTCGACAGCGGCAACGGCTCGTTGCGGCAGGCCATGCTCAACGCCAATGCGAGCCTTGGGCTGGATACGATCACCTTCCGCATCCCCGGCAACGGGACCCACAATGTTCACATTATCAGTCTGCACTCGAACCTGCCGACGATAACGGACCCGGTGGTGATCGACGGGACGACGCAGCCGGGGTTCTCGGGGACGCCGGTGGTCGAGTTGAGCGGAGTCAATGCCGGCAGCGGCAGCAGCGGGCTTCGGTTGGTCACCAGCAACAGCGTGGTGCGAGGGCTGGTCATCAACCGCTTTGGCGATGCCGGGGTGAGGATCGAAGGTCTGGGGGGCAACTCGATTCAAGGCAACCTTATCGGGCTGGACGCGACCGGCACGCTCAGCGAGCCCAATGGCGGGGAAGGGATCTTCGTGTCCTCGTCGTCGGACAACGTGATTGGGGGAACCAATGCGTCCGACCGGAACGTGATTTCAAGCGACGTCGACGCGGGGGTTTATCTGTACAATGGGGGAGGCAACCTGGTGCTGGGCAATTACATTGGAACCACGGCTTCAGGCAAGACGCGGGCCGGGAACGGTAATGACGGTGTCATTGTTTACGATTCCGGCACGAACGTGATCGGCGGGGCTACGGCGGGCGCGGGGAACGTCCTCGCCGGGAATGTCGGCAGCGGGATATACCTGTACGGCCCGGGTTCGAGCGGGAACGTGGTGCAGGGCAATTATCTGGGGACGGATGCGACGGGAGGCCTGGCGTTGAGCAACGGGGTGGATGGGATCACCATCAACGGGGCGCCCTCGAACCTGATTGGCGGCACGAACGGCGGGGAAGGCAACGTGATTTTGGCCAATGGCCAGAGCGGGGTTTACATGAGCGGGAGCACGGCGACGAACAACCTGGTGCAAGGCAACCGCCTTGGCGGCCGGGCGTTGGGAGGGCAGGCGCTGGGCAACCATTTTACAGGTTTGACGATTAACGGTGCGAACGGGAACGTCATTGGCGGGACGGTGGCCGGGGCGGGCAACGTGATTTCAGGCAACGGCGAGGACGGCCTATTGGTGACTAAGTCGACGGGCATCGTGGTGCAAGGGAACCGGATTGGGGTCGATGCGTCAGGGACAGTCGCCACAGGCAATGTTTACAATGGCATCAGGCTCTCCGGGGCCAACTCGAACGTCATCGGGGGAACGGTCAGCGGGGCGGGGAACGTGATTTCAGGCAACGTCGGCGACGGGATTGACTTGGAGGCTGGAGCCACGGGCAATGTGATTCAAGGCAACTACATCGGCACGGACGCGAGCGGGGGGACGGTGGTGAGCAACGGCCTGGCGGGAGTGCTGATCCAAACCGCGGGCAACACGGTTGGCGGGTTGGGCGCAGGGGCGCGCAACGTGATTTCCGGCAACGTGCTGGACGGGGTATGGCTGGCCGGCAGCGGGGCGGCGAGCAATTGGGTGGCGGGCAACTTCCTGGGGACGGACGCGACCGGGACGCGCAGCTTGGGGAACAGCCGGGCCGGGGTGGGTATCTCGCTGGGGCCGGGCAACCTGATCGGGGGCGCCAGCGAGGGGGCGGGCAATGTGATTTCCGGGAACGCCAACGCCGGGATCTACGTCATTGGCAGCAGCGCCAGCGGCAACGTGATTCAGGGCAACAAGGTGGGGACGGACGTCTCCGGGCTGCAGGGGCTGGGCAATCGCCTCGAAGGCATCTATGTCGAAAGCGCCTCGACCAATACACTCGGGGGCGTTTCGCCGGGGTCGGGCAACCTGATTTGCGCCAACTTCTGGGGTGTCTATCTGACCAACGCCTCGTGGAACGTGGTCTTGGGGAACTGGATCGGGATCGCCAGCGACGGGGTCAGCGGTCTGGGCAACAACGAGTTTGGGGTCATCTGCGAAGTCGGGGCCAACCACAATCTGATTGGCGGGACGGCGGCGGGGGCTGGCAACCGCATCGGCTACTGCCAGACGATCTATGCCGGGGTGCGCGTTCGCGACGGCGCGTGGAACGATGCCATCCTGGGCAACTCAATTTTCGCCACCGGCGGGTTGGGGATTGACTTGGGTCCGTTCGGCGTGAACCCGGCGATCCCGTGCGCTGCGGGCACCTCGGGTCTGGCGAACCTGGGGCAGAATTATCCCGTGCTCACCCAGGCCTTGAGCGGGCCCTTCGGCACCCGCATCAGCGGCACGTTTAACAGCGTCCCCAATTCTGTTTTTCTGCTCGAGTTTTTTGCCGACCCCATGCCGGCCCCGTCCAACCATGGCGAGGGGCAGATCTGGCTGGGCGACAAGACGGTCCTCACGGGCGCCGATTGCAACACGGCGTTTACGGCCGTGCTTAGCCAGGCGGTGCCGGCCGGCTCGGTCGTCACCGCCACGGCCACGGATGCGGCCAACGACACGTCCGAGTTTTCGGCGGACATCCCGGTGCTGCCGGTGCCGGGGTTGACCATGCTGAGTGCGGCGAGTTCCGGGCAGTCAGGGCCGGGCCAGATGGTGCTCGCCTGGACGAATATCGCGGGGGTGATGCTCGAGGAAACCCCCAGCCTGGTCCCGCCGGCCCAGTGGGCGGCCGCGACGAATGCGCCGGTGCTGACCAGCAGCAACGTATGGACGGTGGTGGTGCCGCTTTCGCCGACCAACCAATTCTATCGCCTGAGTTTTGAATGAATGGAAGACTGTGCAGGAGCGGGGTCGCCTTGGCGCTGCTGGCCGGGGGTGCCTGGGTTGCCCACGGGCAGCCCTCGATGACCACGATCGCGGCGGAGGGTCCGGTTTCCAACCGGCTGAACATCGTCTTTTTCTCCGAAGGCTACACCAACGGTCAAATGGGCGAGTTCCTGGCGGCCGCGACGAACGCGGCGAAGGCCTTGCTGGTGGGTCCGAATTCGTCTCAGCCGCCTTACGCGGAATACCGGAGCTATTTCAACGCCTATGCGATCTTCGTGGTCTCGCCGCAATCCGGCTCGAGCCATCCAGGGCTTGCGAGGAACACCTACTTTGGCAGCACGTACGACTCGGATGAGCGGCTCATCACCATGCCGTCCAGCGGCCAGGCGAAAGTGAACGCCTTGCTGAGCACTTTTCGGCCCCGGTGCCGGCTGCCGGTTTTGTTGGTCAACGACCCGGTTCCAGGCGGCTCGGACGGATTCGACCAGACGGCCATTGCGTCGGTGGGACCGGTGACGGGGGAAACGATGCAAATTCTGACGCATGAGACGGGGCATGTGCTGGCGAACCTGGGCGATGAATACACCAATGCGCATCCCGGCTTTCCGAACACCGAAGAACCGAACACCACGCGCCAGACGGACAGCGCGCTCATCAAGTGGAGGGTCTGGATGGACCCGCGCACGCCGGTGCCGACCCCCGCGACCGCGCTTTACACCGGCGTGATCGGTTTGTTCCAGGGCGCGCACTATCAGGCCTCCGGTTGGTATCGCCCCAAGTATGATTGTGGGATGAACCATATGGGAGTGCCGTTTTGCGACGTGTGCAAAGAGACCCTCGTGAAGGCCATCTACCAGAACGTCCGGCCCGTGGACAGTTTCACCCCGGGCAACTTGCGCGTTTCGCTCTCCGCAACCCAAGGGGCGGCTTTCAGTTTAAACGTGCTCCAGCCCGCTACTCACAACCTCAGCGCGCAATGGTCCGTGGACGGCGTTCCGGTTGCGGGCGCGACCAGCTTCGTCTTCACTGCGCCCCCGGAACTGAACTCGGGCGGCCACTTCGTCAGCGCGCGAGTTCAAGACACCACGGCCCTGGTGCGCAACGATCCGACGGGTCTTTTAAGCCAGACCGTCACTTGGACGGTCAACGGCGGTTTTTCGAATGCCGTGCAAGGCTTGGCCGTCAGCCTCAAGGCGAGCTACCAGGGCCCGGCCACTTCGAGCCGCTCGAATGTCATCCAGGCAACTCTGGCCAGCACGGACATCATCCAGGCGCTGGCGCAGGCTGCGCCCGGCGGCAGCTTCTCCCGCGCTGCCAAACTGCTGCTGGTCACTCCGTCCAATACGAGGACCTCGCGAATCGTCATTCGCGACACGGTAAACGGGACCCGGAACGATACGGACGTCAGCGGCTATTTCACCAACTATCTCCTGGCGGCGGTTACCAACTCCACGGTTTCTTCATCGGGGGGCGCCTCGGGCACCCAGAGCGCGCTCGAGCGGTTCGTGCTGACTTCGCCCACGCTGAGCCTGGACTTATACGGCCTGGCGACCATCACCCTGCCCTCCGCCAGCGCGAGAGCAACAGTGCTGGGCACCGGCGCTGTTTCCGGCGCGCCCGCCGTTTTTCAAGGCAGCGTCATGTTCGCCCCGGCGCAGAGCGAAACGCCCACTTGGTGATCCGGCGATGCGCGCGAGGGATTTGAACCGTTTGGTGGGAGGGTGAGACGCTCTCGGGCTGCAGCTCGATTTCATGGGATAATGTCACGGCTCCTCGGATCCTACCGCACCTTGGCCTCCGACGCAGCGGCGATGTCAGATGACGCCACCCCGTTGAATTCTGCGCCGGCGTATTTCGTTGGATCGCCCAGGCTTGCAAATCACCCCGGGTTGAGGCAATATGCGGCGCATGAGCAAGTTAGTGGACATCGAGCAGGCGGCAGTGAAATTACCCGCCGAGGAGCAACAACAGTTGCTGCGCTTCCTGCTCCGCGTCGTTCCAGTCGCTGACGCGGAGTTGCCCGCGCCCCGGCAATTCACCGAAGAAGAAATCCAGGGCTGGCTCGCGGAAGATGAGGCGAGCATGCGCGGCTTGCGGGAAGGGAAGTGAAATTGTTCCTGGATGCCAGCGTGGCACTGGCCGCAGCCGGCCAGAAGACAGGCGCGTCGCGCGCCATTTTCGACGCAGCGCCGGCAATGGGTTGGGAGTTGCAGGCAAGCAACTACGTCTTGCGGGAAATCGCGGCCAACCTTCACCGTTTTCCACCGCTTGCAGCGCAGGAGTGGCCGGCGTTGGCCGCACGGCTGTCCATCGTGCGTGACCTCACCTGTTTTGAGTACCCAGCGATTTTTTCGCCGGGCAAGGATCGCCCGGTGCTTTTCACCGCGGCTGGTTGGGCCGATGTGCTGTTGACGTTCGACCGCCAGCACTTCGGTCGGTTCTTCGGCTCCGGATTTTATTCGCTGCGGGTATCGCCGCCCGGCGATTTCCTGGCTGCGGAGCGCAAGGCTGGACGGCTGTCGCTGCCCTAACGCCAATACCCGAGTAGGGAAAAGCACAGGGGTCGGAGAAATGTTTGGTTTTTTCATCGGCTCCGCAGTGTTCCTGGGGTTTGCGTTTTCAAGATCGAACTGTTCAAACGGCACGAGGCGTGCAAGAATATTCTGTTAAGAACACGTTCCACCGCGTTCCGCGATTTGCATGAGCGTAAAGTATCTAGAGCCAACGCCTCTCGGAAATTCAACCGGGCCTTTGTCCCGGAGGGACTCTACGACAATAGCCCAGCGTTTCAGCGCTGGGGCAGGCCGAGTTTGTGTTGCCCTCGTCCCGAAGGGACGGCTGAACCCGTCGAGTGCCGAGCGCGTGCTTTTCATGGCGGCTCTCGGCCGTCCCTTCGGGACTTGGGGTCATTTGACCGCGAAACCCAGCGTTGAAACGCTGGGCTATTCTCGA
>Ga0209415_10009132_pt1 | contig 17067 bp, 16 predicted proteins | sample PeaSoiSIISIP2007_FD_187696 | JGI IMG/M metagenome (GOLD analysis project Ga0209415, IMG submission 187696) | Peat soil microbial communities from Weissenstadt, Germany - SII-SIP-2007 (SPAdes) (version 2) | ecosystem: Environmental > Terrestrial > Soil > Wetlands > Peat | place: Germany... | reverse complement strand
GGCCGGAAGCGGAATCGAACCGCTGTACGGGGATTTGCAGTCCCCTGCATAGCCACTCTGCCATCCGGCCCTGGGTCAAGGGCGGTCCTATATGCCGATCCGGCGGAGGAGGGTCAAGAAAGGACCCAGGCGCAACTTCTCGTTGCCCGCCATTGAGTTCGCGCGGAACGGGCGATATAAACGGCCGACGCCCACCCGCAACGGACAATCCCGGCCATGATCGATTACGCGGCCGCACGGCTCAACATGGTCGACGGCCAACTCCGCACCAATGGGGTCGTGGACCCGGCTCTGGTGGCCGCCTTCCTGGCGGTGCCGCGCGAGCGTTTCGTGCCCGAGCCGCTGAGGGGCACCGCCTATGTCGACGAGGATCTTCCGCTCGGCAACGGACGCTATCTCATGGAGCCGCTCGTGCTCGCGCGGTTGATCCAACTCGCCGAGCCCGGTCGCGACGCTCGCGTGCTCTGCGTTGGCGCGGGCCCAGGCTACGACGCGGCGATCCTCGCTCACGTGGTGGGCGCCGTGGTGGCGCTGGAGTCCGATCCAGCCCTGGCCGCGACGGCGCGGCGCTTGCTCCGTGAGCTCGGTTACTCCAAGGCGAGCGTGATCGAGGGATCGCTCGAGGAGGGACACACCGCGGGCGCTCCCTACGACGCCATTCTTTTCGGCGGAGCGATTGCCGAGGTCCCCGACGCCATCGCGCGCCAGCTTGCCGAGACGGGGCGGATCGCCGCCGTCGTGCGCGCGGACGGCCGTGTGTCGCAGGTGACCGTGATGACGCGGGTCGGCACCGTCTTGTCGCGGCGCCCGGTCTTCGATGCGGCAAACCATCCTCTGCCTGGATTTGCCTCGCAACCCGCTTTCGTGTTCTGAATCCGCCGGTCCTATGGGGATGTTGGGGATGAGCCTCAGACTTAAGGCCTCTTGTGCGATGGCGGCGCTCGCCGTGGCGGCGGGGCTTGCGGACCCGGCGTCGGCCGAGACGCTCACCGACGCGCTTGCCCAGGCCTATCAATACAATCCCCAGCTGCTGGCGCAGCGGGCGCAGCTGCGGGCGACCGACGAAGGCGTCCCGCAGGCGCTCGCGGGGTGGCGCCCGACCGTGCAGTTCACGGGATCTGCCGGCCGGGAGGTCGCGGAAACGACGCAATCCTCCAATAACGTCGTCGCTACAACCACCCAATATCTGACCCCGAAGACCCTCGATCTCAACCTGACCCAGCCCCTTTGGACCAGCGGCCGCACGCCGGCGCTGGTCCGGCAGGCCGAGCACACCGTGCTCTCGCAGCGCGCTCAGACCGTGGCGACCGAGGAGCAAGTTCTGTTCAGCGTGGCGCAGGCTTATCTGGACGTGGTGCGCGACCAGGCGACCGTCGATCTCAACGTCAACAACGAGCAAGTGCTGCGGCGCCAGCTGGAGGCGACCAACGACCAGTTCCGGGTCGGCGAGGTGACCCGGACCGACGTGGCGCAGGCGGAATCGCGCGTGGCGCTCGCGGTCGCGACCCGGGTGCAGGCGGAAGGCAATCTGCAGGTGAGCCGCTCCAACTATCAGCGCGCGGTCGGGCACCTGCCGGACAAGCTGTCGCAGCCGACCGAGCGGGTGAACCTGCCGGCGACGCGCGACGAAGCACTCGCGCTCGCCCGCGCGCAGAATCCGAACGTCGTCATCGCCGATTACAGCGCCAAGGCGGCGGAAGATACGGTGGTTGCGACCCGCGCGCAGCTCTTGCCCCAAGTCGCCTTGGTCGGCGATGCCAACAAGTCCGACGAGACGCAGACAGAGGGCCGCAACGTAAATTCCCTCTCGGTGATCGCGCGCATGACGGTGCCGCTCTACGAGGCGGGCTCGGTCTACGCGCAGACCCGCGCGGCGAAGCAGACGGTGAGCCAGCGCCGCGATCTGCTCGACGACGCGCGCCGCGCCGCCATCCAGTCGGCGACCAAGGATTGGGAGACCATCCAGTCCGGGCGCGCGCAGGTGGAATCGCTGCAGTCCACGATTCGCGCCGCCGGGATCGCGCTCGAAGGGGTGCGCCAGGAGGCGCAGGTGGGATCGCGCACCGTCCTCGACGTGCTGAACGCCGAACAGGAGCTGTTCACCGACCGCGTCAATCTCGTACAGGCGCAGCACGACCTCGCGGTTGCCGAGTTCGACCTCGCCCAGCAGGTCGGGCATCTCACCGCCGAGGAGATGAAGCTGCCGGTCCAGCCCTACGATCCCCGCAAGCACTACGACGAAGTGCGCAACAAGTGGATCGGCTTCGGCTCAAAGGGCCAGTAATTCGCAAGAATCAGCCGAGGTCCCCTGGTATTTTCCAGGCGCTTCGCCTAGTGTAGTAAGCAGCGCAGCACCACTACCGGTCGACATGTCGGAGAGCAAAGGCCAGCACGAACCCTCCATGGAGGAGATTCTCGCCTCCATCCGGCGGATTATCGCCGAGGATGGCGAGCAGCCGGCTGCGGCGCCCGCTGCCGCAACTCCGGCGCCTTCCGCGGCGGCGGCTCCCGCGGCGCCGCTCCCGACACCCGCGCCGTCGGCCGCAGCAGGCAAAGGCGACGAGATCCTGGAGTTGACGGAAGTCGTGGAGGAGGAGCATCCCGAGGCGCCGGCGCCCGCGCCGCCTCAACCCGAGCCGCCCCCGTTTCCGGCCGCGGTCGAGTCGGGCGACCGCTTGGTCTCCGACGCCGCGGCGGCAGCCTCAATCGCGGCGCTGTCGCAAATCCATCAGATTGGGCCAGCAAACGAGAAACGCATGAGCGACATTCCCCTGGGCGAAGGACAGCGGTCCATCGAGGACATGGTGCGCGAGATGTTGCGGCCGCTCCTGAAGGAATGGCTCGACTCCAACCTGCCGCACCTCGTCGAGCGCGTGGTTCAGGAAGAGGTAGCGCGGCTCGTACGGGACGTGCAGAGGCGCTGACCGCGTCTTTCCGCCGGAGTCGGGCCGGGACCAGCGGCACGCCGCGTTCCGCCTGTTCCTGATCCATCAAGCCCGCGCGATTCCCGAACGTCGAGGCCTCGCACAGCGACCGAGACCGATCCCTGATGTTGGACAAGACCTACAATCCCGCCGAGGTGCAGGCGAAGTTCTATCAGGCGTGGGAGGCATCCGGCGCCTTCGAATGCGATCCCGACTCCGCGGCCGCGCCGTACACCATCATGATGCCGCCGCCCAACGTGACGGGCAGCCTGCACATGGGTCACGCCTTCACCTTCACGCTGCAGGACATCCTGATCCGCTACCACCGCATGCTCGGGCGCGACACGCTCTGGCAGCCCGGGACCGATCACGCGGGCATCGCGACGCAGATGGTGGTGGAGCGGCAGCTTGCGCTCGAGCAGTCCAATCGCCACACGCTCGGCCGCGCGAAATTCGTCGAGCGCGTCTGGCAGTGGAAAGCCGAATCCGGCGGGACCATCATGCGGCAGCTCCGCGCGCTCGGCGCATCCGCGGACTGGCGGCGCGAGCGATTCACCATGGACGAGGGGCTCTCGCTCGCGGTCCGCAAGGTTTTCGTCGCGCTCCACAAGGCGGGGCTGATCTACCGCGACAAGCGCCTGGTCAACTGGGACCCGGGCCTCCACACCGCGATCTCCGATCTCGAGGTGGAGAACCACGAGACCAAGGGCCACCTCTGGCATTTCAAGTATCCGATCGAGGGCGCCGAGGGCGAGTTCATCGTGGTCGCGACCACGCGGCCCGAGACCATGCTCGGCGACAGCGGCGTCGCCGTGCATCCCGAGGACGCGCGCTACCGGCACCTCGTGGGCAAGCACGCGATCCTGCCGCTGGTGGGCCGCCGGATTCCCATCGTCGCGGACGAGTACGCCGATCCCGCCACCGGCAGCGGCGCGGTCAAAATCACGCCGGCGCACGATTTCAACGATTTCCAGGTCGGGCGCCGGCACAAGCTGGCGCTGATCAACGTGCTCGACGCGGACTCGCACCTCAACGACGCCGTGCCCGAGGCCTATCGCGGCCTCGACCGCCTCGCCGGGAGGAAGCGCGTGGTCGCCGACATGGAAGCGCTCGGCCTCGTCGAGAAGGTCGAGGACCACGTCCACATGGTGCCGCACGGCGACCGCTCGGGCGCGGTGATCGAGCCCTGGCTCTCCGACCAATGGTACTGCGACGCCAAGACGCTGGCCGAGGAGCCGATCAAGGCGGTGGAGACCGGGCGCACGGTGTTCGTGCCGAAGAGCTGGGAGAACACCTTCTTCGAGTGGATGCGCAACATCCAGCCCTGGAATATCTCGCGCCAACTCTGGTGGGGCCACCAGATCCCCGCGTGGTACGGGCCCGACGGCACGATCTTCGTGGAGGAGACGGAGACCGAGGCGCACGCCGCGGCAGCCAAGCACTACGGTAAGCCCACGGACCTCCGGCGCGATCCAGACGTGCTCGACACCTGGTTCTCCTCGGCGCTGTTTCCGTTCTCGACCTTGGGCTGGCCGGAGGAGACGAAGGAGCTCAAGCGCTACTATCCCGGCGACGTCCTCGTAACGGGCTTCGACATCATCTTCTTCTGGGTCGCGCGGATGATGATGATGGGCCACTACTTTATGAAGGACGTGCCGTTCCGCACGGTCTACATCCACGCGCTCGTGCGCGACGAGCGCGGGCAGAAGATGTCGAAGTCCAAGGGCAACATCATCGACCCCCTGGACCTGATCGAGCGCTACGGCTGCGACGCGCTGCGCTTCACGCTGACGGCGCTGGCGGCCCAAGGCCGCGACATCAAGCTCTCGGAATCCCGCGTCGAGGGCTACCGAAACTTCGCCACCAAGCTCTGGAACGCCGCGCGGTTCGGCGAGATGAACGAGTGCAACCTCGCGCCCGGCTTCGATCCCGATCGCTGCACGCTCACGCTCAGCCGCTGGATCGTGGGCATGCTCGCCGAAACGGGCGCACGTGTCGTCGCGGCGCTCGATGAGTACAAGTTCAACGAGGCCGCGGGCGCGCTCTACCAATTCACCTGGGGCACCTATTGCGATTGGTACCTGGAATTCGCAAAGCCAATCCTCAACGGCTCAGACGCGGTGGCGAAGGCTGAGACCCGCGCCACTGCCGCCTGGGTGCTGGCGCAGATCGCACATCTCCTGCACCCGATCGCGCCCTTCATCACCGAGGCCGTGTGGGAGCATCTCTCGGGTGCGGAGGGCGGTCTGCTGATCTCGGCGAAATGGCCGGACTATTCGGGGCTCAAGCGCGATGCCGCAGGGATCGCCGAGATGGAGTGGGTGGTCGCGCTGATCGCGGCCATCCGGACCGTCCGGTCGGAAATGAACGTGCCGGCGGGTCAGGAAATCGCCGCCTTCATCCGGTCCGAAAGCGCGCTGGTGCCCGCTCGGATCGAGACGCATCTCGACGCCATCAAACGGCTCGCCCGCCTCAAGGGCATGGAGAAGGCCGAGGGCGCCGGCTGGGAGCAGATGGCGCGCCAGGCCGTGCAAGTGACGGTCGAGGGCGCCACCGTGTTCCTCGATCTCGCGAGTGCCATCGACCTCGGCAAGGAGCGGCAGCGCCTCGACAAGGAGGCCAAGGCGATATCCAGCGAGCTCGACAAGATCGGCCGCAAGCTCGGCAACGAGCAATTCCTCTCGAAGGCGAAGCCCGAGGTGGTCGAGGAGCAGCGCGACCGGCTCGTCGAGCATGAGGCCGCGCTCGCACGCGTGCGCGCGGCCATGGCCCGGCTGGGCCCGGCTTAACCCAGGATCGCACGGCTCAGGAGCCCCTCTCCGCGCGCCTTGGCGCGGGGAGAGGGAGGGGCCCGCGTAGCGGGAGGGTGAGGTGGTTGCGATGCGGAACATCGCAACATCGATCGCAGAGCGATCGAGGGTGCCGGCGCATACACCGGAGCGATGCCCCCTCACCCAGCTCCGCCTAAGCTCGCTACCGCTCGCTAAGGCTGCGCGGCCCTCTCCCCGAGCGGGGGAGAGGGTCTGATGACGATCAAGCAGGAATGGGCATGCCCTTGCGCCGACCGCGCATAGCCGCGTCGCGTTCGTTGAGCTAGGCTCGCGAGAACCGACGGAGGGGCCGGCCTTTCGATCCGAGATATATAGGGGGAGCCGTGGATCTCGTCGCGCGCGCAAAGGGCATTCTGACGGCTCCAAGGGCCGAATGGCCGGTGATCGCCGGCGAGAGCACCGGGACGGCCGAGCTCTATGCCGGCTATGTTGCGCCGCTCGCGGCGATCACGCCGGTCGCGTCCATCCTCGGCAATCTGCTCTTCAACGGCGGTCTGAGCTTCAGCGCCAGCGTCGTGTTCGGAGTCATCGCTTTCGCGATGGCCTTGGCGAGCGTCTATGTGCTTGGGCTGATCGCCAGCAAGATCGCGCCCTCCTTCGGTGGAAAGGATGACCTGGCGCAAGGCCTCAAGCTCGTGGCCTATGGCTACACGGCCTCCTGGGTTGCCGGCATCTTCAGCCTGATCCCCGCGCTCGCGCTGATCTCGACGATCGGCGGGCTCTACAGCCTTTACATACTCTATACCGGCACTTCCGTGATGATGGGCGTGCCGCAGGAGCGCTCGGCCGCGTACACCGCGGTCGTGATCCTGGTCGCCATCGGCCTCTATATCGTCATCGCCACGATCCTCGGCGCCGTCATCGCCGCGGGGTCGCTCGCGCGATAACCTCGGCGCCTAGTGTGATGATTCCTAAGTTCGCAAGGCGAACTTCGGAATCTGAATCACACTAGCTCAATAGATTAGTGGCCCGCTTATCCCTGAAATTCGTCTTACGAATTTCAGGGGCGGGACACTAGAGACCCGGCGCCACGAAATCGGGCCAGATCCCGCACTCCGCCGCCAGCGCGAGCGCGTCGCGGCCGGCACAGAAGCCGTCCTCCACCAACATGGCGCGGCAGCCCGCGGCGCGCGCGCCGAGGATGTCGGTATGGAGCGTATCGCCGACGCAGAGCACGCGCTCGGGCCTGATGCCCGGGAGGCGCTCCAATGCCTTGCGGTAGATGCCGCCGTCGGGCTTACCGCAGAGGATTGGCGCAATCCCCGTCTCGTCCGCGATCCGGTGCGCGTAGTAGCCGGGCTCGGCGTTGAGCAGGTGCGCGTCGGGCGACGCGATGTCGGGGTTGCAGACGATGAGCGGGCGCGGTTGATGAAGGAGGCTCTCGCGGAGCAAGGCCTGCCTCGGCTCCGACCAGCGGTCGGCCGAGAGAAACGCGATGGCGGGAACGCGCTCGTAGGGCGCAAGGTCGTCGGCCAAAGAGGGCATGGCGCCGGTGAGCGCCTGCATGGGCGCCGGCGGGTCGGCGATCAGCCCCGGCGGCGCCTCGAGCGCCAGCTCCGCCAATGTCTCCGGCAGGAGGTCGAGACCCGCGATGATCTCCTCGGCGCGAAAATCATAGCCGCGGCGGCGGTGCTTCGCGACCGCGGACGCTTTGTCGGCGCTCGCATCGTTGCTGAGCACGAGCAGCGGCACACTCGCGTCGCGTAATTCCTTCACCGCGGCGAGCGCGCGCGGGATCGGGATCTCCCCGAGATTGAGCACGCCCCAGGCGTCGAGGATCACCGCGTCGAAATGTTGCCGGATCGCGGCGATGCCGGCGACGCGCGTCGGGTGCACGGACAGTGGCTTCGCCGGCAAACGTCGTTCTGCGCGGCGATACTCCCGCCAGGCGTGCTCGAAGGTGATGAAGGGCAATCGCGGCTCCCGGGGAACGCTGTTCTTTACCGATTAACAGCCATGCCGCCAAGAACGGCCGACAGACTGGCAAGAGGCCCATGAGCTTTGTATGGTGCCAGCCTTCGCGCGAAGCCGGGAGGGCGCCATGCCTGACGACGTTAAGAAACTCGTGGTCGACAAGAGCAAGCTGCCGAGCCGGCACGTCACGGAGGGCCCGGAGCGCGCGCCGCACCGCTCGTATCTCTACGCCATGGGCCTCACGGACGAGCAGATCCATCAGCCCTTGATCGGCGTCGCCACGACTTGGAACGAGGCCGCGCCCTGCAACATCGCACTGGCGCGGCAGGCGCAGGTGGTCAAGAAAGGCGTAGCCTCCCGCGGCGGCACGCCGCGGGAATTTACCACCATCACGGTCACCGACGGCATCGCCATGGGTCATGCCGGCATGAAGTCCTCGCTGGTTTCGCGCGAGGTGATCGCGGATTCGATCGAGCTGACGATGCGCGGCCATTGCTACGACGCGCTGGTGGGTCTCGCCGGCTGCGACAAGTCGCTGCCCGGTGTCATGATGGCGATGCTCCGTCTCAACGTGCCCTCGGTTTTCATGTACGGCGGCTCGATCCTGCCCGGCCGGTTCCGCGGCAAGGACGTGACCGTGCAGGACCTGTTCGAGGCCGTGGGCGCGCACAGCTCCGGCAAGATGAGCATCGAGGATCTGCACGAGCTCGAGTGCGTGGCGTGTCCCTCCTCGGGCTCCTGCGGCGGCCAGTTCACGGCCAACACCATGGCTTGCGTCTCCGAGGCGATCGGCTTGGCGCTGCCGGGCTCGGCCGGTGCGCCCGCGCCCTATGACTCCCGCGACGCCTATGCGGAAGCCTCGGGCGAAGCGGTCATGAGCCTGCTGCGCTCGCGCATCCGTCCCCGCGACATCGCCACCCGCAAGGCCTTCGAGAACGCGGCCATGGTGGTGGCGGCGTCGGGCGGCTCGACCAACGGCGCGCTGCATCTGCCGGCGATGGCCCATGAGGCCGGCATCGATTTCGACCTGCACGCGGTTGCGGAGATCTTCAAGCGCACGCCGTACATCGCGGACCTCAAGCCCGCGGGCCGCTATGTCGCCAAGGACCTCTACGAGGCCGGCGGCGTGCCCATTCTCATGAAGGCGCTGCTGGATGGCGGCTATCTCCACGGCGATTGCCTGACGGTCACCGGCAAGACGATCGCCGAGAACCTGCGCGACGTCGTGGTGCCGAAGGCCCAGGATGTCGTCCGCCCCACCTCGGCGCCGCTCTCGCCGACCGGCGGCGTGGTCGGGCTCAAGGGCAATCTCGCGCCCCAGGGAGCGATCGTGAAGGTCGCCGGCATGAAGACCCTGGTGTTCCGCGGCCCCGCGCGCGTGTTCGAGCGCGAGGAGGATTGTTTCGCCGCCGTCGAGCAGCGGAACTACAAGGCGGGCGAGGTGCTGGTGATCCGGAACGAAGGTCCGCGCGGCGGCCCCGGCATGCGCGAGATGCTGGCGACCACCGCGGCGATCTACGGTCAAGGCATGGGCGATAAGGTCGCGCTCATCACCGACGGCCGGTTCTCCGGCGCCACGCGCGGCTTCTGCATCGGGCATGTCGGGCCCGAGGCGGCGGTGGGCGGACCCATCGGGCTGCTGCGGGACGGCGACATCATCGCGATCGATGCCGACAAGGGCACGATCGCCGTCGAGCTTTCGCAGGCGGAGCTTGCCGAGCGGAAGAAGCAGTGGAAGCCGCGGCGCCACGATTTCCAGTCCGGTGCGCTCTGGAAATATGCCCAGACCGTGGGCGACGCCGAGAAGGGCGCGGTGACCCATCCCGGCGGCCGCGCCGAGACGCACGTCTACGCAGATACCTGATGGCGGCACCGTCTCTGCGCAGGGTCGGGGAGCTGGCGGCGCGCGGTCTGGTGCCGGACGCGGACGCAGCGTCGCTCAAGCGCGTGGCCGAGCGCTATGCGGTCGCGATCACGCCGGCGATGGCGGAGCTGATCGATCCCGCGGATCCCGCCGACCCGATCGCGCGGCAATTCATTCCGAATTTGGCCGAGCTCGCCGTCGCGCCCGAGGAGCGCGCAGACCCCATCGGCGACGAGCGGCTGTCGCCAGTCAAAGGGATCGTGCATCGCTATCCGGACCGCGTGCTCCTGAAGCCGTTGCATGTGTGCCCCGTCTATTGCCGCTTCTGTTTCCGGCGCGAGCAGGTTGGCCCGGAGGGCGAGACGCTGACCTCGGCGGAGCTGACCCAGGCCCTCGCTTACATCCGGACGCACCCCGAAATCTGGGAGGTCATCGTCACCGGCGGCGATCCCTTCGTCATGTCGCCGCGCCGCCTCGCCGAGATCGTGCGCGCGCTCGATGGGATCGAGCATGTGCAGGTGATCCGGTTCCACACGCGCGTGCCGGTAGTCGATCCCGGGCGGGTGAGCGCCCGGCTGGTGGGCGCCCTCGACTCCGAGAAGGCGCTCTATGTGGCGATCCACGCCAATCACCCCCGGGAGCTCACGCCGACGTTCCGAGCGGCCTGCCGCCGGCTCGCGACGGCGGGCATTCCCCTGCTCGGTCAAACCGTCCTGCTCAAGGGCGTGAACGACGACGCGGCGGTGCTGGAGAGCCTGTTTCGCGGCTTGGTTGAGGCGCGGGTCAAGCCCTATTACCTCCATCACCCCGATCTCGCCCGGGGTACCAGCCATTTTCGGCCGGATCTGCGCGAGGGGCAGGCGCTGATGCGCCAATTGCGGGGCCGCGTCTCCGGGCTTTGTCAGCCCTCCTATGTGCTCGATCTTCCGGGCGGCCAGGGCAAAGTCCCGGTGGGACCAAGCTACGCCGCGCCGGCCCGTGGCGCCGAGGGCTGGATAGTCGAGGACTTTCAGGGCGGGCAGCATCGTTATCCGCCCGCAAATAGGGAAGAGTGATGGCACGAATCGCGATCGGCGGACTGCACCACGAGACCAACACCTTTGCGCCGCTCAAGGCGACCTACGAGGAGTTCCAGCAGGGTGGCGGCTGGCCCGGGATTCAGCGCGGGCAATCTTTTTTCACGACCTTCAAGGGTATGAACCTGCCGATTTCCGGCGCGATCGACGTGTTGGCCGGCCACGGGCATACCCTGGTGCCGCTGGTCTGGGCGGCGGCGACCCCGTCGGCCCATGTGACCGAGGATGCTTATGAGCGAATCCTGGCCCCGATGCTGGAGGACCTCAGGGCGGCCGGCTCCCTCGATGGCATCTTCCTCGATCTCCACGGTGCCATGGTGACCGAGCATCTCGATGACGGCGAGGGCGAGTTGCTGCGCCGCGTGCGCGCCGTCGTGGGTCGCAAGATCCCGATCGTGACCAGCCTCGACCTTCATGCCAACGTTACTGAGCAAATGATTGATTTTGCGGACGTCATGGTCGCGTACCGTACCTATCCGCACGTCGATATGGCCGACACCGGCAAGCGGGCCGCCGAGGTTCTTCACGGCTTACTCTCTGGTGGAGAAAAGCCGAACAAAGCACTGAATCTGCTGCCATTCTTGATACCATTGCCCTGGCAGTGCACGATGACCGAGCCCGGCGGCGCCGTCTATCGGGATCTCGAGCGGATCGAGCGGGATACCGGGGTGTTGCTCTCGTTCACGCCGGGGTTCCCGGCCGCGGACTTCCGGGATTGCGGTGGTGCCATCTTCGGCTACGGCGAAGATCCCGGCCGTACCCGCGCGGCCGTGCAGGCCCTGACCGCGGCGATTTCCGCGCGGGAAGGGGAATTTGCCGGCACGATTTACGATGCGGACGCAGGCGTGGCGGAAGCGCTGCGGCGCCCGGCCGGCAAGCCCATCGTGCTCGCGGACACCCAAGACAATCCCGGCGCCGGAGGCTCCTCCGACACCGTTGGTCTGCTCGAGGCGCTGGTTCGCGCGCGGGCGCCGGAGACGGCACTCGCGGTGATGTGGGACCCCGCTTCCGCCGCGGCGGCCCACGCCGCCGGGAAAGGCGCAACCGTAACCCTTGACCTCGGCGGCAAGTCGGGCGCTCCCGGTCAGCGACCATTCCATGGTAGCTTCGTCGTGGAGGCCCTTGGAACAGGTGAGTTTCAGGGCACCGGGCCTATGTACGGCGGCGCTCATATGAAGCTCGGTCCGATGGCGCTCCTGCGGATCGGCGGCGTGCGCGTGGTGACGGCGACCCGAAAGGTCCAGGCGGCGGACCAGGCGATTTTCCGGCATTTGGGCGTCGAGCCCACCACCGCACGAATTCTCGCTCTCAAGAGTTCCGTCCATTTCCGGGCGGACTTCGACCCGATCGCCCAGGACATTCTGGTTGTAAAAGCACCGGGCGCCATGTTGGCCGACCCGTTGGATTTCCCGTTCAAGCGCCTGCGGCCGGGCATCCGGTTGCGCCCGCTCGGGCCCGCGTTCGCCGCCTAACTGGGCGGCCGGAACGATTCGTTAACGCTGCGGGCACAGGATGCGCTGGGGAGGCGCTGGTATGTCCTTCAAGCATTCCCATATCTCTGTTGGCCGGGTAGAATTTCGCCGCGACCGGCGCTATCCGGTGCCGCCTTTGGTGGTGCGGATCGCCGAGCGGGATTATGTCGCGGTCAACTGGTCCCTCGGCGGGTTCCAGATCGACGCGACCGATTTGGCATTGGGAGTAGGGGACGGAGTCGAGGGGATCCTCTACATGTCCGAGACGAACAGGAGTTGCAGTTTCGTGGGCGAGATCATCTGGACCAGGAGCGAACAGGGCACGGTGGGTGCCAAGTTCACCGCGCTGGCGCCCAACGCGGTCGACTTGCTCGATGGTTACATGGCCTATTGGCTGAAGCGGAGCCGGCGCTGATGCGCCTTTGGGCGAACATCCTGGGCTTGACTGCGCTCGCGGTTCTGATCGCGGGAGCGGGGCCGGCGCGCGCCGATGGTTTGGCGCCCACCAACTATGTCGGTGGCCTCAAGCTGGTCTGGGGCTCGGTACCCTTGCCGGACTTTCGAACGGGTTTCCAGGAGCCCTCGACACCGGCCGGCGGATTGCCTCTGGACGAGCCGGGCTATGCAATGATGCTGAGCCTGTCCGATAATCCCGGGCAGCAATTCATGTTCACGCCGCGCACCCCGCAGCTGAGCCCGCTGGGGCTTGCCAGCAGCGCGAGCCAGCGCAGCTACCTCGGGATCAGCGTCGATATCGGCGATCCCAAGCCCACGGGTTTTTACGGTGCGGTGGGATTGGGCGGGTCCGTCCTGACGCAGCGGACGCCGAGCTTCGAGGATGCCGGCCCGCGGGCCTACAATGCGCCGCTCATGCTGCATGGCGGCTTCGAGTTTGGTTATCGGCTCGACAGCCAGAACAGCTTCGCCCTCAGCGTGGAAGAGTCCCACCCCACCGACGGCAGCGAGCGCGGCGGGCCGATCGGGACCTACCGCCTGCGGTACGGCCTGAAGTTCTAGCTTTCCCTCTCGGCGAGCGAGCACCAGACCGGCGTGTGATCGGAGGCCTTGTCGCGTCCGCGCGGCGCCTTGTCGATATCCGCCGCGGTCAGCCGGTCGGCCGCCTGGGGCGACAGCAGCACGTGGTCGATGCGCAGGCCCTCGTCGCGGCTCCAGCGTCCCGCTTGGTAATCCCAGAAGCTGTACCGATGCGGCTCCGGATGGAACACCCGAAACGCGTCGGTGAAGCCGGCGTGGAGGAGGGCGCGGAAGGCCCGGCGCGACTCCGGACGGCACAGCGCATCGCCCCGCCAGGCCTCGGCGTCGTAAACATCGGCGTCAGCGGGCGCCACGTTGTAATCGCCCGCCAGCACCGTCGGCACCTCGCTCGCGAGCAACTCCCGGGCGCGCGCCATCAGCCGTTCCATCCAGGCGAGCTTGTAGGGGAACTTGTCGCTCTCGACCGGATTGCCGTTGGGCAGATAGATCGAAGCGATCCGCACGCCGCGCACGGTCGCCTCGATGTAGCGCGACTGCGTGTCGCTGGGATCGCCGCTAAGCCCGATCCGCACGTCCTGCGGGGCATCCTTGGTGAGCAGCGCCACGCCGTTGTAGGTCTTCTGGCCGGAGACCGCGGCGTAATAGCCGAGCCCTTTCAGCTCCAGCGCAGGGAATTCGTCGGTCGCGCATTTGATCTCTTGCAGGCAGAGCGCATCGGGCTGCGCGCTCTCGAGCCACGCGAGCACATGCGCCAGCCGCACCTTGATCGAATTGACGTTCCAGGTTGCGATCTTCATGCGCTGGGTATGTACCACACCAGCCATTGCGGAGGAGGGGGAAACCCTGCGACCGGGCAGCAGCCTTGCTGTACCGCCCTTCGATGGCGCGATCTGGTCGGCTCCGGCGCGACGGTTAGCGGCAGGTATTCGGTCGCGCGCTCCAATCCGTCGTGATTCGCAGCACAGAGCCCACCGTTCCGCCGGTCACGACAATCTGTGTCGACCCTGGCACGTTCCACGTCGCGGGCACCGGTCCACGGTAGATCTTCGTGCCGCCTTGGTTGATTTGGATCTCCGTGATCGAACCGAAGACCGTGAAGGTGGCTACCTGCGGACCGTTGGTCTCAATCGGAAGGACATAGTCCATTCCGTTGGGCGATCCATATTTCCAGTCCCAGGAGCATACGACGGCAAGAGCCGGCGCGGGCAGACTTACAGCCGCGGACAGGATGCCGGCCGCGACGGCAACATACGCCTTCTTCATCGCTTGATCCTTGCTGTTGGCGGCCATTCCCGCGATCGATAAGAACCGCAGACCGCATTCTTTGACTATGATGCCGTGCCCGATTTGGCGGATGCCATGATCTGGATGGCACTGTCTCAGTTTGAAATCCGATAGCTCTTGACGCCATCTTACAGACGCCCATGCTTAGCGGAAAGCATGGAGCGCCAAATGTCATCGAATGCGGTAGTCTGGATCATCGGTATTCTCCTTGCCGTCATGGCGGCCTATTTCCGATGGGCGTCCATTAACGGCTTTTGGCCTTGGTGATAACATGCCCAAGGGACCTAGAGGCGAGAGGCGCCCCGCCGACGTGATCGGCGCCGCCGTCATGGTGGCGAAGATCGCCACGGGCGAGATCACGGAGGACCTAACCCGCCAGCGGAGCGCGGCGGCCGAGCTGGGGAGCCTCGGCGGGAAGGCACGGGCCGCTAAACTGTCCAAGAAGAAGCGGGCCGAGATCGCGAGAAAGGCCGCGAAAAGCCGATGGGGAAAAGCCTAACCAACTGATTCTCATTGGATTTTCTTTCTGTAGCGAGTCTTTTGACGAGCAACTCATAAAAGCATATGATGTTTGCCGCGAACGACTTGATATAGGAAGCCAGCATGACCGATACAGCCAAGGTTCTGGCCGAAGCCAAGGACGCCCCGGTCGTTGCCCCTGGCGCGGCAAAGGCTGATGCCACCAATAAAAAGATTAAGCCTCTGCCGCACCGGGCCGCCAAAATCCGGCCGCTCCCAGCCAAACCGCAACCTACGAAGCGCCTGCCCTCCGAGCGCATCAAATTTCAGAAACAGCTCGACATCATCCGGGCCTACGGGATCAGAAGCGATGGCGGATCACATACCGCCAACTACAAAGACGTGGGCCAAGATGTGGATACCCACCCCAATACCGTTTCGCTGCTGGTTGGGTTCTTTGTCGAGAATGGATTCCTTGACCGCATCGGCACTGAAACAATGCCGACGAAATCCGTTCTCGATTTTACACAAGCGTACAATTGGGCTCCCGATACAGCCGCCCGAAAACTCGCCCCGATCATCCGCAAGAGTTGGTTCGGAGAGCTGCTGCTTCGAAAGTTGCGCTTTCGATCACTCCCCGAAGAAGAGGCCCTGGCAGAGCTGGCCGGCAGCATCGGGGCTGGTCCTGAGCTCAAGTCTCAAGTTGGCATGCTCATTGATTACGCGGTCGCGGCCGGTCTTGCGCGACGGGACGGCGCGCAGCTCGTGCTGGGAGAAGAAGCTCTTGCGACAGGCACAGAACCGATCTCAAATGGTGGTGGCAAAGGCGACGTTGTGGAATCTCAGGACAGACCGAGCACTACGCGCTCAGGCGCCGCCGTGGCGACGGGTTTCATGACCACGGAAGGCGCGGTGCAATTTCACGTCGATATCCGGGTCAACATGAAAGAGATGGCGGGCTGGTCCGCAGATCGCATCACAGCGTTCTTTGGCGGCCTTGCTCAGGTGCTCGCCGCAAAGAAGGGCACGGAGGAGATCTGATGTAAAATTGAAAGACGGCCCGACCGGGAAGCTTTGCGAACGACTCGGCCGGGCCGTCTTTGCAGAGAGCGGCCACGTAGCTCAACTGGATAGAGCGGGGGAGTCTGATTCCCCAGATGCCCGTTCGAGTCGGACCGTGGTCGCCAATGCCCAGGGGTTGCCTGAGCATTAGTGAATTTTCCGAAGAATACTCGTTCGCTGCAAAGCTTTTATGCGGCGCAAAAATCCCGGTACAAAACAGGACCGGGTTGATGCGCTGGTCTAATGCAAATGAACTGAAAAATTATGCTTGCTACTAAGCATAAAAGTTCATATATTCTGGGCATGAACAAGCTGCCCCTCGCCACCCGCGTCCAGATCCTCCACATGCTGTGCGAGGGGTCCGCGATGCGGGCGATCTCGCGGGTGACGGGCGTCTCGATCAATACCGTGACCAAGTTGCTAGTCGATGCCGGGAAGGCGTGCGCGGCCTATCACGATGAGCACGTGCGGGGCGTGAAGGCGGTCCGCATCCAGTGCGACGAAATCTGGGCGTTCTGCTACAGCAAGCAGAAGAACGTTGCGACCGCAAAGCGCAAGGACCTGGCCTATGGCGACGTGTGGACTTGGACCGCGCTGGCGACGGACTCCAAGCTGATCGTTAGCTACCTCTCGGGCGGTCGGGACAGCGACTACGCCATGGCGCTTATGGACGACCTACGCCAGCGGCTCGCGAACCGCGTCCAGCTTACGACCGATGGGCACCGGGCCTATCTGCAAGCGGTCGAGGAGGCTTTCGGCGACAATATTGATTACGCCATGCTGGTGAAGCTGTACGGCGCCACGACCGACCCCGAGCACCGCTACAGCCCCGCCGAGTGCATCGGCACCCGCAAGACCAAGATCACCGGCAATCCCGACCGGGACCACGTGAGCACGTCCTATGTCGAGCGCCAGAACCTCACCATGCGGATGAGCATGAGGCGGTTCACACGATTGACCAATGCCCACAGCAAGAAGCTAGAGAACCATCACCACGCCCAAGCGCTCTACTTCATGTTCTACAATTTCGCCCGGATCAATTCGGCGGTTAAGATGAGCCCAGCCATGGCCGCCGGGATCGAGACGCGGCTTTGGGAAATGGAAGATATCGCCAAGCTCATCCCTGAGACGCTAGCCGGGAAGCGCGGTCCTTATCACCCCCGAATTTCAAACTGAGACAGTGCC
>Ga0209415_10009131_pt1 | contig 17067 bp, 12 predicted proteins | sample PeaSoiSIISIP2007_FD_187696 | JGI IMG/M metagenome (GOLD analysis project Ga0209415, IMG submission 187696) | Peat soil microbial communities from Weissenstadt, Germany - SII-SIP-2007 (SPAdes) (version 2) | ecosystem: Environmental > Terrestrial > Soil > Wetlands > Peat | place: Germany... | reverse complement strand
GCAGAGGGGTCGCTTTGCAGCGGAACACGGGGTTGGATAACTTCGGAATCACGGGTCGATTTCACCGGAATCCCCACTGTAAAAGCGAATGTTAAGAAGCTTGGCAGGATTTCTTAACAAACGATATAAAAAAGACGGGTATTTTTTTTGGCGGATTTGTTGAAAATATGACGATATCAACAATGGCACTCATAATTTTATTGCTCTTTAATATTGAATATTGTACTTTTTCAATTTGTACCTCAGGACTCTTTCGCTGATGCCGAGCCTCTCTGAAGCACGCGTCTGCACACCCCCAGATTCTTTGAGCGCCTCGAGTATTAAACCTCGCTCCACAGTTTCGAGTATCTCGTTCAGGGAGCCTTTCAACTTTTGGGCGAAATAAGCGCCGTCACCTATGACTGTTTGCAAATGAATCGGAAGATCAGCTGCGGTAATGGTCGTCCTCTTGGAGAGGACTACCGCCCTTTCGATGATATTTTCGAGTTCACGTACGTTTCCTGGATAGGGATAGCGCATGAGGAGATCACGAGCCTCGGGAGTGATGCCTGTAATTTGCTTACTGTTTTCCTCCCCGTATTTTTTGCTGAAGTAATCCAAAAGCGCCGGAATGTCTTCCTTGCGTTCCCGCAGCGGAGGGATCACAATAGAAATGACGTTCAACCGGTAGTACAAATCCTCCCGAAATTGATTTTCATTGATGGCCTTTTCTATATCGCGGTTGGTTGCGGTAATAATCCGCACATCCGTTTTGACACTCTGGTTACCACCCAATCGCTCAAACTCATGCTCCTGGAGCACGCGGAGGAGCTTTACCTGCATTCCCGGTGTCAATTCTCCTATTTCATCCAGGAACAAGGTCCCCTTGTCCGCAGCTTCGAACCTCCCGATCCTGCGCGAGGTCGCGCCGGTAAAAGCGCCCTTTTCGTGCCCGAAGAGCTCGCTCTCAAGCAGTGCTTCAGGCAAAGCAGCACAATTAACCTTGATCAGTGGAAAGTTGGCCCGCTGACTGTGGTAGTGGATCGCCTTTGCCACCAACTCCTTTCCAGTTCCGCTCTCCCCCCGGAGTAGCACTGCGGCGTTACTCGACGATACGCGGCCAGCAAGGTTCAGCACCTCTTCCATGGAATGACTAGTGCTCACGATCTCGTCGAACTTGTACCGTTCTCTCAACTGCTCCTTGAGCTCGGTGTTTTCGCGGATCAAGCTCTGGCGTTCTGATATTCTCCCGATCAGCATGTTTAGCTGGTCCAGATCAAGTGGTTTAGGGAGATAGTCGTATGCCCCCGCCTTGATTGCCTTGACTGCGGTCTCGATCGTCCCAAATGCAGTCATAATGATAACGGCCATATCGGGATTGATCTTGTGAACCTCGGCTGACGTTTCGAGTGCATCTACACCGGGGATGTTGCAATCCGTAATAAACACATCGAATCGTTCTTGCCTGATCGCGTTCATGGCCTCATTCGCAGTCCCCACGGCCTGAACATCGTACTTTTTCTGGACAAGATATTCCTCAATCCGCCGACGATCCTGCACCTCGTCATCCATAACTAATATACGGGCTTCTTGCATGGGAGCATATTCTCCTTTCGCGATGCACATCGTTGAGCATGCCTATGGGCGGGACGTAGCGCAACCACACCCATGTTAGCTGATTGCCGAGGAAAGAGAGCACTTGGCGAAGATTGCGGACCAGCTGGACAGGAGCATTCCCTTCTAAAATCAATCATTTTACGAAAGGGTTCTCGAAGCCCGCCGTTATTAATAGCTGATATTATCGCAGGATGTACCTTGCGTCTCATTTTTGTCTGTTCAGATCGTAACGATCTCCCGATACTGCACTGACGTAGCTTACAGAAAGAAACACTGACGTGCCGGTCTCCACATCCTTCAGGACAGAGGCAATCTGTTCCACCGTATACTTTTCATGAAAAATCTTAATCGATCAAACTTATCTTGCCGGATTTCTCTGCTTATTGGTGGATCATTTCTCGGGAAGAAGGTCACATGACACAAAAAAAGAACCCCCTTTCTAACCGAAAGTAGCTCTTTTTATAATTGCAAGTTCTATTTTGCCTACTTCATTATCGTAGAAATACCGAACGGCGCGTATAGCGGGCAGAAGCCGGTAGCTCCTGTCACCAGGAAGATAACCGCCCAAGACACCAAGTACAATGGCTGCCGTGCCGCTTATCGAGCCTGTAAAATAAAATATCCCCACCACTACTGCGAGTATGACCCGGAGAACCCGATCGATTGTACCCATGTTTTTTTTCATAGTTTACCCTCCTGCTCAGATATGAATTTTTCGTTCCGTTTAAAACAGCCACTTTACGGTAATCACTATACCAATGATCAGAACAATACATAGAATACAGACAATCACAAGCTTAAGATACATCGGCATACAACGACCTCACCATTCACACCTTCCGGACTGACTTTCAGCCTCTTCAAGTGGAAGAAAGCGCGATAATCCAATCCCTCACGGCTGTATCGTGAGATAGACCGACCCGCCGTCCCGGTAGATCAACAGGAGGACCGTATCGTGCTTGCCGATCTTCGAAACGATCTCCTCATACTCCTTCGCGCTCCGGATCGGTTTGCGGTCCACTTCCTGGATCACGTCGTTACCCTGCAGCAACCCTTGGGCGGGACTGTCCGAGCCGACATCGGTGACTACGACGCCGGCCAGTCCTTCCGGCAGGTCCAGCTTGTCCCGCAGGCTCGCTGTAAGCTCCTCAACAGTTACTCCCTTAAGCGCATTCTCGAACTCCGTCTTCTTCACGATCTGTTTCTCTTTATACTCGCCAAGCGTCGCCGTAATCGACTGTTCCGTGCCATTCCTGATAATCTTGAAATCTACCCGTGTTCCGGGAGCTGTGGCTGCGACCATGTTGCGAAGGCTCGTAACATCGATAATCTTTTTACCATTCATTTCAGTGACAAGGTCGCCCCGTTTGAGACCCGCCTTGTCAGCAGGGCTATCGCTTACGACTCCCGCTATCAGGGCGCCCTCTGTTTCCTTCATCCCCAATGATTTAGCAAGTTCAGGTGTAAGATCCTGAATGCTGACGCCTAGCCAGCCGCGGATCACCTTGCCGTATTTGATGATGCTGTCCATGACCGCTTTTGCCATATCTGACGGGATGGAGAACCCTATCCCCATGTAACCCCCGCTGGTCGAAAAAATTGCCGTATTGATCCCCACGAGTTCCCCGCTGCCATTCACCAGCGCGCCGCCAGAGTTGCCCGGGTTGATTGCCGCGTCGGTCTGAATGAAGTCCTCAAAATCAGCCAGCCCAATGTTCGAGCGGCCCACTGCGCTCACAATTCCCATGGTGATGGTCTGGTTCAGGCCAAAGGGATTGCCAACCGCCAGTACAATATCGCCGGTCTTCAGTTTGCCGGAATCACCAAATGAAAGAGTCGGCAGGTCTTTCGCATTGATCTTGACCACGGCAAGGTCCGTTCGCGGATCAGTGCCGACGACCTTTCCCTTGAATTCACGCTTGTCATAGAGGATGACCTTGATCTCTTCCGCACCTTTTACTACGTGATTGTTCGTCAGGATGTAGCCATCTTCCGATACGATCACCCCTGAGCCGAGAGCCGATGCTTTATATTTTCGCTTCTGCCCCGGATGGCCGAACTGGTCACCGAAAAAGTGTCTGAAAAAGGGGTCGTTGAACATGTCGCCGTGGGGGTTTTCCTCCATTGTTTCGATTGAGGTCGTTGATATGTTCACGACCGCAGGGCGTACTACCTCGGCTACGTCGGCTAGGGCTTTGCTCAGATTGCTGAGCGTTTTTATGGATTCCTGTGAAATGACCTTCTCCTTGGCTGATGCGGCGCCAGCTGCGGATAAAATCGCTGACATCAATATCGCTACTGATAAAGCAAGATACTTTCGTAGGAGTGTAATATATTTCCTGTTCATAATCATTGATGACCTCTCGAGGCGTTTTTTTACAGATTCACAAATCTGTATTTAAGTATACTCTTAAAATATTAAAATATAGGAAGGGAGTTTGCCGTGCATTGGCAATGATAGATGTGTGCTATTATCTACCCTAAGTTTCATCGCTGTCTCTAACATTTCGAGATATCTACTTCTACGGGGGACACATCGGATAGTCTCGAACAATATGCCGATACTGCGATCTATGAGGTCATTGATTCTGTCGCGAAGCTAGGGACTCGTGTTCCCGTAAGCAAATATTGCCCAAACAATGCAGCTCTCAACTATTCATGTTGTATGCAGGAAGCGCCAGCGGATGTGACCGGATGGACCCAGTTTAAGATGCATTGCCCGGCGCAACCTTCAATAGGTACGAAATAAGTCATGAGCACCGGCATAGCTGGTGGTTTGAATAACGAAGGCAATTAGACAATTTCGGGGACGTAAAGCAGTACTGTTATAGCATAATATGTCCGTACCGATATTGTGACAATAATTTTCATCGTTTTTCGACCTGTTCCATTTAAAGATTAACTTACCGTGGCTGGTTCCGGCTGCTCGTTGCTTTTCCTATGTTATTGCAGAATCGCCTGGTAACAGTACTCATTCAGTAACAGTACTCATTCTTGACGTTATCGCCCATTTTTCGTATATTGATACAGTGGCAATGAGCACATAAAAGCTATTCTGCTATTTATTAAAAGTCATTTCGGAATTTCGGTTTAAACCATACATAATACCGGTTGTAACTTTTAATGCAGTTTTCTTTCTGTATTTGGTATCATCTTGGGTATTCCGATCCAAGCCGACCCACTGCTCCGGTGAGATATCCAACCATGATTCTGATTTAATCTATAAGACCATTACTTAAGATAAAATGTAAAATAAGGCGATTTTCGATGAAATTAACTCATTCGTATTGTTATTGATCCCGCAGACAGTGATAATGACCATGATTAATTTAACATCATTGGCTTATAGAAGGCAGAATATTTTTTATAATGGGGATTCTGGCAAAATTGGGTTCGATAAGATCGATGAGGGGGAAAAGCTACTACAATTCTACTACAGTAACAAGAAGAAGATTTACAGTTAGTGCCGTAACTCAATGAAGTGATTCATGTTTCGAAAACGATTCGGAAATATGTAACCGCCTCAAAGAGGCGCTTTTTTCGATAAAAAAATAAATTAAAAAAATGTGATATAACTAATTGATTTTATATAATATTTTGGCGTCCCCAAGGGGATTTGAACCCCTGTTATCGCCGTGAAAGTGGTTAATTAACATTTTTATAACTGGGTCTCTTACCTGCGTTTTTTTTCTAAACGTTAAATATTAAGAAGTTAGCCTTTCTACTTTTTCCGGTCTGTTCTATCCTTTCAGGTCATATAAGTCAAATTCTGCTACGTTTCTGCTACGTTTTCGTTTATTTATTTTTACAACGTACAAATCCATTCCGAATAGCTATTTTTTACTCCCGGTTGATATCTTCTTTTTAATATAGCTTTCAAACTTGTCGCCTCCAAATTCAATGACAGCTATTTTACGCACAAGCCCTCTGTGAATTAGAAAAAAAGTGTCCCATGCAATTTTAAACAAATAATCATTTTTATATTTTCTTTTAATTTTTGTATATGATTTGCCTAGAGGACGACCAATTAAGTCAAAATCATCCAGTGTGATTGTAGTCTCTTTAAAATGAGATAATTTATTACGTAAAGAGTTCAAATGTCTAAGGGCCTGAATATATGAATCACTAATAACATCAAAGGAATGAACTAGCATTAATTTTTGTGAGAAGCTTAAATTGCCTTTATCAAGCAGCCGGTCTCCACGCTTCAATACATCAATAATGATTCTTTCAAGTACATTTTCAAAGAGCAAATGGAATTTTAGAATGTTCAAACCGTCATCTGATTTCAATGCTTTTTTAAACTCTAAAAATTCACACGTTATAAATTCTTCGATTTTTTTGTCAGAGGTTACATTTTTCTCACTCATCTATATTCTCCATACATAGAAAACTGGCGGTTTTTTGGAATTAGGGTTTATAAATAATAGTCGGGGTAGTGAGGTAATCTTTAAATTCGTATTTATTTATCTCATCAATCATTTTTTTAATATTGTTTGAATCGCTCGATAGCGTACATGAAAACCTTGCACCTGGGAAACCTAGAATATAGCCAATATATTCGTTAAAGATTTTTTCTAATGACATATCATTATTTCCTAAACAGAAACTTGTATAAACAACCCGTTTAGCGCCGCTCGCCTGAACACCATAGGGACGAAACTCATCACGATTTGGTTTTCTAATGTATCTGGCAATACTACTGTATGGTTCACTCTTAGAAACTTTCAAGACGTTCTCTATCCCGTGTTTATTAAAAACATCTAAGATTAAACATTCGTAGGCGATTTTATGTATGGCCCTGCTGATCATTTTATGATTTATTGAATTGGTTGAGGGAATTGGCATTCTGATACCCCCATCTTCATTAACTGTAATTTCCCCTTCTAATATTAGAAGGCCTTTCCCCGACTGATAGATTTTAATTTTATCAGAAGAAAACGCTTGTTTTTTGTTTTTTCGAGTTTTTCTATTATAAAAAGCGTTATACTGTTTAATGAAGGGATGATTGGTTAGATGATGCTCTATCTCTTTACCAAAATAGTTATTACATTTATCGCAAACGAGGCCATTAGGAAGTGTGTACTCAGAAACTGGGGAAAGTAATTGAGTTTGATTACCAGCAGAGAAAGGTTGGATATGATATTTGCTTTTAGAATGCCTTGCATCACCATTGCATGGGTATATGCAATAACTCATATCAAATAACGCCCTGTTCTACTTGTCCATAAATTTCATCAATGGCTTTCTGTATCTCAATAGTCTTTTGAATTGCAGTGACAATCCGGCAATAAGTCTGTATGTCATCAAGGGATAGCATCCGTTCTTTTCTATCCTTAAGCCATTTATCACAGACCTGATAACCACCAATTTGATAGTTCCATACATCCGGTGAAATACCCTCAAAATATTGTGTCTCATTGATATAGGCCTGTTTTTTATTTTTATCGAATATCGGTTTTTCTACTCGATTGTCTCCCTTGCCCTGAAACTTCGCAATAGGTTTATCAAGTTCTGTTGATTTTATCAGGTGCAAGTCAACGAGCCTGTTTCCATATCCAGATAATTTCGTGAATAGATTATAGTCATTAGTAAACGGCACCCTCGGAAAATCTATCTTTAGGAACTCTGCATATTTTGTCCTGTAAATCTCAGAGTAAAGGACAGCATAAATGTAATGGAAAATTTCTTCAGGGGATACTACTTTATTGTATACGTTCGACAAGGATTTGAAGACTTCAGGTTTTATGTTTGGCTCTTTTGTATCTCCCTCTGCATGAAATAGACCTTTCTTTTCTTTTGAGGAATATAAGTATAGCGGGAAGAAGTAAGCGTTGTCTTTTGATGATAATATAGTTTTATCTGTTATAACCTGTGTAGCGTAAATATGTCGCCATTCAGGGTCTCTTAGCCGCCTTGTGAGAGACATAGCCAAATTATTCTTATCGATCATGTGTTGCATTATTTCATATCTGGGAAATTCAATTAAGTTTGGGCTGTAGCAAATATTTCTATCATCAAAAGGACGGTAAGCATATGAGTTTATGAATTTATTTAATTTAACATCTTTCACTTTATCTCTTGCTTCCGTGAGGTTCCAATCTCTTGTATCCTTCAAGTTCAATGACTGAGCAATCAAATCATCAGGCAGATTACCTGTAAATGTACGCATTTTTTGCATTATTTCTTCTTTAGCAAAACCTACAACAAAATGATCTCTATGAGTCGCCACTCCAAATGAATGCAAATCAAAAATATCTAGAATGAAAACAAACTTTTTGTAGTCTGCTTGTAACGAAAAATCTTTTTGAACGAAGAAATAATATGGTTCAGATGGTTTTAATTCTCGCCATTCTGTCTTATGAAAATCAGATGTGCTCAAATATGTGTATTTGGTTTCTCTCAATCCATAAACATCCTGATAAAAAACCTTGCAAGCCTCTCCGGGTTTATCTTTTTTAACAAATAAGACGATTGACACGCCTTGTTGTATATCAAAGACATTTTCATCTTTAGAACCGTCTGGGGCTTTTTCTCCAATACGGCTATCTCCGTGAAGATTTAAGACGAATATTGCATCAAAACTTTCAAATAATCTCTTTCTCATTCCTCTATGAATTAATCCTGCAAGGTACGAATTGTTTGTAATCATTCCAATGAGACCTTTACCATGCTGGTCAATCTTCCAATGGGCAAATCGGATAAATTTTATGTAATCATCTGATAAGGGCTGGATGTTCTTTTCCTCTCTAACATCCTCTTTATAAAGATCCATCTCAGATTCAATGAACTTTGATTTATTGAAGGAACTTACTGAATAAGGTGGATTTCCTAATATTACAAGTATAGGCTGTTCTTTTTTGACCTTGCCCGCGTTGTGCGATTCTTCGGATAAGGATGACATCCCAGGTAATTCAGTCTGTGCAAGTTCTTCCATTTCAAGCGTATTGGTAAGGTAGAGTTTTACCCTGTCATCTTTCTGCAAGATATATCCTAATTCCTCAAGCAGGAAAGACATTTTTAAATGACCGACTGCGTACGGAGCCATCATGATTTCAAAAGCATAGAAGTTTTTTAATATGTGGCTTTTTATAAAATTTTCTCTACCCCCTTCTCCGTATTTTGAAACAAATTCAGTGACAGCAAGTTTAGCCGTTTCTGCTAAAAAGGTGAGTGTCCCGGCGGCTGGGTCTAAGACGGTTACGGTGTTACTTGCGAATCCATCAGGTCTCTTGAATTGTTCTTTGAGTATGTTATGGAGTGAGCGGACTATATATGACACAATCGGAACAGGGGTATAATATACTCCCCTTACCTTTCTTGTTTGAGGGTCATACTCTGCTAGAAAGGTTTCATAAAAATGAATGATAGGGTCTTTGCCTTTACCTTCGTGGAAATATTGATGCAGTAGCTTGTTGGTGTCAGTTACTGACAGAATTTCCGATATATCATCAACAATCCACTCCATTTGTTTAGGGAGTGAACCTAAAGAAACAAACTGAAAAACATCTCTCAGGATACCAATTGTCTGAGGGATATTGTCATAGGCAAGTTTACGGTTAAAGCCATTCTCTGACCGTGTTCTGGCGGCAAACAATCCATAAGTGATGGTTTGTGCATAGAGGTCTGAAAACTCTTCCTCTGTAAGGCTACTAATAAGGAAATCTTTAAACGCTTTGTAGAAACCCCTGATAAATCCTTTTCCCGTCTTTTCTTCTTCCCTTAATTCCTGTGCTATAACTTCATCCTTTAGAAAGCGTGTCCTTTTGGCAAGTTCAATTGCAAGGATCTTTGCATCATAGACTTTGGGAACAGAAAAGGAAAAAAACTTCTCAAGTAGTTGGAGTAATTCTGGCTCTTTCTCTGCCAACGGCATGGTTTTCAGCTTGTTGATTATGACAGGTCTGCCAATGAGGACTTTATCTGTTAATTCTCCGTTTCGGTAAAGTCGAAACTCAAGGAAATTGGTCAGTATGAGGTTGGGGAAGGTATGACGGTATCTCTTTAGCTGTTCTGTATCGTGAATATGGTCGAGGCTTTCAACCGTCGGGTCTTTTGCCTCTATATAACCCGTAATATGCTGTTTGCCGTCCCATACCCGGAAATCCGGGTTTCCTGCTTCCGTCTTCTTTGGAAGAATCGTTATATGAATGTTCTTTTTGTTGACCGAAGCGCAATATTCATCAAGCAGGTTTTTAAGGACGAGATAATAACTTTCTTCCCTTGCATCTCCGCGATTAGCGGTATCGGCTATCTGCTTCAGATAAGGTTTCAACATATTTTCTGCTAGTATATTAGATTTTTCCTGAATTGAACAGAAATAATTGAGGGGCAAATGAATCACATATTTTATTAATTGTCAAGGCCCCCCCTCCACCCCCCCCTACCCCCCCTTTGCAAGGGAAATCATCTTAATGTAAAAGTGCATAAGTAAAACAAAATAAGCGCACGAAATAGAACCATCATAAAATCGTGAATTTCATTAATCACTTTAAGACGTAAGAAATAACAGCATTGGTTGAGGGGCAAATGAATCATAAATTTTATCAATTGTCAAGGGGTACCCCCCCGGTACCCCCGGGTACCCCCTTGTAAGAGAAATCACTTTCACGTAAAAGTGCATAAGTAAAACGAAACAAGCGCACAAAACAGAACTATTATGAAATCGTGAATTGGAGCAACCGCTTTAAGGCATATTAAATAACTGTACTGAATGTGAGGAATAGGAATGTCAAACGATAGCAGATTTCTAACTGGTACTCAACTGATGCAAAAAAAATTCTCCCCTGTCACGATGCTAACGCCTTTTCTCCCTTCGCGTTCTTTCGTACTCATTTCTGGTACACCGGGAGCTGGGAAAACCGAATTTTTAATTCAGCAGGCAATAGAAATAGCATCAAAAGATAAAGTTATATTCTTTTGTAATGAGGGCGGTTTAAATGATCTTCAGCAGAGGCAAAATGCATACTGTAAAAATCCAACGACTCTTGATAACCTCATATGGCCTCAAAGCATCTTTCCAAACTTTAAAGACACAGACGGGGTCGCTCAACTTGAATTTATAATAAAAAAATTCGGGTCAAAGGCCGTCTTCATAGACCCAGGGCCTGATGCCTTTGGCGAAGAAAATGACGCTGCTATTTTGAAGGAGCCGTTGCAGAAAATATATGATCTAGTCGTAAAACATCAATTATGCCTAGTTATAAGCATGCATACTCCTAAAGCAACTCCTTCACAAGGGGTTTATACATTCAGAGGTTCAACAGCTTTTGCGGCCAAAATTGACGCAATGTACGAGCTTCGCGGCTATGCGCAAAAACGCCGTTTACAGTTGCACAAATTGCGACTGACTTGCCCTAACCTTTACCAAGGTCAAAAGTGGAATGTTGAGCGTTTAGAGCATGAAACGGGGAAATTATTGAAATTTACCGACGTAAAAGAAGCATTTGAAATGGAACTCGAAACAAAACAGAAGCAAGAATTAGAAGCACTTAATGAGTTTACACAGGGGGAATTTTATACAAAAGCTGAATTTAGAGGAATATTGAGTAAATATAACAAAAAACTATTATCAGTATCGGGAAGCACGAGACTTCTCGACGAATTAATAGTCAGAGAAATTTTCACATTAATAAAAGAAGGCAGAGGGCCGATACCGGGACGTTATCGCTTTAACGGGGTAGATATGTCGTAATATTGTTGTTGTTCACCACTCACTATATATACATGCTGGTGAACAACAACAAATATACAAAAACCCTTATTGCAAATAAAAAGGAGTGGCTAAAATGATAATAATGACTGTAAAAGAAGTGGCAAACGCTCTAAAAGTTAAAACATCAACCGTCTATGCTTGGGCGGAACAAGGGAGGCTCCCCAGTTTTAAGCTGAATGGGGCTTTAAGATTTTCTGACGAAGCGATTGGAGCATGGGTTCAAACTTGCAAACATCCTGCGGAAGCGTATAATAAATCTCGCAGGTAAGAGGCCCAGGAAGGAGGGATTAAACCCATATGGGCCTGTATAAAAGAAAAGACAGCAAGTTTCACTGGATGTCTTTTCAAGTCGATGGAAAAAGACTTTCCGAAAGCACCGGCACAGCTAACAAAAAACTCGCCGAGCAGATTCACGCGAAAAGGCTGACGGAGATTACCGAAGGGAAGTGGTTTAATAAAACTGCTATCTCTGATGTAGCGATGTCTGAAGTCTTGGACAGGTACATGAAAGAGGTTTCACCGAACCTCGCACCGTCCACGGATTTCAGAAACAGCCAAGTGGTGAAGAAGTTCAAGGCCTTTTTCGGTGATACGCTCTTAAAGGATGTCTCTACTTCTCTTGTTAGCAAGTATAAAGCCATATGCCTTGAGAAAGAATACAGTAAGGATACTATCCTTAAAGAGCTGAACGTTTTACGGCGAGTTTTCAATGTTGCAATTCAGGAATGGGAGCTATGCAAAGAAAATCCTGTTTCCAAGGTGCTTAGGACGTTAGGCAAGACAGACAACAAGAGAGTCAGATACTTGAGCGCTGAAGAGTTGCAAAGGCTCACAGTAGCATTACCATCATGGCTTAGACCTATTGTTACTATCGCACGGCATACCGGACTTAGGCGAAGGAATATCCTTGAACTGAAATGGTCAGAGGTTGATTTGGGAAGAAGGGTGATAATGATTCCCAAGACAAAGAATGGCGAAGCAATCGGAATACCTCTTAACCAAATCGCTCTCAAAACCCTTTCAGAGGTTCAACGGGTAAGACACTTGCTCTCGCCTTATGTGTTCTGCGATAGAGAGGGAAAGCCGCTTTCACCGTTTCGGGTTTCGATGTCATTCAAGAGGGCAAAAGAGAGGGCAAAGATAGAAAACCTGCGGTTCCATGATCTGAGGCATGACTTTGCCTCTGGTCTTGTGCAATCAGGGGTTCCTATCCATACTGTGAAGGAACTTCTGGGTCACAAGGATTTGCGGATGACTATCAGGTACTGCCATCTTTCGCCGGAAAACCTGAGGGAAGCAGTAAACGTATTGGATAACCGGGACAAGTGCTACGTTTCTGCTACGGTGGAAAAAGAAAAGAGGCTAGCTGGATAGCTAACCTCTTGAATAATTGGCGTCCCCAAGGGGATTTGAACCCCTGTTATCGCCGTGAAAGGGCGGTACGGGGTATTTTCAGCAAATAACGTAACTGGGCGATTGGCAACGGTTTTGAGCTAACGTATTAAAAATTGATCTATTTTTTCGATTCTGTCTATTCTGTGGATTCTGTAGATTCTGTCCTTGGAGCAAAATTCTACTACAATTCTACTACAGTCTACTTCAGCAGCATTGTGTTAGATCAAAGACTTTTGTTGAATAGTTGTGTGTGCATAAACGTCGAATCTAATTGGTCTCCTGCTTTTTAGCGGTCCGTGTTGAGTGTTTGGTTGAGCAAATGGAGTGTCGCGCTAGTTTCATAAGACTCCGCAATGCGGCATTGACGGAATCATCATCTGGAAAAGCCGCGGCTACATCTGGGCTCAGGAAAACGAGATTCGTGCCTTTTTTAAATTGGTTATAGTATTTACCGCGAACGCCGACGCCGAGGTCTTCCCTCCGATATTCTTTTCTCATATCCTCTTTTTTAGCCGTTTTCATAAATCGTCCTTTCATGCCGTGTTGCTCGCCTCGCGCTGATTATTCTAGTTTTGCCATTTCGTTCAGCATGTGCAACAACGAGCATAACCGAGACGCCAGTTTGTGCGGGAAATAAATCTTGACCATGTTCTTCCCCTACCCTACCCGTCAGTATTATTCTGTCCTTCTTCTTGGAAGTCATCCATAAACTCCCAGGTTATGGTCACAACCGACATCAAAAGTGCAGGGTCAGCAGGTACGATCCATATTGACCAGAACTGCTTAGGCTTGATTAAGAATAGACCATCCGCTTCTGCTACTGTTGATACTTTATACGTTTCTCTTTTATATCCGAAGCTATTTAGAGTTACTGAAGCACCGATTATCGCCGATTTATTCTCTGCACCAATTACAGTACCTGTCGCACCAGGTCTCGATATGAAATGATATGGCAAGCATCCGGTAGAAACAAATAGCATCAACGCAACGAGAAAGACCGCAGAAATAGCCTACAATGAGTGGTACCGGGTATTCCGAAACCGCATATCGTCCCCCATTCTACCGTGCCGCCTTCGAGAAAATCAAAGGCGTCAACTGGGAATGACTTACTTATAGGGTTCGCCCACTTTTTCCCTGAGCTGACCAAACACGCTGCTTATAACAACCGCGCCGCAAACGCCGGTGCAAATAATATTGTAAGCAACATGATAATCGGTCCCCGGATCGCCGGACCGGATTGCGAAAATGGAGCTCTTATCGGATTAGAGATGCTGCAATGGTATTCCGAAACTGCGCTTCCCGTTTATAATCCCAAACAGCCTAAGCAGAATACAAAGATCATTCAGACGACAAGTGAGTCACCCCTTTGCCATGTTTCAGTAGGCAAATGGATGAAAGCATCCGGCTATGCGCTTGCTAGTCCGGAACGGAAGGACAGGTGCGCACGAGTCGCTGCAAGTGTCGCCTACAAACTCGTCGTGCAGGATCTGAATTCCTAGAATGATGGCAAGTATGTTTCAAAGGCAAACTGGACTCCGGCAAAGGATGTGGGGATTACGGCCCAGCAAAATTGTACCGAATGCCACGATACAAAAATTCCGACTCCACCAATGGTTAGAAAATAATTTATTGAATTGTACTGAGAAGGGCGGGAGACAATCAATCCCGCCCTTTTTTGTGCACATTAAATTTCTTTATTCATTGTCCTATCTAAGGCGAAATTAAACTGTGACAGAATAACCTGCATCATAAATAATATTATCACACCCTGCCATACTGACCAACGGACGGAAGTGCAAGTTACAACCACAATTTTTTGCCCTCGTTACAAAATTGACAGTGCGCAGCTGTAGGTTCAGGTCGGACAACCATTGTCTTCAGGAAAATAGAAAATTCCGTTTAAAGTTTTTAGCTAACTGTTCTCCCTGAATCTGGTGTAGTTTCCATTCGTTAAAACATTTAAAGTATCAAACTGAACTCGTGAGCGATATACCCTTAAAATAACCCAATCGACGACATTGACAGAGCCATGTATCGACATGGTTAAGATCCCACGTTATCAAGTTATTTTTATCACAAGGAGACCGCAGATACTGAAATCCGATGCCAAACTTGTCATTTATTCATCATCATCTGACCTTCTTTAATCATCGAATCGCCCAATTCACGCAGTGATATGCCTTCCTTCATAAGCAAAACACCATCCTTGATCATCATTTCGCCTTTTTCAACCATAGAATTTGTCTCAATCATTTTTAAACCGTCTTTGACCATCGCGTCCCCCTGTCGCCAGATTGTGTCAGCCTTGTTCTTAACCATCCTCCCCTTATCTTCCAGGTTAAGCTCCAACGCCCACGAACCCTTACCACCGCTCTTTCCCTCCATCATGTCCATTCCCGCCTTCATCATATTGTCCCCTTCGCCCATCAGAGTCTTACCGCTTTCAATCATGATTCTGGCATGTTCCATCATTGCCTTCCCTTGCTCCTCCATCATCCCCTTGCTCGTCAGGTCCGTCTTTGCTTGAGCGTAACTATAAGATGATACTAAACACATCAGAATGAGTGTTATAAACAATTTGGGATTGATCCTGATATTCATCATAAACCTCCTCTATTCATGCGTCTTTCTATCAATAGGATACCACGATTTTGGATCAGTCACGTGATTGATGGGCAGTTTTCCGGTCTAGCCCACACTGATCTGGTAAAGGCTACGTGCTGTTGGGTGGTCTGAGACGCCGCATTTTTTTGGGATTTGTGCAGTGATGGACTCTGGTATTCGCTGATCAGACAGATTGACTGAGATCCTTCGGACTTGGCCGATCTGCTTTATTTTCCTGCATGTCGAACATTAAATGCTTTGCTCTGAACCTGTATTAATCTTGGTCGATGACTGGGAGCGTGGAGTTTGTTGGATTTTAAATAGTAGCAATTTTCAATCCTGAACTTCTTCGCTCCCTTAGACTAGTACAATCCTTTGGACACACCTGTAAGAGACCGGAAGCTGTGCGATCTGGAGCTTGATGAGAAATCTAGCCTAACACTTGCACGCAGCCGACAGCTCCGCACGCGGCTGAGGCAAGCCGTTCATTTATCGGTTAGAACCCGTATTTATCGGATGTTGCAGAACCCGGTTCCAAATACAGAGCCACAAACAAGGATGCCATAAAGGATTCTATCACAACTGTTGGTCTCGATATACACAAAGATTCTATTGAAATTGCTTTCACCGAGCACGGCGGCAGCCAGGAGGTCCACAGATACGGAGAAATCGGCGGTGAATTACCCTCACTGGACAAAGCCGTCAGGAAACTTCAAAGCAAGGGCTCGGAACTTAGTTTTGTCTATGAAGCCGGTCCGTGCGATTACGATATCTATCGTCATCTGAGACAGCCTGCGGCGGCTGACAAGCCTTATCCCATCAACGTTGACGTGGGACAGACTATCAAAAATCTGTACTCCGGCACCGTCATTTCGCCGGTGAAGTTCACGACATGCGCCTCACCTCGACTGCCACCATTCGGGAGAATGGCTACGGTCCGGGGATCGTAGGCGTCAAGTCGGGCACGACATTCTATTATACGATGTCGGGGAACGCAGTGCATTTTGCCTACCTGGTCACCGTCCGCTGACGTTTAGGGCATATGCCATTGGTTCGGCCAAGCGAACTACCCTGATTATTATCTCGATCATTACTCATGGTTACTCATGGTATCGTATAGTTTTAGGATTTAACCCCTAATCAAAATTAGCTATGGAACGAAAAGAATTACTGTGTTTGACCGGCTTGACCTAGTTTGAGGGAATGTTTGAGGGAATATTCTAAACGTGCGAAAATTCGGATAGGGAGGTTTAAGAAGCAGAAACACCCCTAAGGAGCAAATCCGAACAATGCGGGACCTCTTAAATCTGTTCGTCGCTTTGACTTGCAATTAATACGTGCTAGACTATTAGTAGTTGTTAACGGTCAGGACATCGTTCAGTAACTTAGCGGTTAGGACATTGTTCACAATCAAGCACTTGATGGTGTTGAAGGCTGAGGTAATAACTCTTAAAAGCCTCGTAAATACAGCGATAAAAAACCCGCTTATAAATCGTTCAAACAGTTAAATAAGATGCTCATAAACGGTGTTTTTTGCATTTTTCTTGTAAACGATGTCATGGCCTTTAATAAGTAGTATTTAAGCGAAGAATATAAGTATTGTTTCTCTTGGCGGCAACTTTAGTTAATCATATTTAAGGAGGTAATAAAATGAAGCGATATTTTGGCGTGCTTGCAGCAATGTGGGTATTCCGGTGAATTCAGGCGGGCATTCCGTTTCGTTTCAGGCAGCCATTCCGCTCCAAATCAGGCAGCCT
>Ga0209415_10009130_pt1 | contig 17067 bp, 11 predicted proteins | sample PeaSoiSIISIP2007_FD_187696 | JGI IMG/M metagenome (GOLD analysis project Ga0209415, IMG submission 187696) | Peat soil microbial communities from Weissenstadt, Germany - SII-SIP-2007 (SPAdes) (version 2) | ecosystem: Environmental > Terrestrial > Soil > Wetlands > Peat | place: Germany... | reverse complement strand
TCGTCACGCCCGGCCAGTGGCGCGCCATCTGCGCCATGCTCGGCATGCCGGACCTGGCGAAGAACCCGCGCTACGCGATCAATGTCGATCGCCTGACGCATGCGCTCGAGATCGACGCCTTGTTCAAGCCGGTCTGGCTGACCCGGCCGGCCGAGGAATGGTTCGAACTAGGCCTGACATACAAGCTGCCGTTGGCGGTGGTACCGACGATGGAGGAACTGCTGCGACAGCATGTGCACCGTGAACGCGGCGCCTTTGCGCCGGTGCACATCAATGGCACGACGTTCGAGGCGCCGGTGCTGCCGCAGCATCTGGAACGCACGCCGCCGACGCCAGGCGGGACCGCGCCCCTGGCCGGAGAGCACCACGCGGCCTGGACCGCACCGGCCAGCGCACGCCCGGCAGGCGCCGCGCCGGCCGGATCTCTGCCATTGACCGGTGTGCGCATCATCGATCTGACCATGGGCTGGGCCGGCCCGACCGGTGCGCGGCATCTGTGCGATCTGGGCGCCGAGGTCATCAAGGTCGAGGCCTGCCAGTATCCCGACTGGTGGCGCGGCACCGATATGCCGGCCGCCTACATCGCGGCACAGCGCTACGAAAAGATCATGTGGTTCCAGTTGATGAACCGCAACAAGCTGGATATCACGCTGGACCTGACCCACCCGGAAGGCGTCGCACTGCTGAAGCGGCTGGTCGCCGGCGCGAACGCGGTGATCGAAAACTACTCCTCCGACGTGCTGACCAGGCTCGGGCTGGACTACAGCGTGCTGAAGGACGTGCGGCCCGGCCTGGTGATGGTGTCGATGCCGGCCTTCGGATCGAACAACGCGTGGAGCGCCTGCCGGGCGTATGGGTCCACGCTGGAACAGGCGTCGGGCCTGCCGCACGTGACGGGTTTTCCGGATGATCCGCCGACGATGAACCAGACGGCGTATGGCGATCCGGTCGGCGGGTTCAATGCGTCCGCGGCACTGATCACCGCCCTGCTGCATCAGCAGCGTACCGGCAAGGGCCAGAACATCGACCTGTCGCAGGTCGAGTGCATGCTGCCGCTGGTGGCATCCGCCATGATCGAGCAGTCGGCGACGGGGCGCGTGTCGCCCCGCATCGGCAACCGCCATCCGGTGTATGTGCCGCATGGCTGCTTCCGTTGCGCCGGCGATGACAAATGGATCGCCGTCGCTGTCACCGATGATGCCGCGTGGCGGGCGCTGTGTGGGGTGCTGGCGCGCGAGGATCTGGCAGGCCTCACGGCAAGCGAGCGGCGGACGCGGCAAGCAGAGCTTGAGGCGCTGATTGGCCAGTGGACGGCCGCGCGGTCGGCCGAGGATGCCATGCTGGCGCTACAGGCCGCGGGCGTCGCCGCGGGCGTTGCGCGGCGGCCGTTCGATCTGGACCACGACCCACATCTGACGGCACGCGGATTCTGGCATCGCGTGGACCGGCCGTTTATCGGGCCGCACTGGCAGTCCTCGGCCGCGTTCCGGGAGGGGCCGCACGCGTATCCGATCCGCCGCGTCGCACCGACGCTGGGCCAGGACAACGAGGCGATTCTCAGTGGCCGGCTTGGCCTGAGCCGGGAAGACCTGGAAAGGCTGGCGGCGCAGGATGTGATCGGCACGGTGCCGAAGCCGAGGCGGCCGCAGAGCGATGCCTGAGGTTTCCCGGCGAGCCGCCAGCTACCGCATACCCCCGATGGGCGAGCGCCACGCTGAGCTTGGCAGAATGGGCATGTGGAGCGACTGATCGGTGCCATCCGGCACGACGACCTTGACGATCGCTTGGTGCTCAGGGAAGCGCATCTCCGCCGTGCGCTGGCGGAATATGCCGAGCACGACAATGCCTCGTGCACGCGCCTCGCGCCCGGCAAAGATGCCAAGCCGGGTCACTCTGTCATGGCCCCTCGGCAGGTCCGCACGGTGCCGATCTTGGGGGGCTTGCACCACCAGTACGTTCGGACGGCATGGATAGATGGCACAGGCGAGCCTCGATTCGGGACGACAACAACCTGCATGCGCCGTCGAACCAGGCCGACTTGCGTCGTGCCAAAGGGAACCTGACCGATGACATGACTGTCGCCTCGGACTTGGCTTTGGGAGTGTCTGGACGGCGCGGCGAACGCCGGCGGGATACGAAGCGATGGCGATGATCACGAAAGGGCAAGTCCGGAACATCAGTGGAGACGACATCAGGGCGCAGGCTGCGTTCATCGCCGAGTTGTTTGACATTGCTGCGTGACGGGACACGAACTGATCCATCTTGCAGGTCTTCTGCAATCGACTCCAAACGTTGCAACAGAACCCCCTCGCCCAACTGGCCGCCCCCGCGCGGTGGGCAACGTCTATTCCTCTTTCATCGCATGATGCAGGCTGTCCGTTATCGGGCTGATCAGGAAATCGAGCACGCTCCGCTCACCATTCACGATCAGCACATCGGCCGGCATACCGGGCAGCAGCACGACGCCCGGTTTGTCTTTCAGCGCATCCGGATCGACGGTCGACCGCACGAGGAAATACGACTGGTTGTTAGTGTCCTCCTGCCGGTCGGCGCCGACATAGGTCAGCCGCCCCGATATGACCGGCACGCGGTGCGCCTTATAGGCCGTCAGCCTGATGTTGACGCGCTGGCCCACGACGAGGTGCTCGACCTCGGTGGGTGCGACCTTGGCCTCGACCAGCAGGTCGGGGCTGTTCGGCACCAGGTCCATCACGGGCTGACCAGCCTGAATGCTGCTACCCGGTGTGAATATCCTGATGTCAGTCACCGTTCCTGCCTCCGGGGCGGTGATCTCTCGCCTGCCCAACAGGTCGTCGGCCGCCTTGAGACGTTGTTCGGAGTCGGCCCTCGCGGCCTGCGTTTCCGAACTCTCACGAGCGATATCGGCGCGGCGGGTCTCGATCATGCTGGCGGTTTCGGATTGCGTCTGGGCGATCGCCTGCATGGCTTCGGCCAGGTTGGCTTCGGTCTCTCCCGTTTGCCCACGTAGGTCTGCCTGTGCTCGGCGGAGATCCAGCTCGTGCGGCTTGGTCGACAGGCCGCGCGCCAACAGAAACTCCGTGTCCCGCAATTCCTCCTGCACAAGCTCCAGGTGTGTCTTCGACGCGGTAAGTTGCGCCCGCAACGACTCGATATGCGCAATCTGCTGATCAATCTTCCGTTTTTGGACCTGCAACGCACTGTCCTGGGCGGCCCAGCGGGCTTCAAACTGCGTACTCTCGGCGTGCACAGCAGCGGCAACCGCCGGGTCGGCTGCGGCGGCATCGCGCACGGCGGCCGAGGAAATCAGGTCGCGCCGCCCCGCTGCCTCCGCCGTCAGACGAGCCAGACGAGCGGTAGCGGCCCAGTAAACGACGCTCGCCTGCTCACGCGCCGCCCGCACCTGTACATCGTCAAGCCGGAACAGAATCTGGCCCGGGGTGACGACATTCCCCTCATGCACCAGCAACTCCCGCAGAATGGCGCTTTCAACCAGCGTCACCGTCTTGCGTTTGCCGCCCGCGATAATCACGCCCGTCCCTGGCACAGCGCTTTCCAGACGCGCCAGCGCGGCCCAGGCGAAAAGGCCGCCGAAACCGACCACGATCGTCAACAACGTCAGCAGGGCGATGCGCCGCAGCGAGCCGCTGGGCAGCGACGCCTCCGCGGCCTCGGTCCAGGGCGCCTTCGTTGCGGTTGTGAGTGCTTGCGTCATGCAATTGCCCCGATCACGCGGTGGCGAGGTGTGGGCGCAGCGGGACCACCGATGCTGGCGATGCGTCGGCTTCGGGCTCAACCAGCCTGCCTTCGCGCAATGTCACCATGCGATCGGCGGCCTGCCGCAGCGCCGGGCGATGGCTCGTAACCACAACGATCGCGCCCTCGTCCCGACGCGCCTCAAGTGCTCTCACCAACGCATCGCTGCCCGCCGCGTCCAGGTTGGCGTCCGGCTCGTCCAACACGAGCAGGTTCGGCGATCCGTGCAACGCCCTGGCAAGCGCCACACGCTGACGCATCCCTCCGGACAGAGGCACACCATTTCCTGATAGTTCCGTATCGTAGCCGCGCGGCATCCGGCCGATAAGGTCATGAACGTCCGCCCTGCGCGCCGCGGCGATTGCCCCATCGAGCGGATCGCTGCGAAACTGCCCGATATTCTCCGCCACGCTGCCGGTCAGCAGGGATACCGACTGCGGCACGAAGCCGGTACCCGGTCCTTGGTACACCGGTTCTCCGTCCAGTAGGACACGTCCCTCCGAAGGCGGCACCAGCCCGGCCAGCAGCCGCAACAGCGTGGTCTTGCCGGCGCCGTTCGGCCCGGTGATAGCCACGAGTGTGCCATGTGGGACCGTAAGGTCGAGGGCATGCAGCAGCACCTGGCCCGAAGCGGTCCGGACCGACACGCCTTCCAGTATCAGTCCAGCGCAAGCGTTTGCGGCGGGCGCGAGAGTCACGGTGGAGGCGTCCTCCGCCAGCATCCGTGCGATCCGGCGCCAGGCTGCATAGGCCAAAACCCATTCCCGCCAACTGCCGACAAGATGATCGAACGGCGCGGGCAGTTTGTTCAACAGAAGGTTCGCGCCCATCAGGGCGCCCGGCGTTGTCGCGCCCGGCAGCACCAGCAGCGCACCCAAGGTCATGCCCGCGGCTTGCAGACCGATCCGCACCACACGGGAAAACCCGCCAAGGCACGACGCCACCCGACCCGCTCGGTTCAGTTCCCCCTGAGCGCTCCCATACTGCTTCGCCCAGACCTGGATGATCGCCGGCAACATGCCCAGACCGTCGGTCAGTTCGGAATCCGACAGATTACAGGCCAGAGCGTGCTCTGCGTGGGAACGCCGCTCCTGCGCCGCCAGCAGCGCGGGCCGGACCAGCGCGTCCGCCGCTAAACCCGTCAGGACCACGAGGGAGACGCCCGCAATGCCAAGATAACCGAACACCGGGTGCAGCATGAACAGCACGGCGAGGAACATCGGTGCGCACAGCGCATCCAGCGGCACCGCGACCGCGCCGGACGCCAGGAACCTCTGCAGCACGTTCAGGTCGCGAACCAGTTCCGGGCCGCTTCGCTGGTCGCCGGCGGCGGCGCGTCGCACGCTTTCCCGCATCACCACGCCATTCAGGTGATTGCCCACCGCCTCGCCGATCGCAACGAAGCAGGCGCCGCGCAGGTAATCCAGCGCGCCATACAACAACAGGCCAGTCACGCAGGCGACGGTCAGCATCGCAAGCGTGTCCATATTCTGACTCTGCAGCACGCGATCGTACAGCTGCATGTCATAGATCGGCACGGTCAGCAACGCGATGTCGAGGAAGGTCGTCAGCAGTAAAGCCAGTCCCAGACCGCCCAGCAGCACACGGCGCACGCGCCCCTGAGTGGTCATGATACCGCCTGGATGATCGCCGGCCGGGTTTGTCCCGCCCGTTCCACCCGGACACGCGGCTCGGTGACCGCGCGCAGAACCTGTTGCCGCGAGCCGAACATCGAGACGGCGCCGTCCTCCAGCACCAGCACTTTGTCGACATTGGCGAGCAGCGCCGGGCGATGGGTCACCACCAGTACCGTGGTCCCCTCCGCCCGTAAACGCATAAGCAAGTCAGCCATGTCGGCCTCGCCGTCGCTGTCGAGGAATGAGGTCGGCTCATCCAGCACCAGCAGACCCGGGCGGTGGTAAAGCGCGCGCGCCAGGGCCAGTCGTTGGCGCTGGCCGCTTGAAAGCATTCCGCCGGTCACCACCGTTGCGTAACCGTGCGGGAGCCTGGCAATGGTGCGATGAATGTTCGCACGTTTCGCCGCATCCAGCACCGCCGCCATGTCCGGCGCCTGCATGGAGGCGATGTTCATCGCCACGGTCTCCCCCAGCACCGCCAGGCTTTGCGGCACGTAACCGCAGTGACGTGCAAAATCCTCACGCTCCCATAGGAACGTGCTGGTGCCGTCCAGGAAGACGCCGCCGGCGGTGGCCTGCGCCATGCCCACGATCAGCCGCACGAGCGTCGATTTGCCGGCCGAGGAAGGGCCAATGATGCCGATGGACTCGCCGGGTTCGGCGACGAAGGACACGCCGCGCAGTAACGGCCGGTCGGCATTCGGCAGCATGTAGACCAGCCGTTCCACCACCAGGCGCGGATGCGGCGCCGGCATCGTCGTTTCATAACGCACTGGAATCGGGTTTTCCAGCGCCGTTCGGATTCGGTGCCAGGCCGCCATCGCGTCGACCCAGTGCCGCCGGGTGCTGGCGAACTGCTGGAACGGCATCAGCAGGCGCGCCAGGATCATGTTGCCGGCCACCATCGCCCCGCCGCTCGAAAGCCCATTGACCGCGAGCACCAGACCCAGCGCGACCATGCCGCCGGTCATTGCCATGCGCAGGGTTGCGGCGGCGGCAGAGACCGCGCGAGCGCGCATCGTGGCGCGATACACAAGCTGCCCGGCCTGGGCGTTCTTCTGCTGCCATCGTCGGGTCAGTGCCGGCAGCATGCCAAGCCCCTGAACCGCCTCGGCGGCATTGACCGCATCCGCGACATGCCGCAGCCCGGCTGCCGAGGCCTCGTTGGCCGTCCGCATCTGCCGGCGGGAGACGATGTCGCCGATGACATTAATCGCGACCAGTATCGCGCAGGACGCCGCGCTCATGACCGCATACGCCCAATGTTGCATCATCAGAACAAGCAGCAACACCGGCGTCCACATCGCATCGAACGGGGCGGTGCAATCGGCGCTGCCGATAAAGCCCCGTATGGTGTCCAGGTCAGCCAGGGCCTCGCTCACCGCACCACTGCCTCGGCCGCTCGACGCGACGGCACGCAGCAAGGGCAGGGACAACCGGCGCTGTAGCCGGGTGGCCAGCGCTTCCATCGCAAGGGTGCGCAACACGTCCAGCACGCCCCAGACGACCAGCCCGACCAGCATGCCGACCACCAGCATCGCCAGGGTGGTGGCGTCGCGGGTGGGTAGCACCCGATTGAAAACCTGCATGTTGTAGAAAGGCACCACCAGCGACAGCAGATTGCACAGCAAGCTCAGCGCCGCGATGATCAGGACACCGCGCACCGCCAGCCGGCCGACCAGCGCCGCTAACAGCTGGCCAGCGGGATTGGGCGTGCGGGCGTCGTGGACCATGGCATCAACGCGGCATGGCGACGATCAATGCCCAGACGGACAGGGCGAACGCGGCGGCCGAGGCAGCTGCGGTGCCGGCGAGTGCCCAGGACATCCTGGCCGATCGAACGGGCGTCGGAACGACCGCACCAAGGCTATGTTCCACCCGCGTCACGAATAGCTCAAGCGTGGCGATGTCCTCGCGCAATGCGGCCTGGGTGGCGGCCATTGCCTCTATCGCGGAAGCTCCGGACGATTCCCCCTCGGGCCGCGCCGGCGGATTGAGCAGCGCGGCCTGAACGTTACGGTGCAGCACGCGTTGGGAGGCGATCACCGCATCCAGGCCCTGTGCGAGGCGGCCCAGCCGATCCTCGATACCACCGGCCGCCGGCACGGCCGGCAATACGGTGGATGTGCCGTCCGGGCTTCGCGCGACCACCTGTAGTTCGGCCACGCGATTGCGGAATGTGTCTGGCACCTGCAGGTCGAAGGCGTGGTTGCCGTCACCGACGCCACCCCGGGCCAGATCCGGACGCGGCCTGTCGGCAACTGTCTCGGCGATGACGTCGTCGCCCAGATGAAGTTCGATCGCCAGCCTCCAGGTCTGACCTGGCGCCCAGGCCCATCCCAGGACCGCGGTCCCGGTCATCGCTTCGACATAGCCCGACACCGCCGGGTGAGGGGCTTCGGCGAGACGCGGACTCATGCGGCGTTGCTCAGCGGCTGGACGAGACGCGTCGAGGCGACCGCCTCGTTCACCATCTTGTGGGAGATGGCGTTCTCATCGAGAAACTGCCGCATTGCCTGGTAGCAATGATAATAGGCTCTGTTGAAACGTTCGAACAGCGCCTGGTCCCAGAAGTCCTCGACCCGGAAAGCGCCGCCGGAGAACACGTCGAAGCATGGCAGGCGCATAGTCTCGGCGAACTCGGCCGTGCGGCTGTCGTAGGTGAAGTAGATCGCCGGGATGCGGTTGGCGAGCGCAAGCAGATTGCCATGCAGGCGATAGCCCAGGACCATTTGCATGCTGCGGATCTTGTGCTCGAACTCCGCGACGATATCGGAATAAAACAGGTTATTGGCATAGATGTGCTCAAGCTTGTCGTCCGGACCATGCAGCCAGCCCTTTCCACGCAGCACGGCGATGGCCTGCGCGCGCTGATCGGCACTCCCCCACAGAATGGCCTTCTCCTCCACCTCGCCCTGCGCCAGCAGGTCCAGGTCAAACCGTTGCGCGAGGTTGATGATCGTGTCCCGTTGCAGGTTCAAATAGGCTCGGACATCTTTGGCATAATCGAAGCCCACCTCGCGCCGCAGCGTATAGGCAACGTTGCGGACCTCCTCTAGCGGCGGCAGGTCGATACGCAGATTGGGGTCATTGTTACGGAATGCGGTGGGGCAGCCGACGATGCGCGTATTGCGGATTCCAAGCGACCACAGGACGTCGGCGGTGTAGGCGCCACGGACACCGAACGAGGCGCAGCGTTCGGCGATGATCGCAAGCACGCGCCGCGTGGTCTGGGAAAGCGACAGCGGTCCGCTGGAAGGGGCCTGCGCTCCGATGCCGAATGCGATGATCGGAATGCGTAACCTCTCGAGAACGGGGACAGCGTTCTCCCAGTCCATCTCCGAATGGACGTAATTCGACCCGCGTAGGAACGCATAGTCGAATTCGTTATTATATCTGTCGATATCCGCATCCGACGGAGCCCGGATGTCCAGCGCGGCAAGGTGGGAGTATTGCAACAGCTTCAAAGAGCTGTCGAACACAAACGCGTCGCCGATGTTGTGGTAATGATCGGGCGCAACGGCGAAGCCAAGGTCAGAATACCATCGCACACAGTTATGATCGTAGACTTCGCCGGAAGGGCTGATGACGAGAACCTTTTTCATGCGATAGCCCTTTCGCGAACAGAGGACTTCCGGCGAGCCGGATCTTGCTTGGTGATTAAGCGCGCGGTCCCGCGCCGCGGGGACCCGGCGCTATAGACACTCAGGTGTTGCGCCGCACTGGTCGCGAGGCCCGGTGGCACCGGCGCGTTCTTGACCAGGCTCGGCCACAGGTCAGGTTCCAGCAACGCCATCCGCAGCCGATCTGCCAGATCCTCGGGGCTGCCGACACGGAAATGCAGGCCATCTAAACCGTCGCGCACCTTTTCCGCCATGCCGCCGATGTTGCTGACGATCAGCGGCCGCCGGTGCAGGAAGCTTTCCTGGATCACGACGGGCGAGTTCTCCCACCAGATCGACGGCACAATCGTCCAGTCGGTGCTGGCCACCAACCCGGGAAGGTCTGCCGGCCGATAGGCGCCGTAAAAGCGCGCTCGACGTCCGGCTTGTTCCATCAGCTTGGCGAAGCGCGTGCGGAACCCTTCCGGTTGGAACTCCAGATTGCCGCCGAAAATGTTAAGGCTGGCGTCACCCCAGATCTCATCCGGCACGCGCGTCACCGCGTCCAGCAGCACGTGCAGCCCCTTGAACTCGGTGATCTGGCCGAAGAACGCGAAACGATCCCGTCGTCCGCCCGGGGGCACAGCCCGGTGAGGCACTGGAACGCCGTCCAGGCCGTTCTCGATGACGCTGAAACGGTCGGCCGGCAGCCCCCAGGCGGTGTAGCGTTCCGCCAGGAACCGGCTGGGCGAGATGAAGCTGTCGGCCAACATGAAGTAGTTCTTCAGATGCTGCTCGCGCTGGAACAACTCCGCTGGGCTGCGGTCCAGGAAGCAGGCGTTACAGGCGGTGGGGGATGACTCGTGGCAAAGGCTCTTCCGCGGTGCCGTCACCATCTGCCCGTGGTTCGGACAGATCGGCAGATATTCGTGAAATGTTATGACGATGCGTGCCGACGGCAGGCGGCGGCGCACCAGGGCGATCGCCTCGACGCCCAGGCCGATGACATGGTGGAAATGCACGACATCCGGCCGGACCTGATCCAGATAGGTTCCCAGGGCGTTGGTCAGGTCGTCCAGGCCACCATTCGACAGCCAGAATTCATCCCAGATATCCGTGTGCAGAAAGGTTTCGCGCTCCCCCTGACGTAAACTCATCAACGGCGTGGCGGCGTGCCGGATCATCGGCGGGGCGGCACGCGCGAGGTAGAAGGCCTCGTCGGTGCCTGTTGCCTGTATCGCGCGAAACAGCGCGTGCGACGCGACCTCAACGCCGCCGATGGAGAACGCGGGATGCCCGTGGGAAATAATCAGGATTCGCATCAGGCCGTGCCTCCCTTGAACGTTTCTGCTGACAGCCACTTCTGACGCAGCACCCAGCCGTCGACGATTCGTTCGGCGCCACCGGGCCGGGCGTCCGCAATGGCCTCGGGGGCGTAGACGTGTACCGAGGGCACCCAGACGCCGGACTGACCCGACGCCCCGAGGCGGGCGAGGAAATCGGCCTCACTTCCGGCATCCGTCGCCAGGATCGCCGACCCCGGCACCGCCGCCAGGGTGGCTCGTGGGATCGCGCAACACGCCAGAGTGCCCATCCGCGCCGTGACCGGCGCCGAACCGGCTGCCAGGGTGGCTGGCATCCCGGCCAACGGCGCGTGCAGCCAAGCGAAAGGTGCGGCCTCTTCGAAACGCAACTCTCCAGATCCGGCATAGCGGATCGACCAGTCCTCGTACAAAAGGGTCGGGCAGGCGAACGCAGCTCCGGGCGGCATCGACGCGCGCAGGGCGTGGCGCCAGCCGCCCGGCCCGGATACCTCAGGCATCGCCAGGAGAAAGAAATCGGCCTGGGTGGCGCCGGCGGCGATCCGCAACGCCGCCACCGCGCCGATCACGTCTGGTGCGAGCAGTATCGAGGCCGGCAGGTCATGAAACCGGATCAGCCCCCGCAGCGAGTCGAGCTGCATCGGGTTCCAGTCCGGTCCACAAACAAAGACGATCTGCTCCGTCCCGTCCGGCGGGTCTTGCAGGAAGCCGGAAACAAACGGGCGTGGCAGCCGACCGGCTACCAACGGTATGACGATGGCGTGCTTGCGGCCGGTCGGCCCGCGCAGGAACACCTGCCCGTTCGGATCCGGTGCATGTGGCAACCGTGCGACCAACGGCGCCACGTGCCGCTCGAGGATCGTCAGCCCCGACGGCTTGAACATGTCCACCCCTGCCAACATTCGGATGCGGGCGCCGTGATCCTCCAGACCGCAGGCAGCGATGGGCAGGAACGCACGGTCCCCGTCGACGAAGGTGAATTGAAGGTAGAGCGTCTCGCTGGCAGGTGGCACATCGGCAACCGAGACGGAAAAACCGGAATCGTGATCGGCCGGCGGCGGGAAACCAGACGTGTTGCGGAAGGCATCGGTAACGTCGGGGCGCGACACCCGCGTCCAGGTCTCGTCCATGCGCGCGCTGTAGCCGCTGGTTCCGCACAGATGCAGACTGGCCAAACGACGGTCGGGATCGAATACCCACCCCGCTACGTAGGCACCCGCACCTTGTCCGGTTGCCGCAAAGTCGATCGCGGCCCGCACCGGATGGCGACACTCGGACAGCGTATCATGGCCTTCGTAGTGCGGGCGCAGGATTTCACCGATCAGCTCTTTCATCGGCGGCGGGCAGCGCAGCGAGGGCAGCATGTGGCGGATGTGCCCAACGCTGTCAGTGGAATCGAGCAGCCGATGTTCCACCAAGGTGCGGCTATGCACGCCCCGTTCGGAAATGACGAAGACGTGGTCCAGGTCTCCCAGTGCCGAGGTGGCTTCCGCCGGCAAGGCCAGCATCACGCCAACCGCGGGTGGTACGATGTCAGAACGATCGAACTCGCCGGCGTGCCCCGGAAACCACGGTAGCGTGGTGCCGGCCAGCACAATATGGACGGGTCCCTGTAGCCGCGCGCCCCACCCTTGCAGCATGACGGCGCCGTCCGGCACCCTGATCATGATCTCGATGCAGCCGTCGTCTTCGGCCGCTTTGGTCAGGAATGCGCGCAACATCCTGCCCAAGGTTATGCCGACCTGCGGCGGGTGCTGTCCGCCGCGCGGGCGCAGCATGTCCAGCATGAAGCGCCCGATCGGGGCGGTGTGCGAGCCCGCGACCCCGGCCACCTGCTCGCCGAACGCCTCCTCCGTTGCCGGGACGTCAGGCAACTGTAACGCCAACGTCTGACCGCTCTCGCCGCGCAACAGCAGGATTTCATCGGCGGGCGGGTCGCCCCCATCAAGCAACCGGATGGCGATCAGGAATCCATAGCGCCCGGCATCGTCGGCGCGCCGCCCGGGCCAGGTCTTGCAGCGGAACACCCCCAGCGTCGCGGGCCCGGATTCGCAGCGTACGGCGCCGGACTCCGGGATCACGGCGGTAGCAAAACCCACCACCAGGAAGGCGCCGGGCTGGGCCCGCCACGAAGCCAGGGCCTGTGCGATGCAGATCGACCCGGGATCGTCTTGCGGGATCGTTGCGTCCGGGTGCGGCGGCACCTCGATCACTATCGAGGTTTTGGCGTCGGTGCTCATGCTGCAAGTCCTGGTGCGGCGGTGGCAACAAGTCGGTCGTAGAGCGCGCGATGGCTTGCCGCGGCCTCCGCCAGGCTCACCGGAGGCTGGATGCCGTTGCGCAAACGCTCCCACAGACCTGGCTCCTCGATCCCGCGACGCATTGCGGCGGCAAGCGCGCTGGCGTCGCTGACGGGAACGTGGAGGCCATTCACCTGGTCGTGCACGGCCTCGGCGATCCCGCCGATGCCGCTGCAAAGAACCGGGCGGCGATGCTGGAACGCCTCCTGGATCACCAATGGCGCATTCTCCCACCATTCCGAGGGAAACACGACCCAATCCGCGTCGGCGATCAGGCGGGAGATGGTCGATCGGCGATACGCTCCGCAATAGTGCGCGTCCGGCGCTGCTTCGCGTGCCCGATCGAACCGGGTCCTCGTCTCCGGTGTCTGGTGATCGAAGCCGCCATATACGGTCAACCCATGTGCGACTCCCTCACGTGACAGCCGGGCGGAAGCCTCCAGCGCGACTGTTACACCTTTAAACCGATTGATGTGTCCGAAGAAGACGAAACGGTCGCGCCGGATTGCCGACCTTGCCGGCGCCGGGTCCACCGCGGGCAGCCCGTTGTGCAGCACGACAATGCGGTTCGCCGGCAGACCCCAGGCGATGTAGCGGTCACGGAGGAAATGACTCGGCGCAATGAACTGATCGATCTGCTCCAGCGCGCCGCGGATATGAAGGTCGCGCAAGCAGAAGTCAGACAATCCCCGATCGGGAAAACACTGCCGGCAGGCATCGGGTGCCGCAGCGTAACATAATGCGCCGGCAGTCGTAACCATCTGTCCATCGTTGGCGCAAAGGGCATAATAATCGTGCAGCGTCATCACGATGCGTGCCTGTGGCAGCACCCTCCGCACCAGACCGACAAGTTCGACCCCCACCGTCATAAGATGATGGATGTGCACCACGTCAGGCCGCAGGCGGATCAATAGGTCGGCAATTGGCTCGGCGACCCCGTGAAGGTCGATCTGCGACATGAAAAACGGGTCGAATCCAGCAGTCCACACCAGAAGTTCGTCGGTTTCGGAGCCAACCGTCTGAAACGGCGTTCCGGGATTCGGCTGACGTTGATGCGCTGCCGTCCCGGCCAGAAACAGGCCATCCACGCCGAAGTCGTTTCGTAGAGTGCGGAACAGGTCACGGGCGAAAATTTCGCTGCCACCCGCCTGCAGCTCGGGATGTGCGTGTAACAGAAAGAGGACGCGCATGCCTTTAGCCCTTCTCGAACACACAGATGTCTTGGAAGCTCGATCCCGGCCGCCCGCTCCACTGCCCATATTCGGCTGGGACCCGGCGGTGCAGACCGTTGCGCAGGAACTTTTCGACCAGGAAGTCCTCGTCGAACGCGACGCCGGCCATCGGAACATCCGGGTTCGCTTCATAAACCGGTCCCGGCTCGGACGGATCGAACCCAATCCGCTGGTCCCCCGCCGCCAGTGCCGTCCGCGCTGGTTCATTCATCAAGAATGCGGTGGCAAAGCAACGCCCGCTCGGCGAAAGGACACGCGCAATCTCGGCGGAACAAGACAATACTTCTGCGGTATGCAGATGCGTGAGAACCGAGATCACGCAGACCACGTCGAAAGTCCCGTCCTCAAACGGCAGGCGGACTGCCGCCGGGTCCTGGATGCCATTCGGGTTGTAGATCGGGTGGCGCACATCCAGGTGGCGGAAGCGCGCATTCGGATAGGCCGCGGAAATATTTGTAACGCACCAGGCGATGGCGGAAAAAATCGGGTCGATGCCGTCATAGGATCCGGTTTCGTCCAGGTATTGTGTCATCGGCAGCGCCAGGCGGCCGATGCCGCAGCCGATATCCAGCACGCGTTGCGACGGCGACAAGCCCGTGGCGTGGACGACCCGGCCCAGGAACTCGGCACCGATGGCACGGAAGTCGCCATCCCCGCACGACATCAGTTGTGGCGGTGGCAGAGGCATGAATCGGTTTGCCGCCAGCTGTCGGCACACAATGTCGATGTCGTTCATGCGGCGATCCGAAACGCACGCTGTGCCATCAGAGTGGTCATGGCGGCGTCCCAACGGTCATGGTGCAGACGGCGGTTGTATCGTGAAGCCAATGTTCCGGTATAACCTGGATGCATCTGGATCGAACGCCGTTCGAAATGATACAGTTCGGCGTCGGGGGCGTAGCCTATGTCGTGACCGGCGTTTCGGACGCGCAGGCAGAAGTCCGAGTCCTCGTAGTCGCCGATGATATAGTCTTCACAGATGCCGCCCACCGCTTCGAATACTTTGCGGTTCACCAGCAAGGCCGCACCGGTCACGGCTGGGACCTTGCGCCAGGTCAGCGCCGCGGGCCATTGGCGCGGCATCCCCTTATGGTAGTGTGCATTATACCAGGTGCCGTCACCGTCGCGTTTGAAATACAGCCCGCCGTGCTGGATGGACCCGTCGGGGAACAGCAATTTCGGACCGGCCGCTTTAACGCCCGGCATCGTCAGCGCGGCGCGCAGGCTGGCGAGCCAGCCGGGTCGGATCGGCACAACATCGGAGTTCAGCAGCAGCAACTCTCGCCCCCGCGCAATCGCCGCGGCGGCGTTATTGGCGGCGGCATAGCCGAGGTTTTCCGGCATCACCGCCATGGTGAACGAAAGGCCATGCATCGCGTTCAGGCCACGCAACAGACTTTCCAGTTCGGTGGCTTGGTCGGGGCTGTCGAGGGCATAAATCAACTCCGCCTTGCGGCAATCCCGATCGCGCGCGAAAGCAGCGGTCTGGAAGCGCAGAAAGTCGAGGTTCCGATACAGCGGCACAATAATCGACACCGCCGGACACGCGGGCGGCGTGCCGATATGCCCGCAGTTCACGGTGCGGGCGACCCGCAAGGCCTTCCGATGGAGCGCAGCAGCGGCGGGGGCGAGACATTGCTCCATCATCACGGCGGTGACCTGGTCAGGCGGGACCGACGACAACACGGCGTCGCGCGCCTGTGCCGGCGGCAGATGGCACGCGACAGGGGCAAGGTCGATGAAATTGCCGGACCGCAGGCGAAGCGCCAGGCTCGGCTGCGGGCAGAGTCCGTTGGAGTTGTCCGGCACGTGGGCGACGAAGCCTGGGGTAGGTTGGCCGTCCCGAAACCTTGTCTTGGTGAAGTGGCGCGCGAGATCGGGCCGCCGGAGACGATGCAACCGCGCGGGATCGACCGAACTGACGCCGAACGGTGTGCGGACCTCCAGGCCGGCGATCAGATGCATCGGGTCACGCAGCCAGCCGCGGAGAAACAGACCTCCCTCACCGTCCGGCAGAACGGCTTCCAGCATGGCATTGATCGGGCTGGCGGGGTCATCCAGGCGGCGTGGCCGGACCGGCGCCAAGACCTGAGTCTCACGCAGCACCGCGGCGGCGACGGCGTCGGCTGGTGCAAGGGCCTGCAGGCACGCATTCCGTAGCCGTGCCTCCCGGCCGCCGCGTGATCCAGGCGACAGGATGTCGGGTAGCCCGGCACTTGGCGGCGCAACGGTCCACAACAACGGCCGATCGCCCATCGCCAGCAGCACCTCGCCACCTCGGAGTCGTTCGACCAGACAAAGTCCCGAACCTTCCGCAATCCGCGGTGCGGCACTCAGTCGGATTCTGTCATTGGCGATGATGAAGAACGTGGCGTCTTTCGGAGCATTCACACCCGACAGCACCATCCAGGCTGGCGTCGCCCTGGCGAGTGGTTGGGCTTCACCCGAGGCCTGAGCGCAGGATCGCGCAAGCCTGGCACACGTCGCCGCGAACGCGGGGTCAGCTGCCAGGCCGAACGCGGTTCGGCAAAACCCGAGCAGGAAACCGAGGAAACGTCGGCAGGACGCGGCGTCGAGTTCTTCCGCCAGAATGACCGCATCGGAAACCACTTGGGGCGGCCCTGCCTTCTCGGACAGCTTCGGAACGCCGATCGCCGGCAGGGGCAGCGCATCGGATCGCCATCGTAGCGCGGCGATCCGATGCGGTCCGAACACGCCGCGCACGGAGACCGTTCCGTACGGCGGCGCCAGACCGGGGACGGCATGTGCCGGCGGACCGTCTGGCAGGGCCACAAGCAACACGTCAGGGGAGAGACGGGCCACGCGGTGTGGCACGATCTCGGGCGTGAGTTCAGAAAACAGCATGACTTGTCCGCCGCTGTTGCTTCAGTCTCAGTGAACAGTAAAGTAACCCGACGGATTGTTATGAATGTCCTCGCTTTTCACGCCGATCAGCGTAATCGTTTCGTGACCCAAGGTAACCACTGCGTTGCCGCCGTGGTCGGTAACATGGGTTGCGACGTCTGCCGCCGAGGCTATGTGCAGTCCATTGATGTTGGCCTGGATCACCATGATGTCACCCTGGTGGAACCCCATGACAACGTTCTGGCCGCCGTTACTCTGAAACACAAACTGATCGTGGCCCGAGCCGGCGACCATCGTGTCATCGCCGGTGCCGTTGAGCAAAATTGCGTTGCCGGATCCGGCCGTCATCATCTCCTTTCCGCTGCCGGCTTGCA
>Ga0209415_10009129_pt1 | contig 17068 bp, 12 predicted proteins | sample PeaSoiSIISIP2007_FD_187696 | JGI IMG/M metagenome (GOLD analysis project Ga0209415, IMG submission 187696) | Peat soil microbial communities from Weissenstadt, Germany - SII-SIP-2007 (SPAdes) (version 2) | ecosystem: Environmental > Terrestrial > Soil > Wetlands > Peat | place: Germany... | reverse complement strand
CGAAGTCCAGGACGGTTGTAGTGACGAACACCGGCACGCCGCATTCGTCCGAGTTGCGATAGTGGCGAGGCCGGTCCATCGCTCATTTTAGCTGGCAATAAGATAGCCTCAGGGCCCCGGCCCGCGCATGCGTCCGCGAGCGGCACTTCGGCCCTGAGGCATAAAAATGGACCCGGTGCGCGTAGCCCTTAGGCAACCTATTTGGCCGAAGAAGGCTTGAGGAGGGCGTCGGGCAGGCGAAGGGTGAAGTCCCCGAGCAGACTCCAGAAGTAGCTTCGCTTGCGCCCAATCCCGTCCTTCGCCAGTTGGGCGTCGCGGGATTCCACCTGGAAATACCTCTTCCACGCGTCGCCGAAGGTTCCGTCTTGGCCGAGGACTTTCCAGAACTCGCGGGGCTCGTCGTAGAACACCTTGCCCCTTCCTATCAGCGCCAGCCCGTTGCCGTACATCATCGTGCATTCGGCGAGCTGCCACCGGCCATAGTCGCTGCCGTTGAAAGGCACGTTCTCGGCTCCGAGGGGCCGCGTCGCCTCGCATCCCGTGTGGAAGTACAGCACGCCGTTGCTCGGCAGAGCCTTGTTTTCGTAGAGGGTCCGCAGGAACCCGAACCCCATTGCGCCGCCGATGCCTCTCAGAGAGGGAACGAGCTTGTTGCCCTCGCGGGTCCAATACCACGGTTGGCCGCCGGTTTCGGCCGTGAGTGCGGCCAGATCGCGCGGTCCCTCGAACTCGGACAGAACCGGATTGCTGTGGGCCCGTATCTCGCGAACCAAGGCGGGGTCTTTCATCCATTTGGCCACGTCCGTGATCGTGATGTCCTTATCGAGGAACTCCTTGGAACTCAGATTCTTCCAGCCGGGCACGTCTCGGCGCAGGTCGTCGAAATCGGAACCTAAGTCGGTCGAAACCGCAGCAGCGCCGAGGACGGTCGATTTGCCGCTCCGATAAGCGTGGTTTCGAGCGAAGTACTGGACGAGGAGGGTTCGCTCCAGCGTCGCCGAGGGAACCCAGATGTTCATCGTGTTCGGTACGGACCTGGCATCGGCGAATTCGACGGATTCCGGCTTCCCGTTGGCGTCCAACAGACCTTCGCCCTTGACGCCGCGCACCTTGGGATCGGGCACGACCCCGGCATGGAAGGCGTTGATCCTGCTCACGGAAATCTCGGGAAGCGCCAAGGGGTTTGGCAGCTTCTTTTCCGCCGGGGTGCACTCCTCGTTCGGCTCCGGATCGAAGGTGAATCGCATCTTGTGGCTTCCCCTGGCTTCCTCCGACCACGGCCCATCCTCCACGAAGAAGAAATCCTCGTAGCGTTCGTCCTTGATCTCCCAGTTGTCAGTCGTGTCAGAACCCTTGGGGAACACGGCGTAGAGGTCCGCGACGTTCATCGGCTGGCGAACGTAGAGGCGGTCCCAACGCCCGTCGAGGTCGGCCAGCACGATGTCGGCGGGCGATACGACCGGCTCCGCGACCACGCGCATCCATGGCTCGTTGAAGCTGATCTCGGCTTTGGTCCCCGCGAACAGGGTCACCGGATCGTCGCGTCCCCAGGCATATTGGCGGACCATGAACGGCTGCGGGAAGTTGCCGACCAGGATTACGCCCTGGAAGCCCTCAATCTTCAGCCAGAGCCGTCGAAGGAAGTCGCGGTAGGCGATCAGTGTGAGGCCGTCCTGATGTTCAGGGCCATCGTAAAACGAGGTTTCGAGAACGAACGCGTTCGGGCCGCCGCTTGCGATGTCCTTGGCGAAGGTTTGGAGGGATGGCCGCAGGTCGGTCTTGCCCGGCGCCTGGGCCAGTAGCCTGCTCTCGACAAGGACGACGACCGTGCCGGGGCCTCTGCCCTTGGCCTCGAAGCCATTGCCTTTTAGGCGGCTCAAGCTCCGGATTTCGGGCGTGCCGTCCTGATCCCGGTCGAACCCCTGAAACGCGGCCGCGGCCTGGTCGATCTCGCGCTGCACATCCGGGAAGTTCGCAGCCCTTTTCTCCCCGGCTGTCTGGGCCGGACAGGCGGACGCGCAGAAGGTCAGCCAGGCGATGACGAGGAGCAATCGAAAGTGCATTGAGTTCCTCTGGACACCGAGAGGGTACCCACCGGCCGATCACAACGGCACAGCCAGCAATGAGGCAAGCAATGGCACGAGGAGGCTTCGCGCCAGATCGGGGACGATGGTTCACGAGCCGCTGAAAAATCTGGTTAAGCTGAACGTAGATTTTTCATTTGGTAACCCCTGGTGGGGCCTAGCGGCACGAGCTGATGCGGCGCCAGCCCTGAACTCTGAAAGGAGAGGAGGAGATTCGAACTCCTGGACCGTTTCCGGTCTCCTGTTTTCAAGACAGGTGCAATAGACCACTCTGCCACCTCTCCGGCTGGGAAGTATTGTACTACCGGGACACGGAGGGCGGGAGCGACATGTCCGGGACTCGATGCCGCATGGCAGAGATCGAGCGTATCTCGGACGCAGAGCACGGCTCCGATTAGATCCTTCCGCTTCTTCCGCGGCCTTCATTCTTCAGGCTCGCGGAAGAAGCTCCCAGGATGACAGGCGGACCGAGAATGTTGGTGGCAGCTATAATCAGCCATGCGCATGACTGCCGTGCTTGTCTTAACCATGGCCGTCGCAGCCGCGCCCGCGGCCGGCTTTCGCGACGAGGCGATCAAGTGCATCCGGGAGAGCGACTTCGATACGCTTCAGGCGCTCGCCGATAAGCCCGTCGCTTCCTCGACGCTCGACTTGCGGCTGAAGTACGCGGACGACGCGGCGGAAGCGGTCGACTGGTCGATGCTCCTCCGCAAAGTGACCACCCGCGAGGTCAATTTGGTCTTCGCGACGCGCGGCGAGCCTTTCCTGATTTGGCTGGCCGATCATCCCGACGCGGTTTGCGAGTACGTTCATAGCGGCGCGGACGGTGAAGTTTGCCCGCGCAGCTTCGAGATCTGGCGGCAGATCTGGCAGGAGTGCCCGGAGTCGCACGACGACGGAGTCTGGACCCGGTTCGCGATCGCGAGCGCCCTGGTCCAGTCGGAACAAGTTAGCGCAATGGCCGACGGTCGGCCGATCGATCCGGTCGAGCGGTTCAAGTTCTACAAGCAGTCGGCAGACGAGGGCGCGCTCGTGCCGAGCTTCTTCAAGTCGCCGGTATGGGAACTGCGCTACGTGGCCGGGAGCTGGGCGCTCGATTCCGACCTCGCCTGGGTTCGCACCGCGATGAAGCCGGAGATCCGAAACCAGCTCAAAGTCGGCGATGCCTGCATGATGGTGCCTTACATCGAGAAGAACGCGAAGGGCGTGGATGTGCAGGAAGGCTCGAAGTTCTACGACGACAAGCCGATGACCCTGAAGCTGATGACCGAGTATGGCGGCGTCTGCGGCGCGATCTCCCGCTTCGGCGTCTCTAGCGCGCAGGCCCTCGGCGTTCCCGCTTTCCCGGTCGCCCAGCCTGTGCACTGCGCGTTCGTTTGGGAGAACGCGGATTCGTCGTGGAGGCTTGGCAACGACGTCTTCGGCTGGGGCTCGAGCACGCAGCATCCCGGCATCCGGATCCTTTGGGGCGCGAGGCCGGTCTTCATTCCCCTTTACGACACGGCCCGGCGCGACGAGAAAGCGTTTCTGTCTGCGGACCGGCTGACCTACGCCGCATCCGTCTGCACCACGAAGACGCCCCTGCTCAGAGCGGCTGTCGCGGCCTGCCCGCTCTTCCTCCCGGCATGGCGGCAACTCGTCGCGCTCGAACCGTCGCGACTCGGCCAGGCCGCCCGCGCGTTGGGCATTTGTCCGTACGCGGTCGCGGAGCTTTTCCACGATGCCCAGGGCGAGGCGTACCTGGAGGCCATCCGCGCGATCGCCGGCGCGGACAGCGGCCCGCAGCTCGGAACCCAGACTTGGGCGACGGTCGAACTGGTTTCCTGGAAACTGCGCCAGGAAACCGGGGCTGCGATCGAGGTCTTCGCGGTGATCCAGAGCCAGGACAAGCATTTCAAGTGGAACGGCGCGGATGCCAGGTCGCAGTCGATCATTGTGGCCGCGATCAACGCGGCCGGCAACCGCGGCGACATAAGGGCGCAGTTCGAGAAACTCCTGAACTAGGAGGCGCGCCTCAGATTCGCTGAGCGTCTCTGTCTCACACCCGCCGAGACCGGCGGGGTTAAACTGCCCCCTATGCGTTGCTTGGCTCTCTTCTTCTTCGCGGCGGTGGCTGTTGGTTTGGCCCTAGCCCAGGTTGATCCCGCCCTCTTCGGCGGATTGCACTGGCGGCTCGCCGGGCCCTTCCGAGGCGGGCGCGCTCTCGCGGTTTGCGGCCTGCCCGGCAGTCCGGAGTCCTTCTACTTCGGCTCGGTCGGCGGAGGCGTCTGGTTCAGCGAGAACGCGGGACGCACTTGGGCGCCGGTATTCGACAAGGTCGACGAAGCCTCGATCGGCGCAATCGCGGTGGCCCCGAGCGATCCTAACGTCGTTTATGTCGGGACCGGCGAGGCCGATATGCGCTCCGACATCCAGCAGGGCAAGGGCATGTACAAGTCCACCGACGCGGGCAAGACTTGGACCCACATCGGCCTCGACGACACCCGCCAGATCGGCAAGATCCTCGTCGATCCCAGGGACCCGAACACGGTCTACGTCGCCGCTCTCGGCCACCAATATGGCCCAAACGCCGAGCGCGGCGTCTTCAAAACCACCGACGGTGGCCAGACCTGGACAAAGGTGCTATACAAGAATCCGGACACGGGCGCGATCGACCTTGCGATGGACCCGAACGACTCCAGCGTGATTTACGCCTCGCTCTGGCAGACCCGCCGCCCGCCGTGGAGCATCTACCCGCCCAGCAACGGCCCGGGCAGCGGGCTCTACAAATCGACCGACGCTGGCGCGACCTGGACTCAGATCGTCGGCAACGGATTTCCTTCGCGGGTCGGGCGCATCGGAATCGCGATCTCGCCCGCTGACTCCAACCGAGTCTACGCCTGCGTCGACGCCCTGAACCCGAGAGAAGGCGGCGTCTATCGCTCCGACGACGGTGGTGCGAACTGGACCCATACCGACGGCGACAACCGGATCTGGGGCCGCGGCTGGTACTTTATGGGCATCACGGCCGACCCTAAGGATACCGACGAGGTCTACATAATGAACACATCGGCTTACCGTTCGATCGATGGCGGCCACAGCTTTATTCCTTTCAAAGGCGCGCCGGGCGGAGACGACTACCACACTTGCTGGATCGGGCCGGACGACCCCAAGCGCATGATCCTCGGCAGCGACCAAGGCGTCGTGGTCAGCGTGGACGGGGGCAAGAGTTGGTCGTCCTGGTACAACCAGCCGACCGGGCAGTTCTATCACGTCGTCACCGATAACCGCTTCCCATACTGGATATACGGGGCGCAGCAGGATTCGGGGGCGATGGCGATTCCGAGCCGGACGATCCATACCGGAATCAGCGCTCTCTATCAGCGGCCGATCCAGGCAGGCGGCGAGAGCGGGACGGTCGCCCCAGACCCTCTTCACCCTGGAGTCCTTTACTCGAACAGCGGCAGCAAGGAATCTATGGAGACGGGCGAGAACCAGAACGTCGATCCGACGATGCTGAGCCCCGAGACGTCATGGCGCAACACCTGGACGTTGCCCGTCGTCTTTTCGCCGGCGAATCCGCATGTGCTCTATACGAGCCATCAGCAGATCTTCCGCTCTTCGGATGGCGGGTCGACTTGGAAGATCATCAGCCCGGACCTAACTCGCCCAGCTTCGCCCCTCCTTGCCAATCTCGATCCGACGACGGCGGCCGACAATCCTGGAACGGCTCGGCGCGGCGTCGTCTACTGGCTTGCGCCCTCTCCGCTCCGGGCCAAGGAGCTTTGGGCTGGAACCGATGACGGCCTCATCTGGCTGACCCGAGACGATGGCCGGCATTGGTCGAACGTGACGCCGTCCGCCCTGACCCCCTGGAGCAAGGTCGGGATTATCGACGCCTCCCACTTCTCGGCCTACGGTGCGTATGCGGCAATCGACCGGCATCGGCTCGACGACAACCGGCCTTACATCTACCGGACGCGCGATGGCGGGAAGCATTGGGATTTGATCACGAATGGTATCCCGCAGGATCAGTTCGTCAACGTCGTGCGGGAAGATCCTAAACAGAAGGGACTGCTCTACGCGGGCACCGATTGGGGTGTGTACGTTTCCTTCGACGACGGCGCGCGGTGGCAGCCGCTTCAGCTCAACTTGCCCGCAGCCTCGGTGCGGGACATCGTCTTTGGCGGAGACGATGTGGTCGTGGGAACTCACGGCCGGGCGATCTGGATACTCGATGACGTTTCAATGCTGCGTCAAATGGCGGCAGGGTTGACTCCAATGCTCTACAAACCCGCAGTTGCGATTCCGTTTCACCGAGCGGGCGGGTTTGGCTTTGGCCGCTTCGACGAGGGAACGCCCTTGCCGCCCGAGGAGCCGCAAGGCGAGAACGCGCCTTGGGGCGCGATCATCGACTACACAGCCGATCCAACATCCCAGCCCATAGTTTTGAAGGTCTTCGACGTGCAGGGCCACATGATCCGGCGGATCGCGAGCGACGATCCAGTCGCCCGGATCGACCCTCGCCGTCTCGACATCCCGGCGTATTGGATTCAGCCGCCCCAGGTTCTCGCATGGGGGCCAGGCGCCTACCGTTATCTATGGGACTTCCGGTATCGCACAGCGGGCGGACCGTTGGTACCTCCCGGGCGCTACGTCGTTCAACTGACCGAAAACGGTAAGTCAGTGGAGCAACCGTTAGTCGTCGAGCGCGATCCTCGTGTGCACGCGACGGACGCGGAGTTGCGCGCGCAGTATCGCTTCGCGTTGGAGATCCTCGACGAGCAGGATAAGGTCTTGGCGGCTCGGGATAAGGCTCTAGCTGGTCTTTCACGCGTCCAAGCGACGAAGATCAGGGCGATCACGGGATCGGGGCCGGTGCGACGCCGGCGACGCGGCGAGGCGCCGACCGCGAACTCAGATTTTACCAGCCTGACCTACGTGGCGGGCGCGCTCGGAGGGCTAGAAGGCGCAGTCGAGAGCGGGCCTGGCGTCCCGGCCCGGCAGTGCCGGGTAATGTTCGCGCGCCTGAAGCGCTTGGAGGCCGCGGACATGGTGAAGCTGGAGCGGTTGGAGAAGGCGAACCGGCGATGAATCCCCGACAGACTACGGGTTGGAAATCCGTGCCACCGTTGGCACGGCGATTGCATGAGATTTGGCAATGAAGTCCGGCCAAGGCAAGAGTCAGGGATTTGGGTGGCCTGCTACGCAATCCCCCACCCCCACTCCCACCCATCACTCGTTCGACTCCGCTCAGGGTCAACCCACTTTGAGGGATGGGGCCGCGGAGCGGCGGAGCGAGGAGCGCTGGGAGCACTATGCCGGCTGCGCGATTGGGCTGGATGGCAATATGGCGCGTATCCAGGACATTTGCTCTTGGGGTGCCCGCGTCGAGGCGAGACGCAACTACTCGATCAACGAGACGGTCCGCCTCGACCTCCCTTGGGGTGCGCCGGTGAGGGCCGTGGTTTTGGCGAGCGAAAATGGCCTGAGCCGGCTTCGATTCGATTTCCCGATCGACGCGTTCTGAGGACCGGGCGCTGTGCCGGGCCGGCTGATGCCTGATGCTCGATGCCCCAACCCCGGCACCCAAAACTCGGCACCAAATCCCTCAATTGCTGGTTTTTTGGACGGGCTCTCGACAGCTATACCGGCCAGAGCGGAAGCTGAGTTAAACTACGCTCGAAGGTTATTAGCACCCGCGCGAGACGGGTGACGTCGGGCTTGGGGTTGGGCTAGGGAGAGTGAGATGAGCTACGTGAGAAAGAGCTTTTGGGCGATCGCCCTTATTGGAATCGCTTGCTTCGCCGGCTTTGCCGTTATGCGCTCCGTTCTAAACGACCATCACGAAGCAACGGTGGCCGGCGAGAGGGAGGGTTCCGATACCGATTCGCCGTGGGACGCTTTCCTGTGGAGGCGGCTGCAGTGGCTCGACGAGCATGGCGAGATCGCGCCGGGGTCTCTTCAGCGAGCTATCGCTCAGAAAGAAGCGATCCTTGCATCCAGCCCGCACAGTCGCGTTCTCGGCGACTATTGGACGGAGCGCGGACCCGACAACACGTCCGGTCGCAACCGCGCCATCGTCATCAATCCGACCAATACATCGATCATGTATCAGGCGGCGGCGGGCGGAGGGGTTTGGAAGTCGACGGATGGCGGCGTCACGTGGAATCCAATTTCCGATGAGTTCGCAAGCCTCGCCATGGGCGCGTTGGCGATGGATCCGAATAACCCGAATGTGATCTACGCGGGCACCGGCGAAGGGTATTACAATGGCGACGCCCTCGATGGAGTCGGCATTTACAAGACGACCGACGGCGGCAATACATGGACGCTCCTGTCCGGAACGACAAGCTTCGGGAACACGAACAAGGTCGTGATCAGCCCCTCCAATTCAAACCTGATCCTCGCTGCCACCCAATATGGTGGAATTCAGCGCAGCACGGACGCGGGCGCGACTTGGACGAACGTGCACGGGGCTCAGGCCGGTCAAAGCATCGCCTTTTCGAGCGCCAATCCAAGCAACGTGATCGCGGGTGTTCTCGACTACGACTTTACGGCCAACGAATGGTACAACCAGTTGGCTTATTCGACCGATGGCGGCGTCACCTGGACCCGCTCGGCCAGCAGCCGCGTCAACCAGTTCGGCGATTACGAGGTGACCTTCGCGGGCGGCTCTTCGACCCTCTGCTATGCGAGCGGCCCAAGTTCTTCCTCGGATTCTACGGTCACGTGCTACAAGTCGACGGACGGGGGCCAGACGTGGGCGTCGGCCGGCTCGTTTTCGGGGAGCGGCCAGAACTGGTACGACAATGCGATCTTCGTCGATCCGACGAACTCGAACCTTATCGTGATCGGCGACACCTATGTCTGGCGAAGCACCAACGGGGGCACGTCGTTCACGAAGATTAACGGCAATGGATATTTGCAGACGACGATGCCGCACCCGGACTGCCACGCGATCGTGCCTGATCCCGGCTACAACGGATCGAGCAACCGTATTATCTATTTCTGCACCGACGGTGGTTCGTACAAGGCGGCGGACATCACCACCGTCCGAGGGAACAGCAACACCGGTTGGAGCCGGCTCGACTTGAACTGCCACACGACCCAGTACTACTACATCGCCGGCGACGGCGGGAGCGGCCACATCATGGGCGGCCTCCAGGATAACGGGACGTTGATGCTTCAGAACGGCAGCAATAACTCGGTTTACACCTACGGCGGAGACGGCGGCGATGCCGCGATCGATCCTACGAACTCGAACTACGTCTTCGGCGAGTATGTGGACTTGGAGCTGTTTCGAGCCACGAATGGCGGGACGACTCAAAATTCGGGAAGCTCGATTTATAGCGGAATCTCGGACGCCGGCAGTAACGCCAATTTCATCTCACCTTTCGTTCTCGATCCCAACGCACCCACGACGTTGCTTGCAGGAGGCGCCTCTCTTTGGCGAACCACCAACGACCGGGCCGGAACTGTGAGTTGGAGTTCGATCAAATCTCAGAGTTCAACGGGCCAGCCGATCTCGGCGATCGCCGTCGCGCCGGGGAACAGCAACATCGTCTGGGTGGCCTACAACGACGGCCAAGTGGCGATGACCACGAACGGCACGGCCGCGAGCCCGAATTGGACGGTGATCGACGATAACTCCTCGCATAACCCGTTGCCCAACCGATATCCCACAGAGATCGTGATCGACCCGGCCAGTTCGAACACCGTCTACATCACGTTTGGCGGATTCTCGTCGGACAACGTATGGAAAACGACGAATGCCGGTTCGACTTGGGCTTCGATCACGGGCAATCTCCCTCAAGCGCCCGTTCATTGCATCGCGCGCAATCCGCTGAATGCGAATATCCTCTACGTGGGCACGGAGGTTGGGCTATTCTCAAGCTCGAACGGCGGCGCGTCTTGGACGGTTTCGAGCGACATGGTCACGAACAGCCCGGTCGACGACCTGAAGTATATGAATAACTCGAACACGCTGATCGCGGGAACTCACGGTCGCGGCGTTTGGGTGCTCGGGGCCCAGTCCGTGTCGGGCCACGTGGCTCTCGGCAACTACTCTGGCGACGTGACCGTCCCGACCTTCGTGATGGACATTTTGGACAGCGGCAACAATATCGTGCAGACGTTCAACAACGTCCAGCTAGATTCGTCCGGCAACTTCTCGATCGACACGGCGGTCGCGCCGGGAACCTATTCAGTCCGGATCAAGGGCACGACGAGGTTTTTGCGCAAGCGCATCTCGAACGTCGCGTTTACCGTCGCGGGAGCTTCCGGACTGACCGCGACGCTGACGAACGGCGATATCAATGGAGACAATACGGTCAGTCTCGCCGATTTCGGCGCGCTCAAACTGGCCTATGGTTCGTCGTCGGGAAGCTCGAACTGGAATCCCAGCGCTGATCTGGACGGGAACGGCTCGGTCGGGTTGAGCGACTTCGGGATCTTGAAGCTGAACTACGGCAAGAGCGGGGATAACTAGCTAATAGAGCGTCAGAGATTCAGATTTGGATGGATCTGAACCCGCCGATTAGCGCCGGGATAGCCTCAGGACTCGGGCTCGCGAAGGCGTGAGCGAGAGGCGGCCGGTCCTGAGGCATTCAGAAAAAAGTTAGCGCACTCCATGCCTCCACCCCTCTTACCTGGGACTCCTGAAACCGCAGGTAAGGCAGCGGGGGCGGAGACATGGCAAGATCTCTCTGCCGGGGGACCGGCTCGCGCGAAACCGGCGGACGACTCCGACGTCAGTAACACCGGAGGTAGCGATCCATGCTGCTGTGTGTCGTCGTCGCATCGGCCATTCTTGCTCTAGCAGAGCCCTCCCGATCCGCCGTATTTGCGAGCATCCAGCGAGACGCCGGAGGGGACGCTTTGGTGGCTGGAAGCCCCGAAAGGACCCTGCTCAAGGCAGCGATTATGTCGCTGAGCGGACTTGCCGTGTCGCATGACGGAGAGCGGCTCGCCCTTCTGCGGATCACTCATCCGGTGGATGAGCCTCCGAATCCCTCCGCTCCCCACGGGACGAGCGACCAGATCGTCGTGGTGCCGACGGTTGGAGGGCCGGCGACGGCCTTTCGAACAACCGGCGACGGCGATTGGATGTCTGTACAGTGGAACCCCAGGAACGACACCCTACTTGCCGTCCAAGCGTCGGGGACGCCGATCCCAGATTGGATGGGGAACGATACGCTCTGGCTCTTGGGCCCGGGGAGCGCGAAAAGGAAGATAGCCGATCTTGACTCGCCCTGCGCCGACTGGCCTTTTCCGGCACGGGGAAGGCCGTCCTCTACGTAAACCTCGACCACTCAGACGCGGTGTGGAAGTGGGGCCGAGGTCACAACCGGCCGCGGCCCGTGTTCCGGGAGCGCGGCGCCCAGTTCGGGAGGTTCGCCGTGTCCCCCGACGACCGCCTCATCGCGATCGCGACCAGCAAACAGAAAGCGGAATGCGTTGAAATCCGAGCTCTAAACAATGGCGCGGTGATCGAGAGAATCCCCTTTAGCGCCTGGGAGACCGCGCGAGGCGTCCGGTCCTTATGCTGGAGCGCGGATGGAAGGTTCCTATGCGGCGTAGGCGGCTACTATGGAGCCGCCCCGGTCTGGATTTGCTCGCTGAAGGGCGGACGGGTACCAAAGACAATCTATCCGGCTTCCGCCCGCGTGACCGGCTGGTCATCCGCCGACCGTTCATTCGTGGTCAGCAGCTCCGACGGGGCGTCGCAATCGATCAGCCTTTTCTCCCCGTTCGCCAACGGTCCACGGACGCTCTTTTCGCGCAAGGGTCTCAGCGAGGCCGCCTGGATCCCGTAGCGCCGCCGGGACGCGTGAGTGGCTTTCTCTGAGCCTTCTGCTCCTCGCAGGCCGACAAGTCGGCCGGTACAAAGCGCGAACAAGTTCGCGCACTCCAAAGATCAGCTTGCCTTCTTCGTTTCGAAGATCGGCTCGTACTCGCTCGCCGGCCGGAGCACGGCGGAGGCGAGAAGCTCGACGCCGTTGCGGCCCTGATGCGGAGCGCAGGCTTCGCCAATGTCGACGACGATACCGGCGGTCGCGGCGACCCGGTTCGCGAGCCAATTCGAAATCTTGTTCAACAGCCTTTGCCGGACCAGGGCCACGTTGTGGCCGGTCGAGGGCAGGATCATCCCGAAGCCGGTCTTGCCAAATCGCGCCACGACGTCGAGGCGCCGGACATTCGACTTGAAGAACTCGGCGGCGTCGGCCATGAAGTCGATCACGCTCTGCTCGCCATAGAACGAGCGCATCCCGTCCAGTCCTTTGAAGTTAACGATTACGAGGGCGACCTGGCCGTTGTAGGCGGAGGAGCGGTGGATCTCTTCTTCGAGGCGGGACCGAAAATAAGTGTCCGTATATGCGCCGGTCTCGGCGTCGATGATGTCGTAATCCACGGCGGAAGACTGGCGGCGAAGGACCCGGTCGCGCTCCTCCTCGTTGCTGAGGATCTTTCGAAGTTTGGCGAGCGACTGGCGGAGGATGTGGCTGACGTAGTTGCAGGAGATGCCGAGGCGGGCCGCGATCTCGGTCTGATTCATCGAGTCGAAGTGGAAGTGAAGCAGAACCTGGCGCTCCAGGTCTCGGAGCTGCCTCATCGCATGCTCGAGAACGACGCGATCTTCGACCGTGAGCTGCTCGGGGCAGAACTGGGCGGAGTCGAGCTTCTCGACTTCGCTGGATCCGTCCTCGTCGCCCTGCGCGGCTTGATCGAGGGATGCGACGCGGAGCATCTCTTGGGTCTGGAAGACTTCCTTCACCGCGGTTTCGCTCACGCCGACCTCGTCCGCGATCTCGCGCTCGGTAGGATTCCGGCCCAGGGCCTGCTGAAGGACCTGGCACGCCTTGTTAACGCGGTGCCGCAGCTCCTGCAGCCAGGCCGGATGACGGATAGTCTGGGCGCGGTCCCGCAGATAATGTTTGATCTCGCCGGCGACGAGGTAGGTCGAGTAGGTATTGAACCGGACTCCGGCTTCGGGATCGAACTTGGTAAGCGCGTTGAGAAGGCCGATGAAGCCCACCTGAACCAGATCTTCAAATGGCTCGATACCGGCGAATTTGCGAGCAATGCGCTCCACCATGCTCGCATATTGGACCATGATGAGGTCCTTCATGTCTGGTGTTGGGTTCTTCAGATACCTCAACACCAAGCCCTCCGCATCTTGATGCAGACTCAAAAAGTCAGACATTAATCACTCCGTTGATCGTGTCCATGAAGCGGCGCTCCGTGCCACTTCGCCAGATTGTCCTAGTTAGCGGTTGGCGGTTAGCCGTTGGCAGTTCCGGGAACCGCCAACCGCTAACTGCTTACCGCTCTAATGCACCGCGTTCACCAGCTTGAACATCGGCGTCATGATTGAAATTGCGATAAAGCCGACGACGACTCCAAGGAAGATGATGAGCATCGGCTCGATCATGCTTGTCAGTCCTTTCACCGTCTGCTCGACTTCCTGATCGTAGAAGTCGCCCACCTTCACGAGCATCTCGGAGAGTCGTCCTGACTCTTCGCCGATGTCGATCATGCAGGTGACCATATTGGGAAATAGCCCGCTTTGCATCAGCGGCGCGGAAAGCTTGTTTCCTTCGCGGATGCTGAGCCGGGTTTGGTCGATCGCCTCCGCGAGAACGCGGTTGCCCAGCGTCTCGCCCACGATCTCGAGGCTTCTCATCATCGGGACGCCCGAGTTGATCAGAGTTCCGAAGGTTCGACTGAAGCGAGCGACGCTCATCTTGAGCGAGAGCTCGCCAACAACCGGCAGCTTCAGCTTGATCATGTCGTATTGCCATCGGCCCTTTGGAGTCCTGGCATAGAACTTCAGGCCGAAGAAAGCGCCCAACGCGAGGATGATAATCATCCACCAGTAGGCCTGGCGGAAATCGCCGATCCCGAAGAGAGCCTTCGTGACTGGGGGCATCTCCACGTTCATGCCTTTGAAGATCTCTTTGAACTTCGGCAAGACGAATGTGAAGAGAGCGAACAGCATGATCTGGGAGAAGCAGAGGACGAGGATGGGGTACATCATCGCGCTCTTGATCTTGCCCTTGATCTCCGATTCGTATTCGAGGAAGTGGGACAGACGGTCGAGTATCGTGTCCAGGATGCCGCCCAACTCGGCCGCGCGGATCATGTTGACGTAAAGCTTGTTGAAGATGCGCGGATGCTTCGCCAAAGCATCGTTAAGCTGCGCGCCCCCCTTGACGTCTTGGGTCACCGCTTCGAGGGCTTCCTTCAGGGCCGGATCTTTCATCTGGCCGTGGAGGATCTCGAGGCAGCGGAGAATGGGGATGCCGGCGTCGATCATCGTCGCGAACTGTCGCGAGAAGACGACGAGGCTCTTGGGCTTGAATTTCTTCCTGCCGAAGCTCTTTACACCCGACTTCGAGGCCTTTCGGATCTCGGTTGCGGTGAGCGACTGCTCGCGCAGCTTGGCCAAGACCAAACGCTCATCGTCGGCCTCGATTGTGGCTTTAACCGTTCGGCCCGATTGGTCGACGGCTGTATAGGCAAAAAGCGGCATCCGTTCCTCCGAGTCAATATCGGGGTCGCCGCATCTTGCGGCGCATGGTCCCGACATTAAGATTCTCGGTTGGGGCGAGCGCCAAGCCAACGAGGAATAACAGGATTACAGTTTTTTGTTTCGGATGCCGATAAGCGTCCTCTCTCCCTCTCGCTTTGCCCGATACAGCATATTCCACAGGTCTGCGAGAAACCTACAAACGAGGTTTAGGATTGGTTTGGGAGCGGGTGCGGTTGCCCGCACCCGCAATCGTCGGGCGCATACAGCAGAGCACGAGCCCCGGGGCTACGGCGAGCCGCCGCCCTGGCAGCCAATGAACATGTCTGAGCGAAAACTGCCGGGACGGTGCTGTGCTGGATCACCGGGGTCGAGGCACTGACGAATTCCTACCCAAGTGGTCACGCTGATGGAGTTCGAGTTCGCCAAGAGCGACTCGGCTTCCTGCTGGCTTCCGAGGCCCCATTGCTGCCAGGAATTGGTTAGCGACTCCGTCAGCTGATTCCTTAGCTCCTCTGGTAGCTCGCCTACAGAGCCTGCCGAGCCCGGGAGGGAGTCATCTAGGCCGAGCAACTTCATGAGAGACCGGGCGGCCTTATCGCGCTCCGCCTTTAGCTTGCCTTCAACGTCGCTGATCAAGTCGGCAGCGGTCCGCATGCCGTCTGGCAAAGTGGTTCGGGCTAGGCCGAAAAGGTGGAATTCGACGTCTTCGTTTTCCCTTGCCTTCGCTTTTTGCCCATCAGCGAACTTCGCAAACTCGCTTGGGCTCAGTGGCTTCGGAGGTATCGGCATCCCGGCAAGCTTCTTGTCGCGGCTTCGCGAGGCTTCGCTGTTCATGGGTAGCTGAACCGTGATGGACCGACCCGTGGCAGGGTCGGCGAGCGCCACGGACACCTGAGCGTCAAGTCCGATTCCGCCGTCCTTTAGATCGAAGTTCGGTTGCCGAGCATCTGGGGGGCTGATCTGGTCCAGATAAGTGCTGACCGCCGACTGCTGGTCTGGTGACAGGTCGCCGATGCGACTCGCGAAGCTCCCTCCGCCCAAGGCGGCTAGGCCCTTAGCGAGATCGACCGATTGCTGTAGCTCGGCGATGCGCCAGAGCTGGCGGTCGAGAGCGACGGCACCCCTAACCCCCCACTTCCTAAACTCAAAGCGGTTTTTCGGCAAGAGCTTTTCGAGGTCGCTCAAGGGCATCCACAGCTTAAAGCCGGACGTGACCTTATCGATCATCTTCGCGTCCCGCGATATGAGGACCAGATCGCGCACCCGCGCGCTAGGCGGGCCGGCGATGCTGGGGCTTTGGCTACCTAACACGGTGGCCAAAAGAAAAGGCATGACAAACGCTACCATGTCCTACTCTGGCCCTCCGCCCCCGCCCCCGTGGGTCACCGTGTAGCTGAAGCTGTTTGTAACGTGGTAGCCGGGCCCTCCATCTTTGCTAAGATCTCTCTCCGCGGTGTCATCTACGACGCCGTCGCTGTAATGCCAGAAAGACTCACTGCCGCTCTGAAGCTCACAGTTATCCCAGTCGATAACAGAGTCGCCCGCACTGAAAGTCTCGCTCCACACCGGTCCAGTGGCAGTCCACAGATTCGTGCAAAGGTTGGCGAACAGCATTCGCCACGCCGGGTCTTGGGTGGCCGACCCGACAACATAGAACCAGTTCTGCGTGGCCGCATTCCAAACTACGGGGCCATCGACAAGGCAGTTAAAGCCGTCTATTGGCAGCGAAGTGTTGGTGATGGTTACAGAATACGACTCTTCGACCCACTGACACCTGGCCGCTGTCGCAAGGCTTGTTCCGAGAACGACGATTGGCAACAACTTAGACAATCTACACATGCAGATAGGCTATCGCATAATTGCCCGGATTGTGTATTAAGATTAAGAAAAATGTGTGCCAGATTCACGAGGCGTTGAGCAGACGCAGAACGGGGGTCCCGGTGGTCTTTTCGCAGCCATGAGGAAACCTGCCATGGGGTAGCACGCCGGTACCCCACGGAAACCACCAGCAAGCGGCTGCTAGGCGTGTACGATCGGCCGGCTCGTGTAGATGCCGTCCAGCGCGCCGTACATCGAGCTGCAGACGATCGCGCAGGCCGTCTTCGCCCTGGCGAACTCCTCGTCGCCGAGGGCTTCGACGTACTTCTTGAGAAGCTCGACCTCGGCGATATCGTCGGCGTGAACCTTGAAGTACTCTTTGCCTTCTTCCGCCACGCTATAGTGCTCGTTGAGACCGTCGAGCTTCGCCTTGGAGAGAACGAGCCTAGCAGTAAGCTGGTCGTGTTGCCTATCGCTAAGCCTGGGCCGGTCACCGGCCAGGTGCCGGCTCAAATGTGGATCGGGAAGACCGTCGTACTTGAGGTGCGCGCCACAGGGCCCAAGGGAAAGGCGTCGGCCTGGTCGAATTCCGTCTCACTCTTCGTAATTCAACCTCTCGCCACGCCGTCCACGCCGAAACCGCAAAACGTCG
>Ga0209415_10009127_pt1 | contig 17069 bp, 12 predicted proteins | sample PeaSoiSIISIP2007_FD_187696 | JGI IMG/M metagenome (GOLD analysis project Ga0209415, IMG submission 187696) | Peat soil microbial communities from Weissenstadt, Germany - SII-SIP-2007 (SPAdes) (version 2) | ecosystem: Environmental > Terrestrial > Soil > Wetlands > Peat | place: Germany... | reverse complement strand
TGCAAACCCCGCCAGGTCCGGAAGGAAGCAACGGTAGCGGTGCGGTTCGTGTGCCGCGGATCACCCGGGGCCTGGCAGCCTGTCCGTTGGTAGCGGATAGCCCACCGCATGTACCAGGTCATCGCCCGAAAGTACCGGCCTCAGACGTTTCAGGACGTGGTCAACCAGGAACACGTAAAGACCACGCTCGAAAACGCCATCGCGCAGAAGCGCATCGCCCATGGCTACATCTTCTCGGGCCAGCGCGGCACCGGCAAGACCACCGTGGCGCGCATCATGGCGCGCTGCCTGAACTGCGTGAACGGGCCCACCACCAAGCCCTGCGGAGTCTGCTCCAACTGTCTGGAGGCATCCAGCGGCGGCGGCCTCAACGTCATCGAGATCGACGCCGCGTCCAATCGCGGCATCAACGAGATGCGGGAGCTGAACCAGAGCGTCCGGCAGCGGCCGGCCAGCGCCCGCTACAAGGTCTTCATCGTGGATGAAGCCCACCAGATCACCACCGATGCCTTCAACGCGCTGCTCAAGACCATCGAAGAACCGCCAGAATGGGTGATCTTCATCCTCTGCACCACCGAGCAGCACAAGATTCCCGCCACCATCGCGTCGCGCTGCCAGCACTTCAGCTTCCGCTCCGTGGATTTCGAAGAGCTCATCGCGCGCATCGCCTGGATCTGCAAGCAGGAAGGAATCGACGCCGATCAAGAGGCGTTGGCCGTGCTGGCGCAAGCCGGCGAGGGCAGCGTGCGCGATTCTCTCTCGGCGCTCGACCAGGCCATCGCCTGCTGCGGCTCCAAACTCAATGCCGCCGAAGTGCGCGCGCTGCTGGGGGCCTTCTCGCTGGAGTCGCTCGACACAGTCACCCAGGCGCTGGCCGGGAACGATTCGCGGCGCATGCTCGAAGTGGTCGATGAGCTCGAGCGCAACGGGCAAAACCTGCAGCACTTCAGCCGCGAGCTGTCGCGCTACTTCCGCAATCTGCTGGTGACGCGGATTGCGGGCGCGGAGGGCCCGCTCGGCGCCCGGCTGGTGGCCGCCTCCGCCCAGCAGCGCGCGAAACTGGCGAGCATCGCCGCGCAGTTTTCCGAGGAGGATCTGACGCGGTACCTGCAGCTCTCGCTGGACCTCTTTCGGGATTTGCAGTTCTCGCTGCAACCCAGGTTTCATCTGGAGATTGGCCTGGTGCGCCTGGTCCAGGCCGGTCGGCTGCTGCCCATCGAACAGGCGCTGGCGGAAATGCAAGGCGGACCGGGGCCAAGCCCCGCTCCCCGGCCGGGGGCGCAAAGCACGCCGGCGCCGCAGAACACGCCGGCCGCCAAGCCCGGTCCCTCGCCGTTCGAGCTCGATCGCGCCCGCAAGGCCGCCATGGGTCCGCCGGAGCCGCAGAGCTTGGCAGCCGATCCCCAACCCACTCGCGCTTTGGCGAGCCCAACCCCCAACCCCCAACCCCCTGTTTTCGATGACTGGCGGCTTAAGCTGCATGCGGCGCTCATGGAGCTCGGCCTGCCCTACACCGCCGACGCGGTGGAGAACTCGCGCGTCGTCGAAGTCAACGGCGAGCTGCAGATTATGACCTCGAAAGCCTACAAGCTGGCGTTGCGCGAAGACGATCTCAGAAAGGCCGTCAGCCAGATCTCCACGCGCACGCTGCGCATCAAGGTCGCCATCGGAGAAGTGGAGCCGGCATCCGCTCCGCTCGCCCCGCCGGCGGCCAACAACGAAGACGAGGCCACCCGGCGCGCGCTCGCCAACCCCGAGGTGCAGCGTTTCCAGGAATTGTTCGACGGCAAGATTTACAAGATTCGAAACCTGAAGGAGTCGTAACGTGAAAATACCCGGCAACATGCAGCAGATGCAGCAGATGATGCGCCAGGCGCAGCAGATGCAGGAGAAGCTCCAGCAGGAGATCGCGCAGATCAAAGTGGAAGCCTCGGCGGGCGGCGGCATGGTCACTGTGAAGATGGACGGGCAGAAGAACCTGCTCTCCGTCAAGATCGATCCCGAAGTGGCGGGCGATGTCGAGATGTTGCAGGACATGATCGTGGCCGCCTGCAACGAAGCCGTGAAGAAGGTGGAAGAGGAAACCCACGCCAAGATGGGCGGCATGCTGGGCGGGATGGGCTTGCCTCCAGGCCTGTTTTAGCGATGCCGGATTTCGCAGAACCGCTCGCGCGGCTCATCACGGAGTTCAAGCGGCTTCCCGGCATCGGGCAAAAGTCCGCCCAACGGCTGGCTTTCCACGTGCTACGCGCCAGCCGCGACGATGCCGAGCATCTCGCCCAGGCGGTTCTCGACGTCAAGGACAAGCTCGGCCTTTGCAGCGTCTGCAACAACATCAGCGAGAGCGACCTGTGCCTGTTCTGCCGCGATTCCTCGCGCGACCCCAAAGTGGTCTGCGTGGTCGAGGAGCCGCACAACATCGTGGGAATCGAGACCACGCGCGAATACCAGGGCCGCTATCACGTGCTGCACGGAGCGCTCTCGCCGTTGCGCGGCGTGGGCCCGGAAGCGCTCCGGATCAAGGGACTGGTGGAACGCATCGGCCAGGGCGAGATTCAGGAAGTGATCGTGGCGACCAACCCCACGGTGGAAGGCGAGGCCACCGCCGTCTACCTGGCGCGGCTGTTGAAGCCTCTGGGCGTCAAGGTGACCCGCATCGGGATGGGAATCCCGGTGGGCAGCGACCTGGAGTTCGCCGACGAGGTTACCATTTCGAAGGCCATGGAAGGCCGGCGGGAGATGTGAGAGAGAGCTGACAGCGATTCGACTCTACGCCGCGGCCGAGCTCCCCAATACCTCGCGCAATTTCCGCGACAGGTCCGCCGCCGTGAACGGCTTCTGGAGGAACGCCGTCTCCGGGTCCAACACCCAATTGTGGGTGATCCGGTTGTCCGTGTAACCGGACATGTAGACCACCTTCGCCGCGGGCCGCAGATCCCGCACGGCCTTCGCCAGCTCCAAGCCGCTCAGGTGCGGCATCACGAGGTCCGTCAGCAGGAGATCGATGGCTTGCCCGTGCTGCCGCGCCACCTCCAGCGCCTGCTCCGGCGTTTCCGCTTCCAGGACCCGGTAGCCCTGCCTGGCCAGCATCTTGTGCACCAGCTTGCGAATTCCTTCCTCGTCTTCGCAAAGCAGAATGGTTTCGGTGCCCCGCATTTGCCCGGGCCGATCCTCGCCGTTGGTGAATTCAACCGGCACTTCCACCGTGGGGAAGTAAATCTTGAAGGTGGTGCCCTGGCCCGGCTCGCTGTAGACCATGATCTCGCCGCCATTCTGCTTCACGATCCCGTAGACGATCGAAAGGCCCAGCCCCGTCCCCTTACCCTCCTCTTTGGTGGTGAAGAACGGCTCGAAGAGGCGGCTCCTGGTCGCGGCATCCATCCCCACTCCCGTATCGCTGACGGCCAGCATGCAATACTGTCCGGGAGTGACGCCGAGGTGACGCCCCGCGTAGTCCGCATCGAGCGCCGCGTTGGCGGTCTCGATGGTGAGCTTGCCCCCGTCGCTCATGGCGTCGCGGGCGTTCACCACCAGGTTCATGATCACCTGGTCGATATGGACGGGATCGGCGCTGACACGTCCCAGGCCCGCATCCAGGTGTGTCGAGATCTCGATATCTTCCGGGATCAACCTGCTGAGCATCTTTATCGAACGCGACACGATCCCATTCAAATCGACGATCCTGGGCTGGCTGATCTGGCGCCGGCTGAAGGCCAGCAGTTGCGCCGTCAGACTACCGGCACAGGCGGCGGAGTACTGAATTTCGTGCGCGTATTCCAGCAGATCAGGCGAGCCCTGGGCTTCCAGAATCAGCATCTCGGTGTATCCCGTAATTACGGTGAGCAGGTTGTTGAAGTCGTGCGCCACGCCGCCCGCCAGCCGGCCGACGGCCTCCAGTTTCTGCGACTGGCGGAACTGTTCTTCGAGCACCTTGCGCTCCGTAACGTCGCTGTCGATGGCGATGACACCGCGGATGCGGCCGCCGGCATCGCGCAGCGGCGCGGTCCAGATCACTATGTCGATCCGCGAGCCGTCCTTCTTCAGCCGGCTCCGTTCGGCCGCGGCCAGCGATTCTCCCCTTCGGAACCGCTCCAGCCACTCCCGCTGCTCTTCCTGCTCGTCCGCCGGAATGATGGGGGGTAGGCCGCCGATGACTTCCTCTTGCGTCCAGCCGAAAATCCGCTGCGCCGCGGGATTCCAGAAGGTGACCTTGCCTTCGAGATCGACAGCCCAGATCGCCAGGGGAGACGACTGAACTACCGCCTGGCGCACTTCGTTCGCCTGGCGCAGTTCCTCGTTGGCGGCGCCAAGATCGGCCGTCCGTTGATCGACCTTCGATTCCAGGAGGCCGTGAGCGGCCTTCAATTCCGCGGCCTGCTGCGTCAGCAGTTCGGATGTCTCCTTCAGCGTGCGCCCCAGCCGCGCGATTTCGTCATTCCCGGCGATCTTCGCGAGAATCGGCTGGCCCTTGGCCACGCCGCGGGCATCTTCCTCCAGTTGGCGGACGCGGCGCGCGATCTTAGCGTTGAAAAGCACGGCGGCCCCGATGCCGCCCAGAAGACCGAGAAGCCCGCCCACGAAAATAGCGGCTCGCAGTCTCTGCTGAGCCCTCTCTTGGGCTGCGCTCCTATCCATCAGCAGCCGATCCTCTTCGTTTTCCATGGCCGTGAGTTCCGCGCGCAGCTCGTCCATGTCCGACTCGGCGCTTTCCAACTCCGGCACGCCGGCGGCAGCATGCCGTAACGCTTCCATGGAATCGAGCGCCCTGGCGACCAGCGCCCGCACCCGCGACCAACGCTGGAGTTGCTCAGGACTGTCGCTGGCGAGCCGGTGGAGAGCATCGAGCCGATCCGGTAGTTCTTTGCGGGCCGTCAGATACGGTTCGAGAAACGATTCCCGCCTAGTGAGCAGATAGCCGCGGACAGCGGTCTCCGCATTCACCAGGCGAATGAACACCCGCCGCATTTCCACGCGCACCTGGTAGGTATGTTCGACCGAGGCTCCGGCGTCGCGCATCCGCTGTTGGAACTGGTAGAAGACCACCATCGCCGCCAGCAGGGCGCACACGGGAATGGCGACCACCAGCACACCTTTGGCGGTCAGGGAGAGATAGGCCCTTGGAGCACGAACGCGTCCACTACGGCTTCGAGGCATCACTTTGCGCGACCGATATTCTACATTTTATGTGGGCGCTTCGAGAACCCCATTTCTGGTAATTGCGCCGATCTTAATTTTAACCAGGGAGTTCGGCTCGCGCATGGCCGATAGCTCCACGTCGAGGTAATTGCTGGTAAGGGCGCTGCCAGGCTCGTGCAGGGTCACCGCGGAGAGCGTCCGGCCGATCATGCCCTCGCGAAACTTGCGATTTTTGTCCGCCGCCAAGTCGCGCAACTCGTGGTTCCGCTCCTTGCGCACGCATACCGGCACCGAATCGCGGTCCTCGGCCGCTGGCGTTCCCGGCCGCTCCGAGTAAGTGAACACATGCAAATAGGTAAACGGCAGCGCGTCGATGAACCGCTTGCTCTCCTCGAAATCGGCATCGGTTTCCCCGGGAAACCCCACCATGACGTCGGCGCCGATAGCCGCATCGGGCATGAGCGCGCGGGCCTTCAATATGCGGTCCGCGTAGTGCCGCGGGCGGTACTTGCGGTGCATGCGGCGCAGGATGCGATCCGACCCGCTCTGCAGCGGCGCGTGCACATGTTTGGCGATCCGCGTGGACGCGGCCATCAGGTCGAGGAGATCGTCGGAGAGGTCCATCGGTTCGACCGAGCTCAGACGCAGCCTATCAACTGCCGTTTCGGCGAGCAGCCGCCGGATGAGATCGGCCAGCCGCATTTTGCTGCCCCCGGTGTGCTGCAGGCAGAGTTCGCGGCCCCAGCGCCCCAAGTTGATGCCGCTCAGGACGATCTCGCGGTAGCGGCGCGAGAGAGTGCGCACCTGTTCCACCACCTGCTCCGCGGGCGCGCTGCGGCTGCGCCCGCGCACGAACGGAATGATGCAGAACGAGCAGCGGTTGTTGCACCCGTCCTGAATTTTCAGGTTGGGCCGCACGCGGCCGGCCGCGGAGTCGTGGACGGGCGCGGAGAGGAATTCGCGCTGCGCGAAGATATCGCCCACCAGGATATTGCCGTGATAGGGGGCGGCCGCGGTTGGGTCCTGGCCGATGGTCACCAGGTCAGCGATCCGGGTCTTGTGCGAATTGCCCACGACCCACTCGACACCGGCGAACGATGCCAGTTCCTCCGGCGCGCGTTGCGCGTAGCATCCCGTGACCAGAATCCGAGCCGCGGGGTTCTCGCGATGCACCCGCCGGATGGTCTGCCGGAGATCTTCGTCCGCCGAAGAAGTGACGGTGCAGGTGTTCAGCACCACCAGGTCCGCGCGCGCGCGTTCGTCCGCGGATTCCAAGCCCTTCGCCGCCAGCATGGAGTCGAGCGCGGCGCCATCCGATTGCGACGCCCGGCACCCGAAATTCTGAACGAAGTATTTCCCCACCGTTCTTTCATTATAGATGGGGCGGGCTACGCCCCTTGCTGGTAGAGGTACTTTTGGAAGCTGGCGAAAATGATCCCGATCTCTTCCGGTCTGCCCAGGTCGGCCACGGCGTCGGCGATTGCGTTGTTGTACTTGAGCTTCAGCAAGGGAGACAGCTTTTCCCGATCCAGCTCTTCCACGCCGACCTTGACGTATTGGGAGAGCACAAACCCGAGGAAGACCTGCTGCTTCGTGTTGAAGCGGGCGCCGATCGCGACTTTGGCCCGGGTGGCTCTTTCCTCGCGGGTAAGCGGCTGCAGGGCGTAGGCGACGTGCGCGAGGACGTCAAACAGGTCGCTGTTCTCGGCGTCGATGATCTTCTGCAACTCGGCCAGTTGGTCCCGGCCGAAACCCTTCTCCGCCAGCCCGTGGAGCAGACTGGCGCGGGTATCGGGGTCGCTCCAGATGGCGCGCAGCTCGTCTTCGTCCTTGAAGAATTCGGGCAGCTTGCCGAATAACATCTCCAGGAACTGGTGGGCGGACATGGGCGTGCCGTCCGGGTGCCAGAAGCTGGTCGCCATCATGTGCTGGATGGTGCGCGCTTTGCCGTCCGCCAGTTTCACTTTGATGCGCTGCCGGAGGGGACCCGGCTCGGGCGATGGCCCGGGTGGCGCCGGCGGCGGGATAGGCCTCGGCCCGGGTTCCGGGGCCGGCTCCGGTGCAACCGGCTCGCCATCCCATTCCGGATCGTTGAAGTGATGGTAGGCGTGCACGAAATCGTAGATGGTGAAGTAGTCTTTGCCGTCGTACAGGCGTGTGTCCCGTCCGATGATTTGCTTGAATTCGATCATCGAATTGATGGGGCGCATGAGCACGATGTTGCGGATGTTGCGCGCATCCACGCCGGTGGAGAGCTTCTGCGACGTTGTCAGGATGGTGGGGACGCTCTTCTCGTTGTCCTGAAAATCGCGCAGGTGCTGTTCGCCGAGCGCGCCATCGTTGGCGGTGACGCGCTGGCAGTAGTTCGGGTCGTGGCTGGTCTTCACCTGGTTGACGAGGTCGCGCACGGCCAGCGCGTGGTCCTGCGTGGCGCAGAAAACGAGCGTCTTCTCACTCTGGTGGATCTGCTCCATGAAGAGCTTCACGCGGTGCGCCTCGCGTTCCTTGATCTCGATGATCTTGTTGAAGTCGGGTTCGGTGTAGCGCTTTCCGGTTTCGATCTCGCCTTCAATCAAGAGGTCATCCGGCGTATAGATGTACTCATCCAGGGTGGTCGAGATCTGCTTCACCTTGAAGGGCGTCAGGTAGCCGTCGTTGATGCCGTCTTTCAGGGAGTAGATGTACACGGGGTCGCCGAAGTAGGCGTAGGTGTCCACGTTGTCCTTGCGCTTGGGGGTGGCGGTGAGCCCGAGTTGGACGGCAGGAGTGAAGTAGTCGAGGATGCCGCGCCAGTTGCTCTCGTCGTTGGCGCCGCCGCGGTGGCACTCGTCGATGACGATGAAGTCGAAGAAATCCGGCGGATACTCGCCGAAGTAGGGCGAGGGCTGCCCGTCTTTGGGCGGGCCGCTCATGAAGGTCTGGAAGATCACGGGCGTGGATGTTGGCGTCCTTGGGGAGGGTGATTTCGACCAGCGCCTTGTTCTTCTGCTTGCAGAGCAGGATGCCGATGGTGGAATTCTCCTCGGCGGTCTTCACGAAGCGGTCGAAGTAGTTGACGTACATCTGCATCTGACCGAGGTCCTGATGGGCGATCCTGCCGATCTTCAAATCCAGTAGGACATAGCAGCGCAGCAGGCGGTTGTAGAAAACCAGGTCCACGAAGAAATGTTCTTCGTCGAAGGTGAAGCGCTTCTGGCGCGCCTCGAAGAGGAAGCCTTTGCCCATTTCCAGCAGGAAATGCTCGATCTGGCAGATGATGGCGGATTCCAGGTCCGATTCGGAATAGCGGCTGCGCTCGTCCAGACCGAGGAACTCCAGGACCAGCGGTTCCTTGAGGAGATCGGCCGGTTGGCCGACAGTTTGCCCTTCCCGCGCGAGCCTGCGAATGCCCTCTTTATCGCGGCTGAGAGCGAGGCGCTCATAGAAGCCGGAGTTGAACTGGCGTTTGAGCTCACGCACGGTCCAGTTCTGTTTGCTGGCTTCTATCTCATAGAAACTACGCTCGTTCGGGTTCTTGACACCGAGGAGGAAGAAGTAATGAGTCCAGCTCAGGGTGAAGGGACGGGCCGGAGGAGAGCCCGATTCTCCAGACAGTGGCTGGGGAATTGCCAATTGTCCAATCGCTGATTGGCTTTTTGAGCCGGTGTTGAATTGGCCAATCATTGATTGGCCAATTCGATCCTGGTTCTGTAAGTAGAATTGCCTCATGGACATAAGGTTGGAGCGCGAAAATCCCCTGCCAAATTCGGCCGTCAATCGCTCAGCCAATGCCTTGACGACTTCTTCTCCATAAGCGGCTCGGTTTTTCCCGCGCTGTTCCTCCTCCACAATCCGCCGGCCGATCTCGAAGTTGGTGTGGACTTGAACCAGGTCCACACCACGCGCGACGGTGGCGCGCGCCCCGGCGATCAGTTCGCGGATGCCGTCGAAGAACGCCGGCTTGAGCTTCATAGCAGCCTCCGGATGGTCCGCAGCACCTCGGCGCTTTCGGCATCCAGCGCGGCGATTTCGTCCATGATCTCCTCGGGACTGCGGTGGACCACCGCCTCACCGCCGTTCGGGTTCTTCACGGAGAGGTCGAAGGTGGCCGGGTCGATGGCGCAAGACGTCCACGCTCCAGGACTTGGGCGAATCGGCACGCGTCTTTTGCAACTGGACGAACCCGGCGAGGTCGGCGTCGTTGAGCGGATTGGTCTTGCCGAGGTTGCGTCCCGGTTCGAGTTGGTAATACCAGACCTTGCGCGTCTTGGTGCCCTTCTCGAAGAAGAGCACTACGGTCTTCACGCCCGCGCCCTGGAAGGTGCCGCCGGGGCAATCGAGGACGGTATGCAGGTTGCAGCGTTCCAGCAGCAGCTTGCGCAGACTGACGGAAGCGTTGTTGGTATTGGAGAGGAAGGTATTCTTGATGACCACGCCGCCGCGCCCGCCAGCCTTGAGGATCTTGATGAAATGCTGAAGGAAGAGGAAGGCCGTCCCGCCGGTGCGGATGAGGAAGTTCTGCTGCACTTCCTTCCGCTCCTTCCCGCCGAAAGGCGGATTGGCGAGGACCACGTCGAAGCGGTCCTTTTCCTGAATGTCTGCGAGGTTCTCGGTGAGGGTGTTGGTATGGATGATGTTGGGCGCCTCGATGCCATGCAGGATCATGTTCATGATGGCGATGACGTAGGCGAGCGACTTCTTTTCCTTGCCCACGAAGGTGCGGGTCTGGAGGGTGGCGAACTCCCTGGTGGTGAGGCCGGGCTTGGCCTTCATGAAATCGAACGACTCGCACAGGAAGCCCGCCGATCCTACGGCGCCATCGTAGACGCGCTCGCCGATTCTGGGCTCGACCACCCGCACCATGGCGCGGATGAGCGGGCGCGGGGTGTAGTACTCGCCGCCGTTGCGCCCGGCGTTGCCCATGTTCCGGATCTTGGCTTCGTAGAGATGCGAGAGCTCGTGCTTCTCGATCTGGGAGCGGAAGCGAAGCTCGTCGATGTGGTCGATGATCTCGCGCAGGTTGTACCCGCTGGAGATCTTGTTCTTGATCTCCCCGAAGATCTCGCCGATCTTGTATTCGATGGTGTTGGGTCCGGTGGCCTTCTGCTTGAAGCCGTGAAGGTAAGGGAAGAGTTCCTGATTGACGAAGTCGCGAAGGTCGTCGCCGGTCTTGGCGCGGTTGTGGTCAATCTGGCCGTCCTTGCCCTTGGGCGCCGCCCATTCTTCCCAGCGGTAGGGCTTGTCGAGAATGTAGGTGTGCTTCTTGCCTTCCAGCGCGGCTTCGTCGGCTTTGTCCTGCTCCAGCCCGTCCAGGTATTTCAGGAAGAGGAGCCACGAGGTCTGTTCGGTGTAATCCAGCTCGGTGGTGCAGCCTGCCTCCTTCCAGAGGACGTCGTCGATGTTCTTGAAGGCTTGTTCAAACATGTAAGCCCGTAAACTCTTGCACAAAGTACTGGGGGTGGACGGCCCGTGGCCGGCCCGGTCGAGCAGCGTTTCCCACGCTCGTATTGTAGCTGCAAGTGTCCGAAATAGTCCCAACCAGGGTTAACGGACGTGGACCGATTTCCAAAACAATCGCCTTGGAAGCATCGGGATGCCCGTCCCTAGGTGGGCGGTATATTTGCGCCACAAGCTATCGGAAGTAGCCGTGCGCCAGCTCAGGATCGGCGGCGATGGCCTTTTGCCAGTGGGCGCGGGCTTCATCTTCCCGGCCGAGCGCGCGCAATGCGATGCCCAGGTTGATGAGAGCTTCGGGGAACTCGGGCGAGCCGCCGAGCGCCTCCTCGTACAGGCGCACCGCCTGGGCGGGCTTTCCGGATTTCTGCAAGAGCAGCCCGGTATTGTACAGCAACTCCGGCGTGCGCTCGCCGGAATCGATGAGCTTGCCATGCAACTCGAGCGCCTGCTCCAACGCGTTTCGCTCGATGGCGATGCCGGCCAGGCCGCGAAGGGCGTCGGCCGAGTCCGGCTGGAGGGCAAGCACCTTCTCGAAGCCGCTCCACGCAATATCCAGCTCGCCGAGCTTCCACCAGGCGATGGCGGAGTTCAACCGCGCCTCCGGCCAGTCCGTGCGTTTGGCGAGGCACGCATCAAAGGCTTCGGCAGCCCCGCGATAATCGGCAGCCAGCAGCCGGGTGTAACCCAGGTGGAAGCGGGCGTCCTCCCAATCCGGGACCTTTTCAACGAGTCTGGTGTAGAGTTGCTGTGCCTCCTCGATGCGGCCGTGCTTTTCGACCAGGAGCGCGAGGTTCCAGAGCGCCTGGGCGGAATCGGGCGCCACTTCCAGAGCCTCCCTGTAGGTATCGAGGGCATGTTCGGTATCGCCCGCTTCCTGGTACGCGAGGGCCAGGTTGACGAGGAGTTGCGGGTCGCGCGGACGCAAGCGGGCCGCATTGGAATAAGCGGCGGCGGCTTGCGCGTGCTTCCCCGTGTTCTGGCAGGCGACGCCCAGGTTGAACCAGCCTTCGAAACTATCCGGGCTCGACTCGACCAGCGCGGCACACCATTGCGCCGCCTTATTGTGGTCCCCGGCTGCGAAGGCTGCACCCGCCAACCCCTGGAGCGCCGCCGCGGCGGCGGGCCGGATGGCGAGCAACCGCTCGGCGAATTGTTGGACTGCAGCGTAATCCTCGAGCTCGCCCGACACCGAGATGGCATTGGTCAGGCACTCCTCGGACCCGGGGTTCTTTTCCAGGATGCGCCGATAGATTTCCGCCGCTTCGGGGAGCTTCTTTTGGAGTTGGAGTGCGACGGCTTTGCCGAATTGTGCCGGCTCGAGGTCCGGGTGGTTGCGCAAGCAGCGTTCGTACACCTCCAAAGCCTGGCGCTGGGCGCCCAACCGAAGGTAACAGGCGCCAAGCCCCAACTGTGTCTCCTGGCTGTCTGGTTCGGTGGCGAGAACCTCTTCGAACTGGCCGGCGGCCAACTGCCAGCGGCCCAGGGCCTCCAGGCAGAGCGCCAGGTTGCGGCGGCCGGACGGGTACTGAGGTTCGATTTCGAGCAGTTTGTTGTAGCTTTCGGCGGCTTTCTCGAAGCGCTTGCACTCGAAGTGGATGTAGCCGATGGCGGAATGGATCTCGGCGAGCCCCGAGCTGGACAGCCGGCCGGTCTGCTCGAGAGCGCGCTCCAACTCGCCCAGGGCCTCTTCGCCTTGGCCCTGCATGTGAAGCGCCACGGCCCGCGCAAAGTATTGGGATGACGGAGGCGGCACGGCTGCCGCGGGTACCGGAGATTGCTTCGCTGGATTCATCGATCTTCCTTCACTGCTAATATCGGCTGAATGCCGGCTTTCCTGTCGGTGGAATACTCGGAAAAATATGCGCAGACCCGCCCCAGAAGGTCGTCCCGATCCGCCACGCGGACCCAGAGGATGTGCGATGTTTCTCCCCGTTCGGTGAACAGTCCTACACCGCCCGAGGGATGCCGCTGGTCTGAAAACGCATCCACAATCCTGCCGTTCACCCAAGTGACGAAGCGATCTCCGTATGCGGACGTCTGGATGTAGTAGAACGTGTCCGCGCGAATGTCGATCGGCAAGGGCGATTGCACCCGGTCGAGCACTACCCCATTCACTACCGCATAGCGGACGATGGCGGCCTGGGGGAGCGGGCCGGGCTTGGTAATGGCGATCTTCATGGCGTAGTAGTTGCGCACGCCGGAGGCGCGAAAGACCCAGGAGAGGCTCTTCTGCTGGATCTGTCCGCAGAGCTCCAACCGGTAATCGGAGAGCGCGAGCGATGCATTCATCAACGCGAGTTTTCCGGGACGGACACAGCCGGCCGGATCAAAAGCCCAGTCGCCGGCCCAACCGGGGCCGCCGCGCCAGCCGGAAAGACCGGAGCTGAAGTCGTCTTTCATGTCGATGGCGGACCGCTGTCGAATCCACCATTCCACGTTCGCGAAGAGTGCCTGCCGCTCCCGTTCGATGGTTGTGAACAGTTGTTTCGTGGGTGGAAGCAGCGCGATACCCATGGCCAGCGCCGCGGCCAAGACCCGGTTGAAACGGCGAGGCCACCGGGTGGTCGCGCGAGTGCCGAGCCGAGTCGCGGCAGTTACCGTCGCGGGAGGTTTCATTGGATTCACGCGCGGGCCCGGTATCGCCAGCCGTCCGCGCCAGCGAACCGCCGCGGGCAAATGCGCGTGACGCAAAATTCCCGATGGCAGCGGTGCAGGGACGCAGCGCATGGGCGGGATTGCCATGGCCAGTGGGGGTTCTGGCCGAACGATCGGAAAGCAGGCCCGGAAAAGCGGCTTGGCGATGGTGTATGCCCATGCCGGCTCCGGTTGGCGACCGCGGCTCGGAGGCGTTCCCGAGCAAGCGCGCGGGCAGGCCGCCGATACGCGGGCATCGGCAAGGGCGAAGCCGGGGGCGGGTGGGCCTTCGGGCAATCGGCGGCTTTTCGCGACCGTTCTCGGCCACGTCAGATCCGGTGTAGAGACCGCTCGGATCGGTGTTCCGGGGTCGTGTGGCGGGGATGCGGCCACCGCCAGGCGAGCTGCCGCCATACGGAAACCCACGGATTGCGAACACCGCGGATTGGGGAGACTGCAATGCCAGGACTGCGCCTTGAATTGGTCAGCGCCCGCGAGACGTGCTTCGGACGCGCGCGGTTCCGGCCCGGCGGTCACGAATGGCGCGACTCCGGGGGCTTCCTCCCGCGGGCAGGCCGCCGGCACGCGGGCATCGGCAAGGGCGAAGCCGGGGGCGGGTGGGCCTTCGGGCGATCGCCGGCTTTTCGCGACCGTGTGCGGCCACGTCAGATCCGGTGTAGAGAGCTCTCGGATCGGTGGTACGGGGTCGTGTGGTGGGGATGCGGCCACCGCCAGGCGAGCTGCCGCCATACGGAAACCCGCGGATTGCGAACACCGCGGATTGGGGAGACTGCAATGCCAGGACTGCGCCTTGAATTGGCCGACGCCCGCGAGACGTGCTTTGGAAGCCCGCGGCTCCGGCCTGGCGGTCACGAATGGCGCGACTCGGGGGGCTTCTTCCGAGGCCGGCGGCTCCACGCCGCCGATGGGCGAATGCCGGACGCCCGGCCATGCCCAGCCGCGTACCGCGACCGCGACGAGCGGCACCTGGCGGAGGTCGCGAACCGGCGCGGCTATGTCCAGCGGCCGGGCCAGCAACCCGGCGATGAGGAGCGAGCACCCTCGCGGGGAAGCTGCCTGGCCCGTGGTGAGGACGATTGGCGATCCACCTTTGGGTATTGGGTGCTCGGCGGGGAAACGCAGGGTTGCGGACTGGCGCGGCGGCGTCCGGACCACGGCCAGACGGGCGAAGCTTGGCGACGCCCTGGCGGTCCGGCTGGTTGAGGGCAGACGTACGGCGCCCAGGCAGGGGGGCGCTAAGACGCAGGACCGGCGTTCCCCCTCCCACGTTGCGGGCGGTACACCATCGATCCGAAAGCCGGCGGGGAAACGCAGGGTCGCGGACTGGCGCGGTGGCGTGCGGACCACGGCCAGACGGGCGAAGCTTGGCGACGCCCTGGCGGTCCGGGTGATTGGGGGCAGACGCATGGCGCCCAGGCAGGGTAGCGCTAAGACGCAGGACCGCCGTTCCCCCTCCCACGTTGCGGGCGGTACACGATCGATCCGAAAGCCGGCGGGGAAACGCAGGGTCGCGGACTGGCGCGGTGGCGTGCGGACCACGGCCAGATGGGCGAAGCCTGGCGACGCCCTAGCGGTCCGGGTGATTGGGGGCAGACGTATGGCGCCCAGGCAGGGCAGCGCTAAGACGCAGGGCCGCCGTTCCCCCTCCCACGTTACGGGCGGTACACGATCGATCCGAAAGCCCGCTTCGGCCGGCGCCGGCTCGCACTCGTCCAACAGGCGCGCCAAAGCCGACTGGGCGTGCTGCCGGCGGTGCGCCTCGCTGCAAAAATCCGGGTGCCGCCGGCGCTGACGGGCGCCCACTTTTTCTCGACAGACCAGGCAGTGCATCTCACAACTTCCCTACATTTATGGTAGAGATCGGGATTACTGACTTTCCAGGGAGATTTACACCTACGCGGGCGTGGGATTTTGGGGGGGGCCAGGGATCGTCTCGCTTACGTGCAACGGAGTGTCCCTCCGACATGACAGTGGGCCCTCAGGCCTCCCGCAGTGATACACTCTCGTCATGACTCGCCGCAACGTTATCAAGACCGGCATGCTCGCGGCCCCCGCCGCGCTCCTGGCGGATACACCCCCGGCCGATCGCCCGACCGCTTCGGCCAAGCCTTTGAAAATCACCCAGGTCGAAGTCCTGCAGCTCGAAAAACCGCTCAAGGAGCGCTTCTGGATGGCCAATTCTCCCATCGGCGGCTACCAGCCCAAGGCCTCGCGCCTGATCGTCACCATCCACACCGATGGCGGCATCACCGGACACGGCGAGGGCTCGGGAGGCGCCGACCTCTTCCGCAAAGGCTTCGCTGACCTGGTGATCGGCGAGGATCCGTTCATGGTCGGCAAAATCTGGGAGAAAATGTTCGCCGCCACCTACGGCCGCGAGCCCTCCACGCGCGGCTGGCCGCAGACCGGCGTGATCTCCGCGATGGCCCCCATCGACGCCGCCATCTACGACATCATGGCCAAATCCGCCGGCCTTCCCGTCTACAAATTTCTGGGCGGCTATCGCGACACGGTCCCGGTCTATGTCACCGGCGGTTACTATCGCGAGGGAAAGGGCATACCGGAACTGATCGCCGAGGTCCGCGGCTACGTGGACCAGGGCTTCAACGCGATCAAGCTGAAGGTCGGGGGCATCAGCGGCGGCTTTTCCGTGGAAGACGATTACAACCGGGTCAAGGCCGTTCGCGACGCGCTCGGCCCCAAGGTGAAGCTGATGCTGGACGCCAACCAGGGCTGGGATGTGCCGACCGCCATCCGCGCTTCCAACCGGATGTACGACCTGGACATTGTCTGGCTGGAGGAGCCGCTGCACTGGTACGACGACGTCGAACCCCTCAAGCAGGTGAAGCTCAACACGCGCATCCCGTTGGCATCGGGCGAGCACGAGCTGACGCGCTGGGGCGCCCGCCGCTTAATGGAGACCGGCGCCATCGACGTGATGCAGTTCGACTGCAACGCGCACGCCGGAATCACCGAGTGCCGCAAGGTCGCCGATATGGCCGCCATGTCGTACATCAGGATGGCGCCGCACCATGAACCGGTGCTGCATGGCCATCTGCTGGCATCCATCCCCAACGGCTACATTCTGGAATCGTTCGCCAATCCCGACCGCGACCCGTTCTGGTTCGAGATCTACGACCGGAAGCCGCGCATCGAGAAGAGCATCCTCTACCTCGATAACACGCCGGGCTTCGGCATCGAGTTCAACCAGAAGGCGCTCGATCAGTATGGCACGAAGGTACTGTAAGGGCGCCCCCGGTGAAATCCGGCCGAGAAGGCTTGGCACGTTCTGAAATCGAACAGCCGGTCTCAAAATCGGACACCCACGACCGGTGGAAGGCTGGCGCCCTTGGCCGAGAACATTGCCAGCACTGAACCTTTGGCCAAAGCGCCGGTGGTAGCGGGATTGCACCCACCGCTCTCTGCCGCAGACACTCCCCCGTGGCCGCGGCACACTAGAGGCGCGTTTCAATGAAGATTCTAATGGTATTTTTATGGGCTGCGGGTTCCGCCGTTTTCGCCCAATCGTCCGCTCAGCCGGAAGTCTCCATCGAGAGCCCCAAGCCGCCCCCGGTGATCGGCCGGTTCCTTGGTCCCTTCCATCTCGAGAAGCGGATCGTTCCGCCGCCCAAGCTGGTCAACACGCCGCGGCTGGAGCAACTGGTTCGCAGCGGCAATCTGTACCTAACCGTTCAGGACGTGATCGCGCTGACGCTGGAAAATAATCTCGATATCGCGGTACAGCGCTATGGGCCGTTTCTGGCGCGGGAGAACCTGCGGCGCGCCGAGGGCGGCACGCTGCTGCGGCCCATCGATACCGCGGTGGTGGCGGGTCCGGAGAG
>Ga0209415_10009125_pt1 | contig 17073 bp, 11 predicted proteins | sample PeaSoiSIISIP2007_FD_187696 | JGI IMG/M metagenome (GOLD analysis project Ga0209415, IMG submission 187696) | Peat soil microbial communities from Weissenstadt, Germany - SII-SIP-2007 (SPAdes) (version 2) | ecosystem: Environmental > Terrestrial > Soil > Wetlands > Peat | place: Germany... | reverse complement strand
GTCCTCTCGTCGCGTCGCTCCCTGAGGGTCCTCTTGCTCTCGACGCTTTGAAGCAGCGCGTCCTCGGCAACGCGCAGGTCCTCGGCGCGCTGGTGAGCCGAGACCTCCGGGGCTACGCCGTCGTGGTGCGCGTCGACCCGCGCAAGGACCCGCTCGCGGTGGCGGCGGCCGTCGAGCGCGCCGTCGAACGCGAGCGAGGACCACTCAAGGCGTACTACCACGGCGCGCCCTTCTTCGCGGCGGTGCCGGCGAAGCACATCCTCGCCCGGCTCCCCTCCGTCGTCCTCGCGTCGCTCGTCCTCCTCTTCGGGATCCTCCTCCTCGGGACGCGACGCGCTGTCCCCGCGGGTCGGGCCGTCTTCGTGGGGGTTTCAATGAGAAGCCTCTTCGCTTTAGTATTTGCGAGCGCCAAGGCGGTATGTCATGTGTCTCGCCCGCAGATATGGCGTGGCGTCCGGGCCAGGTGCCAAGTGAGGATACGGTCGTGCCATCAAATTCCCAACCTTCCTTCCGCGGCGCCGGATCCGGCCCCGGTGATGTCGAGAGTTACCGCAAACTCATCGAACAGGCCTCGGACGGAATCCTCGTCGTCGACGGGCAAGGAATCTGTCTGGAGATCAACGAGGCCGGGGCACTTTTGCTCGGCATGGCGCAAGGGGAGATTGCCGGCCTTCGTCTTAGCGACTTCGTTGCCCCGGAGGAGTTGGCACGCTTCAACGTCGACTTCGATAAGGTGCGCGCAGGAAAAGCGCTCGTGCTCGAGCGCATCCTGCGACGCAAGGATGGGTCGACGTTTCCCGTCGAGGTCAGTGCAAAGAGGCTTTCGGACGGCCGGATCGAGGGCATCCTGCGCGATATCACAGGGCGCAAGCAGACAGAGGGGAGATTGCGGCAGAGTGAGGAGCGGTTTCGCGTTTTGACCGCAGCCGCCTTCGAGGGAATCGTGATCAGCGAGCACGGGCGCATCGTCGATGTGAACGACCAGTTCGCGCTGATGTATCGCACAGACCGCGCCTCGCTGGTCGGCTGCGAGGTCATTTCGCTGGTGGCGCCGGAGTCGCGAGATGTGGTGGCCGATCGGATCAAACATGAGATTGAGGAACCTTATGAGCATCGCGCTCTGCGCCGCGACGGCACGGTATTCGACATCGAAGTTCGCGCCAAAGCAGTCACCTGGGACGGGCGCCGTGTGCGGGTGACGGCCGTCCTGGACGTAACGGAGCGCAAGCGGGCGGAGGCCGTCCTGCGGGAGAGCCAAGCCCGCCTGTCGCTGGTGTTTGAAAACGCGTACGATCCCCTCGCTCTCTATGGGGTGGAAGAGGCGGGAGGCTACCGGCTGCTCATGATCAATCCCGCCTTCCTGCGGACGGCATCCCAGCGCGTGGGTCAAACCCTTACGGCCGGGGAGCTGCTGGGCCGATCCTATGAGTACTTGGTGCGCAAGGTCTTGTTGCTTGACGAGAGAGCGATAGCCGCCAGCCGGGAGCATCTGGACGAGGCGGCACGGACCGGAAAGGTTGTCCGATGGGAGGAGACCCAGCAGCGGGCCACAGGACAGATCAGCAGCGAACGCATCGACATCCCGGTCTATGACGGCCAGGGCCGCTGCGGGCACGTGTTGCGGGTGGTCCACGACGTCACCGAGAGGAAGCGGGCGGAGGGTGAGCGAGCTGCGCTGCTGGAGCGCGTTCGCAGCCAATCCGACGCGTTGCTTAAGTTCTCGCTCGATCCCGTCGTGACGGCAGGCGATGTCCCGGCCGCGGCCCGACAGATCACTGAGATGGCGACGCGGGTCACCGGAGCGGAGCGGGCGAGCATCTGGCTCTTTGAGCCGGACGCCGTGACAATACACTGTGTCGATCGCTATGATCGGATTGCTGGCCTGCATACCGCCGATACGACGATCGATCTTTCGAAATATCCCGCGGCTCTGGCCGTTCTCACCAATGGTCGGACCGTCGTGCTCGATGACGTCGAACTTGACCCCGGCATGTCGCCCCTCTTGCGGGATGTGCCGCAGGCGGAAAATACCGGGTCTGCCTTGGCGACGGCGATCCGGGTCGGCGGTCGGGTAATTGGCGCGGCGTGGATCGCAACCGTGGGAAGGTTGAAGAAGTGGCGGCCGGATGAGATTGCGTTTGGAGGCGCGGTGGGCGACCACATGGCCCAGGCCATATTGAACGCGGAACGCGAGCAGTCCACGCGAAGTTTGCACGAACTGGCCGGACAGCTGATGCAGGCGCAGGACGAGGAACGGCGCCGGATCGGCCGCGACCTGCATGACTCGACCGGCCAGCTTCTGGCCGTTCTTGAGATCAATATGGCGATGCTCAGCCGCACCGCCGTCGGCCTCGACGCCAAGGCCCAGGCGCTGCTCCAAGACTGCATCGCCCAGACCAAGCAATGCGCGAACAGCATCCGCACCGCCTCCTACCTCCTCCATCCTCCGCTGCTGGACGAGATGGGCCTCGTCTCCGCGATTCAATGGCAGCTGGACGGCTTCCGCCGCCGCAGTGGAATCCCCGTCGAGGCCGAGCTGCCGGCCGGATTTGTCCGCCTCCCGGCGGAGGATGAGCTTTCGCTCTTTCGTGTCCTGCAGGAAGCTTTGACCAATGCGCACCGGCATGCCGGCAGCACATGGGTCCGCGTCGGCCTCGAGCAACCTCCGGGAGCGGTCCTACTGACGGTTTCGGACAACGGCAAGGGTTTCCATCCGGCGGCGCTTGCCCTTTCCCGCGACGGCGGATCCCGCCTCGGCGTTGGGCTCGCCGGGATGCGTGAGCGCCTGCGCCAACTTGGAGGGCAACTCGAGATTGAATCGGATTCGACCGGGACCGTGCTGCGGGCCAGCGTGCCGAGCCGCCAGCGCGTCACGGGTGCCTCGCGGCCGCCTGGAGGTGCACCATGAAGAAGGGCGGCGACCCGGGGGCTCCTTCGGAAGGGCCAGCCATCCATTCGCCGGCGGAGGCCCCCGAGCAGGTGGGCATCCTGATCGCCGACGACCACGAGTTACTGAGGCGCGGCCTTTGCGCGGTACTCGCCGAGAGGACGGACTGGAAGGTGGTGGGCGAGGCGGCCAATGGCCGGGAGGCGGTCAGGCTGGCCGCCAGCTTGAAGCCCGCCGCGGTGGTGCTCGATGTCACCATGCCGGAGTTGAACGGTTTGGAGGCCACCCGCCAGATCCTGGCCGCCGCGCCGCAAACTCGGGTGTTGATCCTCAGCGTTCACGAGTCCGAGCAGATCGTCCGCGAGGTGCTGGAGGCCGGCGCCCAAGGCTATCTGCTCAAGTCCGATGCCGGGCGCGAACTGGTCAAGGCCATTGACGCGCTCCTGGGAAACAAGCCCTATTTCACGTCGACTGTGGCACGCATGGTCTTGAAGGGATTTCTCAGCGCACCGCGGGCGGAGTCGTCCTCCGACGAGACGGGACGGCTGTCGCCGCGTGAGCGCGAGACGGTGCAACTGCTGGCTGAGGGCCGAAGCAACAAGGAAGTGGCGGCAATGCTTGGGATCAGCGTCAAGACGGCGGAGACCCACCGCAACAACGTGATGCAAAAGATGGGGTTTCATTCCATCACCGAGCTCGTCCGCTACGCCGTCCGAAACAAGCTGATCGAGCCGTAACGACGGATCGGTTTCCTATCGCGAGGCGCCGCCCGGACGCCCGAGGCGTCTCCCAGGGCGCCTACAGGTTTTCCCCGGTCTGAATACGGAATCGCCGGGTTTGAATAAGGAGCCGGAAGCAGCCGACGATGGCGGCGTGCATGTCCGAAAGAACCTGCCGGATTCATCTGGTCGTCGACGCATACGGGTAGTCGTCGCCGACGACTGCGGCCTCATGCGAACGTCGCTGTGCGATCTCCTGCGGACACTACCCTCCGTGGAAATCGTTGGTGTTGCCGCGGATGGGATACAGGCTGCCTATGTCTGCGCCGCGGCGCGCCCCGATCTCGTGCTGGTCGACTTTGCCATGCCCCGCCTGAACGGCCTGGAGGCCGCGCATGCGTTGCGCCGGCAGTGCCCCGGATCTCGGGTGGTGATCGTTTCGAATCTCGCGCCTCTTCTCGCGGTGTCCGGCCCGCAGCCGGACGTCGATGCGATAATCGAGAAGATTGACCTGCCCCGCGAACTGCCGGCGGTGATCGATCGACTATTCCCCGGGACGCTGCCGGCGCCCGCCTCATCTTGATGGCTGGAACGACACAACGACCCGCTCTCATGCCGGAGGAGGCCGCCGCGTCGCGCGCGACCCTCCGGGAGGAGCGCGGAAATATTCACCATGATCCATCCTGACAACCAGGACGCGCCGCCCGCGGCCGAAAACTCGAAGCCTCAATCGGGCGACCGGTGCGAGGGGCACATCCGCAGGCATCCGGCGTCCAGCCCGTTGCGCCGCCTGCGCATGATCGCTCGCGCCGTCCGAGACCAGGCCGGCCGGCTGCTCCGCATGGTTGGCGCAGCGCGGGGCGAGACGTTCTACAGGTTCTTGTTTGAGAACAACCCGGTGCCGATTGCGATCTACGAGCGCGGCACGCTGCGGATGTTGGCAGTGAATGAGGCCTTCATCCGTCTCTACGGCTACAGCCGCGAGGAGACGCTCGGGCTGCGGTTGACCGATTTCTACCCTGAGGAGGAGCAAAGCCGGGCTGCGGCGCTGATTCCGACTCTGAACGGCTATGCCAACGTCGGGGAGTGGCACCATCGCCGGCGCGACGGGTCGACGATTGCGGTCGTGGTGACATCGCACGACCTCAATTACGCGGGCCGCTCCGCCCGCGTCGCTGTGATCGCAGACATCACCGAGCGCAAGCGGGCCGAGGAGGACTTGCGGCTCGCGAACGAGCGCCTCCGGCAATTTGTCGATTCCAACATCGTCGGCATCGTCATTTCCAGCGTCGCGGGCGACGTCATCGAGGCAAACGACTATTACCTGCGCCTGATCGGGTACACCCGGGAGGAGCTCGAGCTCGGGAAGATCCAATGGCGGACCATCACCCCGCCCGAATGGCTTCACGCCGACGAGCAGGCTATCCGGGAGTTGCGCGAAAGGGGCACATGCACGCCCTACGAGAAGAAGTATGTGCGGCGGGACGGAAGCCTTGCCCCCGTCTTCCAGGCCGGCACAATGCTGTGCGGACCGGGAGAGGAGATGGCCGCCTTTGTCCTCGATCTGACCGAGCGCGAGCGGGCGGAGGAGGCCCTGCGGACAAACGAACTGCGCTTCAGAAGCTTCATAGAGAATGCTGGTGTGGGCATTTATCGGTCAACGCCCGAGGGGCGCATCATCATGGCAAACCCCGCGCTGCTGCGGATACTCGGCTACAACTCGTTCGAAGAGATGGCTTCTCGTAACATGGAGGCGGAGAGCCACGGGGCGAGCTACCCTCGAAAGGTCTTCAGGGACAGAATCGAGCGCGAGGGGTCGTTGAACGGCTGGGAGGCTGCATGGACAAGGCAGGATGGAACAACGATCTTCGTGCGCGAAAGCGCCACCGTGATCCGCGGAGCCGACGGCAGAGCCCTGTATTACGACGGCATCATTGAGGACACCTCGGAACGAAGAAAGGCCGAGCAGGCCTTGCGCGAGAGCGAGGAGCGCTTCCGCAACCTCACAGCGGCGGCGTTTGAGGGAATTGTCATCACCGACAACGGCCGGATCGTGGACATAAATGACCAGGGCCTGAGGCTATTCGGCTGCGAGCGGGCCGAAATGATCGGACGGGAGGCCCTCGACTACGTCAGCCCGGAATCGCGCCCAATCGTGGCCGAAAACATGCGCGCCCAGCTCGAGTTGGCTTACGTGCACCAGCTGATGCGAAAGGACGGCAGCTGCTTCCATGCAGAGGCTCGCGCGAAGATGATGCACATGGGCAACCGTCTCCTGAGGATGACGGCCATACGGGACATCACCGAGCAACGGCAGGCCGAGCAGAGGCAGAGGAATCTGGAGGAGCAGCTTCACCAGATGCAGAAAATGGAGGCCCTTGGCACGCTGGCGGCCGGCATCGCGCACGACTTCAACAACGCGCTCGCCCCGATCCTCATGGCCGGCCCGCTGCTGCGGTCCCATGTGAGCGACCCCGGCGCGCTGCACATTCTCGATGTGGTCGACAAATCCTCCACGCGCGGCGCCGCCCTCGTCCGCCAGATGCTTTCCTTCGCGCGGGGCACGGCCGGGCAGAAGCAGCTGGTGCAGGTCAGCCACGTGCTGCGGGAGGTGATCGACCTCGCCAAGATCACCTTCCCAAGGTCAATCCGGGTCGTCTCGCACCTGCCCAGCGATCTGTGGCCCGTGCTGAGCGACCCGACGCAAATCCATCAGGTTTTCCTGAACCTGTGCATCAACGCGCGGGACGCGATGCCGGAGGGCGGCGATCTCACGCTCACCGCGGCAAACCGAACGCTCGACGCCGCCGAGGCCGCGAGAATCCCGAATTCGCGCCCGGGAACATTCCTCGCTGTCGAGGTGCGCGACACCGGCACGGGAATCCCGCCCGAGGCGCTGGAGAGGATATGGGAACCGTTCTTCACAACCAAGGGCGACGGCAGGGGCACCGGCCTCGGCCTATCTACGGTACGCAGCATCGTGCGCCAGCACGACGGCTTTGTGACCGTCCTGACCTCCCCCTCCGTGAAGGGCAGCCGCGGCACAGCGTTCACGATCTTCTTGGAAGCGGTCGTCGAGGGCGCGGCCGCGGACGAGGCCGACAAACAGGGAGACCAGGAAAACCGGGGAAAGGGCGAGCTCATCCTCTTGGTCGATGACGAGGAATCCGTGTGCGAGATCGGGGCAAGAATCCTCACCCGCCACGGCTATCGGGCGATCACGGCGCGCGATGGAGCGGATGCGATCGCCGTATTCGTGCCTCGCGCGTCGGAGGTGCGCCTCCTTCTCACCGACTTGGAGATGCCCAGAGTGGGCGGTCTGGCGCTGGCCATCACGGTCCGCAGGCTGAACCCCGCGCTGCCGGTCATCGCCATGAGCGGCGGAGCCAGTCAAATCACCGACGGCCACAAGAAGATCGCGACGGCGTTTCTGGCCAAGCCGTTTGAGGCCGAGACGCTGCTTTCGGTCGTTCGCCGCACCCTCGACGAGGGGGGGTCGGCCGCCCCAATCCCGCCCAAGGCCTGATTCCCATTGTGGCCTCCATCCCGCCAGTCGACGGCGAAGATCCCCTCAACCTGGCGGCCGGGCCCGTGCGGCCGGCCAGCCGCGCGGCAGAGGCCCGGCTGCCCCATCCGGACCGCCTCACGCTGGGGAGCCATCCCATACTCGGGTGATCCGCCTCGGGACGATATCCTACCGCACCCAGTATCCCCATGTTCGCGGCCATCTCTATCCTCGGTCTCCTAGGCGCCTGCATTCTCCTCGTGCTTGTCGGCGCCGCACGCAGGGCCCCCAAGGGCTATGAAGACGGGGACGGCTTCCACCTCGGGATAGCGCCGGACCTGCCGCATGTGGTCGCCGACAGGGCGGCCGTCGCGCCACCCCGGTCACTCGGGCCGTTCAAGGGCTCGGCCCAGTCCGCTGACCATCCCGACACCCCAACTTCAGACAGGTAAGTGAGCCTGAAGGCGCGAGCCAGGTCATGGATTGGACACGACGTCCAGCGGGACCGCGCCGGCTCCCAGGAAGGGCGGGCGCCCGCCGCCCGAGGCCGTGGGGCCCGATCGGGCTTCGCCTACCAAGGGGCCTGACCGAGGTCTCCTCTTATTAGGGGACCGTGAGCTCGAGCGGGGCAAAGCCCTTGGCGGTGATGGTGACTTTGTCGGTCGCGGCGAGTTCGGTAATGGTCCAGACTTGGCCCGGGTCGATCGCGTGCTCAGGAAGGTTCCGGACCTTTGAGTTGGCGTGGAATGTGACGCTCGAGAGCACCTGCGCGCTGACCTTGATCGCGTCTCCCGAGACGTTCTTCAGGTTCAGCACGTACGGGCCAGTGTCAGGGTCGGTCACTTTCTCGAAGCTGTAGGTCAAGGGCAGGCTCGGAGCCTTGTCTTCCAGGCGCTGCAGCGCCATTGAATCGGCGGCCTTCGCCGCGGGAACTTGAGCGACGGCGAGACTGAGGGCGCAGCCAAATGAAATCAGGGCGGCCCTGCGCAGGGCCGAGCGGGTGGACGACGTGTTTGGGATGATCATGGTGGGGATGGGAGGGTTACTTGAACCCGAAACTCCGAACTCCGCAAGACTGACCTAGGAGCGGAAGGAGCCAAGGGATTCCGTGGCTTGACCGCCGACATGCCTGATTGAGGCGCTGCTCAATGGACGGGCATCTCGCAGGTTTCGCCCGGGGCCGCGCTGTCCCACCATCCCAAATTGACGCCCTGTTGCGTCACGGCCGCCGCCGATGGGGCGAAAAGGGCGGCCCGCAAGAAAACCTAGCGGGCCGGCGGGACCCCCCCTGCCGCGGCAATCCGGTCGATGGCAAAAGCATATCCATTCGCGCGACCGCTGGCGCAAGAGGTGGCGGTCCTCAGGGCGCGCGGACGAAGCGCATGACTGCCCCGCCTCCCGGCGCCATGCGCAGGTCGATCGTATCCTCAGCCGTCACGTCGCGCTCCTCCACCTCGAGGTGCTCGGCATTCTCAGCGCTGTCGGGCGCGTCGCGCCACCAGCGGAGGTGCCATTTTCCCGGCACCTTGAGAAAGCCGAGCCCCACGCTTCGCACGCGCGTGCAGCTGTTGTTGATCGCGCCAACGTACCAGTCGGGCCCGGAGCGCCGCGCAATCACGAGATGCTCGGCGACGACACCCGAGAGCACACGGGTCTCATCCCACACGGTCGGAACGAGCTTCAGGAAGTCGATGCCGGGCTGGCCGCGCAGGTTGCACGGGTGATCGCACACGCACATGACGGGGCTCTCGTACGCGACGAACAGCGCGAGCTGGCCGGCGCGCGTGCCCTGCACCTGGGTAGGCGAGACGTGCGCCTGGAACCGGTCCGGCGGGCGGTTGACGAAGCCGCCCGGAGTGAAGTCGCCGGGACCGGCCAACAGGCGGGTGAAGGGAAGCGTGACGCGGTGCTCCGGGGTGACGCGTCCGCTCCACTTGTTGTACTCGTTGCCGAGAATACCCTCCCGCGTGATCTGGTTGGGCCACGCGCGGATCATCCCGGTGGGCTTGAAGGCGCCGTGGAAATCCACAAGCAGGTGATGTTCGGCGGCGGCGCGGGTGATCTTCTCGTACCAGTTCACCATCTCCTGGTCGTCCCGGTCCATGAAATCGATCTTCACCCCGGCGATCCCCCATTTCTCGTAGAGCGCAAACGCCCGCTTGTACGCATCGCCCTTGTCGACGTCGCTCCAGTAGAGCCAGACCCAGAGCCGCACCTTGTTCTCCGCGGCGAAACGCCTGAGCTCATCCATGTCCACCTCGGGAACCGGCCGGGTGATGTCAGAGTCGGGCTGGCGTGTGCCCACGTACCAGCCGCCATCGACGAGCTGATAGGGCCATCCCATCTCGCCGGCGAACTGGATGAAGTCCTTCATGGTGCCGGTGTCCATCCGTCCAATTCCGGACCACCACCTATCCCACGCCATCATCCCCGGCCTGACCCACGACGGGTCCGCGATCTGGCAGGGCGTGCTCAGATTGAGCACGGCGTCGCTCTCGATCAGCCGGCCCGGCTCCCTGCCGATCAGCAGGACCCGCCAGGGGGACGCGTGCGGCAACGCGCCGACCACCAGCCCTTGCCCGTCCCACCGCGGAGCGAGCCGGCTGCGCAGCGTCACGGCAGTCGTGCCGGGCGCCTGCGGCTCGCGGGCCAGCCAAAGGCCGGCCCAGTCGACGAGCTCGGCCTCGGTGACCGCGACCCATGCGGCGGGGGTGTGCGTGAGCAGCGGCAATCCGGTCACGGTCTCGATCGGCAGATCGGAGAGCCGCTGTCTCCTGAACTCCCACTCCTGCGAGCCGCGGAAGCCGCCGCGCGAGTCGTACGCGTCGGGCGGAATCGCGACGTGGTCGCCAGCGAAGCAGGCGTTGTCCGCCGTGAAGGCGAACTGCGTGAGCTCCTCGTCGACAGTGAAGTCCGGCGCGCCGCCCTCGCGGGGGAGCACGTAGCGGAAGGCCACGGCGTCGTCGAAGGCGCGGAACACCACCGAAAACGTCCGGCCGGCGCCTTCCCTCTCGCGCAGCGCGAGGGTGAGCTCGCGGTAATGGTCGCGCACCTCGCGCCTCTTCCCGAGCCGGTTGGTCCAGGTGGTGTCACTCTCCGCGCTCGCTGACTCCACGAGCGCCACGTCTGCGCCGAGCGCGCCCCCGGCGCGCAGGCGCAGCCCGAGGCGCGAATCATTAAGGACCGGCGTGCCGTCGACTGTCACGCGGTAGCTGAGGGCGCCGGCCGGATTGACGGCGACGCAGATGCGGCCGTCGGGCGACCGAAGCTCCAGAACGGCCGGGGAGGCGCCGCCTTCGGCGGCCTGAGCGCCGCCGCCGGCCCCCGCGAGGAGGACGGCCAGGAATGCGGGCGGCCAATGGCGGCCGAGTTTGCGAGGCAAGCGACGGGGTATGGGGCTCATAGGGAAGCTCCGGCTCCGATCCGCGTCGCACCACGCGCGGCCGTGATGCAGCCCTGACCGGTATCCTCCGGGTGGATTGATCCTGGCCGTCGCGGCGCTCCCGATCCACGCAATAATGGCGTGCCGGGGCCGCATGGGATCGGCGCCTCCTACAGCTGGATTCTTCGCAGGCGCAGCGCATTCGAAACGACCGACACCGAGCTAAGGCTCATGGCCGCCCCGGCGATCATCGGGTTCAGGGCGACCCCGAAGAACGGGTAGAGCGCGCCTGCGGCGAAAGGGACGCCGAGAATATTGTAGACGAAGGCGAAAAAGAGGTTCTGGCGTATGTTGGTCATCGTCGCGCGCGAGAGGCGGATCGCCCGCGCTATGCCGCGCAGGTCGCCGTTCACCAGGGTGACGTTCGCGCTCTCCATCGCGACATCGGTGCCTGTGCCCATGGCGATGCCCACGTCGGCCGCGGCGAGCGCGGGCGCATCGTTGACCCCGTCCCCGGCCATGGCGACGGCCGCGCCTTCTCGCCTCAGCGCGTTGACCATCTCCATCTTTGCCGATGGCTCGACCTCGGCTTCGAAGCGGTCGAGTCCGAGCCGGCGCGCCACCGCGCCAGCGGTGCGCCGATTGTCGCCGGTGACCATCACGAGCTTCACCCCGAGCTTGTGCAGCAGCGCAATCGCATCGAGGGCTGACTCCTTGACCGGGTCGGCCACCGCCAGCAGCCCGGCCAATCTCCGGTCGACCCCGACAAAGAGCACCGTCATGCCCTCGGCCTCGAGCGCGGCCGCCCGCCCTTCGAGGTCAGCGTCTGCGGCCACGCCCTCCCCCGCGAGGAACCCGCTCTTGCCGACCACGATCGGCCTGCCGTCCACCGCACCCGCAATGCCGCCGCCGGTGACGGAGCGGAAACCGGCGACCGGACGGAGGGGGACCCGCCTCTCCTGCGCGGCCCGAACGACGGCCGAAGCGAGCGGATGTTCGGAGGCCCGTTCCAGGGAGGCGGCAAGCTGGAGGAGTCCGTTCTCGTCCGAGGTCGAGGCGGCCCGGACCTCCACGAGCCGGGGCCTCCCCTCCGTGAGGGTCCCGGTCTTGTCGAGGACCAGCCACTGCACCCTTCCCAGGCGCTCGAGCGCCTCGGCGTTCTTCACCAGCACCCCGGCCTGCGCGCCCCGGCCCACGCCCACCATGATGGACATGGGGGTGGCCAGCCCGAGCGCGCAGGGACAGGCGATGATGAGAACGGCGACCGCATTGACGGTGGCGTGCGCCAGGCGCGGCTCGGGGCCAAGAAAATACCAGAGGAGGAACGTGATCGCGGCGACAGCCGCGACGGTCGGCACGAAGACGCCGGCGACCCTGTCGGCAAGGCCCTGGATCGGCGCGCGGCTGCGCTGGGCGTCGGCCACCATCTGCACGATGCGGGAAAGCAGCGAGTCGGCCCCCACCTTGTCCGCGCGCATGACGAAGCTCCCTGTGGCGTTGACTGTTCCGCCCGTCACCGTGTCGCCGGCCCTCTTAAGGACAGGGATCGATTCGCCGGTGATCATCGATTCGTCGACCGAGGAGGATCCCTCCTCGATGGCACCGTCGACCGGCACCCTTCCGCCGGGGCGAACCCGTATCCGGTCGCCGGCCCTGATCTCCGCGAGAGGCACCTCGGTGTCGCCCGTGTCCCCGACCCGGATCGCCGTGGCGGGGGCCAGGTTGAGCAGCGCGCTCAGCGCGCTCGAGGTCCGGGCGCGGGCGCGCAGCTCGAGCACCTGGCCGAGGAGCACGAGGATCACGATGACCGCGGCGGCTTCGAAATAGACGTCCACCGAGCCGTGCGAGCGCGCTGTCTCGGGAAAGACGGCGGGCGCGAAGAACGCGGCCGTGCTGTAGGCCCAGGCCGAACCCACCCCGAGCGCGATCAGGGTGAACATGTTCCAGTGGGCGGTGCGAAGGGAGCGGGCGCCGCGCACGAAGAACGGCCAGCCGGCCCACCACACCACGGGCGTCGAAAGGAGGAACTGCAACCACCGGCTGAGCGGGGCGTTCCCGGTCCGGGCGAGGCCCGGCACGAGGTGTGCCATCGCGAGCAGGAAGACGGGCAGCGCGAGCAGGGCGCCGACCCAAAGGCGCCGGCTCAAGCCGCGCAGCTCGGAATCTGACTCGTCGCCGGCGCCCGCCGAGGCGATCCTCGGTTCAAGCGCCATGCCGCAGATGGGGCAGTCGCCGGGAAGATCCTGCGCGATCTGCGGGTGCATCGGGCAGATGTAGGCTGTCTTGGCGGCGCCGGCTCGGGCCCTATTGTGCTCGAGCGCCATGCCGCATTTCGGGCATTCGCCCGGCGCGCCGGATTCGACACCCGGGCACATCGGGCAGTAGTACTGCGCCGCCGGCGCCTCGGGCGCCCGCGGGCCGCCTCCCCCCTCTGGGCCCTTTTCGGGGCATTCGGATTCGTCCGGGGACTTGGTCACAGGGGCGGAAAATAGGCCGAATCCAGGGCGAGGCGAATCTAACCCGCGAAATCGGCACCGCGTCCAAGAGTCTGCCGCCGAACGGCTTCTCCCTACCGCCGCCGTCATTGTCCTTGAGCCCATGCACGGCGGGCCCGACAATTGATGCGGATTGTTTGCCAAGCAATGAGCGGTCGGAAAGGCGTCGACCGCCTATACTGGCGCCTCCCATGACCGCATCCACTCCCAGGCCACTCTCCCCGTTCTGGCAATCGGCGCGCGCCCGAGCCGCCACGCCCTCGGAGGCGGTCGCGTCCATCCGCAGCGGGACCAACGTCTTCATCCACGGCGCGGCCGCCACGCCCACCCCGCTGATCGAGGCCCTGTCCGCGCGGCGGGACCTGCTGGACGTGAGCCTCTACCATCTGCACACGGCCGGCCCCGCCCCGTTCGCCGAGCCCGGCCGGGAGCGCGAGTTCCTCTCGAATTCTCTCTTTGTGGGCGCCCCACTCCGGCCAGCTGTCGCGTCCGGCCAGGCCGACTACATTCCCATCTTCCTCTCGGACATTCCCGAGCTCTTCGCCGGGGGCGGCGTCGAGCTCGACGCCGCGCTGCTGCAGCTCTCGCCGCCCGACGAGCACGGGCTCTGCTCCCTCGGCACGTCGGCCGACGCGGCAAAGGCCGCGGCGGACTCCGCGCGCATCGTCATCGCGGAAATAAACGAGCAGATGCCCCGCACCCACGGCAACAACGTGGTCCCCTTCGCCCGGGTCAGCGCGTTCATCGCCACGGACCGGCCCCTGCACGAGCACCGGGCCGGGCCGGAGACCCAGACCGACGCGCGCATCGGAGAGATCGTGGCCGGGCTGGTGGACCACGGCTCGACCCTGCAGGTGGGAATCGGCGGCATCCCGGACGCCGTGCTGGCGCGCCTGCACGACAAGCGCGACCTAGGGGTCCACACCGAGATGTTTTCGGACCGGATCATCGACCTGGTGGAGTCGGGCGCCGTGACCAACCGGCACAAGGCGGTCGGACAGGGCCGAATCGTGACAAGCTTCATCAACGGCACCCGCCGCCTGTTTGATTTCGTGGACGACAATCCGCTGGTGATGTTCTACCCCTGCGATTGGACCAACGACACGTCCATCATCCGCCAGAACCCGAAGGTCGTGGCGATAAACTCGGCCATTCAGATCGACCTGACCGGGCAGGTCTGCGCCGACTCCATCGGCCACCGGATCTATTCGGGAATCGGCGGCCAGATGGACTTTATCCGCGGGGCGGCCCTTTCCCCCGGCGGCAAAGCCATCATCGCGCTGCCGTCGTCGGCGGTCGGCGGGCGCATGTCGCGCATCGTCGGCCAGCTCGCGCCCGGGGCGGGCGTCGTCACGACCCGCGGACACGTCCACTGGGTCGCGACGGAATACGGGGCGGTCAATCTGCACGGCAAGAGCCTGCGCGAGCGGGCGGAGCTCCTCATTTCGATAGCCCATCCCGACTTTCGCGCCGAATTGCGGCGCGACCTCGCCGCGGTGCGCCACTTTCCGGCCGCCGCCTAAGGCCGGGTAAAGGAGGGGGCTCTTGCGCCGGCGAGGGCGCGGCCAACGGCCTTGCGGGGCCCCGATTGCCCGCCTGCCCCTTCAATCTCGCGAGGGGACGATCCCCCGAGAGCCAAGCCTTGGTGGGGGCATTTGGAGTAATCCTAGCGGAGCCCGGGGGGGCTTCTTCGCCGATCTTGGCAATCAATCCGCATTTCTTGACCGGAGACCGGGCCCGTTCCGCCCGGAAAATTTTCAAGAAATGCCCATTCAATGGCATTATACGCGTTGTCGCATGCGTCCAAATTCCATAGGCTTAACGCCCGTGAAAGCTGTGTCGATACGGTCCGACAGAAGGAGCTCAGTGGCCCGGGTAATGAAGCACGCGAGCGGCGACAAGCGCTTCAAGATCCTTGAGGCCCACATCAAGAAATTCCAGGGCCGGCAGGACGCCCTGATCGAGGTGCTGCACAAGGCCCAGGAGCTCTTCGGGTACCTGGAGGACGACCTCCTGCTGTTCGTGGCCTACCAGCTCAAGCTTCCCCCGGGCCGCGTCTACGGCGTGGCCACCTTCTATCATTTCTTCACCCTGAAGCCCCAGGGAGCGCACACCTGCGTCGTCTGCCTGGGCACCGCCTGCTACGTCCGCGGGGCGGACCGGGTGCTGGCGGCTATCGAGGCCGAGGCGAAGATTAAGGCAGGCGAAACGACGCCCGACAAGCAGCTCTCGGTCCTGACGGCGCGCTGCATAGGGGCCTGCGGCATCGCCCCGGCCGTCGTCTACGACGGCACAACCGTTCCCCGGCAGACCCCCGAATCGGCAGTGGCCCAAGTGAAAGGATGGCTTCCCCATGGACCTTGATGACCTGAACGCGATCGCGGAAAAGGAACGCGCCTCCCGCAAGAAGACGGTCATCCGCTGCTGCACGGCTGCCGGGTGCATGTCCTCCCATTCCGACGCGGTGAAAGCCGGACTGGAGAAGGCGGTGCGCGAGTCGGGCCTGGACGACCGGGTGGAAGTGCGCGGCGTCGGATGCATGCGGCTGTGCTGCCAGGGTCCCCTGGTCGGCGTCGACCCCGCAGGCATCATTTACGAGAGGGTCACGCCCGAGGACGCCCCGTCGCTCGTCGCATCGACCGAGGGAGGGGCGACCCAGGTCAGGCGGGGCGACCCGAACCACCCCTTCTTCCGCAAGCAGCTTTCCATCGTGCTGGCCAACAGCGGGGAAATCGACCCGGAGCGGATCGAGTCCTACATCGCGGCGGACGGCTACCTGGGCCTGCACGCGGTGCTGATCGAGATGGCGCCCAAGGACGCGGTCGACAGCGTGATTAGGAGCGGGCTTCGCGGCCGGGGCGGCGCCGGCTATCCGACCGGTCTCAAATGGGCCACCGTGGCCAAGACGCCCGGCGCCCAGAAGTACGTGGTCTGCAACGCTGACGAGGGCGACCCCGGGGCGTTCATGGACCGCAGCGTTCTCGAAAGCGACCCCCACAGCGTGCTCGAGGGCATGGCCATCGCCGGCTACGCCGTCGGAGCGAGCCAGGGCTTCATCTATGTCCGCGCCGAATACCCGCTGGCCATCAAGCGGCTGCAGATCGCGATCAAGCAGGCGAAGCAGATCGGCCTCCTCGGCAGCGGCATCCTTGAATCGCCGTTCAACTTCAACGTCGATATCCGCATCGGCGCCGGCGCCTACGTCTGCGGCGAGGAGACCGCCCTCATGGCCTCGATCGAGGGCAAGCGCGGCACTCCGCGGCCCCGCCCGCCCTTCCCCGCCGAGAGCGGCCTGTGGGGCTGCCCGACGTTGATCAACAACGTCGAGACGTTTGCAAACATCGCCCCGATCATCCGCCGGGGGGCCGAATGGTACGCGGCCATCGGGACCGGCAAGAGCAAGGGCACGAAGGTGTTCGCTCTCGCGGGCAAGATCGCCAACACGGGCCTTATCGAGGTGCCGATGGGCACGCCCCTCAGGCAGATCGTCGAGGAGATGGGCGGCGGCGCGCCCGACGGCGCAAAGATCAAGGCGGTGCAAACCGGCGGGCCCTCCGGCGGGTGCATCCCCGCCCACGAGCTCGACACGCCGGTGGACTATGAGTCGCTCACACGCCTCGGGTCGATCATGGGCTCCGGCGGCATGATCGTGATGGACGAATCCACGCGCATGCCGGAGGTCGCCCGGTACTTCATGGAATTCTGCATGGACGAGTCGTGCGGCAAGTGCATCCCCTGCCGCGCCGGGACGGTGCAGATGCACCGCCTCCTTGACAAGATCGTCAAACGCGAGGCCACCGCCGGCGACCTATCCAAGCTGGAGGACCTTTGCGAAATGGTGCGGCACACCAGCCTGTGCGGCCTTGGCCAGAATGCGCCCAATCCGGTCGTCAGCACGCTGCGGTTCTTCCGTAACGAATACCTGGAGCTCCTGCGGCAGGAGCCGGACGGAGAGCCTGCGGCCGCGGCCGGTGCGGCCCCCGCCCGGAACAAGGAGGCCTCGTAAACCCAATGGCTGCCAAGACCCTGATCATCGACGGCAAGGAAGTCAGCGCCCAGGAGGGCGCGACCATTCTGGACGCCGC
>Ga0209415_10009124_pt1 | contig 17074 bp, 20 predicted proteins | sample PeaSoiSIISIP2007_FD_187696 | JGI IMG/M metagenome (GOLD analysis project Ga0209415, IMG submission 187696) | Peat soil microbial communities from Weissenstadt, Germany - SII-SIP-2007 (SPAdes) (version 2) | ecosystem: Environmental > Terrestrial > Soil > Wetlands > Peat | place: Germany... | reverse complement strand
CTCTACGACGTCGTCTTGGCCTGCGGCGTCGAGAAGATGTACTTCGAAGACCGGGCCAAGGTGTTCGGCGCCTTCATGGGCGCCGTGGACGTGGAGCAGCTGCAGTCCATCCTCGACGGTCTGCAGAAGTCGGCGGCGGCCTCCGGCGCGAGCGAAGCTTCCAAGGGCGCCGGCAAGAACCGCTCGATGTTTATGGATATCTACGCAGCAGCGGCGCGCTCGCACATGCAGCGCTATGGCACGACGGTCGAGCAGTTCGCGATGGTCTCGGCCAAGAACTCGTTCCACGGCTCGCTAAATCCGCGCGCCCAGTTCCACGAGGCGCTGACCGTGGAACAAGTCCTCGCCTCGCCGATGATCGCCGAGCCGCTGACAAGGCCGATGTGCTCGCCGATCGGCGACGGCGCGGCCGCGGCCGTCATCGTCAGCGAACGGAAGATGCGGCAGCTTGGCCTCAAGGACCCGGTCCGCGTGGTCTCCAGCGTCCTCAAGTCAGGATGGGACCACGGCCCCGGCGAAGTCGGCCTTTCCGATGTCTGCGCGCGGGAGGCCTACGAAGAGGCGGGCCTCGGTCCGCGCGACCTCAGCCTTGTGGAGCTTCACGACGCCTCGGCGCCAGCCGAGGTCATCGCCTACGAATCCATCGGCCTTTGCCCGAAGGGCGAAGGCGGCCGCCTGGTGGAAGGGGGGGCCACCCGGCTCGGCGGCCGCATCCCGGTCAGCACCTCGGGCGGCCTCTTGCGCAAGGGCCATCCGATCGGGGCCACGGGCCTGGCGCAGGTGGTGGAGATCACCGAACAGCTTCAGGGCCGCGCCGGCGCGCGTCAGGTGGACGGCGCCAGCGTCGGGCTCTGCCACAACGGCGGTGGCAACATCGGCTCCGACGCCGCCGCCCAATGCGTCTCCATCCTGGTCCGGGGGTAAGCCGACATGGCGCGAGCGCTGAACGAAATGGTGCTGGCCGATCTGATCGCCGCGCGGGCGGAACAGCGGCCTGATCTGGATGTCGTAACCTTCGAAGGCGGCGAGGCCGGCGCCGACGAGGTCCGCACCTACGCCCAGCTCTGGGCCAACGCGAACCGCCTGGCGGCGGGATTGCTCGAACGAGGCATGACCTACGGAGACCGGTTCGCGATCCTGCTGCGTAACCACCCCGAGTTCATCGAGTTGATGATCGCCGCCTCCCTCACCGGACTGGTGTTCGTGCCGATCGACCCGCGCACGCGTGGCGCCAAGCTCGCCTACACCCTGAACAACTCGGGCTGCAGGGGCGTGGTCTGCGCCGACTATAACCTGGCGCAGGTCGACGAGATCCTCGGCCAGGTTCCGTCCATCGACTGGATCTGGACGATCGAGACCGGCGAGGCCGCAAGCGGTGTCGCTGTCAGCCTGTCGGAAATCCTCGATCGGCCGGAGACCTCGGTCGACATGCAGCTGCGCGATCCAAACGATCCATTGCAGATCATCTACACCTCCGGCACCACCGGCGACCCCAAGGGCGTGGTGTTCGGCAACGCGCGCTTCGGTGGCGCGACGATGCTGACGGCCATGCTGGGGATCGGCGCGGACGAGCGGCCCTACACCGGGCTCTCGCTCACCCATGGCAACGCCCAGCTGATGACCCTGGCCTCGGCGCTGCGCGTCGGTCAGCGGGCGGTCTTCAGCCGCAAGTTCACCAAGTCGCGCCTCTGGGACGTCACCCGCAAGTACGGCTGCACCTTCTTCAATCTGCTGGGCGGTATGTCGACGGCCATCTACTCGGAGCCGGTCAAGCCTGACGACGCGGACAATCCTGTGAAGTTCGTGCTCAGCGCGGGGATGCCGGCGGCGATCTGGGAGGGTTTCGAGCAGCGCTTCGGATTGAAGGTGCTCGAGGCCTATGGCGCGATCGAAGGAGGCATGGCGTTCAGACCGATCGGCGCAGGCCCGATCGGCAGTTTCGGCAGGCCGCCGGCCAATCTCGACATGCGGGTCGTCGACGACACCGGCGAGGAGTGTCCGCCGGGCGTGCTGGGCGAACTGGTCAGTCGACCGATCAACGGCGCGGCGGCCCAGGTCGCCTACTTCAACAACCAGGCGGCGTCGGAACAGAAGACGGCGGGTGGATGGCTGCGCAGTGGGGACATCTGTCACCGCGATGCCGAGGGCTGGCTCTACTTCGACTACCGCAAAGGAGGCGGCATTCGCCGCAACGGCGACTTCATCAACCCGGGCTTCGTCGAGGCGGTCCTGGCCGAGATCCCTTCGGTCACCGACGTCTATGTCTATGGGGCGCCGTCCGCCAGCGGCGCGCCCGGCGAGAAGGAGGTCGTCGCCGCGGTGGTCGTCGACCGGACAACGTTCGATCCCGCTGAGGTCTTTCAGGGGTGCCTGGCCACGCTCGAGGCGAACTTCGTCCCGAGCTTCCTGCAGGTGCTCGATGAGATCCCCAAGACGGCGTCTGAGAAGCCGCAGGACCGGTTCCTGATCGAGGCCCTGCAACGGCCGACGGCGGAGATCTATCGGTATCGCAACGGCAGGGCGGAGCGCGTGGCACCGGAGGCTTTCGTGTCGGCGGACGACGGACGGCCGGCTGCGGAGAAGGAGCGAGCGAAGGCGCCGGCCTGAGCGGTAGCGCCGGCGATCTGCGGAGAAAGACCATGACCGACACACTCGACCTCGAAGATCTTGAAGCTCTGGAAAACCTCGAGTGTGAGGTCGAACCGGAGGAGACAAAGGCGGATCGAACCGCCCGGCGGCGTACGGCCATCCACGACATCGAGCCGGGCGCGGACTGGAACGACGTCGAGCACGCCATGCTCACGCGCCGCAGCATCCGCAGGTTCAAGGGGCGCCAGGTTCCCGAGTTCATGATCCGCCGCATCCTTGAGATGGCCCGCTTCGCGCCCTCGCAGGGCAACTGCCAGCCTTGGTCGTTCATCGTCATCCGCGACAAAGCGATGATCGCCGAGATGGAGCAGTCCTGCGTCGCCGTCTGCAAGGGTATGACCGCGAGCGTCGACTACACCCACTATCCTCAGGGCAGCGCCGAGCGCGCCGCGATCCTCGAGAATACGCAGAAGCTCAACCGCGCGAGCCCGAATTCCTTCCACCCGGTGCCGATGACCGCGATCAAGTCGATCGCCAACGGTCGCTTCGCCGTGTTCCACAAGGCGCCGACCGTGATCCTGATCCTGAAGGACACGCGCGGCGTCGGCGTTCCCGAGGTCGACATCGGCGTCGTCGGCACGAACATCGTGCTCGCAGCCCAGAGTCTCGGCCTCGGCACTTGCTGGATCGGCTTCGCCCGGCTCTTGAACAGCAACCCGCCGTTTCTCGAACGGCTCGGCGTGGCTCCGCCATTCGAGCTGGCGGAGGCGATCTGCGTTGGCTACCCGATCGGCAATCCCACCCAGCAGACCGTCGCCCGCCAGACCCACCAGATCATCTGGTGGGAGGACGGCGAGCAGCAGATCCTGCACTAGGAGACGAAGCCATGACCTCCGAGAGCGGCGCAAAGGCCATCGTGGATCCGGACCATCTGCCCATTTGGGACGATCCCGCCCAGGCCATGTACCGGCAGGTGACGATCGACCTCGACAAGTGCGACGGCTGCAAACTGTGCGTCGTGGTCTGCCCAGCCAACCTGCTGGAACTATTCGGGCCGAAGGACAACCTGAAGGTTCGCCTCAAAGGCGACGTCACCGGCTGCATGAGCTGCAACAACTGCTTTGCAGTGTGCGCTGGCCAGGGCGTGTTCGCCACCGAGCCCTACGATTTTGTCGGCTTCTACGCGCAGAAACGCATCGGCGCCTTTGCCCAGCCCCGAAAGTTCTGAGCGCCTTGAATGCCGCCGCCGTTCGCCAACAGGCCCCCGCTCAGGCCGCGGCCAGGCCTACCACTTCGGTGCGAAGAGGCTGCACCAGCCAGTTGGGCTGACCGGGCCGACCACCACCTTGCAATCTGTGGGGGCTATCCACTGGCTGCATACGTTGCATCGCTGGTTGCCCTTCGGAGTCGTCTGATAGTTGGCGGCCGCCAGACTAACCTTGGACCCAGCCCGGGCAGCCGGCGCCGCAAGGTCCGCGGCAAGCGCGCCGCCGCCCAGGATCACCGCTCCCTTTAGGATCCCGCGCCGAGAGAGGTTCAGATTGTGGACGGTTCGAGGGGTGGTCATTCGGTCGATCCTTCGGCTTCGTCTTCCGCTTCCCATGCGAGTAGCCGCTCGCTGAGCTTCTTGAACTTCTCCTCGAGCCGCCCGCCGAAGACGGGGTCAGGCTGGATGCTGAGCTTGCTCTCGATCTCAGCCCAGTCGGCTGACGTCAGCAATCTCTCGGCCAGGGGAAGGAAGCACTCTTCCTCCTTGCGCATGTGCCGGCGCTCCGCCTCGATGAAGTTTCGCCCGGCGTCCACGATGTCGGCGCGGGGAATGTCCGTGTCGTTCAAGAGTTCACTGACCGTCTGGTGGAACCGTTGCGCCCGCGCGTGGAGCGCTCGATGTTCGCCTAGTAGGTCGCCGATCGCCGCCGCCTCTTCCGGCCATGTCGCTTGCAGGCGGGCGAAGACAGCGTCTTCCTTCGGATGATGAAAGCGGTCGGGATAGTCGAGAAAGTAGTCTGTCACCCCAACGACGACATCGTAGTCAGGCGCCAGGGCGCTCGCGAAGACCTCAACCTGGTGCTCCAGCGCACCCAGCAGGCGCGAGATGTTTAGGTGCTCTTCGCGTAACGCCTCAATTACGGCGGCCATCGCGCGCTCCTAACTGATGCAACTCGGGCCATGGCGCGAAGCGAGCGACGAGCCCGCCGCCCGGGCGGGCGCAGATTTCCGGAGACGGTCGCTCCGCCCGATGAAGTCGAGCGTGTGATCATCGTGCTCAAGCCGCTGCACCTCCCCTCCGAGGACGTGTCTGGGGGCCGAGAGCGCTGACAACGTAAGGCGTCATGACTCTCGCCCCCTCGAGGCATGTTTGATCGCGATCGGCAGCGCGCATTGATCCGAATCAAGTCGCGGCGTTGCCGCGCCGATCCAGCAGTGGAGCCATCGCTGCGCGCCAGCCCGGGACGAAGCGGCGCGAGGAGATCGCAAACGCGTCGCGGCCCATTTCTCAGTTACTGAGGACCAGAGCCGTTTGTGAAGTCCTGGTCCGCGAACGACCCGGCGCCTTGCGGAATTGGGTCCACGATCTTGATCTCGGCCTGATTGGCGGCCGTATGGCAAGCGTTACATGCATTGGTGAGGTCGTGGTAGGCGTCGTCGAATTTGACCGGGTCCTTCGCCGCGATGGCTTGGTCCAGTTCGTTGAGACTCGAATCGAGAACGGTGACCATCACGCCTACGTTCAAGTTGTGCCACATGGGGAAGACGTTCTCCATGAGCGCCGTGGTCTCTTTCATTTCCTTCACTTCGAACGCGGCCAATGCCCAATTGTCGGCGTGACCGGCAAACCAGAGCTTGGCGTGATGCGTCTGCAGTGACGCGTTCATAAGGTCGCCAAGGCCCGGCTGGTCGGCGGCGCGCCCTGGCGTAGCCGTGGAAACGGCAAGCCAGCTCGCGATTCCGACGATCGCCAATGTGGACCCGAGCCCGAGGGCTCGTCTCAACCTGCGCTGCATGTGGAACCTCCCTTTCCGTTCAAGTCTCATCTTTTGACCTTCAAGGTGTCGCCGGCTGTCTGTTTGTCCGACGGCGATACTTCCGGCGAATTCGTTTGCCGCACTCGATGGACCAAGCACGCATAGACTCCCAGTTGGCCAAGATCACGCCGAATCTGAAGTCGCGTTTCATTGAAAGCGCCGCCCTTTGCGCGCAGCCGATTAAGGCGCAACTACTGGTTAACGTGCGAGATGACCGGTTGTTGGATTTCAACGAAGGTGCACAATACCAAACGGGCCATGGGCAACGCCGAGAGAGCTCGCCATGGAAATAACGACGCGCGACTTGCTAACGGTGCTGCATGGGATGGGGTTCGGCGCCCTGTTCATGCTTGCGTTCTCGGGCGCCCTCGCCGAGCTCTATCGAATCTCCGCGCCGGGCGCGCCGTCCTCGATGAGTACGAGGGAACAGGGGCTTCTGGCCTTCTACCTCGCCGCGATGGTTATTCTTGCGTGGCTCACCGTCTTCTCGGGGGCCTACCTGATCTACCCTTGGTATCGCGCCGTCCCGCCGGCCGGCCTAACCGACCTGTCGGACTACCCACGCCGGCTGTTGCTTTCGAGTGGCAAGACGTCCGAGTGGCACAACGTCGGGATGGAGTGGAAAGAACACGTCGCCTGGGTGGCTCCGATCGCAATGACCATGGTGGCCTATGTGGCCATGAAATACCGACGATCGATTGCTCAGCACCGAAACATGCGCGTGGCCGTACTGACCTTCGCCGTGGCGGCTTTCCTCGCCACAGGGGTAGCCGGGACATTCGGCGCCTTCCTGAACAAGTACGCGCCGGTACGCGGCGGCGCCGTGATCACTCTGATGCAGGGAAAGTGAGCATGAGCGCGATACGCGCCGGACAAGACCCCGAGGGGATCCCCAATGGCCCCGGCGCCGCGGCTATCCTGGGCGCTGGCATTGGCTGTGGAGCGCTCGGCTGCCTAGCGTTCGCGGGCGATGCGTCGCCCGCGGTCGGCAAGTTGCTGAACTTCTACAATCCGGTCGGAACCTTGTCGGGCGTGACGACGGTGACGATCATCGTCTGGCTGGCGTCGTGGTTTGCCCTGGGCCGCCTTTGGGGCAACAAGAACATTGCCATGGGCGCGGTCAACATCGTCGCGTTCGCCTCGCTCGCGATCGGTCTGCTGCTGACCTTCCCGCCGTTCATGGACCTTCTTCAGGGCAAGTGAGCAGCTCGAGCCGGACGCCGATAGGCAGCTCGCCGTGGCGCTTCGGCAATGTCCGCTCTCCCCCCAGACCGGTCATTCCCAAAGCCTGCTTTCGGGCTAACGTCTAATGTTCGCTTCTGGCGCTTCGCGGACGCCCGCAGCGACCGGGACGGGTTAAGCGGGCCTGCGCCGGAACCGGGACGCTTTCTGGCCGTGCGGTGGCGGAACGTCACCATGCATACGCCTCGGGCGCCGGGCCGCCGGGGCCGGGGAAGAGCTCGTCCAGCCGTTTGAGCGTCTCGTCCGAAAGCTCGATGTCGAGCGCCGCCAGGCTGGATTCCAGCTGCGCCATCGTGCGCGGACCGATGACGGCGGCGGTCACGCCTGGCTGGCTGGCCACCCAGGCCAGCGCCACGGTCCCGGCTGGATGGCCGAGCTCGTCGCAGAGGGCCTGGAACGCCTGCACCGCCTCGGTCGGTTTGATGTTGCTCCGCCGGCCCCGATCGTTGTCCGCCGGCCGCCCGCCCAAGAGGCCGCCGCCCAGAGGGCTATAGGGGATGAAGGCCATGCCGTACGCGCGCGCGGCCGGCAGCACCTCGAGCTCCACCACCCGCTTGGTCAGATTATAGACGCTCTGTTCGGAGACGAGGCCCACGGCCCCGCGCGCCTTGGCGCTCTCCTGTGCCTGGGCGATGTGCCAACCAGCGAAGTTCGAGCTGCCGACGTAGAGCACCTTGCCTTGCTGGATCAGCACCTCCATCGCCTGCCAGATCTCCTCCCAGCGCGCGGTCCGGTCGACGTGGTGCATCTGGTAGAGGTCGATGTAGTCGGTCGCGAGGCGCTTGAGGCTGGCCTCGCAGGCCTCGCGGATGTGCTTGGCCGAGAGGCCGCGCTGGTTCGGCCCGACCCAGGTCCCGTACCGCTTGACCGGCTCTCTGGATCTCCACTCCGACGGCGGCGAATAGACCTTGGTGGCGAGCACCGCCTTCTCGCGCCGCCCACCGCCTTGCGCGAACCAGCGGCCGAGCAGCGCCTCGGTCTGGCCCGCGTTGTAGTTGTCTGAGGTGTCGATCAGGTTGATCCCTGCCTCCGCCGCGCGATCGAGGATGGCGAAACTGTCGGCCTCGTCCGTCAGCCACGAGAAGTTGACGGTCCCGAGCGCGAGCGGCCCAACCTGAAGGGCCGTGGACCCAAAACGGCGCAGCGACATGGCCAAATCCCCTTCCTATCTTGGCGACGCGACACTGGCCCGCGGTCGGCGCCCGCGTCCAGCACCGCCTCGTTCCGCGAACAATCCACAGGCGCGCACAAAAGCGGTGGACGGCCGGTGCACAACCGCGCAGGCCCGGTTGCGGGCGCTCGAAGCTCAGGCGTAGCCTTCTCTCACGGCGGCGCGGGAACGCTCGTCGCGGAAGGGCGGAGCCCCAAGGTCGCAAGACCTGAAGGCGAGCCCACCGAAGCTCTCACGGGCTTCATCCGAGGCGGTCGCGAGCGCGTCCGTTGTGGAGGGGAGCAGCGGCGTCGGGCTCGCAAGGCCTGAAGGCGCAGCTCCCCTCCGACCCATTTCCACGCCAACAAGCGACGATGGTCAGCGGTCCGGCCGTGCTTGCCGTTCGCGCAGGCGCTGCATCTCCGCGCCAACCGCTCGCTCGCGCACCCCGCTCAGCACGGCGTAGACCGACAGCCCGTGCGCCACGAGGCCGATGCCCCAGCCCAACAGGGGAAAGAAAAACCAAAGCTGGTGCGGGGTCGTCAGCAGGTTCACCGTGATGAGCAAGGTGTTCACCGCCACATAGACCAGCGCGTGAATCCCAAATCCGATCCGTGCATTCACGCGTCTTTCGGCGACTCGGCGAAGGCCGGCGTCGGTATCGGGAGGTGTCATGCGCCTGCTCCAGCCCGTTCATGTCGGGCGCTCGGGCGCGAGCATAGCCTGGATCACGCGGTCGGTGTCGCCGCACCCGCATTGCGCGACGCCGGCATTTTCGGTATCTAGCCGGCCGCACTTTCGCCTGCCTTCGCCGCGCGGACCCGCGCGGCGTTTCATTTCGGAAAAGCCCCATGGCCGATATCGTTCTTGACGTGGAAGTCCGCGAGCAGACCGGCACCGGCGGCGCGCGCGACGCCCGGCGCGCGGGCAAGGTGCCTGGCATCCTCTACGGCGGAACGCTTGGTCCGGTCGCGATCGCCGCCCGCGCCAGCGTTTTCCGCAAAGCGCTGCACTCCGGACGGCTGTTGGGCCACGTCGTGACCCTGAAGTACGGCGACGAGACCCAGCCGGTCATCGCCAAGGACGTCCAGTTCCATCCCGTCACCGACGAGCCGGTCCACTTCGACCTCTACCGGGTAGACCTGCACCAGATGATCCGCATCGCCGTGCCGGTGCACTTCCGCAACCAGGAGGCTTCGCCCGGCATCAAGCGCGGCGGCACGCTGAACATCGCCCTGCACGAGGTCGAGGTCCTGGCGCCAGCCGGCTCGATCCCGGAAGAGCTGGTCATCGACCTGACCGGTCTCGACATCGGCGACGCGATTCGCGCCGCGGCGCTCACCCTGCCGGCAGGCGTTGAGCTTTCGATCGACGGCGAGGCCACCGTGGCTTCGATCGCGACGTCTTCGGCGCTGCAGGTCGAGGAGGAGGCCGCGGAGGAGACGGCGGAAGCGGTCGAAGGCGAAGCCGAAGAGCCGGAAGCCGAAACGGAATAGACGTCGCCGCCCAAGGTGCGCGGGGCCAATGCAGCTGATCATCGCGGGTCTCGGCAACCCCGAGGCCAAATACGCGCACAATCGCCACAACCTGGGCTTCCTGGTGCTAGGCGCGATGGCCAAGCGCTGGAGCTTCGGACCGGAGCGGCGCCGCTTTCACGGGCTCGCGGCCGAAGGGTCGATCCCGACCCCGGCCGGCGCGGTCCGCTCGCTGCTGCTCAGGCCGCAGACCTTCTATAACGATAGCGGCCTGTCGATCGGCGAGGCGATGCGCTTCTACAAGCTTGAGCCCGAGAACATCGTGGTCTTCTACGACGAGATCGACCTGGCCCCCGGCCGCTTTCGCATGAAGACCGGCGGCGGCGCCGCGGGCAACAACGGGGTTCGCTCGATCACCGGCGCGATTGGCCCCGACTTCCGCCGCGCGCGCATGGGCATGGGCCATCCCGGCCACAAGGACCTGGTAATGGGCTATGTGCTGTCCGACATCCCCAAGGCCGACCGGGAGTGGGTCAACGCGCTGGCCAACGCCTGCGCCGAGGCGCTGCCGCTGTTGGCCGCCGGCGAGGACGAGAAGTACCAGGCCGAAGTGCTGCGCCTCGCCCCGGCCGAAAAAGCCGACCCCCGCCAGCCGCCGCGCGACTAGAACCGTCCGGTCCGATAGTCGTCGAACGCCTGCTCCACCTCTTCGCGGCTGTTCATGACGAACGGGCCGGACCAGGCGACGGGCTCCTTCAGCGGCTTGCCGGCGATGAGCAGGAAGCGCGCGTCGCTCCCGGCGACCACGCGCACGCCGTCGCCCTCGCCCAGCGCGATCAGGCTAACGGCCTCGACGCGCCGATCGCCGATGCGGACGGCGCCCTCGTAGAGCGCCAGCATGACGTTGTGATCGGTGGCGACCGGCTCCTCGAAGGTCGCGCCCTTGGGCAGGCTCACGTCGAAATAGATCGCATCGACCGCCCCGTCGGACACCGGGCCGGCGACGCCGCTCGCGGTCTTGCCGGCGACGACCTTTACCGTAACGCCGCCGTCGCGCGTCTCGACCGGGATCTGGGCCGCGTCGAACTCCTGATAGTCCGGCGCGCTCATCTTCAGCGCCTTCGGCAGGTTGATCCAGAGCTGGAAGCCGCGCATGCGCCCTTGCGCCTGCTCCGGCATCTCGGAGTGCACGACGCCGCGCCCCGCCCGCATCCACTGCACGCCGCCCGGACCGACCACGCCTTCGCGGCCGGTGTTGTCCTTATGCCGCATGCGCCCTTCGAGCATATAGGTCACCGTCTCGAAGCCGCGGTGCGGATGGCTCGGAAACCCCGCCATGTAGTCGTTGGCGTCGGCGGTATTGAAATGGTCGAGCATCAGGAACGGGTCGAACATCTGCGCCTGCTGCGTGCCCAGTAGGCGCGTCATGCGCACGCCCGCGCCGTCGGAGGTGGGCTGGCCGGGCACGGCGGCGGCGACGGGGCGGGCGGTGAGGGTCTGGGCGCTCATGGCGGCCTCCTGGCGGGCGGAACCGGAATGTCGGATCGAGGGGGCCAATTCTCAAGGCCGGCTGTTTCGCCATCGGCGGCAAGTCGTGTTAGGTCCCCCGCTCCCTTAAATCCGAACCCAAATCCATGGCCCTGAAAGTCGCCATCGTCGGCCTGCCCAACGTCGGCAAGTCGACCCTGTTCAATGCGCTGACCGAGACAGCGGCGGCGCAGGCGGCGAACTATCCGTTTTGCACGATCGAGCCCAACGTCGGCGACGTGGCCGTGCCCGAGCCCAGGCTCGACGTGCTGGCGAAGATCGCGGCCTCGAAGGAGATCATCCCGGCCAGGATCAACTTCGTGGACGTCGCCGGGCTGGTGCGCGGGGCGTCGAAGGGTGAGGGACTGGGCAACCAGTTCCTGAGCCACATCCGCGACTGCGACGCGGTCGCCTTCGTCGCCCGCTGCTTCGCCGACGACGAGGTCAGCCACGTCGAGGGCCGCATCGACCCGATCGCCGATCTCGACATCATCGAGACCGAGCTGATGCTGGCCGACCTCGAGAGCCTTGAGCGGCGCCTGGTCAACCTCGAGAAACGCGCCATGGGCGGCGACAAGGAGAGCACAACCGCGCTCCGCCTGGTTCGCCTTGCATTGGAAGCCCTGAACGCCGGCCGGCCGGCCCGCACCGTCGCCGCGCCCGAGGCCGATCGGAAGGCGTGGCGCATGCTGCAGCTGCTGACCGCCAAGCCGGCGCTCTACGTCGCCAACGTGGACGAGGCCTCAGCCGAGGCCGGCAACCCGCTCTCGGCGCTGGTCGTGGAACGCGCGGCGCGCGACGGAGCCAAGGTGGTCGTGATCTCCGCGAAGATCGAGAGCGAGATCGCCCTGCTCGACCCATCGGAGCGCGCCGAGTTTCTCGAGACCCTCGGTCTGACCGAGCCTGGCCTGGACCGGCTCATCCACGAGGCCTATGCGCTTCTCGGCCTGCAGACCTTCTTCACCGCCGGTCCGAAGGAGGCGCGCGCGTGGACCGTGCCAGTGGGCGCCACCGCGCCGCAGGCGGCTGGCGTGATCCACACCGACTTCGAGAAGGGTTTCATCCGCGCCGAGACGATCGCCTACGAAGACTATGTGCGCCTGGGCGGCGAGGCCGGCGCGCGCGACGCCGGCAAGCTGCGCGCCGAGGGCAAGGACTACGTCGTGCGCGAAGGCGATGTCATGCACTTCCGCTTCAACGTCTAGGGCGCGGCCAAGAGCGCCAGCGATCGCTCGCAGGGCTCACCGTAGTAGGTCTCGAGCGCCTGGCGGAAGACCGCCGCATCCGGCGCCGCCTCGGCGAACAGCGTCAGGCAGGAGCGGAACTTCAGCACGTCCGGAAAGCCGAAGATGGCTTCGGCGGTCAGGCCGTTCAGCCCGTTTACCGCCTCGACGCACGCCACCAGGCGCGGACCGAGGATCGGGTGGGCAAGATAAGCGCCCGCCTCGTCGAGCGAGGCGATCGCGTAGAGCGCGGCGGTCGGGCTGCCGCCAAGGCCGGCGAGCTGCGGGAAGACGAACCACATCCAATGACTGGTCTTTCGGCCGGCCCGGAGCTCCGTCAGCGCCCGCTCGTAGACGCCATTCTGCGCCGCCACGAACCGGGCGAGGTCGTGTGGGTCGTCGTCCATCCGGGCCAGCCTAGCATGGGAAAGGCAAGCCGGCGCGATTGCGCCGGGGCCGGGCTCTGACCTAAGGACTTCACCAATCGGAACGGAGCAAGGGAGAGAAAGAGCGCCATGGCCGAAACGATCAAGATCAAGTCGACCGCCGCGGACGGGTTCGAGTTCGGCGCGCTACACGCCGCGGCCAGGGGCCCGCGCAAGGGCGGCGTCATCGTCATCCAGGAGATCTTCGGCATCGACCAGTATGTGCGCGCAGACGTCGAGCGCTGGGCCGAGCGCGGGTACGAGGCGCTGGCTCCCTACATGTACGACCGGGTCGCGCCGAACTTCGAGGTCACCCACGACGACATGCAGACCGCCATGTCGACCGTGCAGAAGGCCAGGCCCGAAGACGCCATGGCCGACGTGCAGGCGTGCATCGATTACCTCAAACCCCGTGGGCCGGTGTTCATCGTGGGCTATTGCTATGGCGGCACGATCGTGTGGCAGGCGGCGGGACGGCTGGCGGGCCTGAGCGGCGGATCGAGCTATTATGGCGGGGGCGTCGCCGGCGCGACCGACCTGAAGCCGAAGTGCCCTGTGATCTGCCACTTCGGCCGCAAGGACGGCTACATCCCGGCGGACGACGTGAAGGCCAAGCTCGCCAGCGCCCAGCCGGACGTGGCGGTCCACATCTATGAAAAGTCCGGGCACGGCTTCAACAACGATGGGCGGCCGGATTCGGACGCCGACGATGCGAAGCTGGCGCGCGAGAGGACCGTCGCCCTGTTCGAAGCCAACGGCGCGGGTTGAGCGGGCGGTGGGCGAGGCAATCACGCTCACAAGCGCCGTCGACGGCTTCGCCTTCGGCGCCTATCGGGCCGGCCCTCCGGACGCCCGCCAGGGCGGCCTGGTGCTGATCCAGGAGATCTTCGGCGTCACCGACCACATCCGCGAGCTCTGCGACGGCTTTGCCGCAGACGGCTACGAGGTGATCGCGCCCTCTTTCTACGACCGCCTCGAGCTCGGCTTCGCCGCCGGCTACGACGCCGAGGGCGTCGGCAAGGGACGGCGGTATTCCGAGGAGACCCCCTGGGACCAGGTGGCCGGCGACCTCGACGCCGCGGTCGCGGCCCTGAAGCCGCCGGTCTATGCGGTCGGATACTGTTGGGGTGGGACCGCCGCCTGGCTCGCGGCCTGCCGCTGCCAGGGACTGGCCGCCGCCTCGTCCTTCTACGGCCGACGCATCCCCGAGCTGGTGACGGAAACGCCGCGCTGCCCGGTCATCCTGCACTTCGGCAAGCGCGATCCGACCATTCCGCCGGAGGTCATCGAGCAGATCAGGACCGCTCACCCTGACCTGCCCATCTACGTCTACGACGCCGGCCACGGCTTCGTGTCCGACCGCAGGGCCGATTACGACGCCGACTGCGCGCGCCTCGCCCGCCTGCGGACCCTGCAGCTGTTCCAGAAGGCGAGCGGGGTCCGCAGCGAGATGTAGGGCGCGCGCGGCGCTAGTGGGCCACGTTGCGCCAGATACGGCGGTAGCTGGCGTAGAGCAGGCCGGAGAACAGCACGAGGTAGATCATGACGGAAAAGCCCAGCCGCTTGCGATCGGTCTGGTGCGGCTCCGACGCCCAGGCGAGGAAGGCCACGACGTCCTTGGCCTCCTGATCGGCCGTCGCCGCGACGCCGTCATCGTAGGTGACGCGGTTGGCGGTCAGCTGCAGCGGCATGGCGATGAACCCCCCCGGCGGCGCCGCGCCGGCGCCGGTCCAGTTCGAGGTCAGGTCGCCCGGCAAGTAGGGATTGTAGTAGCGGGCCGCCGGTACGCTGAGGCCCGCGGGCGCGTTCACATAACCGGTCAGGACCGAATAGACGTACTGCGGGCCGTCCTCTCGCGCCTTGATGATCAGCGACAGGTCCGGCGGCAGCGCGCCGCCGTTCGACGCCCGCGCCGCCGCGTCGTTCGGGAACGGCGGGACGAAGGTGTCGGCCGTGGTCGCAGGCCGATGGATCGTGTCGCCGGTGTTCTGGTCGATGTCGGAGACCTGGAAGCCCTTGGCGATCGCCTTCACGTACGGGTTATCGTTCGGATTCGGGTACTTCGGATCATAGAACGGCCCGCCCTCCTGCCCGAGGTTCCGGTAGCTCATCAGGTCCATCGAATGGCAGGCCGAGCAGACGTCGTGGTAGACCTTGTAGCCGCGCTGTAGCTGCTCCTGGTCGAACTGGCCGAACGGCCCCTCGAAGCTCCAGTGCACATCCTTGGGCGGCAGAGCCGTCGTGGCGGCCTGAGCCGCCGCGGCGACGAGCCAAGAGACCGCCGCGAGGGCGAGGGCTTTGCGAAGCATCGGGCCCTAACCCTTCTTCTCGGGTGCGGCGGTGGCGCCGGCGGGAACGGTCGCCGGGTGCGCGAGCACCGGCTCTGAGATGGATTCCGGCACCGGCAGCGGCGTCTCGAACATCGGCACCAGGAACAGCGAGGCGAAGAATCCGAAGTAGGAGAGCATTCCCAACCTGGAGAGCCAGACGTCGCTGTTGATCGGGTAGTCGCCCAGAGTGAAGCCTGCGCCCACGCCGGGGATCACGACCGCGTCCGGCTCGTGCGCCCCGCACCAGCCGAGGACGAGGCAGGTGACGATGAAGATGAAGAAGAACCAGCGCGCCATCGGCCGGTAACGCATGGAGCGCACCTTTGAGGTGTCGATCCAGGGCATGATGAAAAGCACGCCGATGGCCACGCCCAGCGCGATCACGCCCATGAGCTTGTTCGGGATCGCCCTCAGCATGGCGTAGTAGGGCAAGAGATACCACTCGGGCACGATGTGCTGGGGCGTCACCAGCGGGTTCGCCGGCACATAGTTGTCGACGTGACCCATGGCGTCGGGCGCGTAGAAGACGAAGGCCCCGAACAGCACGATGAAGACGCTTAAGCCGAACCCGTCCTTGACCGTGTAGTAGGGGTGGAACGGCACGGTGTCGGTCTTGTCCTTCACGTTCACGCCGGTCGGGTTGTTGTTGCCCGGCACGTGCAGCGCCCAGATGTGCAGCACGACCACGCCGGCGATCACGAACGGCAGGAGGTAGTGCAGCGAGAAGAAGCGGTTCAGCGTCGGGTCGTCGACGGCGAACCCGCCCCAAAGCCAGCTGGTGAGCGACGGCCCGATGACCGGGATGGCGCCGAAGATGTTGGTGATGACCGTGGCGCCCCAGAAGCTCATCTGGCCCCAGGGCAGCACGTAGCCGAAGAAGGCCGTTGCCATCATCAGGAAGTAGATGATCATGCCGAGCAGCCAGAGCACCTCGCGCGGCGCCTTGTACGAGCCGTAGTAGATGCCGCGGAACATGTGGATGTAGACGGCGAGGAACATCATCGAGGCGCCGTTGGCGTGGATGAACTGGATCAGCCAGCCGTAGTTCACGTCGCGCCGGATGTGCTCGACCGAGTTGAACGCCATAGCCGCGTTCGGGACGTAGTGCATCGCCAGGACGATTCCGGTGGCGATCTGCGCGCCGAGGCAGAACGCCAGGATGGCCCCGAACGTCCACCAGTAGTTCAGGTTCTTCGGCGTCGGAAAGTCCATCAGGTGGTCTTTCGAGAACCGAAGGATCGGGAGACGCGAGTCGAGCCAACGTTCGATGGCTGTCTTGGGCTCGTAAGTCGAATGTCCGCTCATCTCAGCCGATCTTGATCTTGGTGTCGGATTCGAAACTGTAGTCCGGGACCGCCAGGTTCAGCGGCGCCGGGCCGGCGCGGATGCGGCCCGAGGTGTCGTAGACCGAGCCGTGGCAGGGGCAGAGCCAGCCGCCGTAGGGCCCCTGCCCGAAGTTGGGGATGCAGCCCAGGTGGGTGCAGACGCCGACCAGCACCAGCCATTGCGGCTTGCCGGGCTTGTGCCGGGATGCGTCGGTCGCCGGATCTCGCAGGCCGGCATTGTCGGCCGCCACCGCTTCGCTGATCTCCTTCGGCGTCCGGTAACGCACGAACACCGGCTTGGAGCGCCACTTCACCTCGACCTGCTGACCAAGTTGGACCTTGCTCAAGTCGAACTCGATGGACGAAAGCGCCAGCGTGTCGCCCGAGGGGTTCATCTGATCGATGAGCGGCCAGGCGACGGCGGCGACCCCGCCCGCCGCCGCAGCGGCCGCAGCGATGTTGATGAAGTCGCGCCGGCTCGGGTCGTCTTCCCCATGGCTGGCTGCAGCTGCGGTGTCGGCCACCTCGTACTCATCCCTTCGTTTTCGCGGACGCAGCATGCGCCGCCCCAGCGCGTCTGACGGCCTCGACCTTACGGTAGCCGCCTGCCACAAGAACTTGGCCGGGCAGCCCGGACAACCGCGCGGCTCGCGCGTCGGCCAACCCACTCCCCGCGAGTCGCCTCGCCCCGCCAACGTCTTGTGCTGGATCGCTTAGAATGCGCCTCGCTCTTTTTCAACCAGACATTCCGCAAAACCTCGG
>Ga0209415_10009123_pt1 | contig 17074 bp, 10 predicted proteins | sample PeaSoiSIISIP2007_FD_187696 | JGI IMG/M metagenome (GOLD analysis project Ga0209415, IMG submission 187696) | Peat soil microbial communities from Weissenstadt, Germany - SII-SIP-2007 (SPAdes) (version 2) | ecosystem: Environmental > Terrestrial > Soil > Wetlands > Peat | place: Germany... | reverse complement strand
ACGGCGTGACCCGATGTCGGTCTCAGCAGCCCGCAAAGCATGCGGATGGTGGTGGACTTGCCCGCACCGTTTGGTCCGAGGAAGCCGAAGACTTCGCCTTTGCGGGTTTCGAGGCTGATGTGGTCCACCGCTACAAAATCCCCGAACCGCTTGACCAGATCCTCGATGACGACGGAGCTGTGGTTTTCAGTCATGATCTGGACCCGCCATGATAGGAATCCGCGGCTCCGCTTGTGACTGCATCCACAAACAGATCTTCGATGGTGGGGCTGATTTGACGGATGGCTTCAAACGGAACCCGCGCGTTCTTCAGCCGGGTCTCGAATTCCGGAATGCGGCGGCCGGCGTCGTCGACCACGACGTGGACTCCGTCGCCGGTCAGCACCAGGCTGGAGATCCCTTCCGCGTGTGCCAGTTCCGCACGCAGGCGTCGCGCTTCCGGCGAGATCACGGAAAGCACGCCCTTGCTAAGCTTGGACTTGAGGTTGGCCGGTGTGTCGCAGAAGAGCAGCTTGCCTTGATGAAGCAAGGCGACGCGATGACAGCGTTCGGCTTCGTCAAGATAAGCAGTCGAAGTGAGAATGGTCACCCCCTCGGCGGTCAGCTCGTAGAGAATGCGCCAGAAGTCGCGGCGTGAGACCGGATCGACGCCGGTGGTGGGTTCGTCCAGCAGAATTACTTTGGGGCGATGAATGAGCGCGCAGACCAACCCTAGCTTCTGCTTCATGCCCCCGGAAAGTTTTCCGGCAAGACGCCGGCGGAACTCGCTCATGCCGGCCGCTCGCAACAGTTGCGTGGAGCGCTGGCCGCGCTCAGTCTTGTTCACGCCGAAAAGATCGGCATAAAAGCGGATGTTCTCATCCACCGTGAGGTCTTCGTACAAACCGAAGCGCTGCGGCATGTAACTGAGGTGGTGTTTGGCGCTCTCGGGATCGCGAACCACATCCGAACCCGCCACCGTGGCGCTGCCCTCGTCCGGTGGCATAACACCCGCCAGCATGCGGAGAGCGGTGGTTTTTCCCGCGCCATCGGGACCCACGAGTCCAAAGATCTCGCCCGGGCGCACGTCGAAGCTGAGGTGATCGACGGCGCGCACACCCGGGAAGCTCTTCGTCAGCCCCTCGGCAATAATCGCGGATTGAGGCTTCTCGGCCATTACTTCTCCGGCACGGCACTCGGCTGCCGCGTGGGCGTGTTGTCCGCGGTCAGCCGGATGTGGGCGTCCGCGGGCATGCCCGGTTTCAACTCATGATTGGGATTGTCAATGTCGATCTTGATTCGGTAGACGAGCGTGACCCGCTCCTTGTAGGTCTGCACGCTCTTGGGAGTAAATTCGGCGTCCGAAGAAATAAATGAAATTCGCCCGTGGTACTGCTTGCCGGGGTAGGTGTCAGTAGTAATGGCCGCGTCCTGCCCCCAGCGAATGCGTCCCAAGTCGGTTTCGGCAACGTAGGCCCGAAGCCAGATGTGGTCAAGATCGGCCAGCGTGACCACAGGCGTGCCGGGAACGACCACCTCTCCGAGTTCCGCCTGTCGTACCGTGATCACTCCAGCCGAGGGCGCGCGCAGCGTCGTGTAGTCGAGGTTCACGCGCGACATCCCTAAGTTGGCGCCGGCTTCTTTGAGGTTGGCGCGCGCAATCGCGATGTCTTCCTTGCGGCTGCCTTCGAGGGCTTCGTTATATCGCTGTTCCGCGGCTTGGAAAGTCGCCTCAGAACGTTTCAATCCGGTTTCTGCCAGATCGCGATCCTGCGCCGACATTGCGTCTTCGTGGTAGAGGTGCTGCGCGCGCTCGTTATCCAGCTTCTTCTGTTGCAGATCAGCTTGCGCATCGAGCACAGTTTGCTGCGCGGCTTTGATCTCCTGCTCGCGGGTTCCGGCGAGAGTCAATGCCAGGTTCGATTCGCGTACCCGAACGCCCGCCTCGTCGATGCGGACCCTCTGCGTGTAGTCGGCACTATCGAGACGCGCCAGTAAGGTTGCGGGCTCGACCCACTGGCCTTCCTCGACCGGCAGGTCGACAATGCGTCCCTGCACCTTGAAGCTGACCAGGCTCTCGTGGGCTTCGATGTTTCCGGAGAGAGCCAGTTCGTTCGCGGGCTCGGCCTTCTTCGTAAACTGTGGATAGAGATACACTCCGGCAGCAATCAGCGCTGCCAGCACGATCAGGACAGGTATGCGTCGTTTCATGGCTTCAGACCTCGCAGGCCGGCCTCATGGGCCCGGCTGGCTGACAATGACCTACGGATTCCCCAAGTATGGGTCGATGTTTTTCTCGGTGCCGCCCGCGGCGCGTGCCAGCGCGAATTTCGCATCGACGTAGCTGGAGACAGCCAGAATGTAGTTCTGCTGTGCGCGCGCCAGCTCGTCCTGCGCCGTGACCACTTCCACATTGTTGGTGACGCCGGAGCGGAAGCGGTCCTGTGCCAGCTGGAGCTCGCGCTGGGCGAGATTCTGCCCCTCCTGCGCCACCGCAACCTGTTCCGATGTGGACTCAAGATTCAGCAGCGCTTCGCGGATGTCCTGCTCAATACCGCGGCGCAGATCGGCGATCTGATCGTCGATGCGTTGAATGCGGCTGGCGAGTTCCTGCGCTTCGCCGTTGCGATCGCGATCGAAAACCGTGAAGTCAATCTGGCCTTGGATGAGGCCGGTCCCCTGTACACTGCCGACGCTGCGGCCAAGCCCGCCGTAGTTTCCGTTGATACTGAGCTTGGGAAAATAGCGCGCGTGACTGGCCCGCTGCTGCCCGGCCAATTCTTGCCGCTGGCTGGCGAGTGAGAGATAGTCCGCGCGCGCCAGGAGCGCCAGAGGGACAACGCTTTCGGCCGAGGGGCGCGTCAATGGCTGAAAAAGAAGCGGCTCGGCTAACTCGAGCGGAGTACCGGGGCTCATGCCCAGATTGCGAGCCAAAACCAGTAACGTCTGTTTGTACTGATTCTGCCCCGCCAGGAGCGCCTGCTGGTCGTTGGCCAGCTGCACCTGCGAGCGCAAAAGATCGACTCCGGTCGCCGTTCCGGCGTCGTGTTTGCTCTGCGCCAGTTTATAGAGGGCCTGGGAATCGTTCACCCGGGATTGGGCCGCATCCACGCGCGCCGCCGCCGATTGCGCATCCAGGTAAAGGCCGGCAACGGCACGGATGATGAGGTCACGGGCGTCCTGGTAGTCCAATTTGCTGGTTTCTACCGCCTGCTCGCTCGCCTTCCAGCCGCGGTAACTCTGCAGATCGATAATGTTCTGATCGGCGGAAATGCGGAAATCGTAGTTCGAGAAGGGTCCGACCACTTCGGGTGTGCCAGGAAGGGATATTCCGAAAGCGCGCAGGTTCCGATTCTGTAGGTTGGCATAGGTTTCCCCATGGACGCGCGGCAGCAGAGCGGCAGATAAGCGGCGCACACGCGTGCCTTCGGCCTCCTCGACGCGAGTGTTCGCTACCAGAACGCTAAGGTTAGCCTGCAATCCCTTTTCAATGGCTTCGCGCAGGGTTAGACGGTAGGGTGCTGGCGGTTGAGCAAAGCCCAGCCGGTTGCAGCCCAAAATCACGAGCATCAAGATGACAAAACCGCCAATAGTGCGCCTCATCGCGGTCACTCTTCGCCGGAAGCGGCAATTCCTCTCCAAAAATGTTGAAAGCTGGTCTCAATCGCGCTCTGTAACTTTGGCGTTCCCCGCAGAGACCACAGCAGGAGGGTGCCCATGAATGCCTGTTGGAGCAGGAGCGCCACTTGCTCTTTTTTCAGCTTTGCATCAACCTCGCCCCGTTCCTGGCCCAGCTCGACGATGCGTGCGGCCATTCGGCGCCCCTCTGACATGTTGCGATCCAGCAGCTCACGAATGCGTTCACTCGCCAGGAATGACGATAGGAGGGCGCGAGCCAGTTCAGGACTGCGGCCGGGCTCTTCACCGACTCGTTCGAATAGACGGCGCAGCACCGATTGGATGGAGCGTTTCCCGGTCGTAGCCTGCTCCAGCGCTTGGCGCACTTTCCCCAGCTGTATTTCCGCCATCACGCCCAAGACATGGTCCTTGCTCTCGAAATAGTTAAAGAAGGTCCCCTTGCCCACATCGGCCGCTTCCGTGATGTTCTCGACGGTGACGTTCGGGAACCCGCGCTCGGCAAATAGCCGCAGGGCGCACCGAAACAGGCGTAGCCGGGTTTCCGCGGAGCGCCGCTCCCGGCGCCCCAAGCCTTGCAGGTGAGGAAGGTCCTCGGCGGCAAGGGCCTCAATCAGGCTGGCAAATTCAGATCTCTTTGGGATCATTGTGACTTACACTCATTAATGACTGACAGTCAGAATTATGCGATACTGCCGTTTCCAAGTCAAGAAAAAAGTTAGAATTCACTTTTGGGCGGTGTGGCGAGAGACAACTTTGCAGCCCGCGCCGGGGAGTTGTACTATGACCCGCTGTCTTTGCTTTCAGCGTAGCCGCGCCCCCTCGCCGAAGCCGTGAACGCGTAAGCCGCAAAGGCCAGTAATCTTAGGGCGTAAGAGCCTTCTTGAGAGGCTTTTTAAGAGGCCGTACGAACGAAAGAGGGCAGAAGTGGAAACGAGCCGATGGATATGACGGCGATACCAGGGTTCCAATTCATTGACCACGTTGCCATCGCGGTCAAGCCCGGCGACCTCGACGCGCAGGTGAAAGCCTACGAAATGCTGGGATTTCGTGAGATCCACCGTGAGGACGTTCTGGGCACAGACCAGGTGCGGGAAGCGTTGTTGCGCATCGGCGATGGTCCGAATCTGTTGCAGCTGCTGGAGCCGCTCAGCCCGGAGTCGCCGGTGCAAAAGCTGATTGACAAGAACGGCGGCCGGGGCGGATTGGCGCACATCGCCTTCCGCGTGAAAGACATCCAGAAAGCCTACGATGCCATGAAGCGGGACGGGTTCCAACTGATCGACAGCGCGCCTCGCCGGGGGTCTCGCGGCACTACAGTATTCTTCGTGCACCCGAAATCCCGCAGCCAGGATCCGTTCGAGATACTGATTGAGGTTGTGGAAGACTCCCAAGGCGAGTAAGGCTGAGATGCCTGGCGGGAGGGCTGCTTACTTCTGAGAGATGACAAAGTCGACTTCCGCGGTTCCGTTCTGGTTCACGACCACTTCCTTGTCCCAGGCTCTTGGCTCCGAAAAGATGGGCCGCTGAATTCTCCGCTCGGACAGAACATCGTAGGCGAGTTCTTGCCGCAACACTCCCCAGCCTTCGTGCCAGGCTTCGATGACATATTGTCCGGGAGGCACATCGGTCAGTTCGAACTTTCCGCTTTCATCGGTGACTGCATAGTAAGGGTGAGGTACGACCAGCATTTCCGCGTTCATCCACAGATGGCCGCCGTTGCACTTTAGATTGACCAGGCCTGCGGTGTGAAAATCGCGCGAAACGACCTGGTTAGGGAAGGGAAAAGGCAGGTTATAAGACGCAGCGCCATCCATGTGGATAGTGTGGAGGGTTGCGTCCGAGCTCGTCATCTGCAGCGTGGCATTTTGCGGTACCAGCAGGATATGAGGTTCGTAGCGGCAATGCTTTTGGTCCAGGAAGCGCCGTGGCGTGGGAAGATCCATGGCCTTCCCGCTGGAAATGTTCTTTAGAAAGACGACTGTATTTGCAACTCCACCCTGGAGGCCCACAATCAGCCGTTCCAGGTCGCGTGTCTTGTGGGAGTCGGGATCGCAAATCTGCGGATCCTTGTTGATCGGAAGGCTCACCAGGCGGGGCATGGGGCCGGACCATTTGACCGTGCCCGTGACGGTTCCCCCGTCCTTCACGGAGATGACTTGATAGTCGCTCTGCGCCCCCGTGCTCCCCGCCACGCCGAACAAAAGTGCAGCGAGGAGTACGAGATTGGAAGCCTTAACCATGGTTAGAGTTCCAGGGAAGAGTATTAGGCACGTCTAATGGGGACAAATAACGAAAGAGCTAGCACATGTGGGTGCGAGTAGTGCCGCGAGTAGGGCCGCGCCCGCCCATGTCGGCGGAATCCAAGTCAGATGGCTGCGGGCTTCGCCGCATCGAGTCGGAGACAGTAGGAATGAGGGAAAGAACCTCTGAATGGCTCCCAAAGGCCCGTTTTACAAAACTTTACTTTAATTGACCGATTTATTACCGGTCAGGAGTCGCAAACGGTGTTTGAATGAGGAAACGATGGTAGGAGGTTCGAAATGCGCAAAGCCGGTACAATCCTCGTGTTTCTCCTAGTTTCAGCGTGGGCGCTAGGCCAGGACACGCCCCCGCCCAGTTCGACACCGGAAGGCCAGTCTTCCGCTCCCGCACGAGGCCAGCCGGGAGAGCACCATCGGCCCATGGGTGTGGCTGGAACCATCACCGCAATCAATGCCGATTCGTTGGTGGTGAAGACCATGCAAGGTCAAACCGTGCAAGTGAATCTGAACGACAAAACGCAGTACCGCAAGGACCGCCAGGATGCCAAACTCGCTGACTTTAAAGTCGGAGAAGAGATCATGGTTCGCGGTGAACCGGCAGGCGACAATGCCTGGCAGGCGGAAATGGTTGCGTCCCGTTCCGCGGGCGGTTTCGGCGGAGGCAACTTCCGCGACGCCATGGGCAAGCGCTTTATTGTGGGAGAGATCAAGTCCATCAGCGGAACCCAACTGACCGTTGCGCGTCCCGACGGTGTCACCCAAACTATTGCTGTCGATGAGAACACCTCTTTCCAAAAGCAGGGTGAGAGCATCACCTTGGCCGATTTGAAGCCCGGAGATCACGTATTTGGCCGGGGCGAGATCAAGAACAACGTGTTCGTGCCTGCCGTCCTGAACCTGGGAGACCCAGGCATGATGGGGCGCGGCCAGGGCCGATGGAATGGCCAGGGCCAAGGACAAGGTCAAGGGCAGGGTGCAGGACAAGGATCTTCGCCGGATTCTCACTAAGCCGGCCAGAGGTGCCATTTCGGCCGCGAAAGCCTCCCTGTGCGAAGTCGAAGGGCGGCGTGAGAATGTAGCCCACGGCGTAAGCCGTAGGTAGAAATTGGAACCGGACCACGCGCCCGGAGGGCGCAACCGAGATCCTCACCTACAACTTGAGGTTTTGTGATTGCATCCGGGAAAGTATTTGGGAGACGAGTTCTGGAAAGTGAACGCACATCCAAGTTCCGGACAAGTCGAATGATTCATGAGTTCCTCTCTCCAGCTTCAGCGTTCACGGCCATCTTGCCGAGCGTGTGAGATGGTCCGCAGGATTTTGTTTCTCACCCTCTTTTTACTGCTGGCCCGCGCGGGAGCGTTGGCGCAAGCTGCGCCGGCGCCGGCAGCGGACGCGCAGGGCGGACTCATCCGCGGACGGGTGAAGTCCGGCAACATGCCGCTGCCCGGCGTCACCCTCACTGCCTCCAATACTCTGACCGGCCAGAAAGTCATTACCTGGACGGATGTGGATGGCAACTATGAGTTGCAAGTTCCATCCAACGGCCGCTACGTGGTGCGTGCGCAGATGGATGCATTCGCGCCGCTGACGCATGAGGCCCTAATCAACGCCGCCAACCGCAATGTGCAAACTGATATGGAGATGATTCTGCTTTCGCGGGTGCAGCAGGCCGCGCCCAGCGAGTTGCAAAGGCAGATTGCCACCGCCATGGCAGCTGCCAGCGGCAATGGGCGCGGCTTTCAAAGTCTGGCTGTGACCCAGAGCGAGGGCGCCGCAGACCAGATGGCGAATGCTGCGGACCAGATTGCGCCCGCGGGGATGCCCATCCCTGGCGTTGCGGAGGACTCGGCGACCGAGTCGGTAGCCGTCTCCGGCAGCACTTCCAATCCGATGGGCGCCATGAGCGGCGACGAGTTCCGCCAGAGGATCACCGAGTTTCGGGAACAAGAGAGCGGACCCGGCGGCGGCGGTTTGGGTGGTCGCGGGGGTGGGTTCGGTGGTGGTGGCGGTTTTGGCGGGGGCGGAGGCTTTGGCGGCGGTCCGGGCATCCTCAATTTGGGCGGCCGCGGGGGCCGTTTTGATATCAATCGCCCGCACGGGATGGCGTTCTACACGGTCAGCGACTCCGCTCTGGATGCCGCTCCCTACTCGCTGAACGGCCAGCCCACGGCCAAGCCCGCTTACATGCAGAACCGCTTCGGAGCTTCACTCGGCGGACCTTTAAACATTCCTCACATCTACAAGGGTGGCACCAAGACGTTCTTCTTTGTGAACTTCAATGGCACGCGCAACCAGAGTCCGTATGACGCATTTTCCACCGTTCCCAGCGCGGATGATCGTGCCGGCGACTTCTCTTCTCTCTGCCAGACGGGTTTCACCAGCGGTATTTGCAACGACCGCGATGCCAGCGGAAACGTAATTGACCAGCTCTACAATCCGTTTACCAGCGGCGCGCGCCAGCCCATCCTGGGCAACAATCTGCTGAATTCGGGACTGCCGATCAGCCCCGTTGCGCAAGGCTTGCTGAACTACATTCCTCTGCCGAATTATTCCGGACCTACGCAGAATTTTCACTACGTGACTTCGGTCAACAACACCAGCGACGACCTGAACATCCGCTTGAATCATACGTTCGGACCGGCGCCGGCAGGGCGCCGCGGCGGCCGGGGCTCGGGGGGTTCCCGCGGGCCGCGCAATAACCTGAGTTTCGGCCTCCACTACCACGGCGCGAATTCGACGCTGACCAACCCATTTCCCAGCGTCAGCGGAAACACGACCACGCGCGGCTTTGACATCCCCGTTTCTTACACCCGCAGTTTTGGCAAGCTGACCAATATCGCCCGCGCGGACTACAATCGCAGTCGCGTCAGCACGCAAAATCTCTACGCCTTTTCCCAGGATATTACCGGTACCCTCGGCATCACCGGGGTTTCCCAGAATCCATTTGATTGGGGCTTGCCCAATCTGTCTTTCACCCATTTCGGCAGCTTGAGCGACGTCAGCCCGCTGCTGCAGCGGAACCAGACATTCACTTTTTCCGATTCCATGATCTGGAATCACGGCAAGCACACCTGGCGCTGGGGAGGAGATTTCCGCCGCATTCAGCTCAATAACCAGACCGACAACAATGCCCGCGGCAGCTTCGTCTTCACCGGAGAAAATACCGCACAGATGGTGAACGGCCAGGCGGTCGCGAACACCGGTTTTGATTTCGCCGATTTCCTGCTGGGCTTGCCACAACAAACTTCCCTGCAACGCGCTTCTGATCTACTCGGCACTGACAGTTATCATTTTCGTGGAAATTCGTGGGACTTGTTTGCCCAGGACGAATGGAAGCTGCGTGGCAACTTAACCCTCAACCTGGGCGTCCGCTATGAGTATGTTTCGCCCTTTACTGAAATCGACAATCGTATCGCCAACCTGATTCTCTCGCCGGCAGTTCTGAATCCGGCGATCGGTTCTCCCGCGGTGCAGCCGGTTTTGCCCGGCGAGGGATACCCGCCAACCTTGGTGCGACCGGACCGCAACAATCTTGCCCCGCGCCTCGGCCTCGCCTGGAAACCGTTCAATAAGACTGTGGTCCGCGCCGGGTACGGCATCAACTACAACACTGCGGCCTATCAAAGCATTGCCCAGCAGTTAGCCTTTCAGCCGCCCTTCGCTCTCTCCGAAACCAACGTGGAGTCCGCAGTTGGAGCGTTAACCCTGCAGAGCGGATTTCCAACTCCCGCCGCGGGCTTGATTACCAACAGCTACGCGATCGATCCCAACTACCGCTTAGGATTTGTGCAGATTCGCAACCTCGATATCCAGCAGGAGATTCGTCCCACGCTGCTTCTGAACCTCGACTACACCGGAACCAAAGGCACGCGGCTCGATAACGTCGTAGCGCCCAACAGCGGTCTGGCGGGAGTGCGCATTGCCAACGCGCAGGCTTTCACCTGGCAGACTTCGCAGGCCTATTCCAGCGCCAACGCCGCTTCGGTCCGCCTGCGCAAACGGCTGCAGCATGGCATTTCTATCGGCGGGACTTATACCTTTTCCAAGTCGATCGATGATGCGTCATCGGTCGGCAACGGCGTGGCTAGCGCCGCCGGCGGGGGCAGCACGGTGGTGGCTCAAGACCCCTTCAATCTCGCCGCTGAGCGCGGGCTCTCCAGCTTCGACCAGCGTCACAAATTCACCGCGGACTATCTATGGGAGTTGCCCTATGGCCATGACCGTCGCTGGAATGGCGGCGCGGCTCCGGCGCGTGCCATATTCGGCGATTGGCAGTGGAGCGGCGACTGGACCATCGCTTCCGGACTGCCGTTCACTCCGCGCGTCTTAGGCGATTTCTCCGACGTGAACCGCGGCACCAACGGCACTCTGCGGGCCGATGTCGTTCCGGGCGTCCCGGTAACGATCTCCAACCCTTCGATTGCGGAATGGTTCAACCCTGCCGCCTTCGTTGCTCCGCCCGCCGGACAATACGGCAACGCCCGTCGCAACAGTATTGAAGGGCCCGGCGAGTTGCAGTTTGACATGGCGTTCAGCAAGGTGATTCCGTTGAAAGAGAATCGGACGCTCGAAGTTCGCGCCTCCGCTTCCAACGTTTTCAATCACCCCCACTTCGTCGGCATTGATACGACGGTGAACTCGCCCACATTTGGCGAAATCATTTCCGCGGGCTCCATGCGGACCATACAAATGACAGCCCGCTTCCGCTTTTAGTAGCGCCAGCTTAGGTAGCGCCGGCGTCCCGCCGGCCCAAGGAAAGGAGAGACGAGCCGCAAAGATTTGTCGTCGTGGCACAGTGCGAGAGATTTGTCATCCCGAGGGACTTCAGTCCCGAAGGATCGTACGACTCGTCGAAGCCTCCCGCAACGCAGACAGGAGTACGATGGCGCTGTCCGCTGCACTGACGATGCCGGGCCACAGAAATACATGACTACTCTTTCCCCAACTCGTTGTCCCCATAAAGTCTTAGCGCTACTGCTTACCCTGGCCCTGCTCTGTCCCGCGCTGCCTTCCCAGGACGAGGACTTCACCTTCCACGCCGAAACTGAGCTGGTGCTGGTCAACGTCACCGTGCGCGATAAGAGCGGAAATTTCGTGCGCAATTTGAAATCGGAAGATTTCACCGTGCTCGAAGATGGCAAGCCCCAGAGAGTCGTCTCCTTCGACATTGAAAACACTGACGCGGTTCCGGCCACCGATGTTGCGCAGGTTAAGCTGCTGGCTCCTCCGCCAAAGACCGCGGCCCCGGTCACCGCAGTTTCCAGCGCGCTCGGCGAGTTCAAGGATCGCCGCATGATCATCCTCTTCTTCGATCTCACTTCGATGGAGCCCGACCAGGTTGACCATGCCGCCACCGCGGCGCTGAATTATGTGGACAAGCAGATGGCCCCCGCCGATCTGGTCGCGGTCGTTTCGCTGGGTAATTCCTTAGATGTGAACCAGGACTTCACCACCGACCGCGAACTGCTGAAGAAGTCGCTGCAGTCCTTCAGCGGCGGCAACGGCCAGGGATTCGAAGAAGGTTCCACCGGCACCACCGAAGGCACCGCCGACACCGGCGGATCATTCACCGCCGACGACACCGAATTCAACATCTTCAACACCGATCGCCGTCTGGAGGCCCTGCGTTCGATCTCAGCTTCGCTCTCCCACGTGGAGCAGAAAAAATCTCTTATCTATATCTCCAGCGGCATGGACCGCACCGGCATCGAAAACCAATCCGAGTTGCGCGCCGCCATCAACGCCGCCGTGCGCTCCAACCTCTCGATTTACACCTTGGACATTCGCGGCCTGCAGGCCCTGGTGCCCGGCGGCGAAGCGCAGAGCGCCAGCCTGCGCGGCGTCTCCCCATACTCGGGCGCGTCCACCATGAATGCCCTGAACTCCAATTTCACCACCCAGGAAACTCTGGTCACTTTGGCCGGCGACACTGGCGGCCGCGCCTTCCTCGACTCCAACGATTTCGGCAAGGTGTTCAAGGGCGTCCAGGACGACACCGCGAACTACTACATGCTCGGCTACCACAGCACCAACCTCGCCCGCGACGGCCGCTATCGCAAGATCACGGTACGGCTCAATCAGCCCGGACTTAAGATGGAATATCGCCGTGGCTACTATGCCCCCGCCGATTTCAAGCACTCGACGGACGAGGACCGCGAGCGCCAGCTCAACGAAGAGTTGGCTTCCGAGCTGCCCAGTACCGACTTGCCGGTCTATCTGGCCGCCGCATATTTTCGCATTGGCAACGACCGCTTCTTCGTTCCTATTTCGCTGGTGGTTCCCGGCCGCGAAATTCCCTTCGTCAGCAACAGCACGCGTGACAAAGCCACCCTCGATGTCATCGGCGAGGCGCTCGACAGCACCAAGCGCCCCGTGGGTGACATGCGCGACACGGTGAAGCTCGCCGTCAATACCTCTGCCCAGGTCAAGAACAAGAACGTCCAGTACGACAGCGGATTCGTTCTGCCCGCCGGAACTTACCACTTGAAGTTTGTAGTCCGTGAGAACCAGACCGGCCGCATGGGATCGTTCGAAACCGATCTGACGATTCCTGATCTGAAGGCCGATCCGTTAAAGATGAGTTCGGTCGTACTGTCCAGCCAGATTCAGCCCGCCTCCAAGCGGGGCAAGGTCGCCAACCCGCTGCAGCGGGATGGCTCGGAAATCATCCCCAACGTCACCCACGTGTTCACCAGCGGACAGCATCTCTACCTTTATTACGAGGTCTACGATCCCGGCCGCGCCGACGCCAAAGCCAAGTCCAGCGCCGGCAACATCCGGATTCTCTCCAACGTCGCATTTTTTCAGGGGAAGGTAAAAGCCTACGAGACCCCGCTGGTCGAAACCAAGGATCTCAACGCCCAGGACCGCCACGCCGTGATCATCCAGCTGGATGTCCCGCTCACCCAACTGAAGCCTGGCTTCTACACCTGCCAGGTCAACGTGATTGACGACGCCGCCGGAAAATTCCTGTTCCCGCGCCTGGCAATGTTGATCCGGCAGGCGCAGCCACCCGCTGCCCCTGCTAACGGTGGCCAGTAGAGGAATCGGGAACGGCACGGCCTCAGAGGCTGCGGGAAAAATCGGACTTTGCGCGGTTCTGGGAAAGGCACGACCTTGGTCCTGGAGCCGCTGCTCGGCTCGAACCGCCTGCGAAAAAACCTCCGCTTTCGGGGTGGCGCAGCGCTTCAGCGTGTGCGTGAGAACTTTAGTTGCGCCCTTCGGGCGCGTGGTCTTATTCCGCTTTCGACCCACGGCTTACGCCGTGGGCTGCATTCTCACGCCGCTCCGCGGCTAAAACCGGAGGTCTTGCTCCACCGGAATTCAAAAATCCGAGTTCTCACGCACACACTTCAGCGCTACGATAAAGGTCCCGTAATGCACCAGGGCTTCAGCCGCTGAGGTACGCAATACCGCTCAAACCGCTCCCGAGTCCCAACCTAATCCTTACTTCTTGCCTTGCGCACTGAGCGCCGCGAATTCCCGCTTGGCTTCCTCAAAAGGAATGAAGTCGGCATCGGCGTTCTTCCAGAGATCGAGCACTTGCTGATAGCTCTTGCTGGCCGCTGCCTTGTCGAACTGCGCCTGAGCACGGGCCGTTTGCAGAAGGCAGAGCACGTAGTCGGGGGACTGGGTGGTCCCGGTGGTTCCCTCTTGCAGTCCTACTCCGCGATAGCGCAGTCCCGGCTCCAGGTCCTGCACCGCCTGCTGCGGTTGATTCAAATCGAGAGAAGCGCGCCCCAAGAGCTGCGGGGCCTTCGATACAAGGGAGTAAGGGCTGGCCGAGCTCAACAGCTCGGATACCTGTTGTGGATGGTGTTGGGAAAGTGCTATAGCCGCTTTCACTTGGGGAAGAAAGACTTCATTGGCCAGGGTGTTGGTCGGGTTTTCCGCCGCCAGGCGCTCGGCTTCCCTTTGCCCGGCGGCACCTTCGCCGCAGAGGGCCAGCGCCAGCGAAGCATCGGGCACGGTCGCCATGGAATGATCAAGCGCCAGGCCGCGATGGGCGGCATCGCGCGCCCCCGGGCAGTCTGAGACCAAAGCATCATGCAAAGCCTTCAGTGCATGGTTGCCGCCGGCAACGTCAGGCAGGTGCTGTTGCTCTGCCCGTCGTGCCGCCTGCTCCCACTGCTGGTCCGCCGCATGCATGCGGCCAAGATAGAAGTAGAGCGTTCCCGCGACGCCTTCCACCGTGAAACCGTCCTGGTGGGCCGCGGCCCATTGCAAATGCTCTTCCCAGCCACTCCTCCCCTCGAGCAGGTCCAGCGTCATGGCCGACGTCTGATAGTTGGCGTCCTGGCCGCCTCCCTGTTGCAGGGCCTCCTTCATGTAGCGGTCGGCATCCTGCAATCGATCAATCGAGATAAAGGCGCTGGCGGCGTTGGTAGCGGAGATGTTGTCCCACCTCGCCAGCTCCCAGCCTTTTTGGAAGCCCGCTGCTCCCTGCTCGAAGTCGCCGATCGTCAGATACAAAATTGCCAGATTATTCCAGGCCGCTCCGTCGCGCGGGTAAGTGGCGACAAACAGCTTGTAAGACTCCAGCGCTTTGGGAAGATCAAAACGCTCGAACGCATATTGCGACTCAATGTAGATGCGCTCATGCTCGGTCACGCGCTCGCGCAGGTCATAAGCTTTTTTCAAATACTCCAAGGCCTTTGCGATCGCCCCTTCATTCGAGTAGGTCACGCCCAAACGTGCGTAGGCCATGGCGAAGCTGGGATCAAGCCGGATAGCCTCCGCGTAGAACGAGGCTGCTTCGGGATTATCACGGCCCATGCGATGCTCTTCCTCGCCCAGGGAAAATGCATGGAAAGCCTGCAGTGAAGCAGTGGTCACGTTGGTGTAGGGACTCGTCAGTCGCTGGATTGAGGCCATCGATTCGCCCAGGCGCGCCCGCATCGCGGTCGCGGCGCTGGACACCGCCGGCAGCACGCCCGTCTTGTCAGGAGCCGTGACTTGCTCGCGCCCAACCACGTCACCGGTCGCGCAGTTCACCGCGTCAATCGAGATCACGTAGGAGGAACCCAGGCTGGCAATCGTGCCCGTCAGGTACACCTTCACTCCCAGGCGTTGTCCAATCTGTTGCGCCAGTTCAGGCGTGATCCTTTGGTCGCGCGCCTGTCCCAGGTACTGCAGGTTGTTGTGCAGTTCCGTATCGCTGATTAGCTGCAGCATCGGGGACTGATCGAGCTGGATGGAGAGCGCCTCCTTCAACGTGGAATCGAATACCGGGTCGCCAGTCTGGTTGGTAAAGTCAGCCAGAATGAGCTGGTCTTTGTCCGTAAGCTGCACCGTTCGATTCCTGCGCCAGTAGTAGCCGCCCGCAATCGCCGCGAGTACCACGATCAGCCCAGCCGCAAGCCCAATCTTCCCCAGCAGGGATCGCGACTGTGCTGGTCGTGCAGGGGCTATTCCTGTACTGCTCGCGGAAGCTGCTGCCACTGGCGAGGCAGAACTGCCGGCCCGTTCCGGGTTCGCTCGCGATCCTGTTTGGGGGACAGTCGTCGCTCCTGCCGGCGACGGTTCCCTTTGTGCCGGCGCGGAAACGGACGACCCCGCCGCGGAAAAACGCCCTAGCTCGCTGTCCCGTTTCAACCGCAGCAGTTCAGATTTCATGTCGGAGGCGTGCTGATAGCGCAAGTCCCGATCCTTTTCCAGCGCCCGATTGATAATGTCTTCCAGCTTCGCCGGCAGGTCGGGGTTCAGACGGATGGGAGCGACCGGCGTACGGTTCATGATTCCGTCGAAAATCACCCCGGAACTCTCCCCGCGGAAAGGCAACGTCCCGGTGGCCATTTCATAAAGCACTACGCCGAAGGAAAACAAATCTGTCCGCGCGTCCAATTCCTTGCCCCGCACCTGCTCCGGGGACATATAGGCTACCGTGCCCAGGGTGCTGCCTGGACTGGTCAGGTGTTCGGTGCTCACACCTGTCGTTGCCACCGTTGCGCTTTCCGCCACCCGGTACGTGGATGTGACCTTCGCCAGGCCGAAGTCCAAAATCTTCGCGTGCCCGCGAGCGGTGACAAAGATGTTCGCCGGCTTGATGTCGCGATGAACGATGCCCTTGGTGTGCGCCGCATCCAGCGCATCGGCGATCTCGATGGAGAGCGTGAGCAGAGTGTCGATATCGAGCGGACGGCCGTTGACCATGTGCTTCAAGGTCGCGCCGTCCAGGTATTCCATGGCAATGAACGACTGCGTCTCGCTCTTGCCAATTTCATAGATGGTGCAGATATTGGGATGGTTGAGCGCGGATGCGGCTCGCGCCTCGCGGCGGAAACGCTCCAGCGCCTGCGCATCGCTTGCCAGCTCCTCGGGCAGGAATTTGAGGGCAACGAAGCGCCCCAGATCGGTGTCTTCGGCCTTATAGACCACACCCATCCCGCCGCCGCCCAGCTTCTGGACGATGCGATAGTGCGAGATGGTTTGGCCAATCAATCGACGAGACTCGCTTTGGCCGACCATCTTAGGGGCCAACCTCAGGCAAGTCAATGCATTGCGGCCGGTGTGAGAGCGGCCGTTTTGCCGGTCATCCTGTCCGTGCCGCCCTGTTCCTGGATGCGGGGGTCTGGGGCGCGGCGTGCGAATACCTCGCGCCCTTGCCCGGCAATCGGCTACCCGCTGGGCGCGCACCCTCCAGAGCAGGTGCAGCGGTAGCCCCGACAGGCCTGGCAACCCAACGGCCTCTTCCGTGAGATCGAGTGCACTATTTTGCAGGCAGTTTTTATATCAGCCTCCGCTAAAAATTACTTGGCAAACGGATTTCTTGAACCGCACCGCCCGCTTCGGCGCTACAATGTGCTTGCGGACCCCACACTTAAGTTTCCCAGCGGTTTGGCATTCAAACTGTACTAGAAGAGTAGAAGTGCGGGTTGATGGTTCTGGGATCTTAGCCATGGGCCGCGCAATCGCAGCCGGGCACTCAAGTTGGCTCGCAGGTTCTCCGCAAGGGGATGCAATCAGGAAATTATCTGACACGCCCATCGGGCGGGAGTGGAGCCTCAAGGCTCCCTACTCGAAAGAGGAAAGTCGATATGAAGAATCGCATATTCGTAGCGCTGCTTTTGTCCACCACACTTGCGCTTCCGGCATTCGCGCAAACCAATTCAAATTCCAGCGCCCAGCCGGCAGCGTCTGATCAAACCGCTTCAACCGGGGAGACGGCCACCGGCAAAGAGCCGCTCAAGACGAC
>Ga0209415_10009122_pt1 | contig 17074 bp, 17 predicted proteins | sample PeaSoiSIISIP2007_FD_187696 | JGI IMG/M metagenome (GOLD analysis project Ga0209415, IMG submission 187696) | Peat soil microbial communities from Weissenstadt, Germany - SII-SIP-2007 (SPAdes) (version 2) | ecosystem: Environmental > Terrestrial > Soil > Wetlands > Peat | place: Germany... | reverse complement strand
GCCACCTCGAGCACGCCGTTGGTGAAGCGCGCCTTGACGGACTGCGAGTCGGCCGTGTCGGGCAGGCTGAAGCGGCGGTAGAACTCGCCGCTGACGCGCTCGACGCGCCGGAAGCCGTCTTTGTCTTGGCGCGACTCGAGGTCACGGCGGCCGCGAATCGTCAGCACGCCCTTGTCGAGCGTGATGTTGATGTTTTGCGGATCGACGCCGGGCAGATCGCTATGCAGGATGAACTGCTGTTCCTCCTCGCGGATGTCGACGGCCGGGACCCAGTCGACGACTGCCTGCGGCGACTCGTCGTTGCTGGGCGGTACGTTGAACAGGCGGTCGAGGTCGCGGTGCAGCCGGTTCATCAGCACCCAGGGTTCGTAACGGATCAGGCTCATGGTGGTATCTCCGTCGGTTGAGGATGTCCTGGAACCCGAGGTAAGGACTCGCCCGGCGTTTTCAAGCGCCGTGCGGTCGTGGTTGCGGCGCCGGCGCGGGCGCTGATCGGGTGCGCGGCGGTGAACAAGCTGTGGGCTGGCGGTGGATGCCGGGTGCGGGAACCGTGGACACAAGATGTTGTGGTAGGGCGGGAAAAACGGTTGACAACGCTTTGCGGCCGGTGGGCCGGAAACCCGCTGAGGTTGGATTTGCAAGTATCTGTTTAAAAAGGCTAAATATTGGAGACCAAGTTGTCAAAAGAAAGTCTTGACTCAGGGGCCAGCGAAAAATAACTTAGCAACCCCGACACAAGATCTTGTGCCGGGCCAAGGGTTGACCGGGACCACATTTGAGGGGAGCGCGAACGGGACGCCGACGTGAGGCGCCGGGGCTTCGCACTTCCTCAAACAGACCGAAACAACGACGCATTCGGCTCAACGGAGCGATTTCCCAAGATGAGCACGGCCTACAAGATCAAGCCCGCCGACGTGGCAATTCCATACCAAGAAGCGTCCCTCGATATCTGGGACAAGAAGTACCGACTGACGGCCAAGGATGGATCGCCGGTCGACGGCTCGATGGACGATACCTACAAGCGTATCGCGGCCGCGCTCGCCGACGTGGAGCAGACCGCGTTGCGTGAGGAATGGGGCCAGCGCTTCCTGTGGGCGCTGCGCAAAGGCGCGATTCCCGCCGGGCGCATCATCTCCAACGCGGGTGCGCTCGACCACAAGCCCTCGACCTCGACTATCAACTGCACGGTGTCGGGCACGATCATCGATTCGATGGACGACATCCTGAACAAGGTCCATGAAGCCGGCCTGACGCTGAAGGCCGGATGCGGCATCGGTTACGAATTCTCGACGCTCCGGCCGCGCGGTGCGTACGTGTCGGGGGCCGGCGCGTATACCTCGGGGCCGCTGTCGTTCATGGATATCTACGACAAGATGTGCTTCACGGTGTCTTCCGCCGGCGGTCGCCGCGGTGCGCAGATGGGCACCTTCGACATCGGTCACCCGGATGCGATGGAGTTCGTGCGCGCCAAGCGCGAGAACGGCCGCCTCAGGCAGTTCAACCTGTCGCTGCTCGTCACCGACGAGTTCGTCGAGGCCGTCAAGGCCGACCGCGAGTGGAAGCTCGCGTTCCCGCTGTCCGTTCGGGAATACGAGACCGAGCACCCCGACCTGTCCGACGCGGCGAAGTACATCTGGCGCGAGTGGGCGACCGCCAACGGCTACGTGACGCGCGACGATGGGCTCGTTTGCTGCAAGGTCTACAAGACGCTGCCGGCGCGGCGCATGTGGGACGTCATCATGACCTCCACCTACGACTTCGCCGAACCCGGCTTCGTGCTGATCGACCGCGTCAATGAGATGAACAACAACTGGTGGTGCGAGAACATCCGCGCCACCAACCCCTGCGGGGAGCAGCCGCTTCCCGCCTACGGCTCCTGCCTGCTGGGCTCGGTGAACCTGACGCGCTTCGTGCTGCAGCCGTTCACCGTTGATGCGGCCTTCGACTGGGACGAGTACCGGGAGGTCGTCAAGGTCTTCACACGCATGCTCGACAACGTCGTCGAGATCAACGGCCTGCCGCTCGAGCGCCAGCGCGACGAGATCACGCGCAAACGCCGCCACGGCATGGGGTTCCTCGGTCTTGGCTCGGCGATCACGATGCTGGGCATGAGGTACGGCTCGAAGGAATCGGTGCAGTTCACCGAGGCCGTCTCGCGCGAGATGGCGATCGCCGGGTGGGAGGCGGGACTCGAGCTCGCGCGCGAGAAGGGCCCTGCGCCGATCATGAACGACGAGTTCGTGGTCACGGCGCGGATGCTGCGGCTGCGGCCGGAGATGCTGCGCGACGGCTGGAAGGTCGGACAGAAGATTCCCGGCCGGATCCTGCACGCGCGCTACAGCCGCTACATGCAGCGGCTCGCGACCGCCGCCCCGGCGCTCGTTGAGCAGCTCGCGACGACTGGTGCGCGGTTCACGCACCACACCTCGATCGCCCCGACCGGGACGATCTCGCTGTCGCTCGCCAACAACGCCTCGAACGGCATCGAGCCGTCGTTCGCCCATCATTACTTCCGCAACGTGATACGCGAGGGCCGCAAGACCAAGGAACGTATCGACGTGTACTCCTACGAGCTGCTCGCGTACCGGGTACTCGTGAACGCGCGCGCCATTCCGGGTGCCGCGAAGCCCGAAGACCAGCTGCCGGACTACTTCGTGACCGCCGACAACATCACTCCGACACAGCACGTCGACATCCAGGCGGCCGCACAGAAGTGGGTCGACTCGAGCATCTCGAAGACGGCCAACGTGCCGACCGATTTCAAGTACGACGCCTTCAAGGACATCTACCTGTACGCCTACGAGCAGGGGCTAAAGGGCTGTACGACGTTCCGCTTCAACCCCGAAGCGTTCCAGGGCGTGCTGGTCAAGGAGCAGGACCTCAAGAACACCACTTACGCGTTCACGCTCGACGATGGCACGGAAGTGAAAGTGCGCGGCGACGAGGAGATCGAGTACGACGGCGAGACGCACTCGGCCGCGAACCTGTTCGATGCGCTCAAAGAAGGCTATTACGGGAAGCTCTGACATGATCAAGATCGACAAGCGCATCGTCAAATTCCGAGTCGACAAGCCGGCCGAGGCGGCCGGCGCGAAATCTGGCGAGGAACGCCGGAGTGAGGTCGCTGAACTGCGCAAGGACGGCGGCAAGGTCATCTGGATGCACGAGAAGCTCGAGCGTCCCGAGGTCCTGATCGGCTCCACCTACAAGATCAAGACACCGGTGTCCGACCACGCGATGTACGTGACGATCAACGACATCGTGCTGAACGAAGGCACCGAGCACGAGCAGCGCCGGCCGTTCGAGGTGTTCATCAACTCGAAGAACCTCGATCACTTCCAGTGGATCGTGGCTCTGACCCGGATCATCTCGGCGGTATTCCGCAAGGGCGGTGACGTTACCTTCCTGGTCGACGAGCTGAAGGCGGTGTTTGACCCGCGCGGTGGCTACTGGCAGCCGGGTGGAAAGTTCATGCCATCGATCATCGCCGAGCTCGGCTACGTGATCGAGAAACACCTGCAGATGATCGGACTGATGCCGCGGCCGGAGCTGGACGTCCACCGGCGCAAGCTGATCGAGGAAAAGCGTGAGGAGTTCGAGGCGCGCAACAAGCAGCAGGATGCGTTCTCTCGCGGCCACTACCCGGAGGGCGCGCAGCTGTGCTCCAAGTGCAGCACGGCAGCCGTCGTGATGATGGACGGCTGCATGACCTGCCTCAATTGCGGTGACTCGAAGTGCGGCTGATGCGCTGACGGACCCGTCGACACGCGCTCGAGCCGGGCCCCCGGCCCGGCGCCGCGCAAGCGGCACGAGGCGCGTGCGTTCAGGGCCGCTCCCCCAAAGGGGCGGCCCTTTTTTTCCCTGGCTGATTGCCACATCGCAGGGACGGCCGGATCGCCGGTCGGGGTGTCATCGCCGCCGGTGGGGGTCAGCCCTGCGGCGGACCGATGCGCAGCGTCCGGGTCGCGATCCGGATCTCGATCAGGAACGAGACGAGCGCGCCGACGAGCGCGAGCATCGCTCCGATGAACAGTCCTGCCACCGTCACGGCCAGGTCAAAGCGCACGAATGCGCTGGCGAACAGCAGCGCCACGACGATCGCCACCAGCAGCGCCGAGCAGGTGCTGAGCGTGATCGCGGTGTTCATCAGCCGCGCTCGGTGCCCGAGCCACTGCAGCTGGCGCTTCAGGTCCTCAGCCTCGGCGGCATCGGCCACGCCGTGTCGGGTCTCTAGCGGCCGGGAGCGGTCGACGATTCGGGCCAGGCGATTCGTCAGCACCCCGAGCAGCACGCCGATGCCCGACAGCAGGAACACCGGCGCCACCGACAGCTGGATCGTGTGCGCGATGCTTGCAACCTCGATCGGAGCCGCTTCAATCGCCACGGTGTTGCCCTCAGCCGGCCGGGACGGGGACCGCGCCCGACCGCTTCTTCCGGCGCACGTAAAGCCTGTTGCGGACGCCGGCGAGGACCTCGGCGTTGCGGTCGCGGATCTCGACCAGGAATTCCGGCAGTAGCTTCGAGCCGTCGGCGGGCGCGCGTTGCGGCGCGATCTCGGCGGCCTCGACACCAAACTCGGCGCTCACCGTACCGCGACCCGCTGTCAGATACTCGAACTCCGTGGCCTGGTCCCACACCAGCGAGTCCTCGCCCGGCAGGTGCAGCAGCGTCAGCATGTAGAACGGGGCGCTCATCAGCCGCGATGCCATGCAGCGATTGTACGCAAAGCCCCAGGTCCAGCGAGGCCGTGCCTGCGCGCCGGACCGGTCGCGCTTGCGCGCTCGCGGCGTTCAGCGCATCGCGTCGCGCGCGGCGAGGTGGCGAAGGACGGAGTCACAGCTCGAGCCGCCAAGCGGGGTTGGATCGCGCGGGAGCGTGAACGGGGCGCACACAGGACAGGCGATGCACGTCGGCCGGATCCTGGAAGGTCGCGCGGGTGGGCGCTGCGCGGCCCGATCGGCTCAGGGCTTGCGCGCCCGCGGCCGTGCGTAGGGGTTGAAGCTGATGTCCTCGGGGCGCCGTGCCGGGCCGCTGCTGTACGGGTCGCCGCCCGCCGGCTCGCCCGTGCGGGGTTTCGCGGCCCCTTTAGCAGAGGCTCGCGCGTAGGGATCGAAGGCCCGCCCGTCCTGGCGCGGCGTATCCACGAGCTCGAGCTCGCCCGCCGATTCCACCAGCTTACGAACGCGCTGAGTGCTGCCGAAACGATCGAACATACCCGTCTTGGCGGCCCAGGCAGCTCCCGTCGGGCCGCGCTCCTCGACGTTCGGGCGTGCCGGGCGACTGCCGGGGACCGGCGGCGCCGGCTTCGGCGCCGGCGCTGACGGTTTATCTACTCGATCACGGCCGGACATACGGTCTGACTGCTAATGGCACGGGAGATTCACACTCATAAACATAGTCCTTGGCCGCACGACAGGCATCGTGGATGTCGAATTTTGTGAATTGCGCACGGGGAAACGCCGCGAGAGTGGCGCAGGGGGTCCATGGCATCGAGGCGTGCCGCCGCAAGATGGGCCCGCCACCCGGACCGGCGCCCCGGGCCGGCCGCGCCGAGCGAGCCGCCGGCCGCCGACGCGCGGACTGCATGTCACCCAATGGAATCAGTAACTTGTACAATAGGCCACGACCGAGGCGCACGACTTTGCGACACTCGGCCGGCCCCTTGAGGAGGATGGATGCCCCGAGCTGCCCCGCGCTCGCGCCGATGTCTGGCCGTTACCGCCCTACTGGGCCTTGCGCTGCTGCCCGCCGGCATTGCGGGCGCCGCCGCGAGCGACTTCCCACGGCCTCCTCAGCTCGACGCCGATGTGCAGTTCTGGGAGCGGATCTACTCGAAGGTCACGACGCAGGCGGGGCTGCTGCACGATGACCGCTATCTGGATGTCGTGTACGAGGAATTGGCGTTCGCGCCCGGACTGTCGCCGCGCGAGCGCGCCGACCTCGTAGATGCCGCGCGCACGAAGTACGAGCGAATGCTGCGCCGGCTCGCGACCTCGCCGGATGACCTCAGCGACGACGAGCAGCGGGTGCTCAAGCTGTTCCCGCCCAGCGTCGGGGGCGCGGCGCTCAGGGAGGCTGCGGATCACGTCCGTTTCCAGCTGGGCCAGGCGGACCGTTTCAAGGAAGGGTTGATGCGCGCCGGCGCCTGGGAGCGCCACGTCGAGGAGACGCTGCAAAAGCAGGGGCTGCCGCCCGAGCTGTCAGCACTGCCGCACGTGGAGTCCTCGTTCAATCCGCGCGCCTATTCCAAAGTCGGCGCGGCCGGGATGTGGCAGTTCATGCGCTCGACGGGCCGGCGGTGGATGCGGGTCGACAATGTCGTCGACGAACGACTCGACCCCTACAAGTCGACGGTCGCGGCGGCCCAGTTTCTCGGCATCAACTACTCTATCCTCGGCACCTGGCCGCTGGCGCTCACGGCCTACAATCACGGGGTCGGAGGCATGCGCCGCGCCAAGGAGCTGATGGGTACCGACGACATCGTCACGATCCTGCGTTCCTACCAAAGCCGGAGCTTCGGCTTCGCCTCGCGCAACTTCTATGTGTCGTTCCTGGCGGCGCTCGAGATCGACCGTGATGTTGATCGCTTCTTCGGCCGCCTCGAACGGCTGCCGCCCGACACCAGCCGGACGCTCCGGCTGCCGCACTACATTCCAGTCACTGCGCTCGAGCGCGCGCTCGGCACCGACCGCGAGACGCTGCGCAGCCTGAATCTGGCGCTGATGGATCCGGTGTGGAGCGGTCAGCGGTTCGTGCCGCGTGGATTTGAGCTGCGGATCCCTGCCGCGGGCACGAAGGAAGCGGACCGCGCGCTCGCTGCAGTGACGAGCGGCGAGCGCTTCAACGATCAGAAACGCGACGCCGCGCACCGCGTCCGGCGCGGCGAGACGCTCGAGCGCATCGCTACCGCCTACGGCGTGCACCCGGCCGAGCTGCTGGCGCTCAACGGACTCACCGACCCGAAGGCCGTCAAGGCCGGAATGACGCTGAAACTGCCTCCGCAGCAGCCGATCAGCGCAGCCGGCCCCGCCGCCATGGCCGCGGCGCCGATGCAGCCCGCGGAGTCCGCCGGCGCCGAGGTCTACGTGGTCCGCAGCGGCGACGTGCTGTCCGAAATCGCCCGGCGGTTCGGACTCAGCGAGGCCGCGCTGATGAGCCAGAATGCGATCACGGATCACAACTTCCTGTTCGAGGGGCAGGAGCTCAACGTCGCGAAGGTGCCGGGGACGATCGCGCCCGCGGCGCGGCCAGCGGAGCCCGCGGTCCGCGAGGAGACGACTGCCGAAGAATCGCGGCCCGCAGTCGAGTCGGCACGCGCCAAGCCGCAACCGGTGTCACGCGAGCAGGCTGCCGAGTACGGCCCCGGCCTCGTCCCGGGCATCGAGAGCGCCGCCTCGGCGGACCCGAGCGACTACTCGGTGGCTGGCGACACGGCGATCGTGCAGGGTGCGGAGACGCTGGGTCATTTCGCGGACTGGCTGTCGGTGAGCGCGAGCCGGCTGCGGGCACTGAACCAGATACCACCCGGTTCCGTACTTGCGCTCGGCCGTCGCATCCGCCTCGACCTGTCGCGCGTCGATGCGGCGACGTTCGAGGAGCGGCGCGCGCGCTTCCACCACGAACTCCAGGATGAGTTCTTCCAGCGCTTCAAGATCGTCGGGCACGACAGACACCGGATGAAATCCGGCGAATCGCTGTGGACGCTGACCCATAGGACCAACGTGCCCGTGTGGCTGCTCCGTCAATACAACCCGGAGACCGACTTCACGACCGTGCGCGTCGGCACCGAGATCGTGTTGCCCAAGGTCGAGAGCGTCGCTGCGTCGGCGTCGCCGGCCGCGCCGGCGACTGCTCCGGCACGGCCCGCCGCGAAGGAGCCGCCGGCGGCCGGCGCGCCCCAGGGGCCAGATCGGTGATGCGCCGCGTCGCGGCCGTGGTCGGACTCGCGCTGCTCGGAGCCTGTGCGACCGAGCGAGCCTATCCGGGCGCCGTGCGTCCGCCGAGCGAGCTGGCGCTGATCGCGGGCGCTCCAAGCATCAATGCGGGACTGCCGGTCGCGGCCGTGATCCGCAAGGTCGATGAGCACAAGGTCGGTTTCGGCTACTCACGGGTGACGGTCGCGCCGGGCACGCACGAGCTGCTGATCGACTGTCTGATGGCGTCGGCCCACACGACGACACGCTTCGTGATCCCGGTCGACGTCGCGGCGGGCCGACGCTACCGGCTGGTGGCGGACAGCGCCCCCGGCAACCAGCGCTGCAGCGCTGTCCGGCTCGAGGAGCGCTGAGGGCTACGCACGATTTGCGGTGTGGGCGGCCTTCATCAGGGCAGCGCCGGTGAAATTCCTGGCGCGTGCCAGCTGCGGCTGGCCGGGCCCGGCACGCGGCGGTGGCGGATGGCTCCGCCGCAGACGAGCAACCGCGGCCGTGACCGGTGTCGCGGCGCGTTGCGAGGGCCGTTCCGTATAATTGATATATGTCGAATGGATCCCGTCGCCGCGGCACCCGCGCCCTGGCGGTTGCCCTGCTGCTCGTCGCGACGAGCGTGCTGCCGCCGGCGGCCAGGGCGGCGGCCGAGATGCTGCGCGCCGCCGATGCCGTGCTGGTCGTCAAGAGCGAGCGCCGGCTGTACCTGCTGCGCGACGGCCAGCCGTTCAAGAGCTACCGGGTGGCGCTCGGCCTCAATCCGACCGGGCACAAGGAACGCGAAGGCGACTTCCGCACGCCGGAAGGCAAGTACCTGCTCGATGCGCGCAACTCCTCGAGCGAGTTCTTCCTGTCGATCCACCTTAGTTACCCGAGCGAGGACGACATGAAACACGCGCGCCGCAACCGCTGGCGCCCCGGCGGCTCGATCATGATCCACGGCTTGCCGAACGTACCGCGCAAGTCCGCCGGTTACTACCGTACCGCGGACTGGACCGACGGCTGCATCGCGCTTACCAATGACGACATGCTCGAGGTGTGGCTGCTGACGAGGGACAACACACCGATCGAGATTCGTCCGTGAGCGCCGGCGCCGAGGAGATCGACCCCAGCGACTTCGTCGACGCCCGCGTCACTCCACGTGGCAGCCTCGAGAATCTCTCGCAGGCGGAGGTGTCCCAGCTTCTGGACCGAAGCCAGGGTGGCCTCTATCCGCTGTTCCGCCGTTGCGCGCTCGCGATCCTGAACGCCGGCAGCCACAGCGACGATCCGACGGAGCTGTTCGACAAATACAAGGATTTCGAGATCCGGATCGTCGAGCAATCGTGGGGCGTCAAGCTCGAGATGAAGAACGCGCCGGCGGTGGCGTTCGTCGACGGCCAGATGATCCGCGGCGTCAAGGAGCACCTGTTCGCCGTGCTGCGGGACATCGTCTACATCGCCAATGAAATCGTCGAAAGCGGCCGCTTCGACCTGACGGAGCCCGCCAGCATCTCCAATGCGGTGTTCTGCATCCTGCGCAACGCCCACGTCCTCGACGCGCGCGGGCGCCCGGACCTGGTCGTGTGCTGGGGCGGCCATTCGATTCCCCGCGAGGAGTACGACTACACCAAGCTCGTCGGCTACGAGCTCGGCCTCAGGGGGCTCAACGTCTGCACCGGCTGCGGCCCGGGCGCAATGAAGGGGCCAATGAAGGGCGCGACGATCGGGCACTCGAAACAGCGGATCCACGACGGCCGCTACATCGGCGTCACCGAGCCCGGGATCGTTGCTGCCGAGCCGCCGAACCCGATCGTCAACAACCTCGTGATCATGCCGGACATCGAGAAGCGCTTGGAGGCCTTCGCGCGCCTCGCCCACGGCATCGTCATCTTTCCCGGCGGCGTCGGCACGGCCGAGGAAATCCTCTATCTGCTCGGCATCCTGCTCGATCCCGACAATGCCGAACAGCCGTTGCCGCTCGTGCTCACGGGCCCGAGCGGCTCGACGCAGTGGTTCGAGCAGGTGCACGAGTTCATCGGGCTGACACTGGGCCCGGGTGCGCAACAGCGCTACCGGATCATCATCGACGATCCCGCGGAAGTTGCCCGGACCATGGTTGCGGGCATGCAGGCGGTGCGGCGCCACCGCCAGCTCGCGGGCGACGCCTACAACTTCAACTGGACACTGCGGATCCCGGCCGATTTTCAGCTGCCTTTCGACGTCTCGCACCAGAGCGTCGCGGCGCTTAAGCTGCACCTCGATCAGCCGGCGCACCTGCGGGCCGCGAATCTGCGGCGCGTGTTCTCGGCGATCGTCGCAGGCAACGTCAAGGAGCACGGAATGCGCCAGATTGCCGCCCACGGGCCGTTCGAGATCCGTGGCGATCCCCGGCTCATGCAGCCCCTGGAGGCGCTTCTCGGCTCGTTCATCGCCCAGCGGCGCATGCGGATCTCAGGCCCCTACCGCCCCGTCTACCGCATCATGCCCTGAACGCCCCCTGCCTTCCGAATTCCTTGAACCGGGTCCGGGGTCGGTGTGACGCAGTTCCTGTCAGGGGCATCCAACGCGGCAGAGACTGCCCGCATCACCGTTGCAGGTGAGTGGAATGAGCGATATCAAGAGTCCGCGTACATTGTCAAACCGCAAGCCGCTCGAGGTCCCGCCCGCGGCGATGCTGCCGGCTGCACCGGTGACGGCCGGGCGGCTTGAGCGCCGGGCGGTGCCGCGCGGTCCCCTGGTCGCGCGCCATTCGGCGATCACGCGCAATCTCCGCAACTACGCGAACTACAAGAGCTGGGCGGAGAAGATTCGCAGCAACTGGGATCCGGACCAGGACCCCCAGGCCTGATTCAGACGGCGGCTTCGAGCCCGCCGATTGGCTGCGCTCCGTTGACCGGAATCCGCGCGTCGAGCCATTCGACCAGCGGTTGCCAGGTATCGAGGTCCTCGCGCACCAGGTAGTTCTTCATCTCGTGCAGACCATGGCCGTGCTCGGCCGCGCGCAGGTAGTTCTGCGAGTCGCGCAGGGTCGTGACGACCGGGATGCTGAGGGTGTCCAGAAACCGGAGCAGCTTGCCGAACATCAGCGTATTGCGGCGCGTGCGGTTGGCGATCACCCCGATCCGGTCCTCGCTGCGGCGGACCTTGGCGATCAGCAGCAGGTCCGAGATGCACCGGGAGCACGCGTGGATGTCGATGTCCGAGGGCAGCACCGGCACCAGGATCGCATTCGCACCCCGCACCAGCTCCGGCATCTGCTCGGCGGCGATCGCCGCCGGCGTGTCGACGACCACCCGCTCGGTGCCGGCCGGCAGCTTGAGCAGAAAGCTGCGAGTCACCCGCGGGTTCTTGTCGTAGGCGGCGATCCCGTGGATGGCGGCGACGTCCGGTCCGCGTTTGCGCAGCCAGCGGGTACTCGAGGCCTGGGGGTCATAATCCATCAGCACGGTGCTGAGACCCGCGGCGGCATAGTGCGCCGCGAGGTTGATCGCGACCGTTGTCTTGCCCGAGCCGCCCTTCGGATTGAGGACGACTATGCGCTGCTCCATCACCTGTTCCCGCCCGCCGCAGCGCGGCGCGGCAGCTGCCAAGTTGCGGGCTAGCCTACGCAGCGTGCGGGATGCGCGCAAGCCGACGGTTCACTGCGGCATGTACTTCCTGTGACCCGCCGCAAGGTCTGTACTCAAGGGCGGGCCTACAGTCAGTCCTCCCCGGTGCTCCGCGAGGCCGAAATGGAAGTCTTGCTGCTGCTGCTCGATGAGATCGACGACCTGTGCGCGATGGTCTGGCAGCAGGCGGTAACGCTGTTCGGCGACCGCTAGCGTCCACGGCGCGGCCCCGCGCCTCTTGATTCTCGCCGATCTGCCCCTACAGTGGGCGCGCCTGCCACTTCGCGGCGGGCACCCACTCAGCGGCTTGCCCGGGGCAGATCGACATGACCAGCGCCACCCAGCGCGAAACGCGCGGCTTCCAGACCGAGGTGAAGCAGCTGCTTCGCCTGGTGATCCACTCGCTGTACTCCAATCGCGAAATCTTCCTTCGCGAGCTGATATCAAATGCCTCCGACGCCTGCGACCGCCTCCGGTTCCGCGCGCTCGCCGATCCTGCCCTGCTCGAGGGCGCGGCCGAGCTGACGATCGACGTCGACTTCGATGCCAACGCACGCACGATCACCGTCAGCGATTCCGGCATCGGAATGAGCCGGGCGGAGGTGACCGAGCATCTCGGGACGATCGCCAAGTCCGGCACCGCCGAATTCCTGGCCCAGCTCTCCGGTGACCAGCAGAAGGACGCCCAGCTGATCGGCCAGTTCGGCGTCGGCTTCTACTCGTCCTTCACCGTGGCCGAGCGCGTGGAGGTGTACACACGCCTCGCCGGCACCGCCGCCGGCGACGGCGTGCACTGGGAGTCCGACGGCTCCGGCGAGTTCACCGTCGAGAACGCGACCGTGGACCGCCGCGGCACCCGCGTCGTGCTGCACCTGAAGGAAGAGGCCAGCGAGTTCGCCGACGCCTGGCGGCTGCGTGGTCTGATCAAGCGCTACTCGGATCACATCGCCTTTCCGGTGCGGATGCCGCAGCAGCCGGGTGGTGCCGACAAGGCGGCGACGCCACCCGCCGGGCGCTTCGAGGTCGTCAACAGCGCCCAGGCCCTGTGGACCCGCCCGCGCACGGAGCTCAAGGACGAGGACTACATCGAGTTCTACAAGCACATCGCCCACGACTTCGCCGCGCCGCTCGCCTGGGCGCACAACCGCGTCGAGGGCAAGCGCGAGTACACGGTGCTGCTGTATCTGCCGGAACGGGCGCCGCCCGACCTGTGGAGCCGCGACGCGGCGCGGGGCCTGAAGCTGTACGTGAAGCGCGTGTTCATCCTGGACGACGCCGAACAATTCCTGCCGCTGTACCTGCGGTTCGTCAAGGGAGTCGTCGATTCGAGCGACCTGCCGCTCAACGTCTCGCGCGAGCTGTTGCAGGAAGACGCAGAGATCGAGGCGATGCGCGCGGGGATCGCGCGGCGCGTGCTCGATCTGCTGGCGCGCCTCGCCAAGGAGGAGCCGGCGAAGTACCTCGCCTTCTGGAAGCAGTTCGGCGCGGTCCTCAAGGAGGGCATCGCCGAGGACGCCGTCAATCGCGACCGCATCGCACGGCTGCTGCGGTTCTCGACCACGCACGCCGAACGCGAGACCCAGGACCAGTCGCTCGACGACTACCTCAGCCGGCAGCGTCCCGGACAGAAGCACGTCTACTACGTGGTCGCCGATACCTGGAACGCCGCGCGCCAGAGCCCGCACCTCGAGCGGTTGCGGCAGCTGCAGGTCGAGGTGCTGTTGCTGTCGGACCGCGTCGATGAGTGGATGATGTCGTACCTCGGCGAGTATGAAGGCAAGTCATTCCGCGACGTTGGCCGTGGCGACCTCGATCTCGGCGCGCTCATCAGCCCGGAGGAGCAGGTGGCCGGGGACAAGAGCACCGAGACCGCGCTGGCGCTGTGCGGCAGGCTGCGCGAAGTGCTCTCCGGTCGCGTCGACAGCGTGCGCGCAACCCAGCGCCTCGCCGAATCGCCCGCCTGCCTGGTGCGCGCCGAGAACGACTACGGCGCGCAGATGCGCAGGCTCCTCGAGGCTGCCGGGCAGAAACTGCCGAGCACGCGACCCACGCTCGAGGTCAATCCCGGCCATCCACTCGTGGTCCGGCTCGGGGGCCTGCCGGACGGCGAGCAGTTCCGGGATCTTGCGAGCCTGCTGTTCGATGAGGCAACGCTGGCCGAGGGTGGTCAGCTCGCCGAGCCCGGCGAATTCGTCAAACGCCTGAACCGGCTGTTGCTCGCCGCCCCCTGAGTCCGGGGGCGCTGACGGCCGGGCCTCCAATGCCGGCATAATGGCGGCCTCGTCAGCGCAGGCCCGACCGGGCCAGGGGAATTGCATGTCGATCTTCTCGATCTCGAAAGGGGCGCTCGTTGCGCTGTCGGTGTGTGCCGCGGCCCTCGCATTCGCCGACCCGCCGGCGACTTCCGCCGCTGCCGCGCCTGCGGCCACATCAGCCAGTGCTCCCGCGGCGCCAGCCGCGACCCCCCGCCAGGCCGCCGAGGCCGAAGGACTCAAGATCACCGACCTCAAGGTGGGCAAAGGCCCTGCCGCCATGCCTGGGGCGGTCGTGCGGGTTCACTACACGGGATGGCTGCTGGATGCGACCGCAGCCGACGGCAAGGGCGCGAAGTTCGACAGCTCCGTCGATCGGCACGAGCCATTCCTGTTCCAGCTCGGCCAGCAGCGGGTGATTCGCGGCTGGGACCTCGGCGTCGCCGGCATGCAGGCGGGCGGCAAGCGCCGGCTTGTCATTCCTCCTGCGCTTGGCTACGGCGCACGGGGCGCGAGCACCGTGATTCCTCCGAATGCGACCCTCGTTTTCGACGTCGAGCTCATCGATTTCCTGCCGCCGCTGTAGGCGTCCGGGCCGCGAGCGGCCGCGCACGAGGCGCTGGCCAGGAGCATCGACCATGAGAGAAACGCTGCGCTGGCTCGCGATGCTGGGCCTCGGGCTGCCTGCAGTCGCCCTCGCTGCGACGCTGATCCACGCCGGCCACCTGATCGATGGTGTTGGGAGTGCATCGCAGACCGAGGTCACCGTCGTCGTCGACGGAACCGACATCAAGGCCGTTGAGAACGGCTACCGCGTGCCTGCTGCCGGCGACACGGTGATCGAGCTCAAGGATGCCACCGTGCTGCCCGGCCTCTGGGACATGCATGTGCATCTGACGAGTGAATACAGCAAGAACGCGCAGCTCGAAGGCTTTACGCTCAATGAGGCGGACGTCGCGTTGCGGGGAGCCGCGTACGCCGAGCGGACGCTGAATGCGGGATTCACCACGGTCCGCGACCTCAACTCGCAGTTCAACGCCTCGATCGCCCTTCGCAACGCGATCAACAAGGGCCTGGTCAAGGGCCCGCGAATTTTCGCGGCGGGCGAGGCGATTACAACCACCGGTGGGCACGCGGATCCGACCAACGGCTGGGCGCAGCGCCTGATGGGGCAGCCGGGCCCGCGCGAGGGGGTCATCAACGGCCCGTTCGACGCGGCGGAGGCGGTCCGGCAGCGCTACAAGGACGGGGCGGACACGATCAAGATCATGGCCACCGGCGGGGTGCTTTCGGTGGCCAGGAATGGCCGCAATGCGCAGTTCACGGAGGAGGAGATCCGCGCAGTCGTCGCAATTGCGCGTGACTACGGCTTCAAGGTCGCGGCCCACGCCCACGGCGCGGAGGGCATCAAGCGGGCGGTTCGCGGCGGCGTGGATTCGATCGAGCACGGCACGTTCCTGGATGAGGAGGCGATCAGACTGATGAAGGAGAAGGGCACGCACTACGTGCCGACGCTGTCGGCGGGACGCTGGGTGACCGACCGCGCCAGAGACCCGGACTTTTTCCCGGCGCTGGTGCGGCCAAAGGCGGCCTCGATCGGCCCGCGCCTGCAGACCACGTTCGCCAAGGCCTACAAGGCGGGCGTCAGGATCATGTTCGGCACCGACACCGGCGTCTCGGCGCACGGCGACAACGCCAAGGAGTTCGGCTACATGGTCGAGGGCGGAATGCCGGCGCTCGAGGCCATCAAGGCCGCGACGATCGTGCCCGCCCGGTTCATGGATGTCGCCGACCGGCTGGGCTCGGTCGAGGCTGGCAAGCTCGCCGACCTCGTGGCGGTACCAGGGGATCCGCTCGCCGATATCACGGCGATGGAAAGGGTGCAGTTCGTGATGAAGGAAGGCAAGGTCTACAAGGACCTGCGCGCGCCGTGACCGCGACCGACGGCCCGGGGGCCACGCGGCCGTTCCTCCGCCCGCAAGCGGAACGCGTCGTGATCCCAGGTCCTGCCGGGGCGCTCGAGGCACTCGCCGAGACACCTGCCGGATTCGGCGGCGCGCGCTGCGCTGTCATCTGCCATCCCCACCCGCTGTACGGCGGCACGATGGACAACAAGGTCGTGACCATCACCGCGCGCGCGCTGCAGGAGTCCGGGATCGCCACCGTGCGGTTCAACTTCCGGGGCGTCGGGGCGAGCGAAGGCGGCTTCGATGATGGGCGCGGGGAGACCGAGGACGCACTCGCGGTCGCCGACTGGGCGGTGCGGCGCTGGCCGGCCGCTCGGCTCAGCGTCGCGGGGTTCTCGTTCGGCGCCTACGTCGCCTTTCAGCTCGCGAGCCGGCGGCCGGTGGAACGCCTGTACACCATCGCGCCGCCCGTGAGGCGTTTCGACTTCGCCGCGCAGCCGGCGCCGCGTGTGCCGTGGGTCGTGATCCAGGGCGATCGCGACGAGCTCGTGGACGTCGGGGCGGTTCTCGCCTGGACCAGGAGCGTCGTCCCGCCGCCGACGGTGGTCGTCGTCGAGGGGGCCGAACACTTCTTCCACGGACGCCTCAACGAGCTGCGGACGGCCGTGCAGGCGAATCTCGGCCGCTGACCTGCAAAGAGCGCGGCCGGACGGGTCGATGGAGTCCTGGGGGCCGGCAGTTGCGCCGGCGCCGGCGGGTGGAATGCGTCTCGTCCGTGCGTCGACCCATTCGCGGCAATGCGCCGGCCCTCGATCGTCGCCCGATGCCGACAAACGAAAAAGCCGGGGCGGCAGGCCACCCCGGCTTTCGGGCACCGGCGGGACCTGCGGTCCCGAGGCGCGTCGATCAGTTGACGAAGCCCTTCAGTGCCTTCAGGGCGACTGCGCGCACCTTCTTCGAGGCCGCCTTGGCCTTAAAGGTCATCTTTTCCCCGGTAAACGGGTTTACGCCCTCGCGCGCCTTGGTGGCGGGCTTCTTCACGACCTTGAGCTTCAGCAAGCCGGGCAGCGTAAACAGGCCAGAGCCCCGCAGGCTCTTCTTGATGATGCCGTTCAGCGACTCGAAGACGGCCGAGACGTGCTTCTTCGACAGCTCGGTGTCTTTTGCGATCGTCGACAGTATTTCGGACTTGGTCGGTGCCGAATTCTTTTTCGCCATTGATCTCTCCTCTGGGTTTTCGATCTGGGTCGTTGTTTTTCCGAGTAATCTTCGGGTCCCGTTGCCTGCGCCATTCCGTCGAAACTCGCCGGCAGCGCCCGAAGTCCGAAAAAAACAGTAGAAAAACGCCTGCCGTTTGCTTCAACCGCGCGCGACAATACCACACCGATCGCACAATTCCA
>Ga0209415_10009119_pt1 | contig 17078 bp, 14 predicted proteins | sample PeaSoiSIISIP2007_FD_187696 | JGI IMG/M metagenome (GOLD analysis project Ga0209415, IMG submission 187696) | Peat soil microbial communities from Weissenstadt, Germany - SII-SIP-2007 (SPAdes) (version 2) | ecosystem: Environmental > Terrestrial > Soil > Wetlands > Peat | place: Germany... | reverse complement strand
GCTCCGCCGCGACGCTGCGCTCCTCCCCGCCCGAGATGAGATGCGGAGCCGAGACGATCGGCGCGCACGTGACGCCGAGACCCGCCGCAGTGAGGATCGAGGCCAGCGGACGAGGGTCCTCGAGGGGGAGCACCGACTCCGAGCCGAGGAGCGCCACCGACGTGGCGAGCACCACCGCCCCGGGCTCGAGGCCTTCCCGGAGCGCGCCGCACAGCCCGAAGACGACGAGCGGCCAGCCGGCCGGCCGCTCCAAGGCGATCCGGGCTCGCGCCGCGGTCGCTCGCACCGGTCCGAGACCGATGCGCTCGATCTCGGCGCGCGGTGCCCCGGCGTGCGCCGCGAGGGCCTCGAAGCGGAGGGGCACGAGGAACAGTGGGCCGGAGCGCATCTGCGGCGTGCTCATCTTGTCACCGCTCGGCGTCCCCACCGGTCGCCGCGGCGTAACGGCCGAGGGCCGAGACCGGGAAGACGATCCGGTAGAGGTGGTAGTTCAGGTAGAAGTCGCCCGGGAACCCGGTCCCGGTGAAGTAGGGCTCGTCCCATCCGCCGGTCCCGTCCTGGGTGGCGACGAGGTACTCGACGCCATGGCGGCAGGCCTCGCCCCTCGCGTCGCCCGCCGCGACGAGGGCGAGGATCGCCCACGCGGTCTGGGAGGCCGTCGAGGCCCCCCGGCCGCGCCAGGACGGGTCGTCATAGGAGCGGATGTCCTCGCCCCACCCGCCGTCGGGGTTCTGGTGCGACTCGAGGAACGTCACCGCGCGCCGGATCGCGTCCGAGTCCGGGGACACGCCCGCCCGCACGAGGGCGGGGACCGCCGCCCCGGTGCCGTAGATGTAGTTGACGCCCCAGCGGCCGAACCACGACCCGTCGGGCTCCTGGGCGTCGAGCAGCCAGCAGACGCCCGTCTTCACCCGCACGGGGTCCGCCAGGGCCTCGGGGCAGAGCATCTCGACGACGTGCGCCGTCACATCCGCGCTCGGGGGGTCGATCACCGCCCCGAAGTCGCAGAAGGGGAGCTCGTAGAGCAGATCACGTTCGTTGTCCGCGTCGAACGCGCCCCAGGCGCCCTCGGAGGAGACCATCCCCTCGGTCCAGCGGACGGCGCGGTCGATCGCGGCGGCCGTCCTGGCGGGATCCTCCGGGTCGACGCGTCGAAGCGCCAGCACCACCTCGGCGGTGTCGTCGACGTCGGGGTAGTTGTCGTTGGCGAACTCGAAGGCCCAGCCCCCCGGCTCGAGACCGGGGCGCCGGATGGCCCAGTCCCCCCGGAGCGTGATCTCCTCGGCGAGGAGCCACGACGCCGCGCGGCGAAGCCGCGGGTCGTCCGCCGGCACCCCCGCGTCGCGCAGCGCGATCACCGCGAGCGCGGTGTCCCACACCGGTGATTGGCAGGCCTCGAGCCAGCGCATGCCGTCGCGCCGGACGAGGAAGCCGTCGATGCCCTCGAAGGACTTCGCGAGCACCGGGTGGTCGAGGGGGTAGCCGCGGAGGTAGAGCGCGAGGATCGAGTAGACCCACGGCGGCTGGATCCCGCCCCAGCTGCCGTCCGCCTCCTGGCGCCGCACGATCCAGCGCTCGGCGCGGACGAGCGCGGCCTCCCGGACCGTCTGGCGCACCGGCGCCCGCCGCGCCAGCCGCTCGTACAGCGTCGCGACGTCGTCGATGAGGAGGAACCTGCCCCGCCAGGTGCGCAGGTCGCGCCGCTCGCGTTCGGAGCGCTGGCCCGAGCGCAGCTCGTCGATGCCGAACGGGAGCGGTCGGACCGGGCGGTAGGCCGCGACCACGGTCAACGCGACCACGGTCTGTCGCGCCCAGCAGCCGAACTCATAGACGTTGAGGGGGAACCGCGCCGGGAGGAACAGCACCTCGGGGGGGATGGCCGGCACGTCGTCCCACGACCACAGGCCGAACAGCGAGAGCCAGATATGGGTGAACACCCGCGCCCGCTCGACCCCGCCGGACTCCCGGATGAAGCGGGCGGCCGCCGCCATGTGGGGGGTGCCCGGCCCGTCACCGGCCAGGCGGAGCGCGACGTAGGCCTCGACCGTCGTCGACAGGTCCCCCGGGCCGCCGAAGAAGTTTGCCCACGTCCCATCGTCTCGTTGGCACGAGCGGATCCAGGCCGCGGCCTCGGACGTCTCGGTCGCGCCGCGGATCCCGAGGAACTGCCGGAGCATGAGGTCCTCGGCGTCCATCGTGACGTTCGTCTCGAGCTCGCCCTTCCACCAACCCGACGGGTGCTGCAACGAGGCGAGGTAGTCCCGCGCCCGGCGCAGCGCCGGGCCGAGCGCGTCGACCGAGACCGACTCGGCGTCCTTCACGGTCATCTCGCGCCCCGGTGCCTAGAACTGCCGCTCGACGACGAAGTTCGCCAGCTCGACGAGCTCGGACGCCGGTCCGGGGAGGAGCGACGCGCTCGCCAGCGCGCCGAGCGCGCTCTCGAGGCGCAGCTTGGCCTGCTCGGTCGCCACGGCCCGGCCCCCGCACTCCTCGACGAGCACCGCCGCACGGCCGAGGTCGGCCTCGGCGAGCTCGCTTCGCCGCAGGAGCGCCGCGAGCTCCTCGGCTCCACGCTCGCCGCCCTCGAGCGCCGCGGCGACCGGCAGGGACTTCTTGTGCTGACGCAGGTCGCTGAAGGTCGGCTTGCCCGTCGTGGCGGGATCGCCCCAGATGCCGAGGAGGTCGTCGACCGCCTGGTAGGCGAGGCCGAGCTCCACCCCGAAGCGGTCGAGCGCCGAGACGGTCCCGCCGGGGGCGCCGCACAGCACCGCCCCGATCGATGCCGCGCAGCCGAGCAGCGCACCGGTCTTGCCGGCCTCCATCTCGAGACAGCGCGCCACGCTCACGCGCTCCTCGCTCTCGAACGCCATGTCGAGCGCCTGGCCCGCGATCATCGCCGCGGTTGCGTCCGCGACCCGGGAGACCGCCGAACCGGCGTCGGCGGCCGCCCGGCCGAGGCCGAGGACCTTCGCGGGATCGAGCACGACCTGCTGCGCGAGGACGAGGAGCGCATCGCCGACGATCACCGCCGCGCCGACGCCGAACAGCGACCACACCGTCGGGCGGTGCCGGCGCTCGGTGTCGTTGTCGATCACGTCGTCGTGGATGAGCGAGAAATTGTGCACGAGCTCCATCGCGACGGCGCCGGGGACGCCGTCCTCGGTCCGCCCCCCGACCGCCTCCGCCGAGAGGACGGCGAGCGCGGGACGGAAGCCCTTGCCGCCGTCACCGCCCGTCGGCGATCCGTCGGCCGCGGCGAAGCCGTGGTGGTAGGCCGCCATGGGCTGCAGCTCCGCCGACAGCGTGTCGAGCGCGGCGCGAAGCGCCGGCGTGACCGCGTCGCGGGCGCGCCCGAGGACGACGGGGAGCTCGGGGTTGCTCACGCGACTGCCTCCGTTGAGGTCTCGGTGTCGCCCCGGCCGAGGCCGAGGGCCTGGAGTGCGTGCCACGCGGCCCGGTTGCCGCTCCGCACGGCGCCCTCCATGGTCGCCGGCCATCCGGTGTCGGTCCACGCGCCCGCGATGAACAGTCCCGCGATCCCGGTCTCGCTGCCCGGTCGGAGCCGCGCGGTGCCGGGGGTGCCGCGGAACGTCGCCGTGTGCTCCCGGCTCACCACCGCGTCGAGCAGACGCGCCCCCCGCGCCCGGGGGAACAGCTCGACGACCGCCGCGTGGTAGCGGTCGATGAGGGCCTCCTTCGCCTCGCCGTGCTCCGCGTCGGCCGCAGACACCGACACCGCGAGGCACTGGCCCTCTTCGAGGCCCGAGGATGCCGTGCGGTCGAAGACGAACTGCACCGGCGAGCCCGAGCCCGCCGCGACGGGGTAGTCGCTCACCTTGCGATCGAACACGAGGTGGATGTCGATGATCGGGGAGGCGCCGAGCCCGGCGAGTTCCTCGGCGTAGCGCACCTCGCTCGGCAACAGGCGCGCCGCGGCCTCGTGCGGCACGGCGAGCACCACCGCGTCGGCCTCGACGTGCCCGCCGTCGAGGGTGACCCCGAGCACCCCCGGACCGACGCTGCCCCGGCCCGGCGCGACCTCGACGGCCTCGACGCGCGCCCGGCGGCGGATGACGGCACCGTTTCGGCGAAGGGCGTGCTCCGCGGCGTCGGCGTGCAGCACCGAGAGGGGGACCTCGGACCAGCCGATGTCCGCCGCCCCGGGCTCGCCGAGCAGACCCGTGCGGAACACCTTCGTCACGAGCGCGGCCGAGGCCTCCTTGACGTGCACGTTCGTCGTCGGGAGCGCGATCAGGTCGAAGAGCTCGTCGATGACCTCGGCGGACTGGCCGTGCCTCGACAGGAACGCCGCGAAGGTCTCCGCGTCGAGCTCCTCGTCGGTCGTGCGGGCCCGCAAGAGCGCCCGCATCGCCTGACCGAGGCGCAGCCGCCCGGCCAGCGACACATGCCCGTAGGACAAGAGTGCCGGCAACAGGTGCAGCGGCGCGGGGAGTCGGCTGCGACGGAGGTAGGAGACCGCCGGCGGGAGACCCGGGCGCGGGCGGAGCACCGGGAGATCCAGGTGGTCCTGCAGCCGCGCGAGGTCCGCGGTGCCGACGCGGTCGAGGAAGCGCTGGTACGCGGTGCAGCACCGCAGGTACACGTGTTGGCCGTTGTCGAAGCGGAGCCCGTTTCGCGAAAACGACCAGGTCGCGCCTCCGAGCCGGGGGCGGGCCTCGAGGAGCGTCACCTCCGCGCCTCGGTCCGACGCCGCGATCGCACAGGCCAGTCCCGCGAGACCCCCTCCGACGACGACGAGCCGGGGACCGGTCACGACGACGCCCCCGCGAGGCTTCTCGCGGCCACGACGACCTTCTCCCAGGTGGGGAGCGAGACGCGGTGGTCGAGCACCGCCAGCGGATCGGCCTCGATGCGCTCGAGGAGCCTGCGGTAGATGCCGGCCATCGCCGCGACGCACGCCCTCGATCGCCGGTCGAGGAGGTCGAGGAGCCCGAGCCCCTCCCGGTACAGCGCCCTGGCGCGCCCCGCCTCGAACCGCACGAGGTCGACGAGGGCCCCCTTCGGTCCCGTCGCGTCCGTTGCGCAGCCGAAGCGCACGAGGTCCGCCTCGGGGAGGTACACCCTGCCCATCACGTCGCGGTCCTCGACGATGTCCCGGAGGATGTTGGTGAGCTGCAGCGCCAGCCCGAGCGTGTCGGCCAGTCCCGGCGCGCGCGATTCGTCGCGCGAGCCGAACACCCCGAGCGAGAGCCGTCCGACCGACCCCGCGACCAGCCGGCAGTACACCGCGAGGTCCTCGTAGCTACCGTAGCTCGAGGTCGAGCAGTCCATCTCGCAACCCGAGACGAGCTCGTAGAGGCCCTCGGTGGGGATGGGGAAGCGCCGCGACGCGTCGCCGAGCGCGGCGAGCACGTCGTCGCCCTCGGGCGGATCGCCGCCGAGCGTGCGATCCAGCGCCTCGCGCACCTCGCCGAGGCGCGCCAGCTTGTCCGGCGCCGACTGCGGGCCGTCGCCGATGTCGTCCACCCGGCGGGCGAAGGCGTACAGCGCCGACATCGCCTGGCGCTTGTCCGTCGGCAGGAGCCGGATCCCGTACGCGAAGTTGCGCGCCTCGGACCAGGTGATCTCCTCGCAGTGGCGGTACGCACTCTCGAAGGTGATCACCGCCGCCGCCCCCCCGAGCGCAGCACCCCGACCGACCGCGCCGCCACGGACCGCTTCGGGGCCTTGGCGAGCTGGCCGGTGACGTCGTAGTCGAGCGCCGCGATGGCGTCGATCTGCGCGAGACCGCCGCCCACGAAGCCCGCGATCGCGAGGCGCTCGGACCCCGACAGCAGCCGCACGAGCGGTGTCCCCTCCTCGAGGAGGCGGCGTGCCCGGCCGCACTCGAACGCGACGAGGCGGCGAAGCGCGGGGGTGGCGGTCCCCGCCCCGAGGTCGGCCTCGGCCACGCCGAACGCCGCGAGGTCCTCCGACGGCAGGTACACCCGACCGGCCAGGTAGTCCTCCGCGATGTCCTGCAGATGCTCCACCACCTGTAGCGCGGTGCAGATGCGATCCGAGTACGTAGCCGCGAGGTCGTCACTACGCCCGAACGCGTAGAGCACGAGCCGCCCGACCGGGTTGGCGGAGAGCGCGCAGTAGTCCTCGAGCTCCGCGAAGCTCCGGTAGCGCTTCTTTCGCTGGTCGAGCCGGTTGGCCGCGATGAGGTCCAAGAACAGCTGTAGCGGAGCACCGCACTCGCGGGCCATCGAGCCTGTCTCGACGAAGACCGGATGCGTCACCTCGCCGCGGACCGCGGCCCGGATCTCGGACTCGGCCCAGTCGAGCGCCGCGTCACGGTCGCCCTCGTAAAGGTCGCCGAGGTCGTCGACCGCCCGGGCGAAGACGTAGATGGCCCGCAGCCTCCCGCGCAGCAGCGCCGGGAGCACGAAGAGCGCGACCGGGAAGTTCTCGCTCGCGGCCTTGGCGAGCACCGTCGCGGGGTCGAGACCTGTCGGCGGCGTCCGCTCGGGGCTGAGGACCGGTCCCCGCACGCCCGTCATCTCGTGATCGGGTCGAGGCGCCCGATCGTCGCCGAGCGCTGCAGTCGCTCGTAGGCCGACGCCGCGGACGCCGCGACGCCGCGGGCGTCGAGGCCGAACGAGGAGAGGATCGCGTCGGGGCTGCCGTGCGGCACGTAGACCGCGGGGACCCCGAGCGCGACCACGGTCGGCGGGCTCACGCCTTCGGCGGCGGCGGCCCGCTCGAGCTCGGCGCGGATGTACTGTCCGGCGCCGCCGTGGGCGAAGCCGTCCTCCACCGTGACCACGAGCGACGCGGCGCCGGCGCGCTTGAGCAGCGCCGGGTCGAGGGGCCTGATCACCCTCGGGTCGAGCACCGTCGCGTCGAGGCCGGTCGGCTCGAGCAGGCTCGCCGCCTCGAGGGCGCGCTCGGCCATCTTGCCGATGCCGATGAGGACGACCTCGCCGCTGCCCTCGCGAAGCGTCCGCGACGCGAGGCCCTCCGCGGGGCTTGCGAGGCCGAGCGGTGCGGGGGTCTTCGGGTAGCGGATGAGCGACGGGGTTCCGAGCGCGAGCGCGGCCTCGAGCATCGGCGCGATCTCGGAGGGCTCCGAGGGGGCGAAGATCGACATCGTCGGGATCGACAGGCCGAGGACGAGGTCCAACAGGCCGTGGTGGCTGGCGCCGTCGTCGCCGGTGATCCCGGCCCGGTCCGCGCAGATGACCACCGGGAGATCGAGGAGTCCGACGTCGAGGTTCTCCTGGTCGAACGCGCGGCTGAGGAACGTCGAGTAGACGGCGACGACCGGGCGCAGCCCGCCGAGCGCCATGCCCGCGGCGGCGGTCATCGCATGCTGTTCGGCGATCCCGACGTCGACGAAGCGGTCCGGGAAGCGCGCCTCGAAGGGGAGCAGTCCGGTCGGTCCGGGCATCGCGGCGGTGATCGCCACCACGCGGGGGTCGCGGGTACCGAGGTCGATGAGCGCCTTGGAGAACGCATCGGTGAAGCTCGCCCCCGCGGTGCGCTCGCCGATCACGACGGCGCCGGCGTCGGTGGAGGTCCCGGGCGCGGCGATCGGGTTGGAGGGGACCTTCAGGTCGTGCAGGTGCTGGATCTCGTCCTGCTCCGCCGGGGCGTACCCCTTGCCTTTGCGTGTCAGCACGTGCAGCACGATCGGCCCGTGCCAGCTCGCCGCGTTGCGCAGCGCCTGCTCGAGGTCCGCGATGTCGTGACCGTCGATCGGCCCCGCGTAACGGATGCCGAGCGCCTCGAAGAACGGATGCGGCTCGACGAGCTCGCGAAGCGCCGAGGTGAGCGTGCGGAGCGACTGCCCGGCGAGCCCGCCCACACCGGGGATCTCCGAGATGAGCTGTGCGACGCGGCTGCGGACCGAGGAATACGACGGCGAGAGCCGGAGCTGGGTGAGGGACTCGGAGAGCTTCGAAACCGTCGGGGCGTAGCTGCGGCCGTTGTCGTTCAGCACGACGAGGACCCGCGCACCGGACGCGCCGAGGTTGTTGAGGGCCTCGTACGCCATCCCGCCGGTGAGCGCACCGTCGCCGACGAGCGCGACGACACGACGCGTGCGGTCCTGGCCGGTCGCCTTGAAGGCTTCCGCGATGCCGTGCGCGTAGCTGAGGGCGGTCGACGCGTGCGAGTTCTCGATCCAGTCGTGCTCGGACTCGGCACGGTTGGGATACCCCGAGAGCCCGCCTTCCTTACGCAGCCTGGAGAATCCCGCCGCGCGGCCGGTGAGGAGCTTGTGCGCGTACGCCTGGTGCCCGGTGTCGAACAGGACCACGTCGCGGGGCGAGTCGAACACCCGGTGCAGCGCGATCGTGGTCTCCATCACGCCGAGGTTCGAGCCGAGGTGGCCACCGGTCCGCGTCACCGCGTCCACGACGAAGCGCCGCATCTCCTCGGCGAGCTCCTCGCACGCCGCGAGGTCGAGCGCACGCAGGTCCGACGGCGCGCCGATCGCGGCGAGGCGGGGATACGAAGCGAGCGAGAGTCCCTTGTCGTTCACCCGCGTCTCCTCATCGTCGCCCGCCGCGCGCGAAACCGCGCCCCCCACGTAAAGCGGAAGTGACCACCTGGTCACTCCCGCTCGACATGCCCATCCTCCCAGACACCACCCGGAGCGTCAACGCATCCCGTCTGGCCTACTCGAGCGCGCCGACGGCCTCGGCGAGCGCGACGGCGATGGTGGGCACCGCGGCGCGGCTGTCCGCGGCGCCGACGAGGGCGAGCGCGATCGCCTCCCTCACCGCGACGTCCCGCTCGGCCTCGGAGCGCTCCGGGGCGACGACACCGAGGCCCTCGGCGAGACCGCCGAGCAACTCCCCGAGCGCCCGGCCGTGGCCGGGGCGGCGTTGGCTCGCGAGCGACGCGAGCTCGAGCAGGACCGTGAGATACGGCGCGAGCGCGGCCGCGAGCCGCGCCGGCTCGGCCATGGCCGCGCCCCCTTCGACGAGCGTCACCCCGACGAGGTCGGGCACGCTCGCGGCGACCGCTAAGAAGAGGTCCTCCTTGGAGTGGAACGAGCGGTAGAAGCTGCCCTTCGCGATCCCCGCCGCGCGGCACACGTCGTCGATCGAGACCTCCCCGAAGCCGTGGTGCGAGAACGCCGCGAGCCCCGCCGCCACGAGGCGCTCGCGGGCGGGGGACCTTGACGACCCGGCTCCTCTCGCGGTGAGGAGCTGCCGCCACATCTCGGCACGGAAGACCCCTCCCTCGGGGCGGCCGAGCAGGTCGGGCAGGAGCTCGGGGAGCAGTCGCCGGATCGCGTCGATCGGGAGGCGGCGGCGCTCACGGAAGAGGCGCACGATCCGGATGATCTCCACGTGGCGCTCGTCGTAGAGGAACCGGTTCGCCGCCACGCGCGACGGCGGCGGCAACAGCCCCTCGGCGAGGTAGTAGCGGATCGTCGCGGCCGGCACCCCGACCCGCCCGACGAGCTCGGACATCGAGAACGACTCGGGGGCCGGGCTTCGGGCGTCGCCGGCGGCGGCCGGTAGCCTCGTCGGCGTGGGAGGCGTCGTCGTCGTGACCGACTCGAGCACGTGTCTCCCGGGCGGGCTCGTGGCGTCCCTTGGCATCCTCGTGCTCCCGATCAGTGCGTACCTGCCCGAGGCAGGCCTTGAGGGCCTCGACGAGCCCGACTCGGAGTGGGTGCTGCCCGAGGACGTCGAGCTTGCGGAGCTCTCCGGCGCGAACCACCCCTTCGTCACAGAGTACCTGGAGGCCATCGAGGCCCCGGGCTACGACGCGGCGGTCGTCGTCACACCGGCGATCGAGTTCGCGACGATGTACCGCAACGCCGTCATCGCCGCGGAGCTCACGACCCGTCCCGTCGCCACCATCGACGCCCGCACGGCCGCCGCGGGCCAGGCGCTCGTCGTCCTCGCCGGCGCGGAGGCCGCTGCGAAGGGGGCGGCCCTCGACGAGGTCGTCCGTGTGGTCGAGGATGCGTCGCGTCGCGTCGAGCTCGTCGCCGCGCTTTCGAGCCTCGAGTCCATCCGGCGCAACGGCCCCGTGCCAGACGAGGTCCTCACCTCCACCGAGGCCCCCGGCTCGAGGAGCGTCTTTCGTATGCGTGACGGCGTCGTCGAACCCCTCGGCGGGGCCACGACCGCGGACGAGGCCCTCCTCACGATGAGAAGGGCCTTCGACGAGCACAGCGGATCGGGCGTGGAGCGCTCCACGGTCTTCCACGCGGGCGCCTCCGAGCTCGCCGCTCGCCTCGCGGCACTGCTCGGCCACGTCGACTTCGTCTCGGGGTTCTCGGTGGCGATGCAGCTCCACACCGGAAGGGGCGTGGTCGGAGCCGCGTGGCTGCCGAGGGCCGCCGCGTAGTTTTCGGTGACAATGGGAGCCAGACAGGGGTACTTTCACCGGTGAGCACGCCGGTGATCAGGGAGTCGCCTTGACAGTTGGCCAGCAGGGCCCCGGGTCGGACGGGCGCGTCTCCTCTGAGGACGAGGGCGCTCCGACCGAGCGCGTCCGAGCGAGCTCGGCGACCCCCCGGACCGCCGCACTCGGTGAGGTCGACGACCGGGCGTACATCACCGCGGAGCTCCCGGCGGTCGCACCGCGTCGTCAAAGCGCCACCGAGTTCCGGTCGGCCCCGACCGCACCCCGCCGCGAACGGCGCGAACCCGCTCCGACCGCGTTCCGGGTGGTCGTGTGGAGCCTGTTCTTCGTCTTCCTCTTCACCCTCGCCGGCCTTGTCACCGTGGAGCTCCACCCCGACTGGCTGTCGTTCCTGCGAAACGAGGAGCACGTGCGCCAACCGGTCATCCCGGTGCAGACCACGGTTCCGCCCGTCGCGTCGACGACGATGTCGCTCATCTCGAGTTCGGCCAAGACCGTCGCCTACGGCGTCCCCGCCCCGTCGTTCTCGGTCATCGTGCGGACCTTGCCCGACAACCGCTGCTGGACGGTCGCCAATTCGCCGCTCACCTCGAAGACCGCCACGTTCTCCGAGGTCATCCCCCCGAACAGCTCCGCGACGATCCCGCTCCACAGCAACGGCTCCGTCGTCCTCAGCGCGTCCGCTCGCTCGCTCACGATCGTCTCGGGCTCGAAGGTCCTCGGCACGGTGACGCCGCCGAAGTACATGGTGACCTACGAGTTCACCTCCACGTCGGGCTGAGGCGGTGACCACCGACGCACCACGGGGCACCGGCACCGCGAACATCGCCCGCCAGCGACGCTTCTGGACCGCTCGCGCGGCGAGCTGGGACCACGGCGCGCAGACCAATCCCGGCCTCGTGAAGGTCGTCGAGGCGGTCCTACAGGAGGCCGCGGGCGACCCGTCGCGGCGGGCGGTGGACCTCGGGTGCGGTTCGGGCCAGTTGACGATCCCGCTCGCCAGGGCCGTCAGCTCGGTGATGGCGGTCGACATCTCCCCGAGGATGATCGAGCTCCTCGCCGACAACGCCGCTCGGGCGGGCGCCACCAACATCGAGGGCGTGGCGTCCCCGATCGAGCGGCTCGACCTCGCACCGGGGTCCCTCGACCTCGTCGTGTCGAACTACGCGTTCCACCACCTTCGCGACCGCGACAAGGCCGCCGTCGTCGCGCAGGCGGCGCGCTGGCTCCGCCCGGGGGGGCGGCTCATCGTCGGCGACATGATGTTCGGCCGCGGCGGCGACGAGCGGGACCGCCAGATCATCTCGTCCAAGGTCGCGCTCCTGTTGAAGAAGGGACCGGGGGGATGGTGGCGCATCGCGAAGAACTCGGTGCGCTACCTCTTCCGATTCCAGGAGCGACCGGTGTCGATGTCCGCCTGGACCGCGATGTTCCGCGCCGCGGGCCTCGAGGACGTCCAGGCGATCCCCGTCGTGAACGAGGCCGCCGTCGTCTCGGGGACCAAGCCGGAACCGACGTGAGCCCCGCCAGCGGCGCAGTCGGGCCCTCTGCGACCGACGGCCGGATCGGCATCGGTATCGACGTCGGTGGGACGAAGGTCCTCTGTGCGGCCACGACCGCTGCGGGCGACGAGATCGCGGTCATCCGCGGCTCCTCCCCGCCCATCGCCGCGGAGCTCCCCGGGGTCCTCGGGCCGCTCCTCGACGAGCTCCTCGTCGCCCTCGGGGAGGACCGACAGCGGGTCCGCGGGCTCGGGATCTCGCTCCCCGGGCTCATCGACTCGAGCGGCGTGCTGCACGCCGCCCCCAACCTCGGCGCCCCCGACACCGCGATCGACCTCCGGAGCTCGCTCGCCGTGCCCCTCGCCGCCCTCGTCGGCGACGGTGTCGATCCGTCCGCGGTGTGCTTCGAGAACGACGCGACCGCGGCCGCGTTCGCCGAAGCGGCCCGCGGGGCGGGGCGGGGCGGAGACGACGTCCTCGTCGTCAGTCTCGGGACCGGGATCGGCGCGGGGATCGTGGCGGGGGGAAGGGGGCTGCGCGGCGCGCACGGCTACGCCGGCGAGCTCGGCCACATGATCATCGACCCGGACGGGCCGGAATGCCCCTGCGGGCGCAGGGGCTGCTTCGAGCGGTACGCGTCGGGGAGCGGGCTCGCGTGGCTGGCCCGGCGCGCCGGGCTCCTCGGGGACGACGGATCGCCGGTGCGCGGTGAGGACGTCGTCCGGCGCGCCCGCGGCGGCGACGCCGCGGCGCTCGCGGTGATTGAGGAGCTCGCGGAGTATCTGGCCCTCGGTCTCTCGAACGCGGTGGAGATCCTCGACCCGGGCCTCATCGTCCTCGGCGGGGGCCTCATGGCCGCCGCCGACGTCCTCCTCGAGCCGACCCGCGAGGCGTTCTGCCGGCTCTGCCGCCCCGCACAGCACCGTTCCCCCGAGGACCTCGTCCCCGCGGAGCTCGGCGAGGAGGCCGCCGCCGTCGGCGCGGCACTCCTCGGGCTCGAGGCGGCCGGGGCCTGACCCGCCGGCGGCCGCGCCTGGAGTCCGCCGATCAGCCCCGATAACGTCCGATCAGGCCGGCACGCGCCAGCCCCGCGCCTCGGCGATCTCGCGGCAGGTGGGGCAGAGCGGGTACCGCTTCGGGTCACCCCTCGGTACCCACACCTTTCCGCACAGCGCGCGGACCGGGGTGCCGTTGACGATGCCCTCGGCGACCGACGGACCGGCGGCGACGTACTCGCCCTCGGAGGGCCGGAACCCCTCGAGGACGATGTGGCTCATGCGTTCGTGCTCGCCGTCGAGGCTCGGGTCGGTGACCCGGGGCGACAACGTCGTCTCGCCGCTCGTCATGTGGCGCTCACCTCCCCGCCCCCGGGGGGTAATCCAAGGAGCTTCTCGTGCCGTAGATCTATCACCGGCTGTCCGCGAACGACCAAAGCGCGTCGCTTCGCTAACAGCCCGTTCACAGCGATGCGGGTTTACATAGCACCCCGTGGACCCCACGCACCGCGTGGGCGCCATACTGGTCGACGAGAAGACATGCAGACGAGAGGGCCGATGAGGAGAGCGACCAGCTTGAACGGCGTCGTCTCCTCGCGGCGCGCGCCCCGGCGGGCGAGGGCGCTCGTGCCGCTGTTCGCGACGCTCGGCCTCGCGCTCGCGCTGTCGGGCTGTCTCGGGTCGACGTACGCGTACATCTCGCACCGCAACCCCGACGGCACCGAGCTCTACTTCAAGATCCCCGCGCGCTGGACGGTGTTCAGCGCGAAGCAGATCGTGGAGAGCCAGAACGGCCCGCTCAGCAACGCCCAGCTCAACCAGATCGAATCCGGGCAGTGGAACACGGCCTTCAACGCGTCCCCCTCCGCGGTGCTGAAACAGCAGGAGCAGCTGCAGTTCATCAACACGATCGCGAAGTACCCGAACGGCTACGTGTTCGCCCGGCACATGACCGAGAACGACCGCGACGCGCTGTCCCTCGCCGCGATGCGCGCCGTGATCCTCGGTTCGGATCCCCTGGCGGCGTCCTCGCAGTCCCCGTTCAACGTCCTCAACTACAGCGAGTTCACCGCCCCGGGCGGCATCCGCGGTAGCAAGCTCGTGACCGACATCTCCGAGACTGGCGGGCTCATCGCGACCTTCGCCCAGGTGATCGCCGTCGACCCGCAGACCAACTGGATCTACGGGATCGGTGTCTCGTGCCGCGCGAGCTGCTGGGGACCGAACCAGGGGCTCATCAACCAGGTCATCAACTCGTGGAAGGTAAAGGAGCAGACATGAGCACGAACGGCAGTCCGCCTTCGGCCGCGTCCCCGCCCACGGATCTCGGCGACCTGCCGGTCCTCGACCCGAAGACCGCGCCGCGCTTCGGCGACCTCGCCGTGCGGGCGCCGATCGGCGGATGGGACCGCGTGAAGATCTCGGTCCTGCTCGTCGCGCTGTGGTGGATCCTGCTGTGGGCGGACATGACGAACAACCCGCTCCTGCAGTTCTCCGACGCTGCGAACCACCAGCTCCGCTCCCTCTGGTGGGTCGAGGCGCTGCTCGGCCTGGAACTGCTCCGCCAGACCAACTACCTGCTGAGCGAACACTCGCGGCGCTGGTACCGGTTCTGGACGACCCACGTGAGCGGCTCGATCTCGCGCCTCACGCACCACCTCGGCGACTGGACCCGCTACCGCATCGGCCGGGTCATCCGCATCCTCGTCGTGCTCGCGATCATCTCGGTCCTGCTCGGCGCGTTCTACCACACCTCCCCGGTGACGGCGCTGTTCCAGGTGCCCGCCGCGCTGTTCACCGCGCTGCCGTTCATCCTCCAGCTCGGCTTCGCGTTCTTCTTCATCGCGTTCCAGTTCCTCGGGCTGTTCTGGCTGCTCTCCCGCGGCGGCGTCGACGTCTACTTCCCCGGCGATGTGAAGACCCGCTTCAGCGACGTCTGGGGCCAGGACTCGGTGCTCGAGCGGGTGAAGGAGAACATCATCTTCCTGAAGAACCCCGAGGCCATCGAGGCCCGCGGCGGATACGTCCCCGGCGGCATCCTCCTCTGGGGACCTCCGGGCACGGGCAAGACCCTCATCGCCGAGGCGGTCGCCGGCGAGACCGAGAACCCGTTCGTGTTCGTCGATCCCGGCGCGTTCATCAACATGTTCATGGGCATCGGCGTCTTGAAGGTGAAGAGCCTTTTCCGAAAGCTCCGCAAGCTGGCGCTGCGCTACGGCGGAGTCGTCGTGTTCTTCGATGAGGCCGACTCGCTCGGCAACCGCGGCTCGCTCAACCCTGGCCGCCAGTTCGCGGGCATCGACCCGTCGCCGTTCTCCGACCAGGCCTGCCACGGGCTGCACTACCTGAACCCCCAGACCGCGACCGAGCTGTTGAAGGCGTCCATGCACGCGACCGGCGAGGAGCCCCAGCCGTCGCGCCGCAGCGTGTTCGGCATGATGGGCGGGATGATGGCCGGCGGCGGCAACGGCGGCGGCATGGGCACGCTGCAGTCGCTGCTCTCGGAGCTCTCCGGGCTCTCCAAGCCGCGGGGCTTTCTCAACCGCGTCGTCCGACGGATGCTCGGCATCAAGCAGAAGCCGCCGCCCAAGTACCGCATCTTGGTCATGATGGCGACGAACATGCCGCAGTCCCTCGACGAGGCGCTGCTCCGGCCGGGACGCATCGACCGCATCTACAAGGTCGGCTACCCCTCCAAGGCGGGCCGCATCCGCACCTACGAGGGCTACTTCGCCAAGGTGCACCACAATCTCACCGCCGACGACATCGACCGCCTCGCGACGATCACGCCCTACGCGACCGGCGCCACGATCAAGGACCTCGTGAACGAGGCGCTCGTCATCGCCATCCGCGAGGGCAAGGACGTCGTCTCCTGGTCCGACGTCGTGAAGGCCAAGCAGCTGAAGGACCTCGGGCCGCCCGAGGACGTCGAGTACATCGAGCGTGAGCGCCACGCGGTCGCCGTGCACGAGGCCTGTCACGCGCTGCTCGCGGCGCGCATGCGCCGCACGGCGGTGATCGACATCGCGACGATCGAGAAGGGTGGCAACTACCTCGGCCTGGTGTCGTTCGTCCGGGCCGAGGACACCTTCACCCGCTGGAAGTCCGACTACGAGGCCGACGCGATGGTCGCGTTGGCGAGCCTGGCCGGCGAGAAGCTGTTCTTCGAGGGCGACAACTCCTCGGGCGTGCTCGGCGACCTCGAGAGCGCGACCCGGGTCGCGTCGCTCATGGAGGGCTATTTCGGCATGGGCCAGACCGTCGCGGTCCACGGCGTCACCCAGGAGATCGGCGCCGGCGGTGGCGGTCCGCGGGACAACCGCCGCGACGAGCGGGCGCTGCTCAACTCGAGCCTCGGCGGCCGCATCGAGCAGAAGCTCATCGAGCTCCTCGGGCGCACCGCGGAGGTCATCGACCAGAACCGCCTCGAGGTGCTCGCCCTCGCGCACGCGCTCGAGACGAACAAGACCATCACCGGCGAGGACGTGCTCGCGATCATCGACGGGACCGAGGGCCCGTTCATCGACGGGCGGCGCTACCACACCGACACCTTCCGTCAGGCCGCCGAGGCCTACCACGCGAACGTCGTGCTGGCCCACAAGGCGCACGGACCGATGAGCGTGCCGTTCCCCGAGCTCCCCGAGGTCGAACCCGAGCGTCCGCTCGCCGAGGCGCTGAACGGCGCGACCGGCATCGGGCTGTTCCCGACGACGAACGGCACGAACGGCGTCGTCGGCGTGGACGGGACTCCCGATACCGCGCCGCCGCCCGAAGGGACCTGAGATGGCCGTCACGACCGAAGTGCCGGGCTCCGAAATCGGCGAGCTCCGCCGGGGGATCGCGAAGATCGCACGCGAGACCTCGGGCGGGGTGCGGGACGAGACCTTCGTGCTCTACAGCCCGCTCCATCCGACCGAGGTCACCCACCGCGTCGTCCGCGACGTCGCCTACGGGCCGGACGCCCGCCATCTGCTCGACATCCACCTGCCCGCCGTCGAGGCGCGAACCGCGCTCCCGGTGCTGTGCTTCGTGCACGGTGGGGGCTTCGTCGGCGGGGACAAGGGAGGACCCGGGCGGCCGTTCTACGACAACATCGGTCGCTTCGCGATCGAGCACGGCTTCGTCGGCGTGTCGATGACCTACCGCTTCGCACCGGAGTTCACCTATCCCTCCGGAGCAGAAGACGTCGCCCGGGCCGTCGAGTGGCTCGTCGGTCACATCGCCGACTACGGCGGCCGCCCCG
>Ga0209415_10009118_pt1 | contig 17080 bp, 22 predicted proteins | sample PeaSoiSIISIP2007_FD_187696 | JGI IMG/M metagenome (GOLD analysis project Ga0209415, IMG submission 187696) | Peat soil microbial communities from Weissenstadt, Germany - SII-SIP-2007 (SPAdes) (version 2) | ecosystem: Environmental > Terrestrial > Soil > Wetlands > Peat | place: Germany... | reverse complement strand
ACCGAACCGGTAGCGCGGTTTCCTGAGCACTGTTATTAGTCGACTTAGCAGGGGCGCTTATTCAGAGTGTCCCTAGGATTTCTGGTTGCTTGAGGTAATGACCTAGCAATGAACGCAGACAAAGGTAAGTTCTATCCTTGACACAGGTCTTGCAGTTCTCATCGCTCATGTTGGAACACTTCTCGCCCAACTCAATGAGCTTTCCTTGCACGACTGGTCGCTTTCTCGGAGGAACCAGTTGCTTTTGAAGGATGGGCTGAAGTTCGGCAAGCTCCACTGCGCTTAACAAGGTCGGGCGGAAGTTTACGTCGCTATATGCTCGCTTGACATCCAGCCTTAGCAGGTGTCCCGAAATTCGAAAAACGACATTTGTGACCGCTTTCAACTTGGGAATCTGCTCCGACACTCTCGACACCGCCGTGCGAAGAATCTTGAGGAACTGTTCATTGGGGACAAGCTCCAATGCCCCAAGGATGTCTTCAATTGATATGACGGCACCGCTTATGGGGTGACGCAGGGCGCTTGCGTCAATGAGAACCTTACCCGGATGAGACTTCAGAAGGATATTAGTTGATTCACCAGAAAGCGACACTTGCGGAGACTGGTACGTCTCGTCAGACCAAAAGCTGATCTCATTCGTGTCGGGATCAACCAATCGAAGGCACGGGTGCAGAAAGAATCGTGGCGCACCATAGCGGGCAATCTCAAACGGAATGGTATACGGGCGCTCCTCTTCCTTGCGACTGAGCATGATAATAAGAACGCGAAGTAGATTGACTAACGCCTCGCGGAATGAAAGCGGGTCAGCAGACTCAAGATCAGGCATCTCATCAAAGTTGAAGGTCGAAAGCACCGCCTCGATGTCATCATTCTTTGTCATCTTATTGAGGGTGCCTGAGATTTTGCTAAGCAAAGCCGTTGAGTACTCTCGGATAGAGTCGAAAGGAATCTCCTTCGGAATCCAGAGCTTGCCGCTGTCGGATGTTGCTCCTACGCCTTCCTCCAATAAGGTGTTGGTGATTGGTATTCGATAGAAGGTCTGGCGACGGTCGCTACGTGGGTTATTCTCCTCATCACGAGCGACACTTCGAGCAGCGAGATGCTCGTCCGCATAAGTGATATTCGCTGGTGTACTCGCGTCCGGTCGGGAGATCGCATATTGCGCTCGCTTTACGCTGTCAAATGTACCTATCTGTTCGAGCAACTGCTTCGTCAGGGCTATGCTGTCGAAACGAACTCCAAAACCTTTGGCAAGCAACTTGGTAATCTCGTCGCGCTCTTTGACGGTGTGGCACACAATGATTGCTTTTCGGACTCGATAGTCGAGAACTGCAAACCCCAGTTCGAGTTGTTCTACTTGTGCCATCGCAAACGAAGGTGCCCAGTAGTTGTAAGACGAATGCCATGTGAGTGCCACTTGAATGACATCCGTCTCTGGTTCATCTACCAGTTGAACTTGAAGGTTGTTGAGTCCTCTGGATCGCTGTTGCAAGTATCGCGTAAGCTGTTGCCTAGCTGTGTTAACTGGAATCTTTGGATCGTCGGAAAATCGCATCAGGTAAAAGCTGGGTTTGATGCTAATGCCGTCCTTCTGCAATGTTTTGGAGAGTTGCCTATTCCCAGACGCCTCCTCCGACAACTCACCGATGAGTTGTAGTTTGGTCATCTGAGCACTCTCGGAATCAGTCTTTCCAAGGAATTGTTCGGCGAGCGAACGAAGCTCATCGACCCTACGACCAAGTAGGCTGAAGTGCGCTAACTTCGGGTCGGAATAAGACATGATGTGCAGATGTTAGCAGAATGGCGACGACGATATTACGCCGATCAATCTAATCTGGAAGGGCAGCCGCTTTGCTCGCTTCTATTTATTGAGCGTGCTCGCCGAGGGGTATTTGCGATAATGTCTTTTCATGTGCGGACGCTATCGGCTCTCGCGGCGGAAGCAGATCATCGAGGAGCACTTCGAGACCCAGCCTTGGGATGACGACTGGTCGCCCCGCTACAACATCGCGCCCACGCAAGTTATTCCGGTGATCCGTCAGCACTCGAAGGAACCTGTCCGGCAGCTTTCATCGTTCAAATGGGGTCTCATTCCGGCATGGTCGAGAGACCCGTCCGGCGCGGCGAGAATGATCAACGCAAGGTCGGAAACGGCTGGCGCGAAGCCAACATTCCGCGATGCACTGAAATCTCGCAGGTGCTTGATTCCTGCGGACGGGTTCTACGAGTGAGCACGAACAGGCGCATCAAAGCAGCCCTATTGCTTCGAAGTCCACGAGGGGGAGTTGTTTGCGTTCGCCGGGCTGTGGGACGGATGGAAAGACGCAAGCGGGCAATGGATTAAGACATGCTCGATCTTGACGACCACCCCGAACGCCGTGACGTCAACTGTCCACGACCGAATGCCTGTGATTCTCGACCGTGCGAGCTATGACTTGTGGCTCGATCCCGGCATGCAGAACGTCGCGGCAATTTCCGAACTGCTGAAGCCCTACGATGCGAGGCTGATGCGGTGCTATCCCGTGAGCAATCGCGTCAATCACGTGGCGAACGACGGCGAAGAATGCTCTTTACCCGTCGAACTGGCACAGGTTCAGAATCGACTGTTCTCGTAGCGGGGGTGAGGCTAGATCATGGCGGTAGACTGGACGAAGGCGCAGCAGAGGGCAGCCCGGACTGGGCGCTGGGCGGTGACGATGGCTAAGGTGCGTATACGCCGAGCACTTGCTCGCACCCGATGGCAGTTGGTGACCTTTTGTGGAACCGCAGGTGGTGAGTCGGTCGGAGTGGTAGACCTCATGGCGATCCGCAAGGATCACGGCAAACCACTCCCCGGCACGAAGCGAGGCGATAACTTCCAAATAATCCTCATTCAGGTCAAAGGCGGAAGTGCGCCTATGCCAACTGTCGGGGACGGGAACCGCCTACGCGCCGTAGCTCGACGTCATCGCGCCCGTGGAGTCCTGCTGGCAGCATGGACTAAAGGGAAAGCTGCACGATTCTTTCGCTTGCGAAAGAAGCAAGCAAAGGCTTTGGAGGACTGGATCGAAGTCCAAGACCTGAACTCGGTCTTCAGATAGAGGCGCAAGTAAGGTGAATGCCTGATGTTTGTGGCTGGCGTCGATGGATGTCGCGCAGGATGGGTTCGCTTTACTGTGGAAGTGCCCTCGCTTGCGACCTCAGTCGATGTAGTCGATCTCCCAGAACTCCTGCGGAGCCGACCACCCGGTCTCGTCTGTATTGGAATCGACATTCCTATCGGTTTGCTCGATGGTTCAAGAGCATGTGACAAGGCAGCGAGAAAGCTGCTTGCTCAGCCTCGCGGCACAAGCGTATTTGCGGCACCGTGTCGGGCGGCTCTGTCGGCAACAACTCACGCTGCCGCGAGTCAGGTCAATCGCGACAAGACGGGCAGAGGACTCAGCCAGCAGGCGTTTGGGATCATCCGCAAGATCAAACAGGTGGACGATGCAATCACACTAGAGTGTCAGAACTGGGCGTTCGAGGTTCACCCGGAGGTCTGCTTCTGGGCACTCAACGAGCGTCGCCCAATGAAGTACAACAAGAAGAAAAAGGACGGAGCAGCAGAGCGGATCGCTGTTCTCCGCCCAACCTTCCCAGAGATTGAACGACACCTCGCAAATAGACTGCCTCGCGTAGGAGCGGACGATCTGCTGGACGCGGCGGCGGCAGCTTGGACAGCGCTGCGGCTGCACCAAAGGCAAGCAGAATGCGTTTGTTCGCCAGAAGTGGATGAAAAGGGACTGGCGGTTACCATCTACTATTAGGAAATGACGAGCAAAAACAATCTCGGCGAAGAGTTTGCCATCGAGTGGCTAGTTCGGCATGGTCTGCGAGCAGAACGGTTCTCTAAGATGGAGATGCGGCAGGGTAAAACTCCTGACTTTCGCGTTTTCAGGAGCACTGAGTTCGTTCTCTATTGTGAGTCGAAGCATGTCCAGTATGACGAATGGCTGGACAAGCAACTGGCAGATGCCCAGCCGCTGGAGATCGTCGGAGGGCTTCGTCATGACCCGATCTACAATCGGCTGGCTGATCGCATTCATGATGCCGCAAAGCAGTTCGAAGCGGTCAACCCAGATCGCGAGTTTCCTAATGTCCTGATTTTTACGAACTCGGATACTCATTGCGGATTTCCCGACCTGTTGAGTGTTCTGACTGGGAACTTCTATGCAGAAGGCGGTGCGGTCGATCCTATATTCAAGCAAATCTCAGAGGGACGCATTCGCGAGGAAAAACTGACAATTGACCTCTACGTCTGGCTAAACGAGTGGAAGGGCAAGCAGCAGAAAGGATCAGTCTATTTCATTGCTGGCTCCAAGCATTATGCTGCGCTGTCCGCACTACTAGGCTCTGATCCTGCGAACCATCGGCGCGTGGGATAATCGCTGGAGAACACGTGAGCGAAACCTCGAATCCCACTTTCAAAGCGATGTCAGACTGCAAAATCGTAATAGTCGGTTGCAATCATGGCATCCAAACTGAAGATGCGGATGCTGTTTTTGGCGATAGCGAATATGTCACGGAACAAAAAAGGCAGTTCGCTAACCTGATTAAGAGACTTATCAAAGAGAACGAATTTGAGTTCGTTGCCGAGGAGTGGGGTCTCGCCAATGCGAGTTCCGCTCGCAAGCTCACGGATGCCAACAAGAAATCATGGGCGAACATCAACACCTCGCAGGAAGAATTGGATTCAATGAAGATTCCTCGTGGGTACATTAATGGCGCGTACTCGCTTGAGCAGAAACAGAAGTGGACACGCGAGCGAGAGGCGGTGATGGTGAAGAAAGTACGCGAGTGCTGTGGTGAAGCCACAAAGTATCTCGTTATTTGCGGGTTCGAACACATGCAACCGCTTGCGGACATGCTTCGCGAAGATTGCGAAACTGTAGAACGAGTCGATTATCGACAGCAGCAGTGGTATCAAGCCGGGCTTTTTGCGGAGTGAATCTTAACTGCCATGGCTCTGTACAGCAGGTTGTTCAAGTACGCACCGCGTCCCGGTCGCACGCAACTGGAGAACTTCCTCACCGAGAGCTTCTGCGACTTTCTGGAACGAATGACGGCTCTGGATAGGAGGGGCGTTGAAACCTTCATCCTCGACTCGTTGGGCGGCTCCCGATTACCGTTGGAATTTCGAGATCGGATGGCGACCGCCAAGGACTTGAGTTGGAAGACGCAGCACCCAATCTACCTCGCGGACAACCGTGGATATTTAGACCTTTGCCTGCTTGCCGACAAGCGCATCGTTTTGGCGGTTGAGAATAAGGTCGGGTCTGGATACACCTCGCACTGGATTTCGCAAAGTATCGAGGATGCTGAGGAATCAACAGAAGAGCTTTCCCAGTTAGGCTTTTACGACCGATGGTTGGCTGCAAACTGTCCGGGCAGTGTGTTAGTCCTGCTGACGCACCTTACTGACGCACCGCCAGACTTCTTAGCAGTTAAGGGCACTGACGCCAATCCGCAGTCGAAAGCCATCCCGCACAGCGTTTGTCGTTGGGCGGCAGTTTACGACTGGATCGCGAAATGGCGGGAGGTCTCCGGCTTGAGCGGACAGCCAGAAAGAATTTTCCTCAATGGATTGACGAACGAGTTCTTGCGGTTCTTGGAGCAGAAGAACATGAGCGTAGCGACGATGAAAGACAGCGATCTCGAACTTATAGACGCCTATTTTTCCCAAGATGTCTGGAAAAAACTGCACGACCTCATGGCATCAGTGCGGCTGAGTGTCATCCCCGTGTTGGTGAATCCTCGTGGCAGTCCGCGCACTGTACCGCAAACCGAAGCGTGGGAAGAAACCCAGATTTTGTGGGACTGGGCGTACTGCTATGAGAAGGAGTTGGAATGGTACGTGGGCTGGGGTCTTTCGGGGAAGCACGGGCTGAGGCATCTTGACGTGGAGCTAGACACGACGTTGCAAGCATTCGTTGTCGTGACGAACGATGACGGCGGGACACGAATACCGTTTCTAGGGGAGGACATCGAACGCTTGGAAAAGGCGGGTTGGCATATGTGCGAATCCAAGACAAGGGATCAAATGAGCTTTTTTAAGTCTATGCCGACTCGATTGCTCGCTAGCAAGCCAGAAGGATTTGGTCGTGCATTCGAATCGTGGGCGGGCGAAACCGTCAAGGAAGGTGCAAGTATGCTGGCTAGAATTCACACCCGCCCAAAGTTGCCTTCCTTGGGTGGTCATCCCTGATTGTCCGAGCAGTGAAGGCTAGACGTTATCCGGCGCTATGCGATAGCGGTGCAAGAGGAATTCACAACGAACGTCGCCACTCGACAAATCAGCAACCCGCTCGGTAGCGGCATTCAGGAAATCCGAAGGAATAGAACCCGCCGGACTATTTATATTGAACACCAACACGTGATCGCGATTCGGCTCAGTTGCAAACTGCGAGATCGCACTTCGTGTGTGAAATTCCACCTTGTTTAGGAAGCCGGGCAAACTAGTTTCACCATGTCTCTCGAACCCCTCTCCCCTCGTCATGGCGACATCACCGATACCATTCTCAACTCGAACTATCAGGGGAACTCCGCCGTTCAGTTCGAGTCTGTCGAGCAACGGCGGATGCTTCCCAGCCAAACTGCGGATGTAGTCGGCGATCTCGCGTTTTTGAAATTCCGTGACCGTGTTGTCGCTGTAATACGTCAGCAACACGCGAAAGGGAAAGCAAGATGGCTCCTCGCGGTATCGTGCTCGAAGCTCTGTGACAAACGCATCTAATATAGTGATTGGTGCCCGCAGATTCTTGATCTCTACAGCAACGTCGTTCAAATTGAATCTCGCCCTATAGTCCACAGTCTTTGCATTTTGTCTTGTCAGAATCGGCTCAAATTGCTCGAATCCAATTGCGCCAAGCTCTCTGACAGCCGCCATTTCGGCGTCGAAATCCTGTAGGTATTTGTCGAACTCTTCACGGGAGCAACTTCTTGCTCTTCCGATAAGATCGTCTTCAGCCTTCAGGCTTCCGCTCGCGCCGTCTCGCAGATACCGTAGATAGGCGGCACAATCAGCTTCCCACATTGTTAGGTAGAGCGTCTGATTCTGGCTCAGTTGGTCGAGCAGAATGCAGGCGGGGAAGACCTTCTGGCATCTCTCCCTCAGCACACCTCCAAGTACAACGCTCACGCTTGCCATGTCAGGGCGGGACAGCCGCTCCAATGCCAAGCGGCAATACTCCGCTGTCGTCGAGGATGTACTCATCGCTTGCATCCTTGCGGCGGAGGCGGAGTTCGAGCAACATCTACCACACCGTCGCACTGCGAGGTTATGCTCACATAATAGAATAGACGCATGTCTGAGCCTCAGGTGAACTCGCAATTCGATGTTGACGACTGTAAAGAGGCGAGGTTTCACGAAGCCGGACACGCGGTCGGAGCGATTGTTCTGGACATAGGTTTAGCCCCAAAAGGAATCGAGATCAAGTCAAATTGCGATGCCGCTACCCATGTTCAAGAGCTTCCCTCGAATGAACAAACAGCCGATTGGTGTCTGCGACGAGCAGCCGTGAAATTATCGGGAGGAGCGGCGGAAACCAGAATCAGGAACCAAGTCTTCCATCCTGACACGTTTCAGAGTGACTGCCACTATTTTCGAGATTACAACGAGGCGCGAGAGCTTCTTTGGCACTTTGAAGCCTATGGCAACGAGTGCCGACCTTTGCGGGTTGAGGAAAGGCTCAATGAGGCTCTGGTGATGGCGCACAACCTTGTTGCCGAGAATTGGTCTGACGTGGAGAAAGTAGCTCAGACTCTCATTTCGAAACCGACACTGAGTGCGTCGGAGATATGTACCCTTCTTGCGAGATAAACAGCGACCGCCCCGCCTCAGAAGGTATACGTCTGAGACGACGACCAGCCGGGCGAAACAGGGGGCGAAAGGTCGCGAAAAATGTGGGCTAGGTTTCGAGCCTTTTGAAACGGGACGAAAGAGGCATCAGAGAAGCCTTGAAATCAAAGAGGTCAGGGCATTCCCGCAGTCTGCCCTATTCTCCCGTTTCCCCATCGCTACTCCGAGTCGTCCGAATCCCGTGTTGTAGCTTGTCAAGAGTGCGGTCATGCGAGAGACCGTCCGCGCTCGTGACAAGCTCAAACATCTGGTAAGCCTCCCGCCACGCCGTGCGAGCCTGCCAGACGAACACAGCCATCACGCCTACGACCGTGAATAGCCATTTACATGTCATATGTATGTGAAGAGCATGGGCAAATGGGATCGACAGAGCCAGAGCAAGTACGCATTGAGAAGCGATAAGGAAAGCACTCCAGCGTCGAAACAGCCAGTCGTGGATCGGCTTCTTCAGTAAATAGTGGTCAAAGACCGCAACCCCGTACCTAGCCCGGCTCTTAGGTTCCTTTTCAGAAAATCCCAACTTCCCCCATATCGACTTCATGCCCTTGTCAGAAACAGGCACGTCAAACGCCCGTTGCGGGAATAACGGTGAGAAGATGCCCAGAATGGTGAGCGTCAACACACCTATCGCATATCCGAGCGGCAGCGTGGCGACACCCGCAACAGCTACGACTGATAGGACGGTCTTGACTGTGGCTATTTCATCCCGGAGGGCATCATCTGAATCCTTGACCGTGGTTAATTGAGCCTTTGGGGAATGCAGGAATATCCCTAAATCCCCACTCAAGTAAGCTGCCCAAAGGACGGACGCTAACAGGAAAAATGGCGGAATGAGCATTCGTATTTGTCGATCTTTATCCACAAATCAACGCTCCCTTCACTCTTTTCATTCTGATCGGCGGGAGAAGCGTCCCACTGCGACGGGCTTAGTTCACTGGGCTTTGGAACGAAACAGGCTACTCCCGGTGATCCTGATTAGCAATAGAATCCCTATACTATATAGAGACGTGGGACGCAGGAGTAGCGTGGTGCGTTTGCCCTCCACTCTCGACCTCTAACTCATGCTCTGATTCCGCTTCTAGGTTCTGAAACCAGAGCGGATGAGGCAAGTCAGGCACGGTTCGGAGTTTCCTCATGCGTCCCCGCGTGCTTTCTTGTCAGGGTCACCTGAACAGTCAACAAAAGTGGCGCACAAGAAATCCTCGGTCTGCGGTGCAGTTTGGCTAGCCTTCAGTCCCGTGGTGGTACACCAGCCGCTTCTTGAACTCCCAATAGCAGCGGAACAGCAATCTGTCCTCAGCCTTCCACCCTTTCTCGAACAGCGAGAAAAGCCGCTTGTCGGCTGCTTCGTACTCTTTGGTGACATCGTCGTCGCCGGGCTTGCTCGCCCCTATCTTGGCGCACATCTGCGTGTATGCGATTTGCGCCTGCCAAAGCTCAACCTCATTTCCGCGCCGGGCGATGTCCTTGCCAAGCTCGATCAGAGCCTCACGAGCTTCCTTGATCTCCTCTGCGGTCGTCACGAACCGCTCGTCGAACATTGAGTCTTCCATCAGTCCTCCAGCTTGGCGCGCCCCGAACTCTGCTGCTTTGGGAAGCACGCTGTCCCGGCGTGCTTGGCAGCCTCTTCTCGCGTGAATAGCGCGTTGCAGATCAAGCATTGACGCATGCCATGCGTGACGACAAAGACCTTGCCGACTTGTTCGGAGAACGTGCTGGTCATTGAGCAGCGCCCGCCGCGCTGGATTGCTCCGGCACGTTCCCAGCCAGCGCCGGAACGGGAGCGTTCGAGGTCGAGGTTGCCTCTTTCATTAAACGGCAAACGGATGCCCGCGAGATGCGGTGCTTGTTAGCAACTTCGGTCAGGGACATGCCGGAGCGACGGTCTTGGAGGACTTGCTCGCGGTTGACGTCGAGCCTCGCACGCCCGATCTGCCTTCCTTCCGCACGGGCACGAGCCATGCCGCTACGTACTCGCTCTATAAGAAGTGCCCGTTCCATCTCGCCGAGCACTGCGACGATGCCGAGAAATGCTCGTCCCAACGCCCCCGACGTGTCGAACGCCTCGCGCAGGGACACAAACTGGACGTCGCAGGAGTCGAGTTCATCGAGACATTGAAGGAAGTGCTTCGTTGAGCGTGCAAGGCGGTCGCACGACCAAACAATTAGCACATCAAAGCGTCGCCTCCGGGCGTCTTCCAGCATGCGGTCGAGAGCCGGGCGGCGTGCCTTCGTGCCGCCGATCCCGTGGTCTACGTACTCTTGCCCCTGCGCGACGCTCAGCCCGCGACGCTGCGCGTATTCGCGGAGTTCTCTTAGCTGGGTCTCAGGGTGCTGCTCTACCGTGGAAACGCGGACGTAAAAAGCGGCTCGCTTCATCGGCTGGGTTCCTCCAAGGTTCCATTGTAGTACGTAGATACGTATCTGCGTATGGCACGGGGGAGCCACATCCAACGCACTACGGTGTGGTACGCAGTTACGTAATTACGTGTACAATGACTCTATTCGAGATTCCGTGAGAAGCAAGACTCAAACCCGCAGTCCTCGTTCGCGAGCGGCTGGCGCGAAGAAGGCTGGCGATGCAGGCGGCGAGAAGCCTGTCGCCCTGACGCTCAAGGTCGATCAGGCTACCTATGTGCGCCTCTGCACGCTGGGGGCGACCGAGCGTCGCACGAATCAAGACATCCTCCGGCAGGCTCTCCAAGAGTATCTCGACCGAGCGGGAAACTGACCGACTGCTGTTAGCAAAGCGCCTCCCCCGAAAACTGAGATCGACTACAGGAGGTCGCATTGTCGGCAAAATCAGCTATAGCTGTTTCTCCGCACGAAAGTATTGAGTGCCTCTTGTGTGCTGGATCGGGCAAACTCAGCCGCGCCGAGATTCTCAATCGCCTCGGAGTCCGTGACTTTGCCCGCGTCGCCCAGCTTTCCGCTGAGGAGGCATTCCGCCTGCTCCAGAACAGGCACGACCGAGAGCACCAAAACGCGTGGTCGCGCTTCGAGACAGAACTCGCGAAGCGCACCGCCGAGATAAGAGAAAGCCTCAGCGGCGAACTACGCCTAGCGTTGTCCGAAAAGGACAGCCTTACCCGTCGAATGGAGGATTCATTGCGGGAGATCGGACAGCTTCGGGAGAAGAACCAGCTATTGGAAGGCGAGATGTCGAAGGTCGCCCGCGTCGGCAAACGGCAGGAAGTGGACTTCGCGGAGGAGGTGAGCACTTGGGCTGGTGTCTGGATCAGCGACAAGCTCCCGCGCAACGGAGATTTCATTCTCGCGTACCGCGCCCCCAACGGCGATCCTCTGGAACCCCGGATTCTCATCGACAACAAGGACAAATCGACAATCGCAGAGAGTGACATCGAAAAGCTGGTGCGCGATGCACACGAACGCTCCATCGGAGTCGCGGCGTTGGTCGCCCGTGAGGAGTCGCAACTTCGACAGGTTGACCGGGACTCACGATGGAGCCGCAAGGACGGAGTGTGGCTGCTCCGAACCACCCGCCAGTGGATCGTCCGCGATCTCGACCTCCTGAAGCCGATCTTCGAGAGGATGCGAGTCCAAGGCTTCGACCTGCTGGAGAGGAACCTCGTGCTCGCCAATGAGCTTCGCCGCACCTTCCCTGAAATCGACCGCATCGAGCGCGAATTGGGTAAGGCAGCGAAGGCGATCCAGTCAATATCGGTGCTGGTCGTTCGATACAGGGATCGGCTCCGAGAACTTTGCGATACGGCGACAAGCAAAAAGATCGCTCCCCAGCCAGAACTGGACGGCAGCGTTCGCAAAATAGTCAGCGCGTAGACCCCGTCTAAGGACTCGGAGGGACTGCATGGATGCCAACACCCAAATCGCCAACGACCTGCACCTTTTGACTGCGCCGATCAGGTTCCTGTTTCGGTGCGTGCTCGCTCTGCTGTTTTTGCTCGCAGCGCCATTGCTCTTCTCGGTCGTTCCGTTCTTGTGCATTGCCCTAGACCCCAACAGCGATTTCTCGATGCTCGCGCTGGCGTATATGGCTCTCGCCCCGTTTGCGAGCGCATTCTGGCTCATGATGGTCAGCGTTCTGCCAGACGTGCATCGCGCTCAAAAGGAAGGTCGAGTTTTCGAAGCCAATCACCTCAAAGGTTTCGGTCTGATGTTCGTGGGATTCTTCGGATCGCTGGGCGCGGAGGCTCTTTTCCTCTTCTATCTTTTTCCAATTCCGCGTGAGAGTTCGGACATCGCCGTCAACGCCGCGCAGTGGCGCTCATGGTTCGGGGGCATGGGAATCGCCGGATTCCTTCCCGTGATCCTGCTGCTCGGATGGCGTGCGATCAAAGCGGCGTCCGCAGGACGGCAGACATGCAGGTGGTGCCACGAGACCGTGGGCGCAGCAAATCTCGACAATTTTGGGCTGTGTTCTCCGTGCCATGATGCCGCGCTGGAAGAGAACGAAATAGACGAGGATCAGGAAGCGTGGATACGCAAGGTGAAATACGAACTGCGCGACAACGCGTGGGCGTCAGACCTTCGCCGTGGGCGGCGAGAGGCGTTGAAGTGGAAACGCCGCGTCCTGAGTTCGCGCTGACATCAACGGGAGGAAATGATGGAGATGTTTGACACTTACGTGCTCACGAGCCTGAGGATCGACAGCGATGGTAAGGTCATCAGCAGCAATGTCGCTGTGACGTTCGACATCCATGAGGCTGAAGCCCATCGAGAGGCGGATGTCGCGAACAGTTTCCAAACGTTCAGCGTCGCCGCCGACTGGCGCGAGGATGCCGAACAGTCGAAGTTAGTAGAGGCGATGCGCGAGTTCCGAGAAATCGTCAAGCAGATGCAGGAGGAGTCCCTCCGGTGAGCATCAGAATCAGCAAATCGAAATTCGTGGCGGGTTGCCAGTGCCTCAAACGCCTGTACTGGCAGGTACACGAGCCGGAACTTGCCACACAGCCGGACGGAGCGACAGAGGCGATCATGCAGCAAGGACACGATGTCGGCATGCTCGCCCGCAGGCTCTTCCCCGGAGGAGTGGAGGTCTGCGAGCGCAGTCTCGATCAGGCGATCCGCGCCACGCGGGAGTTGGTCGCCAACCGAGAGGTTCCGGCAATCTTCGAAGGAGTATTTGAGCATGACGGCGTGCTGGTGCGCGTCGATGTGCTTCATCGCCGCAGAGACAAACGATGGCGGCTTATCGAGGTCAAATCCAGCACTCAGGTCAAAGAAGAGCACATCGACGACGTCGGAATCCAATCCCGCGTCGTTTCCCGGTCGGGGCTGGATTTGGCGTCGGTCTGTCTCGCCCACATCAACAGGAATTACGTTTTCGATGGCGGCTCTATCGACGTGCGGCGGCTCTTCAAGATCAGAAATCTGACGCGCCGAGTACTACGATTGCAACCGAAACTGACATTCCAGCTTCGGGCGGCATTCACCGTTCTCTCGATGCCCAAGGCACCGGACATCGCTCCGGGCAAGCACTGCACTTCTCCCGTCACATGCGAGTTCTTCGACTGTTGCAATCCTCCGCTTCCTGACGACCACATAGGATACTTGCCCAGACTACATGCGAGCGCCGAAGAGGAACTGGAGGAAATGGGCGTGGAGTCCATCCACGACATTCCCGATGACTTCGAGTTGAGCGAGATTCAGCGAAGGGCGGCTGCGTGCGTGAAGTCAGGGGAGCCGTGGTTCGACCGTGAAGGACTCAAAGCCGAATTGGCGAAGCTGGAGTATCCGCTCTTCTTCATGGATTTTGAAAGTGTGAATCACTGTGTGCCACTGTTCGCGGGGATGCGACCTTACGATCAACTGCCGTTCCAGTATTCTGTCCACTCGCAGAAAGAACCCGGTGCGGCAACGGAGCACCATGAGTTTCTTGCCACAGATGCGAACGATCCCCGGCGTCAGTTCATTAGCTCCCTCTGCGCCGCGTTAGGCGAAAGTGGCAGCATCGTCGTATATTCCTCGTTCGAGTCTCAACGCATTTCAGACCTTGCCAGTTGGTTTCCTGAGTTTACAAATCGAATCGGCGCGATCCAAGCCCGCCTCTTCGATTTGCTGCCAGTCGTCCGCGAACACGTCTACCATCCGGCATTCGCAGGCTCGTACTCGGTCAAGTCGGTCTTGCCCGCACTCGTGCCGGACATGACCTACGACGGCATGGAGGTCGCGAACGGTCAGGCTGCGGGGGTCGCTTGGGGATTGCTGATACGAGGCACCGTGGATGCCGTCGAGCGCGGCAAGATTGAGAAGGCTCTGCTGGATTACTGCGGGCAGGACACACTGGCGATGGTGAGGCTGCTGAAGATGCTTCGGGCTGTGCCTATGTAATCTGGGTTCAGTTGCGTCAAAGCGACGCCGCGTTACCTCTTCCTGCTCGATGGTTGTTCATTCGATTTCTCCACCTGAGGCGTCGGTGGTGTCAGAATCTCGCGGTAGTGCTCACGGTATTGATGCAGCAAGCGAGGAAGTTCAGCGAAGCCTTGCGCCACGTTCTTTTCAAGGTCTTTCGCGGGAGAAAAAACGTTCGATACGGATGTATACACAAAGGTGGTAAGAAACTTCTCAAGGTTAATCACTAGCTCTTCCGCCTTCTGAGTTGCATCAAGACCGAAGTAGTGAGTTCTCCCGCCGTTTTCAAGGGCAATCGCTTCGGTTCTTCCCCCCACCCCTTGCACGATCCTCTTGGCATGGAACATCATCCTGACACCCAAGAAGAGCATTGTTTCCTTAGTTGCCGCAAACTGGGCATCCCGCAACATTGGATGTAGCTGTATCATCCCGCTGCCTATGGAGTCGTGGAGGGGTGAGGGGACAAAGGTGACGCGGTTGTCTTCCCAGCGAAACAAGTAAGAGCGTTTTTCATAGTTCACCGCCACTAACATCGCAAACGAGGGCACCAGACTTGTCTCGAACCCTTTGTACTCTCCAATGGTCTCTCGGAAGAATCTTTTGCCAAAGGTCTTGAGCGCAGCGAGTATGTCCTCCGGCTGCCATTTCGAGTCTGGGGTTTGCCCTTCACTTCTTGCGAAAAACTGGTGCATCTCCTGATTCGCATATTCAATGAGAGATGCATCGCCCGCTCCCCCGGTGATAACTGTTCCAATTGGGAAAGTGAAGCGATAGAGCTTATCGCACTCAGATTTTGTGGCGTTCGACGTCGTCTCCTCCGTGTCAGCCAGCATCAGCACGCCATCGAGGTAATTCATCCCAAGAATTGCCGTCATGGAATTTTCTCCCACTAGGCGGTCGTTTGAACGCGACCCGGTATTGGCTCAATTTGCGAATGTGCATGGGTTTGTTCCGCCCCTGTTTTCCACTTCGAATCACTTACGCACCTACGCAGATGCGAGTATACTGCGACTTCCCACGAGGGGGCTTATGGGGAACAAAACTGCGAGCCGTGGTTCCGGCACGCGCCGGGCTGCCAAGAAACGAGGCGACAAGTCAGGACAGGAGAAGCCAGTGGCACTTACTCTGAAAGTTGACAGCGGACTGTACGTCCGTTTGAGTACGTTGCGGGCGACCAAGAGGACGACAAACCAAGACATCCTTGAGCAGGCTTTGAGGGAGTTTCTCACGCGGGCAGGAGCGTAGCCGAACGTGATGACCGAGATACTTTGGAAGGCAAGTATGTTGATGGCAAGCACCAGAGTCCCCTCCGGGCTGCGCATCCGTTCCAGACCATCAAGACTTGGAACTCTTTTCGTTCTGGAAGAGCGAGATGATTACTGTTGCTGGGGAGCTTTATGAAGACAAAAATCAGCAGGTATCAGGAACGGAAAAAGGCGGGGCTGTGCGTCTGGACGGGATGTGAACGCAAACCGCGTAAGAATGATGACGGAACTGTGCGAAGTTACTGCGATTTTCACAACGAGCTAAACAAGAAAGCCACAGCAGCGTTCAAGAAACGAGCAGCAGCAGAAAAGAAGGGAACACACTCTACCCGATGATCGAACTTATCTGGGAAGGAAAATATGTTGACGGCAAGAGGCAGAACCCAGTCCGGGTAGCTCTTCCGTTTCAGACCGTCGAGACAGTCAATGAGAGCGCCGTGGATCGCCAGCGAAACTTGGAATTATTTTCGTCTGGTCGGCAGACTGAGTGGCGCAACAGGCTGATCTGGGGCGATAACAAGTACGTGCTTCCTTCCCTTTTGCCGGAGTTTGCAGGCAAGGTTGACCTCATCTATATCGATCCTCCCTTCACGACGGGACAAGACTTTTCATTCAACGCAACTATCCCCAACTATCCCGCTGACGATGATGATCCGACCGTTTTCACGAAGCAACCCTCCATCATCGAGCAAAAGGCGTACCGTGATACATGGGGGGCGGGTGACGAGTCTTACCTCCAAGTGATGTACGAGCGGCTCACGCTAATGAGAGAGTTGCTGAATGAAAAAGGCACGATCTACGTGCACTGTGACTGGCGAAAAAATAGTGCACTTCGTCTGATACTCGATGAGGTGTTTGGAAGCAATAACTTCATGAATGAGGTTATCTGGAAGAGAGACTCCGCCGCCAAGGGAGCAAAGAAAACGTCTCGCCAATGGTCACGTGAAGGCGACAACATCTTGGTCTACCGAAAAGAGGAAGGAGCCTTCTTCACGCAGGTCTACATTACCGAGCTTACGGACACGCAACTTCGTGAGTATATGTACGAAGACCCCGATGGGCGCAAGTTTAAGAAGGTAACGCTGGGCGACTATTCGCAAACGTCCATCGAGCAATTTCGAAAGCAGAATCTGATTTACAAAACGTCGTCAGGTCGAGAATACAAGAAGTATTACCTTGATGAAGCGCGTTTCGCCATCGGATCAATCTGGACTGACATCGTAAATTTGTCAAAGGGACAACACGAACAAGTTGGCTACCTTACCCAAAAACCTGAAGAACTGCTAGATCGCATTATTCGGGCATCATCTCAGGAAGGCGATTTGGTTCTCGATTGTTTCGCTGGTAGTGGCACAACCGCTGTAGCTGCTGAGAAGTTGAACCGCCGTTGGATTGCATGCGACCTGAGTCGTTTTGCAATTCACACGACTCGCAAGCGTCTTCTGTCGGTACAGGGGGTAAACCCTTTTGCTGTTCAAAACCTCGGCAAATATGAGAGGCAAACATGGCAGGTCGCCGAGTTTCACAGTGGGGGAACTGATGCACTGGAACAACAGCGACTCCGAGATACTGCATACCGAAAGTTCATTTTAGATTTGTATCG
>Ga0209415_10009116_pt1 | contig 17081 bp, 19 predicted proteins | sample PeaSoiSIISIP2007_FD_187696 | JGI IMG/M metagenome (GOLD analysis project Ga0209415, IMG submission 187696) | Peat soil microbial communities from Weissenstadt, Germany - SII-SIP-2007 (SPAdes) (version 2) | ecosystem: Environmental > Terrestrial > Soil > Wetlands > Peat | place: Germany... | reverse complement strand
CGGAAGTTAAGCCTCGCTGGGCCGATGATACTGCGCTGGTAACGGCGCGGGAACGTAGGTCACCGCCAGGATTAAATTCAAAGGCCGGTCCGATTCTTCGGACCGGCCTTTTTGTTTTTGGGGTGCTGACGCTTCGCGGTTTCCTGCGGCGATGCGGTCCAGCATGAGTCGCTTGTAGCTGCACGCCAGCCGGGTTAGCATGGGTGGATGAAGACCTTGGATTTCAAAGTGCTTCTTGAGCCGGACGAAGATGGCGGGTACGTGGTCGTGTGCCCTTCCCTGGCTGGATGTTATTCGCAGGGGGAAACAGTCGAAGAGGCCCTGGCGAACATTCGCGAAGCCATCGAACTCTGTCTCGAAGATTTGCAGGAACACGGCGAGCGGATTCCAGACCCTTCCAACGTTCTGATTGGCAGCGTCGTCGTCAATCAGTGAGCCCGAAGCTGCCTGTCATTTCAGGCGACGATCTCGTAGGAGTTCTCGAAAAGTTCGGATACGTTCGTGCGCGGCAGAAGGGGAGTCACGTCCGTTTGCGCCATTCGACCGACCCGCAACGGAAACCTTTGACCGTTCCTCGCCACAAGACTCTTAAGCGCGGCCTGCTGCATCGCCTCTTGCGTGATGCGCGCATCACCGAGGAGCAACTTTCGTCTTCTCTCTAGGATTCGCGATGCCTAAGTACGAAGTGATCATCTACTGGAGTCACGAAGATCAGGCATTCATCGCGGAAGTGCCGGAACTTCCCGGCTGCGCCGCCGACGGCAAGACCTACCAGCAAGCTCTCGCAAACGCCGAAGTGGTCATCCGTGGATGGATCGCGACGGCGAGGGAGTTGGGTCGCCCGATTCCGGCACCCAAGGGCCGCCTCGTTTTTGCCTGATTTGGCCTGCTGGGCCAATGATACTGCGTTGGTAACGACGCGGGAACGTAGGTCACCGCCAGGATTAAGTTTCAAACAAAAGGGCTCCGAGCAATCGGAGCCTTCTTTTGTTTTGACGCTTCGGTATCGAAGGCGTTTCAGGCGCTCGCGCCGGGGCATCGCCGACAATTCATTCAGTGGTTCGACTCCGCCAAGTCCGCCGAAGCCCGCAACCGCCGCCTCGATCGCGCCGTTGACGTCCTACTCGAGCGAGCGCTTCTGCGCCAGCGCAAGCGGAGCTGACGCGGCTGGAGTCTTTCGCGCTTTGTGCGTCCCCACGATCTTCGTCGGGAAAACCCGAGGCTTTTCCTGTCTCCTTGACTTGCCGCCGCCCCGCTAGGACAATCCCGCCAGTTTCATCCCGGAGGAATTCATGCGAAGGATGCTCCGGCTCGCAATTTTGTGCGTTGTAATGGCGAACTGTCTGGCGCCCCTTGGCATTGCTCGCCAGGTCGGCGGCGCCGGTGCAGATACGATCGCATGCCGGGTGCTGGAAGCCCATGCAAGCACAAGCCCGGCGGTGGTCGCAGTCGTGTTTCACCAACGCGACAAGATCGATCAGGCGCGGCTCTCATCGGCGCTGCGGCAGCACTCGGGCGAGGGCGTCGAAGTCGAGACCGGCGACGGAAAATCGGTGAGCGCGACGGTCGTGCGGCTCAAGAGCTGCTTCGGACGCGGGCTGCTCTTGCTGCCAGCAGACGCGCCCGCCATCAAAGATGGAGCCACATTCATGATGACGTTTTCATCCGGCAGCGGCAAAAACTAATGCGCATCTTTTCGTGGAGGCACCTCATGCAAATGAAAGTCACCCTGCTTGCGCTGTCGCTGCTTCTCTTCCCTGCTCTCGTGCGCGCGCAATCCGGCACAGCGGCCGACGAGAAAGCCATCCGCGAAATCGAGGCGCGATGGGAGGCGGCGTGGAACCGCCACGACGTCGCAGCGATGGCGAGCGACTTTGCGCCCGATGCGGACGTCATCAACCTGGCGGGCGAGTGGTTTAAGGGCCGCGAGCCCTTCCGAAAGAGCCTGGAAGAGCTGCATTCGGGTAAGGTCAAGGGCAGCGTCTGGAAGACCGAGGACACTCAGATCAAATTCTTGACCCCGGGGATCGCCATCGTGCACGTGTCCATCACCTCCCACGGCGACCTCAACCCCGACGGCACTCCCATGCCGGCGCGCCACGCCATCCTTTCGCGCGTCGAAGTGAAGCGCGGCGGAAAGTGGCTCATCGTCGCATCCCATGCGACCAACATCGTGCCGCGCGCGACCGCCGTCGTGTCCGGAGCGGCCCGCGAAATCGTGGGCCAGTAGAACCATTCCTTGACTCCAATCGGGCCGCCGGGGAGAATTTCGTCGATCATTCGCTCCCCGGAGGCACCTATGCGGACGAAGTTTCTTCTCGTGGCGCTTTCATTGCTTTTTCTTCCCGCAGCTTTTCGCGCGCAGAGCGGCACGAGCGACGACGAAAAGGCGATCCGCGAAATCGAGTCGCAATGGGAGGCGGCGTGGAACCATCACGATCCCGCAGCTCTGGCCCGTCTTGCGACGCCCGATACGGATTTCATCAACATTCGCGGCGCGTGGGCCAAGGGGCGCGACCAAATGGAAAAGGCCCAAACCGCGCGGCATCAAACGACGGAGAAGGACAGCGTCTGGAAAACGGACGAAGTCGATATCAGATTCTTGACGCCCGATGTAGCGATCGTGCACGTCTACTGGTTTCTGAGCGGCGAGCGGAACGCCGACGGCTCTCCAGGACAACCTTACCTGGGAGTCTTCACGCGAACCGAAGTAAAGCGCGATGGCCAGTGGCTGATCGCCGCTTCGCAGGCTACAGAGGTTTCGCCACAATCCCGCAGCCAGGGCGCATCAAACAGGCAAGACTAGGATTCGCACATGCGCCGCCTAATTGCACTGCTGTTACTTGCGATCGTCCCCGGTGCCATCTCCGCGCAGTCCAAACCGCCGCAAAAGGCCGACCCAGACCGGATGGGGATGACGTGCGCGCAAATCCTGCAAATGACCTCGTCCGACTGGGTCGCCAAATCGACGAGTAAGGATGCGTCGAACATCGACTCCCATCTGCGCGCAATCCGCGCTTACGGCCGCTGCTATGATGAACGCACCGACCGGCTGGCGGCTTTGCTCGCGCGTGGCGGTAAAGGTCCCACGAAGGCGGCTCGCGCGGATTTTGTCGCATTCGAGTCAGCGCTGAAGGACTTCGCCGCCAAGGCGCTCGCCGACGCGCAGCCTCCCGCAGACAGCCAAAAGACCTCCTACGCCAACCTTTACGAGAAACAGTTCCGCTACATCTTCTATCAGGAGTATGAAGCGAAGGCCGTCAAGCCCGCTCCTTCCGCGATGAAACCTCCCGCGCCGGCGGCGACGCCACCCGCCCACACAGATTCGCCTCCGTCCGCCGATTCGCCGCACACTGCAACAGCCCAGGAACGGGCGCGAAGCGACGCCGACCCGATGACGATGGCCAAGAATCGCTTCGGAAAGATTCTCGAACCGCTCCCGGACGATCAAATGCACGAACTCCACCGGGCCTTCGGCGAAGTCATCGGGGCGCATCCCATCAGCGAGCAAACGCGGCTTGCAGTCTATCGCTACGCGATCTCAATCCTTGAGCCGCCATCCGCGACGCCTTTTGCACCGCCGCCATTCTGACGCTCGCGTTCGAACTGGATTCGCTGCGCCCAATTCGGTTATAACCTCACAGGATGCCCGCCGCCGCGATCTCCGTCGAAAACCTGGAAAAATACTTTCCTCCCGCGCTCTCCGGGTGGCGCACGTTGCTCCATCCGTTCGCCCAGGCGACGGTCTGCGCCCTCGCGGGTGTTTCCTTCGCCGTCGAGCCGGGAGAGATCATGGCGCTCGTCGGCCACAACGGCGCGGGAAAGACGACCCTGATGCGCATCCTCGCGACGCTGGTTCTCCCGACGCGCGGCCGGGCCGCGCTCGACGGTTTCGACGTCGCGCGCGATACCGAAAGCGCGCGAAAGCAGTTTGGCTACCACACCGGCGGCGACGAAGGATTCTACGGACGGCTGAGCGGCCGCGAAAACCTCGCATTTTTCGCGGCCATGAACAACATCTCCGGGCCGGGGGCGCGCGAGAAGATAGATTCCGTCTCGGCGTGGATGGGCATCGCGGACGACCTGGACCGCCAGGTCCGCACCTATTCGACCGGGATGCGCCACCGCCTCGGTCTTGCCCGTGCATTGCTGCACGGCCCCGCCGTCTTGCTGCTGGACGAGCCGACGCGCAGCCTCGATCCACTCGCGGCGGCGGATTTCCGGCGCCTGCTCAAGGACGAACTCGTCCGCCGGCGCGGCACCACGCTCCTGTTTGCTTCGCACTCGCTCGCCGAAGTGGAAGAAATCGCCGATCGCGTCTTGCTGCTCGATCACGGAAAAATGCTCGCCTGCGATTCACCGCGCGGCCTTCGCGCAGCCACCGGCGCAGCGACGCTCGAAGCTGCGATTGCGCATCTCGTTCATCAGAGCACCGCTGCGGAGACGCTTCCATGAGCACCGTGGGGACGCTCCGCAAGATCGCCGCATTCTTCTGGCGCGACTTCCAGATCGCGCGTGGCTATCGCATGGCCCTGCTGGCTCAAACGGTCGAAGAATTTTTCGGCGTGGCCACGTTTTACTATCTCGCGCGCTTCGTCGATAGCCCTCAACTCGAGCGGGCGTTGCCTGCCGGCGCCAACTACTTTGCGTTCGCGCTCGTGGGCTTTGCATTTTTCGATTACCTGAACGTGTCGATGACTGCGTTCGACTCGAGCCTCGAGGAGGCGCGCCAAAACCGCACCCTCGAAGCGCTGCTCGTGACGCAAACTCGGCTCCCCGTGATCCTCGCCGGCTCCGCGGTGTACCCGTTCGTGGCCCTCGCGCTGCGGACGTGCGTCTATCTCGCGATGGGCGCACTGTTTTTCGGCTTTGCGCCGAGGACGGCCAATTGGCCCGGTGCCATTCTGATTCTGCTCGCTTCGATCCTCGCCTTCGCGGGCCTCGGAATTTTATCGGCGAGCTACCAGATCTTGTTTAAGCGCGGAAATCCCGCGAAGTGGATTGTGCTGGGGGTATCAGGGCTCGTGGGCGGGATGATGTATCCGGTCGCCGTCCTGCCGGCGCCGTTGCGAATGCTCGCACGAATCGTTCCGGTCACGTATTCTCTCGAAGGGATGCGTGCCGCGCTTCTCGAAGGAGCCGGCTGGAGCGGTCTGTGGCACTCGCTGGTGGCGCTTCTCATCTTCGCGGCGGTCCTGATCCCGCTTTCGTTCGCGGTGTTTGCCTGGGCGCTTCGCCGCACGAGAATCACGGGCACTCTCACACACATCTAGCAGCGGCATGTGCCGGAATCGATATGGCCGTGCCTTGACCCCGCAACGCGGCCGGCGTAGCGTTTAGTAAGAGTTCTCAGTGATGAGACGTCAAGTGATCCCCGCTCACCGGCATGCGCATCCACCGAAATCGTCGTCCGCCCGGAATCCCCTTTGCCTGCTGGTCCTAGGCATATGGCTCATGGCTGCGGCGCCGCTTCACTCGCAATCGCAAGCTCCCACCGAACCGCAGTCGCAGCCGGGCGATCAATCATTGGGCGACGCGGCACGCAAGGCCAGAGCCGAGAAGAACAAATCCGCTCCAGCAAAGGTGTACACGCAAGACGACCTGTCGCACCTGCCAAGCAGTGGTGTTTCCGTCGTAGGCCAGAAAGCCTCGACAACTTCCTCGTCGCCGGAGTCAACCGGTTCGGGCGCTGAGACCAAGCCGGACGCTTCCACAAAGGCCGGGGATAACGAAGAGACGTATTGGCGCGGCGAAACGCGGAAACTTCTGGACCAGATGGCCGCAGTGGACCGGACAATCGCAAAGGTGAAAGACGAGATCAAGAAATACGGAAATGGCGGTTTTGACACGTCCACCGGGCTGGCCGAGGGCGTCATTTACGTGCAAGACCGGAACAGCGAACTCCAGGACTTGCAAAAGAAAAAAGAAGGACTCGAGAAGCAGATGGATGCTCTCCAAGAAGCGGGCCGCAAAGCGGGGGCGTCCCCCTCCTGGTTTCGTTAGCGGCCATTTCCGGAAGGCCAAGAATCGCTTCGGGTGCGAGCCGACCCGGAACCCCTACCCTTCAGCGCTCGCGGACAGCAAACGTGTGATGAGCTTTTCCAGGCGGGCCGCATCCGCTTCAGACATGTTCGTGAACTCCACGCCCATGCCCTCGCCTGCAACGACGTTCCTTACAGTGGCTCGGCTGCGTATTTCTCCTTCCGGAACGGACAGCAGAATCGTGACGACCGTGCCCAAGGGCGCCGTCGTGGGGGTGGCGATGAACAGGCCGCCGACATTCAGATCGCGGACGCGCGAGACGCTCGACTGCGTGCCGTTTTGCCAGGCGACCCAGACACCCTTCGGCGTGGGGATTCGTTGAAACCGGCGATTGGACTTAGACATGTTCCCGGGACATGGGACTCCGTTAGAATAACAAGACTATAACGTCGCTGGCGAGGCGATTCATCCCTTCGCATCTCTCTTTTGAGCAAGGCCATTTGTCGAAAGTATATCAATAAGAGTATCTGACGAGACGGTTACTGCACGGGTGTGTTTCCTTGCACCTAAGTGGCATGAGTGGTTGAGGCTGGCTTTCTGCCGCGGCTTACGAGGCACCGCTCTGGGGCTCCGAACTTGCGGATAGCGGCCGCGTACAGTAGAGTTTTTGTCCGGCTCGACAGGCGCCGCGCCATGAAAGTTCCAGTCCTCGATCTAAAAGCCGAGTACGCGCAACTGCGGGACGAGATTCTGCCTGCGCTCGACCGTGTCTGCCAGAACGCCTCCTTCGTCCTCGGAGAAGAAGTCGAGGCATTCGAGAGGGAATTCGCGGACTTCTGCGGGACGCGGCACTGCGTTGCACTCGCCAATGGAACCGCGGCGCTGCACCTGGGCCTCCTGGCTCTCGGAGTGCAAGCGGACGACGAGGTCATCACCAGCCCCAATACATTTCTCGCCACCGCCGAGGCAATCACATACTGCGGCGCGGTGCCCGTGTTCGTCGATATCGATCCGGCCACGGCCAACCTTGATCCCAAGCTCATCGAGAGGGCCATCACACCCCGGACGCGCGCCATTTTGCCTGTTCACCTCTATGGCCGCCCCGCCGATATGGACCCGATTAGCGACATTGCCGCGCGCCACAATCTCCGCGTTCTCGAAGACGCCGCTCAGGCACACGGCGCACACTACCGGGGCCGGCGCGTCGGGAGCCTGGGCCATGCGGCCGTATTCAGCTTCTATCCCACGAAGAATCTGGGCGCGTACGGCGAAGGAGGAGCGCTCACAACCGACGACGAACAGGTAGCAAAGTTTGCGCGCGCGGCGCGATCGCACGGGCAGACGGCGCGGTACGAGCACGAGTTCGTCGGCTACAACTACCGGATGCACGGATTTCAGGGGGCCGTGCTGAGAATCAAGCTGCGCCATCTGTACGCGTGGACCGCGCGGCGCCAGGAAATCGCGCGCGAATATCGCCGCCTGCTCGCCGGCACCCGCCTGGAGATGCCCGTGGACGATCCACGCGACGAATGCGTGTATCACCAGTTCGTCGTTTATGCGGACAATCGCAACTCGATCGTCACGCAGCTCGCCGCTCGCGAAATCGAGACCGTGGTCCACTACCCGCGGCCCGTGCACCTTCAGCCCGCATATTCGTCGCTGGGGCTTCCGCCGGGAACTTTTCCTCACGCCGAGCGCGCCTGCGAGCGTGTCTTCAGTCTGCCGGTGCACCCGGGTTTGACGTCAGAGCAGGTTGCCTTCGTGGCAAGTTCGGTCCGGGAAGTGGTGGGAGACAAATAGATTTCGCGCGGAGGTGCCGTCAGGCGTTCGCGCTGCTCGAAGCCGATTGATTGTGGGGCGCGGGCGTTTCACCCGCTTCATGCGCCGGCGCGGGCGTGAAACCCGCCGGCCCTGCCGCATTCGTCGTGCGGTCCCGCAGCATTTCCGAAAGCCCCTCAAAAACCTTGGAGCAGGAATCGCGCAAGGCCTGGTCCGCCAAACGCATGAGCGACTCAATCACGTTCTGCCCGTGCTCGTTGAGCCGGCGCACCGATGAAACCATCCAGGAATCGCTCGCCGTCTGCAAGCGGTCCTCATAACGTCCCGCCGCGTCCTCATTCGCTCGCTCGATACTTGCGGCCCACTCTTTGTGTTGCAGTTCGCGCTCGGCGCGGTATCCATCGAGCGCGGACGCAAACTCTGCCGCGAGGATGCTTCGGCCTTCCGAGATGTTCGTCTGTATCTCCGAAGCCATCTGCGCCTGGAAGCGCTCCACCAGCACTCCGGAATTCGACTCGACGTTCCGGAGGATTTGCTCGGCAAAGCCCTCGAGCTCTCGCTGCCGCTCCTCGAGCGCACCACGGCTGCTGATCGCAAACCCTTGCACTTCCTGCTCGGAGATGCTGCGGAGAACTTGTCCGAACGATGCGGCGGCGGCCTCCGCGGCTTCGTCGAGCCGCGTCCTCGTCCGGCCTGCGACCTCGACCGCAAGACCATCGAGTCGCTGCTCAATTTGAGCGAGGCGGCCGGTGGACTGCTCTTCCAGCCGCGCCTCGAACTTGGTGGCCGCGAGAGACGCTTTCTCGTCGAAGCTGTTCCCCGCCGTCGCCATCGTCTGCTCGACCAGCACCTGAAGCCGGGCTCGCGCCTCCTGCTGGAACCATTCGGAGGAGCGGCCGATCGATTCGGCGGCGGCATGGGAAGCTCGCACGCCGCTCGCGTCCAATTCTTCGTTCCACTTCGTCAGAGCTTCCTTCCGAGCGGATTCAAAATCATTGCGGAGGCCCACGAGCGTCCCGGCCATTTGCGAGGCCGCCTCGCGTTGATTGTTTTCGGAAACCTGCCGGAGGCGCTCGCGTTGCAGACGCAAGCTCTCTTCGGCCTCCACCTCGCGGGCGGCAAGCTCTCGGAGCAGCTCGGGAACACGCTCGATGCGGGGCGTGAGTTTCGACTCCACTTCTGCAATCGTCCGCTCGACGAACTCCTGGCCAAGGGAATCGAGCGTCGGCGCAAGACGCTGGGGCACCCCGGCTGCCAGGTTCTCGGCCCTGCGGCTTAGCTCATCCGTCTGCGCATCGAGGATGTTTTCGAGCCGCCGATGCAGTTCGTTGAGCGTGTCGTGGCTCGCGGCCTCGAGCTGCGCCGAGTATTCCTTCATCCGGCCCGCCGCATGCTCGATTTCGGCGAGCGACGACCGGGCGCGCGCCACTTCCTGCTCCAGGGCTGATTTCACACCGGCGAGCGCCTCGCGCGCCTCGGCATGCAATTGCCCCACGGGCTGGCGGAGTTCGGCGAATCGTTCGGACAACTTTTGTTCGGCGCCGCGCAGCACATCCTGCGACCGCCCCGACAATTGCTCGACCAAACGCTCGATACTGCTGTCAAGCGAAGATTGAAGCAGCTCATTCCACTGCGCCTGCGCGAGCGACATTTCCGACTCGAGACGTTGCCGCCAGCTCGCCGCCGCGTTTTCGGTGGAGGCCGCCGTCTCCTTGGAGATCTCGTCTGACTTGAGCTGTGCCCGCGCTGCCTCGGCAGCTTCCAACTGGAGGCGCGCCTGCGCCACACGACCTGTTGATTCGATCGCCGCGTCGTTTTCTGCGCGCAGGGCCTGCGTTCCCCGGTCCAGCTCGTGCAAGAGCTCGCGGGCGTGGCGCAAGCCGCGTTCAAACTCCGCCTGCAATCCGGTGATGAGTTCCTCTTGCTTCGCGGCCACCTCGGCGGAGAAGACCCCGACGGCGCCGCCGTGCATGCGCTCAAACTCTTCGATCGTACGGTGGATATGTTCGGCCGCTTTCGCCGCCGCAGTCTCCGCGGCCTGGCTCGCCTGCCGTTCGATCTCCGCGTTCCATTCCCGCAGAAGCGGGCTTTCGGCCGCCGGCGCGGGCTCTTGTCCGAGTGTGGATGCAGCCAAAGAAGCGGATTCCGGAAATGAGTTCGTCATATGGGCCGTCGTTCTCTCCGTGAAAGTGGCGGTCTCCTCTGAAATCCCGCTCGATTCCGGCGCTTCGGTAGTTTGCGGTTCCTGCTGCGCGAAATAGTCGGCGGGCTGCATCTCTAGGTCACCTGATTTCCAGTCGGCGGGCGGCGATTCCAGATTCCAGATGTTCGCCGGGCTCTCGAGCTCCACCGCGATTTGAAAGAATTCCCGCACGGAATGCGGCCGCTGAATCCACGCGACCCGTGCGCGCAGGTTGCGGCGCGAAGCCTCGTGCGGGACCTCGATGGTTACCCAGGTATTCTTCGGCAAGTGATGCTTCGACGAATAGCGGCACCCATGGAGATTCAAAGCGAGCGTCGAGGTGCGCTCTTCGAATGGCTGGCCGAGAAGGTCGATTCCGCGAACGATCAGAGGAACGGACTGGGAGACTCTTTCACTGCGCCGGCGCTGGGTGCTTGGTTGGTTGGAATCCACGTCTTGCACCAGGATCCTCGGGACAATCTGCGAAAGGATAACACTGTCATCCCTTCGGGTCGAGGGGCGAGATCGCTTCACTCAAACAAGAGACTCGAATAAGCCGCCGCGGCCTCTTGAAAATTTACCCGCGGCGGCCAGTGAAATGGAGCTTGCTACTTCTTCTTTTTCGGTCGAAGGCCGACAGCCGTGCTTTCGCCGCCGCCCATGGCGGCCAGCGCGTCGAGGTTTTGCTTTGCCTGCGCGGCGTAAGGTCCGTTCGGGTCCAGGTCGATGCACTTCTGGTAGGCGTCGGCGGTTCCGGGAGGAATGATATAGGTCATCTTATCTCCCTCCTGCTTCGCGTCGATCGCGCCAGTATACGCGCTCCCGAGCAAGAACCACGCCTGCGCGTCTTTCGGGTCGGCCTGCGTCGCCTTTTGCAGGGGCGCGACTGAATCCTTGAAATCTCCCTTGTTGTTGAGCACGATGCCCACGTTCTTCCAGCACCGCACGCCTACCCCCTGTGTGGGATCGAGCGCGGCAGCCTTGTCACAATCGGCGATCGCTTCGGCAATTTTTGAACTGGTCACCGCGGGATCGGTCTGTCCTACCGCCACATTGGCCAGAACCGTGGCCGCCTGCGTGTAATATTCCGGCGCAGGTTGCAGCTCGATTGCCTTTTGATAGGCGTTGGCCGCGTCGTCGAACCGCCCTGCGGATTCGTACGCCTGTCCAAGATTGGCCCACACGATCGCATGGTTCTTCACATCCTTCGCCGTGACTCCCTGCTCCGCCTGCTGAAACTCCGTGATCGCAGCCTGATAGTCGGCGTTCATCTTGTCCTGAATTCCGCTCTTCTGATCGGCTGTAGCCGCGCGGAGTTGTGTACGCAGGCCGGCGGAGTCGTCCATGGCGGCCTTCCCGGCGTTGAAGTGAGTCTGCATCTCTTTGAACTTGTTCTGCGATTCCGCTTGAGCCTTTTGCTGTTCCGCAGTAGGGCCTTGCTGTGCGGCGATCTGCTTGAAGTTGAAGTCGACCTCGGTGTCCCCGTCCGCTTGGACTTGATGCTTTTCCGTGAAGTTCAAAGTTCCCGCCGTATCGGTCACAGTGAACGTATACACACCGCCCTGCAACCCGATCTGACTATATTTCCCATTCTTGTCGGTCTTCAGCGAAAAGGTTCGTCCTGATTCGCTTTTCATTACTACGGTGACGTCCGCCCAAGGCTTCCCGTCGCGATCGAGCACTTGGCCGGCAACGCGAGCGTTTTGTGCGCCGGCGACTGCGGCAAACGCAAGACCTATGGCAAGCATGGTCCAGATACGTATGAATCGTCTCATCTGGTTGATCCCTCCGACAGCCGAATACGGATTCCCCCTGCTAAGGCTATTATTGCGCAACTCGCGTCCGATAGGCGATAGGGTCGCGCATCTCCGCCTCGGCAAACGCCTTGAGGCGCAGCCGGCAACTATCGCACGTCCCGCACGCTTCGTCCTCAAATTGATAGCACGACCACGTCCGGTCCAGCGGCGCACCGAGTTCCGCGCCGCGGCGAACGATTTCGCTCTTGCGCATCGCGATCACCGGCGTCACGATTTCAATGTGCGTTTCCGGGCGCGTTCCCTCGCGAATCAGCGCCTCGAAGGCGCGATAGTACTCCGGCCGGCAATCGGGATAGCCTGAACTATCTTCCGCCACCGCACCAATGAAGATAGCCGTCGCGCCGATCACTTCCGCCCAGCTGACTGCCGCCGAAAGAAAGTGAGCGTTGCGGAAGGGCACGTACGTAATCGGAATCCCGCTGTGCGGCGCAAGCGCTTCGCCCGATTCGGGCACCGAAATGCGCTCGTCGGTCAGCGCCGAGCCTCCGATCTGTGCGAAGGCATCGAACCTTACCACCAGCCCCTCCCGCACCCCGTAGAAATCCGCAATCGCTTCGAACGCGCGCCGTTCCCGCTGCTCCGTCCTCTGCCCATAACTCGCGTGCAATAGAGCGAGGCGGTGGGTCTGGTTCGCGATCGCGGTCGTCACGCAGGAGTCCATGCCCCCGCTCAACAGCACGACCGCCTTGGGTTTCTCCGCCATCGCCCGATCTCAAACCCCCTTCATCGCCGGGTCCCAGATGAACTTGTGCAACTGCAGGCCGAGCCGCACGGGCAGCCCGTCGGCCAGGATCCATTCCGCCATTTCCCGCGCGTTCAACCCGGGCCAGCGCCCCTCCGGGTCCGCGAAGACCGGAGAAAACAGCACTTGATGGACCCGCTCGGCGAGGCGATGGCGTGCCGTGAAATCGCGCGCAAAATCATAGTCCCGCCGGCTCGCAATCACAAACTTGATTTCGTCTTTGCGGTCCACGGCGTCGAGGTTGGCCGTATCGAATGTGTCCGCTTCGCCCGAGTCGGGGCACTTCACATCCACGATCTTGATCACCTCGCGCGGCAGCGTGCCGACGAAGCGCTCCCCGCTCGTTTCGATCATCACCGTATAGCCCGCGGCGAGAAGTTTCTCAGCCAGCACGGGCGTTTCAGGCTGGAGCAGCGGTTCGCCGCCGGTGATCTCCACGAGCGCAATCCGTCCAGCTCCCTCTCCGGCGAGCGAGCGCACCCGCTCCAGAATTTCGGCGACGCTGTATTTCGTGCCCCCATGGAATGCGTACGCTGTATCGCACCACATGCAGCGCAGGTTGCAGCCGGTGAGCCGCATGAAGATGCAGGGCAATCCCGCGCGGGTGCCTTCTCCCTGAATGGATTTGAAGATTTCGGTGATAACCATGGTGCGGTGCTTCCAAGAAACGAACGCCTGCCTAGGGACGATACGTTGCCGCCGTCGTCTCCGTCTCCCACACGGTGATGCTCGCGACGCCCGCCCCGTTGGGCGTCTGGCGGAGCTGCCTCGACGTCTCGTCGTAAATGTGGCGCGCGATATTCTCCGCCGAAGGGTTCAGCTTGTCGAAGGGCGCAAGCTCATTCAGGTATTTGTGATCGAGCGACTGAATCACGCCTCGAATCACCTGCTTGAGATGGACGAAATCGTAGAGCAGCCCGACCGAATCGATCTCCTTGCCGGCCAGAGTCACGCGCACTTTGTAGTTGTGCCCGTGCAGGTCTTCGCATTTCCCTTTGTATTCGCGCAGGTTGTGCGCCGCAGCGAATGTCTCGTCCACACTTACTTCGTACATGGGCTGTCCTTCTCGGCGAAAGCGACGCTATTCCGGATGGTTTTCCATGAAGCGCGCAACTTCCGCGAGGTCCTGCGTGGTTGTGTATTCGGGCAGGGACTCAAGGAAAATCTTACCATACTGCATGCGCAGAATGCGGTTGTCGAGGATGGACAAAATGCCGCGGTCGGTCTTCGACCGGATGAGCCTGCCGAAGCCCTGCTTCAGCGCCAGCACCGCCTCTGGAACCTGGTACTCGGCAAACGCGTTGCGGCCATCCTCGTCGAGCGCCCGCACGCGGGCCGCGACAATCGGGTCGCTCGGCACGGCAAACGGCAGCTTGTCGATGATGACGCAGGAAAGCTGCGCGCCGGGCACGTCCACTCCCTGCCAAAAACTCGACGTGGCAAACAGCACGGCGTTCGGCGTCGTGCGGAAGCGGTCGAGCAGAATCGATCGCGGCGCGGTCCCCTGAAGGAAAAGAGGAAAGCTCACTCGTCCCGAGACGCGCTCGTGGATGTCCTTCATCTGCGCGTAGCTCGTGAACAGGCAAAAAGCGCGCCCCTTCGAAATCTCGAGCAGGCGCGTGATTTCCTCGGCGGCGCTCGCCGCGAACGCCGGATTCCGCACGTCCGGCAGCGCGCGAGGAATATAGAGCAGCGCCTGCGTGCGGTAGTCGAACTCCTGCGGCAGCACGCTCTCATTCGCGGGCATCACGCCGAGCCGCTGCTTCAGATAATCGAACCGCCCGCCGACGGCGAGCGTCGCGGACGTGAGAACAACCGTATCGAATCGATCGAAGAGCTTTTCGCGCAGGATTCCGCTTACGTCGATCGGCGTCGCCGCTAGAAACACGCCCCGCCCGCGCCGCTCGTACCAATACACGTAGCCTTTCTCTTCGCTTTCGAGCAGAAATGCCAGCTCGCGGCGCATCTCGGCGGCCCGTCGCGCCATCGCGACCACTTCTTCCGGCTTCGGCGTGAGCGCCGATAGTTCGGTTTCGACCCGCTTCACGCTCGAAGCCAGCTCGTCGTACTCCTCGCGATTCTGATCGAGGAACGAACGCCTCTCCGCCGGCCCGAACGGGTAGCGCCCCTCGCGCTCCGGGAACCGCTCGAAAAAGCTGCGGGCTCGCTCGCGCATGCGGGCCAGATTTCTCCGCAGCGGCGCCTCTTCGATTCGTAGCACGCGCAGCAGATTTTCGGCGTCGCGCCCCAGCTCTTCGAAGCGGTAGCTCGAAAGCTGCCGCCCGAAATAATCGCTCGCCACGTCCTCGATCTCATGCGCTTCGTCGAACACCACTGCGGAGTATTCCGGCAGGATCGAGCCGAAGTCGTCTTGCCGGATGGCGAGGTCGGCAAAGAAAAGATGATGGTTGACGATGATCAGGTCCGCTTCCTCCGCCCGCTGGTGCATCGCCGTGATGAAGCATCGCTGAAACTCCGCGCATTTCTGGCCCGTGCAGAGATCGCTGCGCGCGTCGATGCGGTTCCACAGCTCGGCGTCGTCGGGAAGAAATGTCAGCTCGCTGCGGTCGCCGGTTTCCGTCAGCTTCTCCCATTCGCGGATCTGAGAAAACCAGTCGATCTCGTCGATCCCTTTCAGGACCGGCTGCCCGTCCATCTGATGCACCTTTTGCCGGCAAAGGAAGTTCGCGCGGCCCTTCATTAGCGCCGCTTTCAGGTTTGGCGCGAAATGTTTCTGAAGGAACGGCACGTCCTTCTGAAAAAGCTGTTCCTGAAGCGATTTGGTCGCGGTCGAGATGACCACGCGGCGCCCGCTGCGGATGGCGGGAATCAGATACGCGAGGGTTTTGCCGGTGCCTGTGCCGGCTTCGATTACAACGTGCTGGTGCTTGGCGAAAGCCTCATCCGCGATCTGCGCCATCGCCAGCTGCGACGGCCGGAACTCGTATCCCGGATGACGCTTTTCGAGCAGCCCGCCAGGACCAAAGATTCCTTCGACGGTGATTTCCTCGGCTTTCGCGGTGGCGGCTTTTTTCGGCATGGATGCTTCCGGCGTTCGCAGGCCGGGAAAGGCAGAACGCTAAAATAGCACATCGTTCGGGAGAAAGATTCGGCGTCAGCGCCGCAAGGCTTCTTCGAGGCTTTTCACCCAATGCGCAAGATGCTCGAGCGATGCAGGATGCGTCTGATCGACCTCGAGCGGCGTGATGGAGGCGGCGCCGTCGCGGATCGCGGCATGATCCGTGGCGGGATCGATTTCGCCCGTCAGCTGCTGCTCGCTCAGCCAGTAGTAGTGCCGCCCGCGCGGGTCGGTGCCGGCTTGCAACAGGTTCCGCGTGATTTTCGACGACTGCCGCGTGATCCGCACCTCTCCAGTCCAGTCCTGCGGTACGTTGACGTTGAGCATCACGCCCGCCGGAAGCCCTTCGCGCAGGACCAGAGGCACCAGGCTGTGCGTGAACTGCGCCGCCGGCGTAAAATCGAATTCCCTTCCCCGGTACGCCACCGACACGGCAATCGCCGGCACGCGGTTGACAGCCGCTTCCATCGCGGCGCCGATCGTGCCCGAGTAGTAGATATTTTCGCCGATGTTGCCGCCGCGGTTGATCCCGGACACGACGATGTCGGGCCTTTCGGGCAGCAGCTTGTGAATCGCCAGGATCATCGCGTCGGCGGGCGTGCCTTCGATCGAGTACTCGCGCTCGGCAATCTGATCGCAGTAGATCGGCTGCCGCAAAGTGAGCGATTGCGCCGCCGCGCTGCGCTCTTGCGAGGGCGCAACGACCGTGACCGTGCCCAGATCCTTTATCCCCTGCACCAGCGCGCGCAGGCCCGGCGCGTGAATCCCGTCGTCATTTGTAATCAAGATGCTCGTCATGCCAGTTTGCCTCGGGTGAAACGGCGAACGCGGGCTGCCGGGATTAGTATGGACCGCCCATAATGCGAATGAGATTATTCAGATCCTCTGCAAAGGCCATTCGCAATACTTAACCGCAAATCGTCGAGGCTTTTCGCTGGCCTGTCGCAGAAGCCCCGCCACAATCCGACTGCCTCCTGATTCGATTCCAGATGATAGAACTCGATGACGAAGGAGAGCCCAAATCCACCTCTCTCATAGTGGACAAAGGCGCTCTCCTTGGCCACGCCAGCGAAAATCAGCCGACGGCGTGGCAGGGCCGCGTCGGTTATCACATCGGTCGCTTCAAACGCTTGACCGGGGTCGGCAATCGCGAGGCTATCCTGCCCTTGCCGTTTGAAATCCTTTAGGATTGCGAAGGGGAAAGCGTTCACTGTTCGCAAGATCTTGTAATCCTCAGCGAGAAATGCTTGACGCTTGGCGGACGACATCCCCGGTTCCGTGAAGGCAATCGCCAGTGGCTCAACGAGCATCGGCTCGGGCGGCCTTCTCCTGAATCCCAAGTAAGCGCCAATTGCTAACAAGAGTGGCAGAACGCCGAAAATCAAGACCTTCCAAAAGCGAGTCATGGTTGGAAACTGAATATATGGTCGGGACGACTGGATTTGAACCAGCGACCTCACGCACCCCAAGCGTGCGCGCTACCAGGCTGCGCCACGTCCC
>Ga0209415_10009114_pt1 | contig 17081 bp, 12 predicted proteins | sample PeaSoiSIISIP2007_FD_187696 | JGI IMG/M metagenome (GOLD analysis project Ga0209415, IMG submission 187696) | Peat soil microbial communities from Weissenstadt, Germany - SII-SIP-2007 (SPAdes) (version 2) | ecosystem: Environmental > Terrestrial > Soil > Wetlands > Peat | place: Germany... | reverse complement strand
CTAGGGCTCCCCGGGAGCGCCCGCCGGGGTCGCTGCCCCGGTGGCGCTCGCCGCGGCGAGTCGCCGAGTGACCACGTAGGCGATGACCGCCGCCGCCACCACCCCGCCCGCGATCGCGATGCCGAGCACCGGGACCAGCGGTCCCGGGCTCGCCGTCGCGGGCAGCGCGTTCGGCTGCAGCGACACCGTCACCGACACCGTCCCGTTCGACGTGTCGACCGCCTGCGTCGACGTCGCGTAGCCGGTCGCCGACGCCGTCACCGTGTACTTCCCGTTGAACACCGGCGTCTGCGCCGCCCCCAGCGCGTCCGTCGACAGCGAGCGCTCGTACGGCACCGCCTCCGGCGACACCGTCCCGGAGACCTGCACCGCCGCGTCGCCGATCGGCAGACCCGTCACCGCATCGACCACGAGCGCGTAGACCGTCACCGTCGGCGGGAAGATCGGCACGTCCCGGATCCCGCCCGCCCCGTTGACCGCCAGCATGAACGTGTTCACCGCGTAGATCGCCGGAGCGCCCGCCACCACGACCGTGATCGTGTACGTCCCGTTCGCCAGCGCCAGCGTGTACCTCCCGCTCAGGTCCGTCGTCCCCGCCGTCGCCCCGTTCACCGACACCGTCGCCTGCGAGAACGGCTGCCCGTTGAGGCCGTCCGAGACGACCCCCGTCCAGGCATACGTCATCGGGTCCAGAACGACCCGGATCCCCGAGACGTTCCCGTGCACGAGCAGCGGTTCGCTCACCGCCGCCCGGCCCGGCGCCCCGATCGTCAGCGTGTACTGCCCCCACAGCGCCGTGAACGTGAACGCTCCCGTCGAGTCCGACGTCGTCGCGTCCCCGGCCCCGTCCGAGATCACCGCGCCCGCGAACGGCACCGTCTGGCCGTCCGGGCCCGGCGCGAGCACCGTCCCCGAGATGCTGAACCGGTTCGCCGGCCCGATCGGGTCCAGGAAGATCGGCGGGACCTGGATCAGGTAGCCGCTGATCAGCTTCACCGCGACGCTGCCCGGGAAATACCCCGGCGCGCTCGCGAGCAGCGTGTACGGCCCGGGCGGCCCCGACAGCGCGTAGGTCCCCGTCGCACTGTCCGCCATCGCCGGCGTCGTGCAGTTCCCCGTCGACCACGTCGGACAGGCGACCGCCTGCGCTCCGGGGATCGGCGACTGCGAGTCGCTGCCCAGGATCGTCCCGGTCGCGAACCCGTAGAGCTCCAGGTCGATGAGACCGAGCGCCACGACCTCCCCGGGCTGCAGCGCGAGAGGAAGGAACGTCGAGTTGTACAGCGTCGCGTTCACCTGGATGATGTAGAGCCCCGCCTGGACCGCGAGCACGAACGTCCCGCTCGAGCCCGTCTGGGTCGCCGCGTAGCAGTACGGATAGCCCTTCAGGACCGCCGCCGAGCACGCCGAGACGTTCGCCCCGTTCACCGGGATCCCGCTCGGAAGCCCCACGACCGTCCCCGTCACGTACGCGAACTCGTTGAGCACCACCTTGCCGACCCAGACCCAGCCGTCCGAGGGCAGCTCCACGAGCTTCGAGTTGTTGCTCACGAAGTTCTGGTAGCTCACGTTCAGCACGTCCAGCCCCGGCGCCCCGGAGATCCAGAAGTACCCCGAGCCGTTCGCGTTCGCCTCGTTCGGGCAGAACGGATCGGTCTGCGGGCACAGCGTCACGTTCGCGAACGGGATCGGCATCCCGGACGGATACGAGATCACGTAGCCCGCCACGATCCCACGGCCCGTCAGGTTCACCGGCGCGATGTTCACCGTCGCGCCGAACGCCACCGGCGTCACCGTCCAGTTCGTGTAGTAGTCGGGCAACGCCGAGGCCGTGATGTTGTCCTGCGGGCTCGGCGGCGCGTCGATCCTAAAGCCGCCGGTCGCGTTGCTGACGACCCCGCTCGCCCCCACGGCTCCCCAGGAGCTCGAGATGTTCAGCGTCGCTCCCCCGATCGGGAAGTGCAGCCGCGTGTCGAGCACCGTGCCGGTGACCCAGCCCCACTGCTCGATGCCGCCCTGGCTGCCGCCGGGCAACAGGCTGTCGAGGTTCACCGTCGCGCTCTGGTTGATATCGATGCACCGCACGACGCTCGTGTTGTAGTCCGGCGCGGAGACGAAGATCGTCCCGCACGTCCCGGGTGGCGCCGTCGCGTTGATGTAGCCCGCCCCGTTCGCCGTCCCGGCGTTGGTGTTGGACACGCCCGGGGAGCCCCACGTCGAGTTGACCGTCAGGTTCCCCCACGGCACCGTCTGGTTCGACGGGCTCGACCGGATGTAGCCGCTGACCCACCCGTAGTGCGGCAGCGAGAGGTTCCCCGCCATCAGGGACGCGTTGCCCGCCGTCACGTTCGTTCCCGTGAGCGCGAACGGCAGGTACGCCGTCGCCAGCGCTGCCACGGTGATGTCGGTCCCCGGCGAGATGATCCCGATCACGTCGCCGCCGCCGTCGTCGAGCATCGTGGTCGTGTTCCCGCTCCCCTTGAACGCCGTCGCCGTCACGTAGCGCACCGGGCTCGTGTTCTGCGTCGAGAGGTCCATGATCCGCCCGTAGATGATCCCGAAGATGTTCGAGACCACCGGGTACGCGATCGGGAACGTCTGCAAGGTCGCGTTCGACACGTTGGCGATCACGTTCACCGAGACGAAGCCGCCCGCCTGGGTGCCGGCCCCCGTCGCGTGACCCACGATCTTGACCGTGTCGAGCGAGCCCGCCACCGCCGGGGCGCTCACGTTGAAGACGCCCCCGAGGTTCGCGGAGGTCGACGGGCCGCACAGCGACGCCGACGTGCACGCGGAGATCGTCAGGTCCCCCGGGCCGAGGCCGTCCTTGTACGTCACGAGGTTCGTCCAGCTCGACGGGCCGATCACGACCCGGCCGGTGATCCACTTGTTCGGGTTGAGGTACATCGTCGGCAGGAACAACGTCCCGTTCAGGTCGAGGCCCGTGACGTTGATGAACAGGCTACCGGGGATGTACCCCGGCGCCGAGAAGTTCAGGTACAGGACCCCCGTCGGCAGCGACAGGTTGTAGTCGTCGAGGTTGTTGATCCAGGTGTTCGGGATCTGGCTCGGCGTCCCGCCCGGCGACTCGAAGGACATCGTCAGGCCCTGCACCGGGATCCCGGTCACGTTGTCGACCGCCTGGCCGACCACCCACTCCGCGAGCGACGCGGCCGCGGGCGCCGGCGCGGCCGTCGGGCCGCTCGTACCCTGGCTCGTGGTCAGGGAGTAGAGCGTCACCGTCGAGGCGTTGACGGTGACCCCGGGCTCGGTCACGTTGACCCACGTCCAGTTCGACGTGTATCCCGCGGCCGTGAACACGAGCTCGTAAGCGCCCCGCGGGAGCGGATACGCCGCCAGGTTGCCGAAGTAGTCGCCCGCCGTGTTGGTCGTCGGCGACGTCCCGAGCTGCCCGCAGCCGGTCCCGCCCTGGCTCGCGATCGGGCATGCCGTCACCGAGGCGTCGTAGATGCCGCTCCCCGCCTGCGTGACGACCTGGCCCTCGACGAACCCGTCCTCGGTCAGGTCGAGCGTCCCGATGTTGGTCACCTTCCCGACCGTGAGGTTCGCCCAGGTCGAGTTCGCCTCGTAGAGCGGCGCGACCACCGAGATCACGTCCCAGCCGGGCGTGCCGTTGCCGTAGAAGACGCCGGTCTTGCCGTTCGCCACCGCGCTCGAGCACGCATACTCCGGCGGCGGAGTCCCCGCCGGGCAGATCTCCACGGTCACGAGCCCGTAGGGGACCTGGGTCGTGTTGGAACCGGGAATGAGCCCCCGGACGACCCCCGTGAAGGCGGCCTGGGTCACGCCGATGGTCCCACCGAGGGCGACCCCGGCGGGGTTGCAGTAGGCGCCGCCCGACATCGCACCCTGGGAGGTGTAGAGCCCGGGCTTGACGTCGCACCAGGTGAAGTTGGTGATGAGGTCGTTGGTCAGCTGGATCTCGACCGGGCCGAACGGCACCGGTACGCAGAAGATGTTGTTGGAGTACGTACAGGTAGGCACCTGGTAATCGTAGTAGCCCAGGGTTCCCGTGCCCGTCGTATAGTCGACCGGCCCCGCGACCGCCTTCTGGTCGGTCGAGAACCCGGAGGCCGTCGCGCCAGTCGAGGTCGTCGTCGGCGTGCATCCGTTCGCGGTGTTGCCGCAGTTCCCGACGATCTGGATGTACGTCCCGGGCGTGACGTTGTGGATCCCGAGGGCCGTCACGAGCTTGTTGTTGAGGCTCGCGAGGTTCGGCATCACCGAGACATTCGCGATCGTCTCGTTGCCCCAAATCGGGATGTCGCTCGGCACCGGCCAGGTCGGGGCGATGGTGCAGCCCGGGGTAGTATCGGGGACGTACCCCACCTCGCTGCGGAGCGGGAAGTCGAGGAAGAGCGAGAGGGCCGGGCTCGGGCCGATACAGGCGGACGTGAAGGTGCCGACCTGGGAAAAGTTGTTGGTCAGCGGGTTCAAGGCGGACATCTGGTAGCCGTCCAGGCTCGTCACCGAGACCCGGATCTCGCCGAATCCCCAGTGCGACTCCGCCAGGGAGATCGTCTTCGCGTAGGAGAAGTCCGAGCCGGTCTGGATCACACCCATGGAGACCAGGTAGATCGGCTGCGCAAGCTTCCAGGCGTGGCCCGGGGTCTCCGGCGGGACGTACCCGATCGGCGTGATGTTCTCGATCAGCCCGACCGCGCCGGGCCCGATGGCCCAGACCTTGAGGATGTCGTAGCCGGGCGGACCCCACGCCTTCACCAGGGCCCCGCCCGTGGTCACTCCCTTGTTGCCGCAGACCCCCTGGTCGAGCGCCGAACAGACGGCGATCTCGGCCTCCGCGGCGTTCTGGTGGAGGATGGAGTCCTGGACGGTCGCCTCGACGAGGGTGTTGACCGGCAGGTAGGCGACCCCGCCGGGCAGCGTGACCGCCGCCCCGGGCGTCCCGTTCACCCAGTAGGAGTTCGCCTCGTACTGCGAGCACGCCGGGGCGAACTCGATGATCGAGGGCATCGGGGGGAAGTAGACGAGCTGGGCGTGGCCGTTGTTCACGGTGATGTTCGGGTATCCCTGGACCGTTCCGTTCCGGGAGTTCGCCGAGATCTGGACCGGGCATCGGACGAGCTCGTGCGTCGGATCGGAGCCCTGGATGACCGTGTCGATGAGCCGCGCTTCCTCGATGAGGAAGATCGGGGGCATCTCGAGGTTGTCCGTGCAGCCGTTGCAGAGGTTCGGGATGTCGGTGTAGTTCGTCAGGTAGCCGGACTTGGAGACCTGGAGGGTGACGGGGCCGGCCGGGCCGATGACCTTGAAGTACCCCGCGCCATTCGGACCGCCGGCGGTCGTGATGTTCGGCGCGCAGACGTAGATCGGGCAGTTCTGCCCGTTGCTCTCCGCCTGGACGGTGGCGCCGGACAGCGGCTTGTCGGTCTGCCGGTCGTAGACGTAGCCGGTGATGATGCCGCACGCGAACCCCTGGCAGGGGTTGGAGGCGGAGGGGGCCGGGCTGGCCGGCGCGGCCGTCGGGGTGGAGAGGACGGTCAATGTGGAGGGGCTCGAGAGGGTCTCGTTCAATGGGAGTCTCGGGACCGGGAGAACGAACCCGGCCGGAAGCGCCGAGGCGGGGACGCCGAGGGTCTCGCCCGGAGGCTCACCGGACGTGGAGAGCGATGGGGTCGCCGCGGCGGTGGCCGGGGCGGTGGCCGATGGCATCGCCAGGGCGGCGTGGATCGCCGCGGACGGAGAGGGAGCTCCGACTCCGGCGGCGCCGCCAAAGCTCGAGGAGCCCGGGAACGCCATCAGGGCGACGATGAATACGACCGGCAGCACCATCCAGAAGGGCGTCCGGTGGGCTGGGCGGCGATCCGTCGGCGCGCCCGGCTGGGTCGATAGGTCCGTGTGGGTCACCGACGCAGGGCCGGCTCGGCCCATGCGGGGGATCGCGGAGCGGGTAGGTTCGCTGGTTCGATAGCTCGGAGTGGCGGTCATCAGGGGTTCCGATGCCCGACCCCCCTCTTAAACCGGGTTCGGTTATATCATGGAAGTATCGAGTTTTCTCGCCGGAGGACCCGATACATCGAGCGAGAGGAACGACGGCCGTTTCCGGCATCGATCCGACCGGGGATGAGGCGCCGGCCCGGAGCCTTCCGAGGGTCCATGGGGCCGTGCGGGGGGGCGGTCCGGGCGGCTGGGTGCGTCCGGGATCTTCAGGGCCGGTGGACTTCGGCGGCCGGTCCGGTTTCAACGTCTTCGGCTCGTCCGTTTTGCCGCCCTTGATCGAGCGTCAACGCTCTCCCCTCTGCATCGGCCGGCCCATCGCATGGGTCCGGCCGGCCGGGGCCGTAGCGATCCCACGGAGGCCCCGGTTCCGCGGGGCCGGTGCCACGCGAATCCCTCAGGTCCCGGCTGCCTGACTCGAACAGGCGACCTGAGGATATCTACGGGGGCCGCCGGTGACCGGCGGTCTCGACTACAGTCCCCCGCTCTACCACTGAGCTAAGCCGGGACACAAGGCCGAGCGGCGGACCGGCCTATAAGCCTTGGGTCGGATTTCCGCTCACCCACGTCCCCTCGAACGGCCGGCCCGCGAGCGCGGATTCCAGGTTCGCCAAGTCCCGTCCGTGGACGATCGCGATGGGGATGCCGGCCCTGGAGAGCGCGTCCGCGCCCAGGCGATCGAAGACGAACTCCTGGCCGGCCTCGCCGGAGGCGCTCGCCGCGACGATGCGCCGGAACTCGTCGAACCCGACCCGGTCGATCCGCCGCGCGCCCGGGTCGCGCTGGGGGTCCCGATCGTAGAGGCCCCCCACGCGCGTGGCGTTCACCAGCCGAACGGCCCGCAGCCGGACCGCGAGCAGCGCGGCGACCCCGTCGGTCGTGTGGCCGGGCTCGGTCCCCCCGAGCACCACCGGCGAGGCGCGGTGGATCTCCCGGACCGCCTCCGCGATCGTTTCGGGGGGGTGGGCCGGCGTCGGAGGACCGATCCGGGCGGCCAGGATCCGGGCGTGAAGTCGGGTCACGTCGATGCCGATCTCGTCGAGCTCCACCTCGGTGAGGCCGAGCGCCCGACCGAGGCGGATGTACTCGCGCGCCGTGCGGCCCCCTCCGGTCGTGACCACGATCGGGAAGCTCCGGCCCAGGCGGCGCAGCAGGCTCGCGAGCCGGTCGAAGTACCCCGCATCGTCCTCCCCGAGGGTCAGGACCGAACCGCCGATCGACAGGGCCACGGTCCCCGAAGCGGAGCCGGAGGGTTCGGGCATGGCCGGTCCGACGCCGGCCGAGGGCATCTCCCTTTCGCCGGGGCGCCAATCGCCCGGCACGGTTAAGTGCCGAGGCGTGCCGACCCCCTCGATGGCCTCGGGCCTCGACCGGGAGAAGGCGAGCGCGGCCCGGGCGGCCGCCGAGGAGGTCCGGGAGGGCCAGCTCATCGCCCTCGGGACCGGCACCACGGCGGCGTTCGTCGTACGCGAGATCGCCCGCCGGTTCCCGGACGGCGGGGGCCTGGTCGGCGTGGCCAGCTCCCGGGGGACCGAGGAGCTGGCGAGGGGCCTCGGGCTCACCGTGCGACCGCTCGCCCCCGGCGACCGCTTCGGGCTGATGATCGACGGGGCGGACGAGGTCAGCGATGCCCTCGACCTCACGAAGGGCGGGGGGGGCGCCCTCTTCCGGGAGAAGCTGCTCGCGCGGCGGTCGAAGCGCCTCGTCATCGTGGTCGACTCCACGAAGCTGGTCCGGCGGCTCGGCACGCGCGCGCCGATCCCGGTGGAGATCGTTCCGTTCGCCAAGCCGGTCGTGGTCGACGCGCTCCTGGAACGGGGGCTCGCCCCGCGGCTCCGGACGGTCCCGGGCCCGCCCGAGCGCCCGTTCCTCACGGAGAACGGCCTGGAGATCCTCGATGTCTGGCCCCCCAAGCCGATCGAGGCCCCCGAGGAGTTCGACGCCGACCTGCGGAGGCTGTCGGGCGTGGTCGAGACCGGCCTCTTCCTCGGGATGGCCGACCGCGTCTACATCGGCCGCCCCGACGGCCGCGTCGAGCGGCGCGACCGACCGTAGCCGTGGTCCGGCCCGCAGAAAGTCCGTGCGGAGGGTTTATCGCGGGTGCCCTGTTCCCGGCGCCGCCAACCGTGCAAGGGAGTGCGTCGATGGAAGGGAAGTTCGTCAAAACCCGCGTGGAGAACAACGTCGGCACCATCGAGATCGCGAAGGGGAAGGCCAACACCTACGACATCCACATGATGCGCGAGCTCGACGAGGCGATCGAGACGATGCGCTTCGACGACAGCGCCCGCGTGATCGTCCTGGCGAGCGGCCTCCCCGGCTTCTTCAGCGCCGGCGCGGACATCGAGATGCTCAAGCAGAGCCAGCCGGACTTCAAGGCGATGTTCTGCCTGCACTGCCAGGAGACGCTCGACAAGTTCGCGAAGACCCCGAAGGTCGTCATCGCCTCCATCAACGGCCACTGCGTCGGGGGCGGGCTGGAGATCGCCCTGTCCTGCGACCTGCGCATGATGGCGAAGGATTCCGGCCGGATCGGACTGCCCGAGGTGACCCTCGGGGTCCTCCCGGGCACCGGCGGAACCCAGCGGCTCCCGCGCCTCATCGGCACCTCCCGGGCGCTCGACATGATGATCACCGGCAAGCTCCTGACCCCCGACGAGGCGCTGGCGATCGGCCTCGTCAACTACGTCTACCCGAAGGAGTCGTTCGCCGCCGACGTCGCGCAGTACGCCGCCGCGCTCGCCCACGGGCCCGCGCGCGCCGTGTCGCTCATCAAGCGGTCGGTCCTCGAGGGGGTCGAGATGCCCCTGGTCGCGGGCCTCGCTCTCGAGCGCGAGCTGCAGAACCGCCTGTTCGTCACCGAGGACGCCAAGGAGGGCCTGAGCGCCTTCGCCGAGAAGCGCAAGCCCAACTTTAAGGGGCGCTGAGCCCTCGTGGGTTCTCCGACGATGACCGAGCGCCCGCCGACCGGACCCACGGAGGCCGCCCGCCCTACTGCGGCCCCAACCTCCCGAACCCTCAAGGAGGGCGGGACGATCGAGCCCGTCCGGGAGATCCTCTGGGGGGCCTCCGCCGGGGTCCGCAAGCTCGAGACCGCCGAAGAGGTCCCCCCCGAGATGCGCAAGCTCCTCGTCAAGCTCATGGTGGTCCAGGCGGACACCGAGTTCGCCTCGATCCAGCAGCACCGCCCCTGGCTCGACCGTGCCCCGACCCTCGAGGACCGGTGGATCGAGGCCCGGATCGTGGCCGACGAGGCCCGTCACGGCCTGCAGGCCTGCCGGATCCTCCGCGACTTCGGCGAGGAAGGGCAGGGACTCATCGACGAGCTGCTCACGAAGAAGGAGGGGGAGCACAAGCTCGATGCCTTCAACATGAAGTTCGAGCGCTGGGGGGACGTCGGGGCGTTCTGCTGCTTCGTCGACCGCGTGGGGGTCTACCAGCTGAGGGCGTTCCAGGAATGCTCCTACGGCCCGCTCGCCCGGGCGATGCCGCTCATGCTCTCGGAGGAGCAGCTGCACCTCAACTTCGGTCTGAGCGTCCTCAAGCGGATGGTCCGGGAGGGGGCGAAGTACGCCGGGTCCCCGGAGGAGGCCCAGGAGTCGGTCGAGAAGTGGTACCCCCGAGCCCTCGACATGTTCGGCCACTCCAACTCCGAGACGAGCTGCAAGGCGATCGAGCTCGGCCTCAAGCGGTGGACCAACGAGGAGGCCCGCGCCCGCTACATCCAGGAGATCACCCCGCTCGTCGGGTCGATGGGACTGACGCTCCCGCCGGCCGACTTCGACCGCCACGTGATGTAACCGGCCGACGGGCCGAGGGATTATCCCTCCCGGGGCATTCCGGAGAACATGGTCGGCAAGGGCGCCCTCCGGCACCTCTCGCTCGAGATCACCGACGTGGCCCGTTCCCGGTCGTTCTACGACCGGTTCCTGCCGAGGGTGGGATTCCGACGGTTCGTCGCGGGGCCCGAGTACCTCGGCTACACCGACGGGGCGATGACGCTCTGGCTGGTCCGCAGCCCGACCCCGAGGATCCGGCGTCACCCGCCGACCGGCGACGAGGAGGTCATCGCCGAGCACATCGCCTTCCACCTCCCGACGGCGGCGGCGGTCCGATCGGCCGAGGCCGAGCTCACCGCGGGGGAGCTCTACCCGATCTTCCGGGCCGAGGAGCACCCGGAGTTCCGGCCCGGGTACTTCTCGGCCACCTGGGTCGACCCGGACGGGATCGCGATCGAGCTCTATTCGATCGGGGAGGACCGCGCGCGCCGCCGTCGGGCTACGGCGCGCCGGGTCCCGCGCCATACGGCGCGGCGCGTACGAGCCGGCCGCCGCCGCCGGGCGAAAGCGTGAGCCAGCGCTCGACGCCCGGCACCCGGTCGAGCGCTCGGCGCAGCCGGGCGAGGTCGCCCCGCGTCGTGAAGATGTGGACGTGGGCCCCGGCGTCGTGGGTGTAGGCGGCGATCGGTCGGCCGGCCGACGCATTGGCGGCCCGGACCCCGTCGAGAAGGCGCCGGGAGGTCCCCGTCAGGTAGTCGAGCGGCGGGTCGGTCGTCTCGCAGACGAGCCGGAAGCTGTCGCACTCCTCGATCACGAGCTCGAAGAGGGTCTCGGCGTCCCGGGCGCCGATCGCCCGGCGCATCCGGGCGGCGCGGCGGGGCAGCTCGGCGAGGCGGCCGGGATACTGCGGGCTCGTCGAGACCGTCGACTGCATGGCGAGGGCCGAGCGCACGCGCTTGACCGGCGCGTCCCGGACGATCGCGACCCGGTCGACGAGCTCCGGCCAGTGGTCGGCGGGATACAGGGGACGGGCGTAGCAGTCCCTCCCGTCCGGCCGTCGACCGGCCCGCCACTCCACGAAGCCCCCGTAGACCGAACGGCAGGCGCTGCCCGACCCGAGGCGGGCGAGCTGGGAGAGCGCGCGGCCCGACAGCGCGAGGCCGGCGGCGCGGGCGCCGGCGCCCGCGAGCGCCGCGAAGCCGCTCGCGCTGCTCGCGAGTCCGCTGGCCGTCGGGAAGTTGTTCGACGATCGCACGGCCGCCCGGTCCCGGATCCCCGCCCGCGCCCGGATCACGTCCAGGAGCTCGACGACGTCCTCCAGGGGCTGGCCGGACGCCCGACGACCGTTCAACTGGAGGGTATCCTGCGGGAGCCCCGGCTCGAAGGAGACGGTCGTCCGGGTGCGCATCCGGTCGAGGGTGACGGAGAGCGAGCTGTTGTTCGGCAGGACCAGCTCGGCATCCCGGTCCCCCCAGTACTTGATGAGGGCGATGTTCGGCGCGGCCTCGTACGTTGCGCGCCCGACCGCTCGACGCATCGGAACCTCGACGGGCCCCGAGCACGGCGCGGAGTACTTATCCCCGCCGACCGATGGGCCGGCCCATGGCCGCCCTCCCGACGCATCCGGAGCCCAAACCCGTTCGGCCGCCCGTCGACTGGCAGAGGGTCCACCGACACGGTGGGTTCCACGAGGAGGTCGGGTTCTCCGTCGTCTCCCGGCAGAGCCACGACGGGACGTGCGTGATCCGCGGGCGGGTCGAGGCCCGTCACCTGAACGTGAACGGGGTCGTGCACGGGGGGGTGTACGCGACGATCCTCGACACCGCGATGGGCGGCGCCCTCCTGACGCTGCTGCACGAGGACGAGACGACGGCCACCACGTCGCTCTACGTCGAGTTCCTTCGGCCCGCCCAGCAGGGCGCGGTGCTGCGCGCCAAGGGGGAGGTCGTCCGGCGGGGCCACCACCTCGCGTTCGTCGAGGGGAACCTGTTCGATGGCGAGGGGACCCGGCTCAGCCAGGCGCACGGGACCTGGTACATCTGGAACCGGCTCGAGCGCAACGCGCTGCGGCCCCCGCCGGTCCGCCTGGCCGGGCCTCAGCGCTCCCGGGCCAGAAGCCGCTCGTAGACGCCGAGCAGCAAGAGGCCCTTCGCCGCCCCCCTCTCGGCCCCCGGGAACGGGCGGGCCTCGAGCTCCGCTCGGACCTCGTCGAGGTGGCCGAGCCATGCGTACGGCACCGTGGACTCCAGGATGTCGCCGACGACGGGGGTCCCCTTGTAGTCGGCCAGCGCCTCATGGAGGCGGGTACGCACCCACGCCCGGGTCGGGGCCCGGCCGGACGGGTTGAGCGCCGCCTCCCGAAGGACCGCCGAGACGTGCGCCCGGTTGACCGTCGGGCTGAGGGCGAGCGAGAGGGTCCGTTCGACGAGCCGGGGGTCCCGGAACCGGGCGAGCGCGCGCTCGAGCCGGTGGGCGTCCTCCTCGTCCTTGGCACGCCCGAGAGCGGCGAGGACGAGGTCGAACTCCCGTTCCGAGCCCAGCTGGGCCGTCGCCAGTGCGACCGGCCACTTGAGCTCGGGCGGGAGCGTCGCATAGGCCGGGAAGCGGCCCGCGAGCGACCGGGCGAACCCGTCGTCGAGCGGGACGAGGGAGGCGGCGAGCCGCTGGCGCAGCACCGCGTCCTCCTCGGCCTCGCCCGGCCTCGGGTCGACGCCGACCCGCGACAGCTGGCCGGTGAGGAAGCCGCTGGCGTGCCGACGGAACGTCGGATCGCTCCCCCAGAGCGCCCCCAGGGCCGTCGGCTGGCGCCCCGGGCTGGTCGAGGAGAGCTGGCCGGCGAGCTCGAGGACCACGAGGTACTCCGAGGCGTCGCGGCTCGCCTCGAGGAACTCGTAGTAGCGCGTTCGGTCGACCTCCCCGGAGAGCAGGAAGGCGAGCAGGTCCTGCAGCACGCTCCACCGGTCGACGGCCGACAGCTTCGGGAACTCCGAGCGCAGCCGGTCGTACAGCGGCCCGTCGTAGAGCACCCGGTAGAACCCGAGCGCCGACGGGTTCAGGTGGACCGCCCCGTCCGTCCCGACGGCGACGTCGTCGCTCGCCTTCTCCAGGAGCCGGTGCTCGACCGAGCCGGCCCGGCCGATGGCGAGCGGGATCGGCCACGTCTCGGGGGTGTGGTGGCCGTCCAGGGAGTACCGTTCCTGGGTGAGGTGGAGCCTCCCGGCGTCCAGCCGGGCCCGGATGAGCGGGAGCCCCGGGCGCTGGAGCCAGGCGGCGAGGAGTGGCCGGAGCGGCTGGCCCGAGGCGCGCTCGAGCGCCGTCCAAAGGTCGTGGGAGGTCGCGTTCCCGTACGCGTGGTCCTTGAGGTACTGCGTGACCCCCCGGCGGAACGCCGGCCGTCCGATGTACGCCTCGACCATCCGAAGGACCGCCGAGCCCTTGCCGTAGCTGATCGAGTCGAAGACCTGGCCGATCTCCTCGGGCCGGTCGACCGCGACGCTGACCGGGTGGGTCGACGGGGCCGAGTCCCCCGTGAGGGCCGAGGTCAGCAGCTCGGTCAGGTAGTCGGGCAGGGAGTTGGTGGCCGGGTAGAGCTCCTCGCACAGCTCCTCCTGCATGAGCGTGGCGAAGCTCTCGTTGAGCCAGATATCGGTCCACCACTGCATGGTGACGAGGTTGCCGAACCACTGGTGGGCGACCTCGTGGGCGATCGTGAAGAGCGTCTGCTGGCGCGCCCGGGCGTCCGTCCGCTCGTCGACGAGCAGCCGCATCTCGCGGAAGCTGATCGCGCCCCAGTTCTCCATCGCCCCGAAGGCGAACTCCGGCACGGCGATCAGGTCGAGCTTGGGGAGCGGGTAGGGGATCCCGAAGATCCGCTCGAAGGCCTCCAAGGACTCCGAGGCCCTCGCCACGGCGAACGCGCCGGCCGAGGCCCGGCCCGGTGGCGCCGCGACGGAGACCCGGACGCGGCCCGGTGGGCCGCGATGCCATTCGAAACGGCCGACGGCGAGGTAGGTCAGGTACGTCGACATCGCCGGGGTCGGCTCGAAGACGATGGTCCGGCGTCCGGCCGCTTGGGTCGACGAGACATCGGGGGTGTTGAAGATCGCCTCGAGGCCGTCGTCGATCGTCAGGCGGAGCTTGAGGATCGCCTTGCGGTCCGGCCGGTCGAAGCATGGGAACAGCTGGCGCGCCCCCGTCGCCTCGCATTGGGTCGTGAGGATGTGGCTGCTCCCGTACCGGGACCGGTAGATGCCGATGAGCCCCTTCTCGCTCGCGCGGCCCCGGAACCGCACCGGGACGCTCGCCGACTCCGTCGGCAGGTCGATCCAGACCTCCTCGAGCTCGGGGTGGGGCGTGAGGCGGGCGCCGTCGACCGCGCACTCGACGACGAGGTCCACCGAGTTCAATCGCAGCTGCCGGACCGGGCTCTCGAGGACGACCTCGACGCTGCCGGAGAACGTGAGCTCCGCATGGCGGACGTCGAGATCGACACGGTACTCTCGGACGCGGGGGACCGGGGGGGCTTCCTCCATCGATGACCTTCCGTCCTCGGCGGGCGCACGCCCGCCGACGGCGGCGGGGCGAGCCCCGGTCGGGGGATATTGTTATGCCCGGGCTCCCGGGCCCGGCCGCCGTCGCTAGGCCGAGGTGCGCTGGGGGGCCGTCTCGACGTTGCGGAACAGCAGCGCGGTGAGGGCGACGAAGAACGCCATCACGACGAGCGCGGCGACGGCATCCAACGCCGGCGACACGCCGGTCAGCGACCCGGAGAACGGGCCGCTCGTCACCTCGCCGTTGGCGAAGCTCTGCAGGTAGTAGAGCAGGCTCAGCTTCGGGAAGTCGCCCGGGAGCAGGAGGACGAGCTCCTCCCACAGGAAGAGGAAGATGAGCCCGAGGAGGAGCGCGTTGCGGGTGACGAGGCCAAGGAAGAGGAAGAACGCCGCGTAGGCGAGGGTTGCCAGTAGGACGATCGCGAGGATCGCGGCCGTCACCGAGGTCGGCGGCGCCGGCGCACCGGCGAATCCCGCGATGAGGAGCGGGGCGATCCCGGCCGGCACCAGGAAGACGAGCGAGGCGCCCACGCTGCCCAGATACTTGCCGAGCGCGATCTCCGTCCGGGTGACCGAGCGGCTCGACAGGTGGCTGAGCGTGTCCTGCTCGATGTCGGTGCGGAACTGGGCGACGGCGACGATGAGCACGACGAGCCCGACGACCACCCGCACCGTGAGCAGGAGGAAGAGCGACTGCGCCGCGTTCTCGCAGTTCGATGCGCTCGCCCCATCGAGGACGAGGGCGAGGACGACCAGGGCGGAGATCGCCGAGAGCGCCCCGAGGGCCCAGGTGCGCAACCCCTGGAACGCGGAGCGCCACGAGATGCGGGCGACGACTAGGACCCTCGGAAGATCGACCGTATCGCTCACTCCGTCAGGTAGCGGAACACGGCCTCGAGGTTGTCGTCGGGGCTCCGGAGGGCGGTGATCGAGATGTTCTCCCGGACGACGAGCTCGGGAAGGGCCCGGTAGAACGCATCCGGCGTCCGCGAACGGACCGAGAGCCGGCCCGGGCCCGGGAAGTCGATCGCGACGACGTGCTCCCACGAGGCGATCCGCCGCGCGAGCCCCCTCGGGTCGGGGGTCTCGAGCTCGATGGTGTGGGGGCGGGCATCGATGAGCTCGCGGATCTTGTGGAGGTCGCCCTGGGCCAGCGCCCGCCCGTTGGAGATCATCACGATCTGGTCGGTCAGCCGCTCGACCTCGTAGAGGACGTGGGAGCTGACGACGAGGTGCCGCCCCGACCGGGCGAGCTCCTGGAAGAGGCGCAGGAGCGTGGCGCGCCCCACCGGGTCGACCCCGTTGAGCGGCTCGTCCAGCAGCAGGAGCTCGGGGTCGTGGGCGATCGCCTGGGCGAGCTTGATGCGCTGTCGCATCCCCCGGCTGTACACCTGGAGCCGGCGGTCCTTGGCCCCGGTGAGGCCGACGGTCTCGATCGCCGACGCCGCCCGGCGGGCCGCCTCCTCCCGGGAGAAGCCGTCGACGCGCAGAAGAGCGGTGACGAACTCCTCCCCGCGCATCCAGTCGAACAGCGCGAAATGCTCCGGGCAGTAGCCGATGCGTCGCCGGAACGCCCCCTCTCCCCACGCCGGGTGGCCGAGCACATCGAGACGGCCGCCGTCCAGGCGCAGCTGGGCGGTCAGCAGCCGGAACAGGGTCGACTTGCCCGCGCCGTTGGGCCCAATGAGGCCGGTGATCCCCGGGCCGAAGGTCGCGCTGAACCCGTTGAGGCCCAGCACCTCGCCGTAGCGCTTGGTCGCCGCCTCGGCATCGATGATCCCGGTCATTCGCCGACGACCTCCACGCGCCTGAGGCGCAGCCAGGCGATGGCGAACAGGACCGCGCCCGCCACGACCAGGACCGCTGTCGCGCCCCACGGGTCGATCGACGTCGCCGAGCCGGTCTGGAAGGCGGCCGAGGCGGCCGTCTCGATGTCGTCGACGGGGCTGATGTAGAGGACCGACGAGTTCCCCGTCGCCCCGCTCACGGCCGCCCCCACGATCTCGGCGGAGAGCGTGATGCCGAAGATCCCGACCCCCGCGTAGAGCGCCCTCGAGGTCAGCGCCGAGAGCCCGATCGCGAGGCCGGTGAAGAAGAACGTCGTCAGAAGCCCGAGCGCGAGGAAGACGAGGAATGCGCTCACCGAGACGGCGAGCGGGGCGAGGCCGAGGGCGGCGAGGATCGTCACCCCCAACAGCCCGGGGCCGATCGCCGTGACACCGACCCACGTCCCGACGGCGGCGACCTTGGCGCCGACGTAGTCCTCGAGGCGGATCGGACGGCTCAGGTAGAGGGTGATCGACCGGCTCGATAGGTCGTCGGAGACGCTGCCCGATCCGACCGCGGTCGCCACGAGGAGGATGAGGAACGGCCAGATGGGGATCGCGTACGCCACGTAGAAGCTCGACAGGGTGAGTCCCCGCAGGAGCGAGGAGAGCTCGGCATTGACGACGATCGCCAGCACGATCGCGGCGTAGCTGATGGCGACCACGAGCCAGGTCCCCCATCCGGCCAGCCTCCCGAGCTCCTCGAGGTAGATCGCGAGCGCCCGCCGAGTCCGGCTGACGAGGGGTAGCGGCCCGGCGGCGTACCGGGGCGCGCTGATGCTCATCGGACCGCCTCCGGTCCGGAGGCGTTGACCAGCGAGAGGAACAGCTCCTCGACGCTCGCCACCGAGCTCCCGAGATAGCGGACCTGGACGCCGCTATCGAGCGCCGCCTGGAAGACGAGCCGCTCGCCCCCGGCCGGCAGGGCGAGGCGGACCTCGTTGCCC